>ENA-ORCS01000440-ORCS01000440.1-marine-metagenome-genome-assembly--contig:-NODE-440-length-30129-cov-3.633003_pt1 | contig 30129 bp, 34 predicted proteins | sample MGYA00237781_ERZ508513 | MGnify/ENA primary metagenome ERZ508513 (study PRJEB26184, sample SAMN06268793) | marine metagenome | isolation source: Eden Landing Ponds, San Francisco, CA, USA | place...
ACTCGCGGGCGTCGAGGACGTCGAACTCCTCGTCGCCGTCGACGAGTCGCTCGCGGTCGCCGAGGAGGTCGCGGACCTCGACCACCGCGTCGTCACCTACTCCGGCGGCGTCCGCGTGAAGGACGTCGTCGACGTGCTCCGGGAGTACGAATCCTCGCTCGTCGCCGCGGCGGCGGCGTCGCTGCCCGAGGAACTCCGCCCCGACGCCGACGTCGTGTCGCTCGACAGCGTGGCAGCGAGCCACGGCGTCTCCGTCGACGCCCTCGCGGACGTCTCCTTCCCCGACCACGAGCGAATCGGGCGGACGCTCTGTCGTCCCGCGGTCGTCGACGCCGTCGACGAGCGAATCGAGGTCGGACAGTCGCTGTCGACCGTCGAGTCGGTGCTCGACGACTACGGCGTGGACGACACCGCCTCGATGCTGGCCCGTCTCGGCTACCGGATCGAGTGGACGGGGCTCGACGGCGGGACGGTCGCGGAGCGTTAGTCGATGTCGCGGCGACGGCCCTTCGGGACGACCGAACGGAGTTCGCCGTAGAGATAGAGGCCGACGCCGAGCGGTTCGACGCCGTCTGCGAGTTCGTGGGCGACGACGAGGTAGCCCCAGTCGCCGTCCCAGTCCAACTCCTGGTCGTCGCCGCGGGCGAACCGCCGGGCCGCGGCGTCGTCGACGACGACGACGTTCTTCGTGGCCGCCCGCCCCCACCGCTGGACGGCGTTCGTCGTCGGCTTCCAGTGTTCCTGTCGCGTCCGCAGCACGGTCATCCCGAGCCCTTCGATTTCGATTTCGTCGGGTGCCTCGCCGGCGTACGCCCAGATTTTCCCCTTGCCCTTCTCCCAGAAGGTGACGTCGTCGAACGTCTCGGGCGGCACCCCGAAGCGCTCGTCCCACCACGCCAACACCTCCTCGCGGGTCGCCCGCCCCGCGACCGCGCGCTCGTCGGCCGTCGCCGGGAGCCGGTCGAACTGCTGGCCGTCGTTCATGCCGTCACCTCCAGTTTCGCACAGAAGAACCCGCCCGTGTCGTTCTGGTGGGGGTAGACGCGGTGGGCGCGTTCGACCTGCGGGTCGTACGCCTCGCCCTCCCACGACGTGACGCCCGGCGACGTCGACAGGGGCGTCTCGAAGTCGACGACGCGACAGTCCGCCTCGCTCAGCACGTGGTCGAGGACGGCCTCGTTCTCCTCGGGGGCGAACGTACAGGTCGAGTAGACGACGGTGCCGCCCGGCCGGGTCGCCTGCACCGCCCGCTTGAGGATGCCCTTCTGGACGCCGGTCAGCGTCCGGACGTGGCCGAGGCTCCACTTGTCCAGCACGTCGGGGTTCTTCCGACAGGTCCCCTCACAGGAGCAGGGTGCGTCGACGATGGCCCGGTCGAAGTGTTCGAAGCCGAACGGCTTCAAAGAGAAGTTCCGGGCGTCCTGGTTCGTCACCGCGAGGTTCGTCACGCCGAGGCGTTCGGCGTTGTGCCGGAGCGCCGAGAGGCGACCGAGGTTGTTGTCGTTGCCGACGAGGGTGCCCGAGTCGTCCATCAGCGCCGCGAGTTGGGTCGTCTTGCTCCCCGGTGCCGCACAGGCGTCCCAGACGCGTTCGCCCGCGTCGGGGTCGAGGACGAGCGCGGGAAACGCCGACACCTCCTCCTGTCCGTGGAGCCAGCCGTGGAAGTACGGCCACGAGGTTCCGGGGTTCCCCTCGGGGAGCCGAAAGAGGCCGCCGTGCCACTCGGCGCGGTCGTACGGAATGCCGGCCGAATCGAGCGCCTCGCGGGCCCGCTCGACGGTGGCTTTGAGCGTGTTGACGCGGACGACCGAGGGGAGCGGTCGCTCGCAGGCGGCCCGGAAGGCCGCGGCGTCGTCGACGAGTGACTCGTACCGCTCCAGCGGATTCATATCTCCCCTTCCGTCGGCCCCCGCTTGTGGGTGTCGGTCGGTCGTCCCCACGGCTTTACCTTCCGGCAGTGTGTGTGAGCCGACATGGCACGCCTCTCCATCAAAGCCGACGGACTGGAACTCGACGAGCCGACCATGGTCGAGGGCCTCCCCGGCGTCGGACTCGTCGGGAAGATCGTGGCCGACCACCTCGTCGACACGTTCGGGATGACCCACTTCGCGAACGTCCACTGCGAGGGCCTGCCGAAGGTGGCGGTGTTCACCGGCGAGTCCGCGGAGCTGTCGCCGCCGGTCCGCCTGTACGCCGACGAGCAACGGGACCTCCTCGTCCTCCAGAGCGACGTCCCCGTCTCGCCGGGAGTCGCCGAGGAGTTCGCAGGCTGTCTCACCGGGTGGCTCGCAAACCGCGACGCCACGCCCCTGTATCTCTCGGGACTGCCCGCGGAAAAAACAGACGTCCCGGAACTGTACGGGGTGGCACACGGCGACGTCGCCGCTGTGCTGGACGAGCACGGGATCGACCCGCCGACACAGGACGGCGTCATCAGCGGCCCGACCGGCGCGCTCCTCTACCAGGCTCGCCGGGACGGCCTCGACGCGGCGGGGCTGGTCGTCGAGTCGAACCCCAACTTCCCCGATCCGGCGGCAGCACGGGTCGTCCTGACCCACGGCATCGGACCCATCGCCGGCGTCTCCGTCGACACCGACGACCTCGTCGAGCAGGCCGAGGAGATCAGTGCTGCTCGCGAGGAACTCGCAAAGCGCATGCAGGAAGCCGGCCAGGAGAGTTCCAGTGCCCAGCCGATGGGGATGTATCAATAGCCAGCGACCCAGAACAGGGTACTACTCGTCGGGGACGTCGGGGTCGTCGGGTTCGGTCGTCGTCTCGTCGACGTCGAGTTCGCCGAAGTAGATGTCGGCGCCGTCCTGTGCGACCTTCTCGGCGAGGACGGCACACTTGATCCGCATCGGCGAGATGTCGACGCCGAGCATCTCGACCACGTCGTCACGGTCCAGTTCCCGGAGTTCCTCGATGGCCATCCCCGCCAGCCGTTCGGAGAGCATCGACGCCGACGCCTGCGAGATGGCACAGCCGTCCCCCCGGAAGGCCACTCGCTCGATGACCTCGTCGTCGTCGTCGAGGACGACATCCATCTCGATCGTGTCCCCACACATCGGGTTCTCGCCCGTGTGTGTGAACGTGGCGTCGTCGATCTCGCCGTAGTTACGCGGGTTCTTGTAGTGATCCAGGATCTGCTGTCGGTACATATCCGAGCCGCCGATACCCATTGTATCCCCTGGTATGCGCCACCTCCGGAAAAGAATTCCGAGAGACCACACCGCACACTCACGGCCGTTTCGGTCTCCCGTCGCCACACCCCCACTGACACGCACGGGACCCACGACACGTCCGAACATGTCACTATCTTTACTGCGGGTGCGGTGGCGGATACTCCCCGGTCAGTTCTGGGGGTTGCGTGACGGACCGTCGGCGGTGGGTCGGACCCCCTGTCTGGTCGCTTCGAACCCGATATCAGGGTAAAAGGGGGTCCATCGCGGGAAATTCGGGGGGCTGTTTCACAGCCTGAATATACACCGAAGATTATTACGATTGGTCTGACAACTACTGGCAAGGGTGCAGGCACATGTTCGACCGAGTCAACGACCTGTCAGATTCCCTGACCGGGGGGTCGGATGCGGCGGACGTCGACCCCGGGGAGTTACCGGGTCTACTGAGAGAGGACGAGGAGATAGTTCACGTGCTCGTGAACGGTGGGAGCATCGAGCACACCAGGGACGGTCGGACGACGACGGTCGAACCGAGCGGGTCGGAAGACGCCTATACTATCGTCACAGACGAGCGCATTCTGTACGTTCTCGGGGACCAGCCGGAGTCCGCCGAGATCGAACTCGACATGGCCGATTTTTCGGCCAGCCACATCCGCAAGGGCCTGCTCAACAGCAAACTCCTCGTGAAGACCTACGACGAGGAGGTCCTCTTCGCCCCCGACGAGGGCGACATCGAGGCGACGGAAGACTACATCGACCGCGTGGCCTCGTGCTGGTCTGATATGGCCGTCGCGCTCCAGGGTGCGCGTTCGGCCATCGCCGAGTTCGAGGAGGCCTGTGCGGAGGGGCGTGCCTCTCAGAACAGCTTCCTCGACGCGAAGTCCAACCTCTCGAAGGCCCGCCGGTGTGCCAGTCGCGAGGAGGCGGCACCCGAGGAGAAGATCCGCGCTCGCGTCGACGAGGCCAAGGCCGAGGTCGAACACCGGTACGTCGAGGCGTGGCTCGACCGCGCGACCGAGCGTCGCGACGCCGTCGAGACGGCCGTCGACGAAGGGAACTATCTCGATGCCTGTGAGGCCTACGTCGAGGCGACCGACGCCGTCGAACAGGCCCGCGAGGCGGTCGAGAAAGTCGACGACCCGCCCGAGGATGCCCAGCAGCGGGCCGCGGACCTCGAAGAGTCGGTCAGGGCGGCCGGCGAGCGGTTCCTCGACGCGGCAGACGCGGAGGTCGAGACGGCCGTGACTGCCGCCGAACCCGACGAGGCGGTCGACGCCTGGGAGGACGCCTTCGACCGGTACAGCGCGGCCATCGAGGCCGGCTGGAACGGCGAGGCTCCCGTCGACCCCGCCGCCGTCGAGTTCCAGCTCACCTGGGTCACCGCCAGCCTCCTCGACGCGCTGGGTTCGCAGGCGTCGATGCTCGAGACTGAGGCCGAGAACTGCGGCGACACCGACGAGGCCCAGGACTACTACGACGAGGCGATCACCTACGTCGACCGTGCGGCCGAGCTCGCCGCCGAGCACCCCGAACACGACCCCGCCGAGTTCGAGGCCGAGGCCGAACGCCTTGAGGACGCCAAACTCGAACAGTCGGGCTGGGAGTTCGGCCGGGCCTAGAGGGGTCCCCGGGGATTCCGGTCAGGGTGACCGCTGCCGGATTCGATCCCACGCGTGCCGTCTTGCTCCGGTTCGATGGGCTCGCTTTCGACAGCGTCGCCCTCGAACGACGCGTCGTCCCCGTCTGTCCGTCCGAGTCTCCCGGCTGCTGTCCGTCGACGCTCCGTGGCAGGACGGAGGTCTCCGGCCTTTCCCAGACCGGTCGGCGGCATATTGTTGTAGACGGTCTCGTATCCACCTTCCTGGACCAGATAGGTTTCGTGCCAGATACCGACGCTGTGGCTCTCGTGCATCTGTTCGTTGGACCACTCGATCGCGGGTGCATGGCGAGCGCTCGAATCCAGTGCGTACTCCCGCAGATCCCGGAACGACCGCCAGTACTGGACGAACTCGTGGTTTCGAATCCCCAGTTTCCTATCGTACCCCAGGAGCCCGCTGTCCGGGTCGGCCTCGAGCTCGGCGAGCATCTTCGGCATCGCGACGAAGACCGGGAGCCACTCGTGGACTCTCCAGAGCGTGTTCACGCGCATCCCGATCCGGAACACCACGAACTCCCCGTCGACCTCTGCTGTCATCCGTTCGGTGTGAAGTTGCGTCATGCTGGTACCTCCGGTCGTGTTCGGGGCGACCCTTCGTCACACCGCGCGACCGGTCGTCGTCGCAACCGCTATCGAACCGTTTCGTGTCGGCGGCTATCCCGTTACTCACCGGGCAAATACCCACAGCGTGAACGGCCGCTGACGACGACTCCGACCGCCGGGAAGACCCGGACGGCCGAGACCGACTGCCCGTCAGGAGTCGTCGCCCGACGCCGCCGGCGGGGAAAGCACGGACTCGTCGATCCGTGTAGCCTCCGCCTGGTATCGATCGATCAGGTCGTGAGCCCACGACCGGACGGCGGCGTCGTCGCTGACGATAGGCGTGCCGTAGGAATCGTCGATGTCCCCGGGGCGGCTTCGTTTTATCAGGACCGTCTCGCCGATGACCCACAGGTTGCAGGGGATCGGTCCGTCACACAGGTAGAGACCGCTACCGGCCTCCAGGATGTCTCGCCACCACCGTCGCCTGCTCGTCCGGTCGCTGGGGAAATTGGTGTCGGGTTCGCTGCTCACCGCCTCCACGCGCAACTGACCCGAGACCACCCGGTCACGGATCGCCTGCAACAGCGAGTCGGGTGGAACGAGGTGTGTCAGGGCCCGGAACTCCGATGCATCTCCGACTAACTCGACCATGAACTCGACCGTCTCGACCGGGTCGCCACCCGCCGGGTGCCTGACCTCCGCATCGCTGAAGTGTCGGAGGTCGACCCCCGACTCGTCGTCCGGGAGCCACTCCACTGCGGGGCCGAGTCGCCGGATCGCCTCGACGGACTCGAGATACGGTTCGAACTGCTCCATCAGACGCTTCCCGACCGGGGTCGCGACGTAGTCGCCGTCGGTCGTCCGTTCCGCCCAGCCCCTGTCTTCGAGTTCGTTCACGATTCGGTCGAGTGTCGTCCGCGACGTCCCGGTCTGAGCTTGCAACTCCTGTCTGGTCGCCGCCGCGTCCGTGAGCGCATCGAGTATCCTCACGCGATTGGACGACCGTGATAGATACATGATGTCTTCGAGCGCGTCCGTGGGAAACGCGGGTTCGCCGTCGTCCATGTCCGTGCTAGTCGATACCAAGTAACGAATCTTCGGGTGGCTTCGACACGGGTGCGAACGACGAGCGATCCGCCCGCTATCGCGCCAGTACCACGACCATATCCGAGTCCATCGTCACCCTGCTGCCGTCGAACCCACCGAACAGTCGGACGTCCTCGAAGCCCGCGTCCTCACAGAGTTCTCGGAGGCCCACCGGCGCGTAGATGCGATTTTCCCACTCCATCGTGTACTCGTGGTCGTACCCCTCGTCGGTCACCGCAAACCGGTCCAGTTGGGTGTGAAACCGGCCGGTCTCGGGGTCGTAGTCGCGGCGTTCGACGAACAGGTCGTCGTCCTCGCTGACGCTCGACCGTTCGAGGTTCGCGAGGTAGAAGTCGCGGTTGCTCGCCTCGACGACCAGCACCCCGTCGTCGGCGAGCAGTCGTCGGGCGCTCGCGAGCACCCGCTCGTCGGTCTCCCGGTCGTAGTACCCCAGCGAGTTCCAGAAACTCGTCACGAGGTCGTAGGCCCCCTCCCGCTCGTCCAGGTCGCGCAGGTCCGCCTCGTGAAACACCGTCTGCTCTGTCACGTCGCGCTCGCGGGCGTACTCGCGAGCACGCTCGAGGAACGGTGTGGAGAAGTCGATGCCCTCGGCCTCGAGGCCGCGGTCGGCGAACGAGACGACGTGTCGCCCCGCCCCACAGGCCAGGTCGAGCACCGAGTCCGGGTCGGCGTCGAATTCGATTTCGGCGAGGTCGAGGACTGCTTCGGTCTGCGTCTCGGCGGCGTCGAACCGCTGCTCGAAGAACTCGACGTACTGGTCGGACTGCTCTCTGAACAGCCGTTCCGTCCAGTGGGTCATACATCGTGGATCGGCCAGTGACTCGAAAAGGGTCCCGGTCGCCGCTCTCCGGTCCGGTCGCTCCCGCTCGCTATTTCGCGGTCACTCCCTGCTCATGGGTCACTCCGTTCCCCGTTCGCTTTTCGAGACTCTCACTCCGCTCGAGTCTCGCGACGGTCGTGACCTCGCGCGCCCTTCGGTGGCTTCAACATATGGCTCCGAATACGTAGGTGGTATGAACGGCGACAGGTGGGCGACGGTCCTGGGGTTTCTCGGCGGGCTGGTCGTCCTCGCAGTCGTCATGTGGCTCGTCGGCATCCGGGAGATGCTCGACGCGCTGGTGTCGGTCGAGCGACCGATGCTGGTCCCCGTCATCTTCGCCAACGCGGTCCTCTGGCTGGCCGCCTGGGGGATGGCCCTCCGGACGGTGCTGGGCACGCTCGGCCAGTCTATCGCCGTCCACCGTGCCGTCCTCGTGTTCTCGGCGGCGGTCTTCTCGAACAACGTCACCCCGTTCGGCCAGGCGGGCGGCGAACCCGTCACGGCGTATCTCATCTCCGAGGCGACCGACAGCGAGTACGAGACCGGCCTCGCGGCCATCGCCTCGGTCGACGCGCTGCATTTCGTCCCGTCGCTGGGTTTCGCCGCCATCGGCCTGGTGTTCGTCGCCGTCGGCGACCTCGGGTTCGACGAGAACGTCATCTACGCGAGCGCCGCAGTCGGTGCCCTCATCCTCGCCGTCCCGGTGGCTGCCTACCTCGGCTGGCGCTACCGCTACGAACTCGAGGCGGCCGTGGTACGCGTGTTCACCCCGATACTCCAGGGTTTCGGCCGGGTCGTCCCCCGACGGAATCCCCCGAAAGTGTCTGTCATCGAACGTCGCATCGAGGCGTTTTTCGGCGCTATCGACCGTGTCGCCGGGAGTCGGACCACGCTACTCGAGGCCATCGGCTTCTCCGCCTTCGGCTGGCTCCTCCTCTGTGTCTCGCTGTGGCTCTCGCTGTTCGCACTCGGGTTCAACGTCTCCTTCGCCGCGGTGTTGCTCGCCGTCCCGATGGGCGCGATCGCGGGCATCACGCCCCTGCCCGGCGGTCTCGGCGGTGTCGAGAGCGTCCTCATCCTCCTGCTGGTGCCGACGACCGGCGTCGGCGGTGCGGTCATCGGTGCGGCCGTCCTCGTCCACCGCGCGGCGACCTACGCGTTCCCGACGTTGCTGGGGGGCATCGTCGCGTTCGCGCTTGGTCTGGGTGACCGCACCGACTGAGCGCTGTCGGCGACCGGTAGTCGACTGTCGACGGTCACCTGAGACGGGTCACGCGACCGGCGAACGACGCGCTTAAATGACGCCGTCGGGAATGGACGGGCAATGACGACACTCTACGACGTGCCTGCCGAGGCCCTCAACGAGGCCGTCGCCGAGCGCCTCGCCGAGGACGACGACGTGACAGAGCCCGACTGGTTCACCTTCGCGAAGACCGGCGTGAGCCGTGAACTCCCGCCGGAGCAGGCGGACTTCTGGGTCACCCGCGCGGCGAGTCTCCTCCGGAAGGTCGCCGTCGACGGCCCCGTCGGCGTCGGTGCGCTCCGGACAGCCTACGGTGGGTCCAAGCAGGGCTCGAACCGGTACAGGGTACGACCCGACCAGAAGACCGACAGTAGCGGGAAGATCATCCGAACGGCGCTCCAGCAACTCGAGGACGCCGGCTACGTCATGACCGCCGAGGGCGAGGGTCGCCGCGTCACCGCCGAGGGTCGCGCGCTGCTCGACGACGTCGCGAGCGAGGTCCTCGAGGACCTCGACCGGCCGGAACTCGAACGCTACGCCTAGGCCGCCGAGTGGCGGCGCGGACCGACGCGAGTCTGTTCTCCGAAATCGTTTTCCGGTGGAGTCGACAAACCACGCCTATGAGTGGTGACCCCAGCGACGAGGAGCTCGAGAAGCTCCGCCAGGAGAAGATGGAGCAACTCCAGGAACAACAGGGAGGCGAGGGCGCCGAGGAGGCCCGCGAGGCCCAGCGCGAGCAGCGCGAGGCCCAGAAGAAGGCGATGCTCCGCAAGCATCTCACCGACGAGGCCCGCAAGCGGCTCAACACGATCAAGATGTCCAAACCCGAGTTCGGCGAGCAGGTCGAACAGCAGGTCGTCGCGCTCGCCCAGAGCGGGCGCATCCAGGGTCGCATCGACGACGAGAAGATGAAGGCCATCCTCAAGGAACTCCAGCCCGACGAGCAGGAGTACGACATCCGCCGCCGGTAGATGACCGTTGCGGCCCTGTTCAGTGCCGGCAAGGACTCCGCGCTCGCCGCTCTGTTGCTAGACCCGTTCTACGACGTCGTCCTCTGTCACTGCACGTTCGGCGTCGACGTCGCCTCCCGCGGCGACAGTTCCGGCCAGGAGACCCCTCCCACCGATGTCGCCGCCAGCGCCGCAGATGCGCTCGACCTGCCGTTCGCGGCCGTCGAACTGGCCCCCTCCGTCGCCGAGCAGGCGGTCGAGCGGATGGTCGCCGACGGCTATCCCAGGGAAGGCATCCAGCAGGTCCACGAACACGCGCTGGAGGCCGTGGCGGGCCGCGACCGGCTCGCCGGACGCGAGCTGACCGCCCTCGCGGACGGGACCCGCCGGGACGACCGCGTGCCCGCAGTCGACCGACCGGTCGCACAGAGCCTCGAGGACAGACACGAGGTCGACTACGTCCGTCCGCTGGCCGGCTACGGTCGGGGCGCCGTCGACGACCTCGTCGGCCGACTCCTGCGGGTCGAAACCGGCCCGAGCGACCGAATCGCGACCGCCGACTACGAGACGGAACTGCGAGCCCTGATAGCGCGCGAGTACGGGAGCGAGACGGTCGCAGCAATCTTCCCCGCCCACACACAGTCGCGCGTCGTCGGTCGCAGAGAGTGACGCGCGTCGTCGCGGGGAGTGGACCGTCTGTCGTCGGGTGTCTGCTCACTCCGAGTCGTGGCGAAGAACCCCGGGACCGGGATTACAGACGTAGATGTCGGCGTCGTTGCCGGTGCGCTCGCGATACCCCCTCTCGATGGCGTCGGTGACGCCGTCGACGGCGTCGGGGCGGACGAGCGAGAGGGCACAGCCACCGAAGCCGGCGCCGATGAGCCGCGAGCTGTAGACGCCCTCACAGTCGGACGCGATAGAGACGACGGCATCGAGTTCGGGGACGCTCACCTCGTAGTCGTCCCGCAGGCTGGCGTGTGAGGCGTCGATCAGTTCGCCGACGCGGTCGTACCGCTCCTCGCGCAGCGCCGCGGCGGCCTCCTCGACGCGGGCGTTCTCGGTGACGACGTGGCGCACCCGCTTGCGGAGGGGGTCGGTGAGCGTGTCGGCGTTGGCCTCGAACTCCGCGACAGAGACGTCACGGAGGGCGGTGATGTCGCGGTCGAGCGTCTGCTGGAAGTACTCGACCCCGCTGCGGCAGGTGGCGACGCGGTCGTTGTACGCGGAACTCACGAGCTCGCGCCGGACGTTCGTGTTCGTCACGACCAGCGTCACCTCGTCGGCGACGAGCGGGACGACTTCGTGTTCGCGCGAGCGACAGTCCAGAAAGAGCGCGCTGTCGGGTTCGCCGTGGACGGAGGCGTACTGGTCCATGATCCCGCAACTCAGGCCGACGAATCCCGTCTCGGCCTCCCAGCAGACGTCGACGAGTTCGTCGCCCAGCGAGAGTCCGTGCGCGCCGGTCAGCGCCTCGGCAGTCGCCACCTCGATGGCCGCAGACGAGGAGAGGCCCGCGCCCATGGGCACACCGCCGACGATGGCGAGGTCCGCCCCGCCGATGTCGTGCTCGCGGACGAGCAGGCGCTGGGCGACGCCCCTGGGGTAGTCGCTCCAGTGTTCGTCCTCGGTAGGTTCGATGGTGTCGAGGTCGAACGTGGCAGTGGCCTCTAGGTCGACCGCACGGACGCGGACGGTACGGTCCTCGCGGGGGCGGGCGGCGACGACGGTCCGGTGGTCGATAGCCACCGGGAGGACGAACCCCTCGTTGTAGTCAGTGTGGCCGCCGATCAGGTTCACACGTCCCGGGGCCGAGGCGACGGTGACGGAGTCGGGAGAGTCGCCGAACGCGTCAGTGAGTTCCGTCCGGGCCCGCTGGATCCGCTCGGTCGTCCCTGTCATGCCCCCGGGTTCGGGAGCCGAGGGGATATACGCTTGCCCGCGGGGGCGGGCCGGTACCGAGCGCGCGGCGACGGTCGCGACGCCCGGACAGACAGTTTCAAGCGACCCCTTCCCGAACGACGGGACATGTACGAGGGACTCAAGGGGTTCACCGACTTCTACCCCGCGGAGATGGCCCCGCGGCGGGCGGTCATCGACGAGATCGAGGCGACCGCCCGGTCGTACGGCTTCCGCGAGACGGCCACCCCTGCCCTGGAACCGGCGGAGATGTGGACCGACAAGAGCGGCGAGGACATCGTCGAGGAACTCTACGAGTTCGAGGACAAAGGGGGTCGCCACGTCACGCTCACGCCCGAACTCACCCCCACCGTCGCCCGGATGGTCGTCGCGAAACAGCAGGCGCTCTCCAAGCCCATCAAGTGGTTCTCGACGCGCCCGTTCTGGCGCTACGAACAGGTCCAGCAGGGTCGCTACCGGGAGCTCTACCAGACCAACGCGGACATCTTCGGGTCGAGCGAACCCGACGCGGACGCCGAGGTGCTGGCCTTCGCCGCCGACTCGCTCGTCAACCTCGGGCTGGACGGCTCGGAGTTCGAGTTTCGCGTCTCCCACCGGGACATCCTCGGCGAACTCCTGCGTACCTTCGACGCAGACGTACAGGTCCGCGAGGCCATCCGCGCCGTCGACAAACGCGCGAAAGTCGAGGAGGAGGAGTACCTCGACCTCCTCTACGAGGCGGGCCTCTCCGACGACCAGGCCCGCGAGTTCGACGACGTGCTCGTGGCCGGGAACGACGACCTCGACGAACTGACCGCGTTCGCCGACAGCGAGGGCCTCGCCGACGCCGTCGAGAACCTCCAGGCCGTACTCGCGGCGGCCGAGGACTTCGGCGTCCGGGAGTACTGTGACGTCTCCCTGACGACCGCCCGGGGGTTCGACTACTACACCGGCGTGGTCTTCGAGTGTTTCGACGCCTCGGGCGAGGTCTCCCGGTCGATCTTCGGCGGCGGGCGCTACGACCACCTCATCGAGGAGTTCGGCGGCCAGCCCACCCCCGCGGTGGGCGTCGGCATCGGCGTCATGAACTCGACGCTGCCGCTCCTCCTGCAGGCCCACGACGCCTGGCCCGGCGAGGGTTTCTCGACCGACTACTACGTCCTGCAGGTCGGCGACACCCGGTCGGTGGCAGGCCGTATCGCTCGCGACCTGCGCGAGCGTGGCCACGTCGTCGAGACGGACGTCTCCGACCGGTCGTTCGGCGCGCAACTGGGCTACGCGGACTCGATCGATGCCGAGACGGTCGTCGTCGCGGGCGAGCGCGACCTCGAAAACGGCGAGGTGACGGTCAAGGACATGGAATCGGGCGACGAGACGACCGCCCCCGTCGACGAGTTCCCCGGCGAGTACGAGCGCCCGACCTACGACGACTTCGCCTGAAACCGGAGCGGTGGAGGGTCCAAGAGAAGCGTCCCACTCCACTCACTCGTCGGCGCTGTCGCGAAACGCGTCCGACCGCTCACGGACCTCCTCGAGTTCGTCGTCGAGCATCCCGACGAGCCCGTACAGCGAGTGCTCTTCTTCGCGACTCCGTCGCAGGCGTTCGATAACGTCCGAGAAGCTCTCGTCTTCGCCTTTCGACGCTTCGAGGCTTCGATAGACGTCTGCCCGGATGCTGATACTCTTGTGGTCCACGGATACGCGTTCGTCCCGACCGGCACATAGACGTTCTGCCGCCTCTGCGGTCAGGTCGGTTGTCGGACGAAGCCACACCCGTTAATTCGATGGACTGTGAATCGAACGTCGATGCGTGCCTATCGCGTCGCCTACGACGGTCGCCCCTTCCACGGCTTCCAGCGCCAGCCCGACGTCCCGACCGTCGAGGATGCCCTCTTCGACGCGCTCCGGGACCTGGACGTGCTGGCCGACGACGCGGACAAACCGGACGGATACGCCGCCGCCGGCCGAACCGACGCGGGTGTCTCCGCGCGCGCCCAGACCGTCGCGTTCGAGGTGCCCGAGTGGCTCATCCCGCGGGCGCTGAACGCCGAACTCCCGGCGAGCGTGCGGGCGTGGGCGAGCGCCGACGTCGACTCGGGGTTTCACGCGACCCACGACGCCCGCGAGCGGACGTACGTTTATCACCTGTATGCACCCCGGAGATCGACCGACACGCACGACGCCTTCGACGACGACCGCGCCCGCGCGGCCCTCGACCGACTGGCCGGCGAACACGACTTCCACAACCTCACGCCCGACGAGACGGGGACGGTCAGGGACCTCGACGCGAGCGCCGAACGGGACGGGGAGTTCCTCGTCGTCACGGTCCGGGCGGGCGGGTTCGCACGACAGCTCGTCCGGCGGGTCGTCGGACTCGTCGCCGAGGTGGGTCACGGCGAGTGCGACCGCGACAGGGTCGAGCGAGTGCTCGGTCCCGACCCGATCGACGGTCCCGGGGGCGTCGCGTCCGCGCCGGCCGACCCGCTCGTCCTCTGGGACGTCGACTATCCGGAGGTCGGGTTCACCGTCGACGGTGACGCCGCCGAGAGCGCTCGTGAAGTCTTCGGCGCGCGATACGCGACGCGACGGGCCGGTGCCGCCGTCGTCGGGTCGATCCGGGACGGGCTCGACGATCCCTGAGCGGCGACAGGTACTTGGTAACACACCACCCAGGTACGGGCCACCGGAGTCATGGACCGAACCATTCTGGACAGGGACGTGCGCGAGGTGATGAGCAGTCCCGCCCGGACGGTCGAATACGACGTCACCGTCCCGGACGCCGCGCGAACCCTGTTGTACAACCGGATCGGTGCGCTCGTCGTCGGCGATGAAATCGCGGGGATCCTCACCGAGACGGACGTCGTCGAGGCGGTCGGAGCCGAACACGAGGTCGGTCGAATGACCGTCGGACAATTGATGACGAGCGACGTCGTGACCGTCGACGCCGGCGCGACCGTCGAGACCGCCTGCGACCGGATGCGCTCGAACGAGGTGAAGCGACTGCCGGTCACCGAGGACGGGGAACTCGTCGGAATCGTCACCACGACCGACGTCACCCACGCGCTCGTCCCCGATCTCGACGACGTCATCCTCGGGTTCCAGTAAGTGCCCGAGACACGCAGTCCGGGAACGGACCGAGACCGGGAGCGAGTCCCGCGTCACCCGAACACGAGCGGGAGGACGAGAAAGAGCCCCGCGAAGGCGGCGGCGGTGACGACCAGTATCATCACGGCGTCCAGCACCACGCCCGCCCGGAGCATGTGCTCGCGACCGACGCCACCGCTGCCGTAGACGATGGCGTTGGGCGGGGTCGCCACCGGCAAAGCGAAGCCGAAACTGGCGGCGACGCCGACGGTGACGGCGAGAAAGACCGACGCGAGCGGGTCCGAGACGCCGAGCTGGCCGGCGTAGGTCGGTCCCACGGCGACGAGCAGGGGTGCGAGGACCGCTGCCATCGCCGTGTTCGAGGCGAGTTCGCCCAGCGTGACCGTCGTCGCGACGACGGCCAGTACGAGCACGAGGACGGGCACGGACCCCAGGGCAGCGACGCCCTCGGTCGCGAGCCACTCGATGGCGCCGCTGTCCCGGAGGCCGTCGGCCAGCGACAGCCCGCCTCCGAGGAGGAGGAGCGTCCCCCAGTCGATCCGCAGGAGCGTCTCCCAGTCGGCGGCACGGGTCGCGACCAGCGCCACGACCGCTGCCATCCCCACGAAGACGTAGTAGAGCAGTCCCTGGTGCCCCACCGTCCCGAAGACGCTCGCGCCGGCACCGCCGAAGAGAGTAGTGAACAGCGAGGGCGGGAGCAGGGATTCGAACAGCGACTCGAACCCGCCGAGGAGCCACAGGAAGGCGGTCGTGGCGAAGATCACGACCGTGTGCCGACCCGCAGAGGAGAGGTCGCCCGCGTCCCGGAGTGTCTCGGTCGCACTCGCCCGCGCCGCGCTGACGTCGTGTTCCTCGGGCGGATAGAGTCGGAGCAAGAGCACCCACGTCAGCGGGAGCGTGACCGCCACCAGCGGCAGGCCCACCACCCGCCAGTCGAGGAACGTGACGGTGATCCCCAGCGACGATTCGATCTGCCCGGCGACGATGGCGTTCGGCGGAGTGCCGATCAGCGTCCCGACGCCGCCGACCGTCGCCGCGTAGGCGGTACCGAGTAGCGTCACGACCTGCATATTCGACGGCCCCGCTGTCTCGGCGGACGATCCGTCGTCGCTGGTCTCGGCGGTCGGGGCGTCTGTCCCCGTCTCGCCGTCGCGTCCGTCGGTCGCGACGGCGACGGAGAGCCCGCTCTCGCGACCCGGAACCGGCCGCTCGCCGGTGACCTGTGCGACGATGCCCAGAGCGATGGGGACCATCATCGCCGTCGTCGCGGTGTTGGAGATCGCCATCGAGAGGACGGCGGTCGCGACCATGAGCGCGAGGACGAGTCGCCGGGGCGAGGTGCCGACGCGACTCACCAGCGCGAGCGCCAGTCGCCGGTCGATCCCGTGGCTCTGGAGCGCGGCCGCGAGCACGAACCCGGCGAGCAGGAGGAAGACGACGGGGTCGGCGAAGGCTGCGAGCGGCGTCGCGAGGTCGGGATAGACGCCGAAGCCGGCGAGCAAGAGCGGGACCAGGAGCGCGGTCACCGACAGCGGGAGCGCCCCCGTGATCCACAGGACGGCCGCGAACGCCATCGTCGCCAGGGCGTACTGCCCTTCGACGGGAAGCGAGCCGTCGGCCGGTGCACCGGCGACGACGGCCGTCAGGACGACCGCACCGGCGAGTGCGAGACGGCGTTTCCACCGGGCGGCGTCGCCGTCACCATCGCCTGGTTCAGGAGGGCGCGACATCACGGCAAGCGTCGCAGGGGACCGTCAATGGTGTTTCGGCCGGTCGGACTCTGCGAGTCCTCACGAGCGCCCCCAAGACCTATTTCGGCGCTCGCGAAAGCCCGCCCATGACCGAAGAAGTGCGCGCGTGGTGGGACGAGGTCGCGGCGGGGTTCCAGGCCGACCTCGACCTGCCGGTGGGGGTCAACTGGCTGGGCTTCGGCGACGGCGACCTCCGTCTGCTTGACGACGTCGCCGGCCTCGACGTCGTCGAACTGGGCTGTGGCGGGGGGCAGTGCTCGGTGGCGCTCGCCGAACGTGGAGCCGACGTCGTGGGAGTCGACCTCTCGGCGTCCCAGTTGGACTTCGCCCGTAACCTCGCCACCGAGCGCGGCGCCACGGCCGAGTTCCTGCAGGGTGACGTGACCGCGTTGCCCGTCGCCGACGAGTCGGTCGACGTCGCGTTCAACGCCTGGGTGTTCCAGTGGGTGCCCGACCTGTCGGCGGCCGCCGCGGAGGCTGCCCGCGTACTCCGCCCCGGCGGCCGGTTCGTCTTCTCGATGCCCCATCCTCTCTACGAGATCGTCGATCCCGAGAGCCACGAGGTCGTCGAGAGTTACTTCGACACCGGGCGGCGAGTGTCGACACACGAGGGGGTCGAAGCCGACGAGGTACTGTATCGCCACACCGTCAGCGGGGTGTACGACGCGCTCGTCGGCGTGGGGTTCGACGTCGAGCGGCTACGAGAGCCCGGGAGCCCCGACCCCGACGACTACGAAGCGGGTCCGTGGGGGATCATGCAACCCGACCTGATGGCGAAGGTTCCCACAACGCTCGTCGTCGAGGCGCGAAAACCCGTCTGAGACCCGAACGACACGGGAACTGAGTCAGCCACCGGCTACGCCGGATGCACCGGGTCCCCACAGTGGGGGCACTCTGCGAGGAATCGAGGCCACTCACCCGCACGCTCGTATCTGACGAGCAGGTTCGCGGACGGGATCGCCACGTTGCAGTCCGGGCAGGCCCCGAGGATCGGAGCCTCCGCCCCGACGTCTCTGTTTTCCAGCATAGCCCCCTCTCGCGTCACCACGAGCAATTGTTATTCGGTCCCTTCACCGGGCGGCATCGCTCGTTCGCTCGGTCACCCCTCGAAGGCCTGACTCGCGGGGGTGAAGTCGATCTCGGTGCCGAGGCCCTGCTCGCGGGCCCGTTCGTAGAGCATGTGACCGGCGGCGACGGTCTCGATGGCGGTGCCCCCGCTGTCGAACAGCGTGACCTCGTCGGGGCCGGTCCGACCCGGGGCCTCGCCGGCGACGATCTCGCCGAGTTCGGCGTGGACGTGGTCCTCGCCGATCAGGCCCTCCTCGCGGGCGAGGACGTACGCACCGGCGTCGATGGGTGCGCGTTCCCGAAGGTCCGGAACGTACGTCGAGCGCGCGACGGTCTCGCCCGACACTTCGCGCTTCTCGGGGTCGTACTGGCCCATCACAGTGACGTGGGCGCCGTCGGGCAGGTCGGCGTCGTCGAACACCGGTTCGGCGGCGGTCGTGGCCGTGACGACGACGTCGGCGTCGGCGACGGCGGCGGTACTCGAATCGACCGCGCGGACGTCGGGTCCGAGTTCGGCGTCCATCGAGTCGGCGAACGACTCGCGACTCTCCCGGGTCGGTGAGAACACCCTGACCGTATCGAACTCGCGGACGGTGACGGCCGCCCGCAACTGGCCGCGGGCCTGCGAACCGCTGCCGATCACCGCGAGATCGGTGGCGTCCTCGCGTGCGAGCGCGTCGATACCCACGGCACCGGTCGCACCCGTCTTGTAGGGGTTCATGTGCGCGCCGTCGAGGACAGCCAGCGGTTCGCCCGAACCGGCGTCGAACAGCGGCAGGACGAAGTGCGCGTCTCCGACGCCGAAGCCGGCGGCGTACATGTACCCACCCATCGCACCGGTCTCGGGGAGGATGGCGCTGTACCCGGTGAGCATCCCCGGCGGGTCGCCGCCGGTGATCCTGGTGCGGGGTCGGGCGGGTGCGCCCTCGCCGCGCTGGCGGTACCCGTCACGGACGACGTCGACGTATTCGGCGGGCGTCGCGAGTCCCGCGAGTTCGTCACTGGAGCAAAACAGTGCCATAGCCCTCGTTGGGGCGGCCTCGGCTTGAAAGTACTCAGTCGGCGGACTGGAAGCCGGCGTCGCCGGCGGTGGGGGCCTCGCTCGCGGGCGTCTCCGTCGGCGTGTCGACCGGCGCACGGACGAACATCGCGTGGCCGATCACCGCCATCGAGAGCCCACCCGAGAGGCCGACGGCCGTCGTGAGCGAGACTCCCATGACGAAGAGAACGGCTGCGACACCACCGAGTGCGAGCGGAATGAGGCCCAGAACGAGGTCGTAGTAATCGCTCATGATCTATCAGGGTCTATACGATAGTAATACAAAAGTGTTTCTGGTGGGAATTGTCAAATTTACGCATCGCCACTGTGTCGCTGACGAGTGAAATCTGAAATGGCTTCGAGATCTATCTCTATAACTTACGAAAATACAGAGTTCGAGTGACACAGATACCACTTTCCCGGCACCCACACGGTGCCCTCGGTCGTCCGGTGGGGTCGACCGGTCGGGCGCCGATAGTTCGTCAGCAGTGATCCAGACGGCCGGTCCGGTTCGTCCAGGTTGACCATCCGCATGTGCGCACACGACCCCCGGTCGATACCCCCCTGTGTCAGCTTCTCGCACGCTGGGGCCGCTTGGTGGCCGGACCACCGCCACCCGGCTGCTGACACTGGTTATCACGTTCGAAAACAGTCTCGAAGTTAGTCGTGGCGACGATCGGGGGCAGTACCGTGGATATCTCGCCCCAGTCCCGGATATTTCTGGTAGGCGCCCTGATCCGTCAATTTTTCATTCTGATAACCGGGGGATCGGGTTTAAGATAGGTAGTGAACAATGAGAGGATGGAGGGACGAGGAGGCGGAGACGCCGACTCACGATACCAATGCCAGACGCAACCGACGAAACGAACGCACGGACCGCGACGAGTGAGCAGACGCGACGGTACGCCGAGCTCAACATCGGTGACGAGGAGTTCGTCATATACGACCGGGAGAACCACCAGGCGTGGCTCCAGTCGACAGTCGCCGTGCCCGTCGAAGAGATCTGCTGAGGGGTCGGGACCTGCGTCGGGCAGTCCCTCTCATCCGGTGAGGACGTCGCAGTCAGGTCGCAGTCAGGTCGCAGTCGGGTTGTTTCTATGCTCGCGACGCCCTCGCCACGCTCCCTGTCATCGTCGCGTACAGTCGCTCTCGTGATTCCTGTGCGTGCGATACCGCGACCGACGAGAGCGCTCGCTCACGCTACAGAGCCCTCAGCGGCGGGTCGCGAACACCGCGACTGCGACGCGCCACGGGACCAGCAGTGCGAGGCCGACGCCGACCGAGACGAGATAGAAGGTGAGCGCCGCGTTCCCGGGGACCGGTCCCGTCGCGCGCAGGGCCTGTGCCACCGCGGCCGCCGCGGCCCACGCCGGGACCGTCCGCCCCACCGCGCTCCGTAGCGACCGGCGCGCGTCGGTCGTGTGGACGCCGGCGACGAACGACGCCAGCGCCCAGCCGACGACGAAGGTCCCGAACGTGATCGCGATCCGTGCCGGACTGGAGATGTCGTGACCCATCGTCGCCCCGAGACCGACGAACACGCCGATACAGACCAGGTCGCCGATGGCCCCGACCACGGTCAGCGGCGCCGGGTCGAGGCGGTGGCGAACCGAAGTCGCGACTGACATACCCGACACTTCGGAGTCGAGCGACTTCACTCGTCCGACTTCGGGGTCGGGGGGCGAGGGAAAGTGAAACTCAAGCGACGCCCGCGACCGTGTAGCCGAACCCCTCCTCGACGACGTGCGCCTCGAACCCCGCTGCCGCCAGCAGATCCCGGAGTGCCGCGGGCGACCAGAACTGCGAGTCGAAGCCCACGACCCGTTCCCCGAGGACGAGCCCCCGCCCGCGGAGCGTGGTCGGGTCGAACTCCCGGATCACCAGCACGCCGCCCGGCCGTATCGCTCGTCGAGCGGCCACGAACACGCCCTCGGGGTCGGCCATGTGGTGCAGCGCGTCGACGACGAGTACAGCATCCGCACAGTCGTCCCGGACGGGTAGCGTCGCGGCGTCGCCCTGGACCGTCGCGAGCCCCTTGCGCCGGGCTTCGACCAGCATCCCGCGCGCCGCGTCGACAACGACGGTCTGGTCGCCCCCGAGCGCAAGCGACGCCCGCCCGGTGCCGCCGCCGACGTCGAGGACGCGTTCGACGGGTCGCCGGGCGACTGCGAACCCCGCCTCCAGGGTCGCCCGGTCGGCCCGCCACATCCCCAGGTCGTAGAGTCGCGCGAACCGGTGAAACGGGGAGACGTCGCCGAGTGCCATACCACTACAGGGGCGCGCCCGACAGGTAATCCCACCGACTGTGACGGCAACTGTCGATCGGTCCGCTGACCGCCGGGTACATGGGTCGTGGTCCCGTACTCGCTCGCGATGCGGTTCGAACTCGTGGGCTGGCCCGGGGACGGGCCGAAACTCGCCCTCGACTACCGCGCGTTCAGTTACGCCGGCAAGTTCGTCGTGAGCAACACCGGGAAGGCGGTGGCACTCGCCGACCCCGACGGACCGGACGCGACCGACACGCCTCCCGTCGACGCCGACGAGCGACCGCCGCCGGCGACCGACGTCGAGGGTGTCGTCGACCCTGACGGACAGGTCCTCGGCGCGGTCGCCTTCAACGCCGACCGGACCGACGACGGCGTGTGGTGGCTGCGCTACGTCACCGTCCGCGCGGACCGTCGCGGCGAGGGGATCGGCCCCCGACTCGTCGCGTTCACCACCGAACGACTGCGTGAGCGGGGCGCTCGCGAGGTCACGATCGCCGTCAACAACCCCTACGCCTACGAGGCGCTCTACCGGGCCGGTTTCGCCTTCACCGGCGAGGAGACTGGTATCGCCGAACTCGTCCTCTCGTTCCCGGCCGCGGACCGCTCGCGAGCGACCTACCAGGCGGGACTGGACCTGTTTCGCGCTCGCGGCCCCGACGGCGACGAGCGAGTATTTCTCGACCGGAAAGCCGACGTGGGCCCGCCCGACCCGATCGACGCACGGAGTTGAGCGGCGGAGGTCGGGGCGTCGCGACCGACTCGCTTCAGGCCGCCAGCGCGTCGGTGTCGACCGGCGACTCGAAGAGTCGAGCGCCGCAGGCGTCACAGGAGACGGCGGCGACCTCGCGACTCGTACAGCAGGACTCCCGGGTCTCCGTGTCGAACGTGAGTCGCCCGCTACAATCGGGACAGGTCTCGAGGAAGACGCGGAGACCGCCGGTGAGCCGGACGCGGTCGTCGGGTGCGAGGGACTCCCAGTCGGGGACGCGGTCGGCGAGCAAGACTGCGGCGGCCAGGTCCGCGCGTGCAGCCGGGCGAGACTCCCAGATGCCGACACGGCCCCCGTCGGCCACCGCGACCGCCGAGCGGGCCCGCTCGCGCAGTTCGACGCTCGCGTCGGGGTCGACCGCACCCAGACGTGCCAGTGAATCGGCCAGCCCGCCCTCGTCCAGCCCGTCGGTCTCGGCGTGCCACGCCTCGCGAAACGCCTCGGTGAGGCAGTAGTCGTCGCCCCGGCAGGGTTCGAGCGCTCCCGAATCGAGGAGTCGGCGCTCGACGTCCAGATCGGGGTCGCCGCCTCGGTCGCCGGGGTGGACGACCACGTCGCCGTCGGCCTTGCCGAACGCCTCGAGCACGCGCTCGGGGAAGTACCGTTTCGTCAGCGTCGGCGTCCCCGGCACGAGATACCCCCGGAGCCAGATAGCGACCAGCCCCGCGACCAGTACTGCGACCGTCGCGGCGACGGCGATAGCGGTGTCGAGCACGAGCGCTCCCCACGTACCGACGACCAGCGCCGCCGACACGGTGATGACGACGTTCACCGCCGTGCAGGGCAGACAGCGGTTCTCACCCGTGTACTCGGGCTGGCGGACCCGGTCGACGATCCCCGTTCCAGTCATGGCCGGACCGAGGACGTGCGGGAAATTGAATCTGGCGGGCCCGAACGGTATCCGCCGGGACCGCCCGGCGGCCGATGCCGTTCCGGTCACAGTCCCGGCGGCAGTCGGGAGTTTCAAGCGACCCTCTCCCCTACCACGGGGCGATGGGAAACGCGGACCTGCGGGACCTGGCGGCGCTCTCCGAGGTCAGCTTCGACGAGCTGTCGGGGTCGGTCGTCGCCGTCGACGCGCACAACTGGCTGTATCGCTACCTCACGACGACGGTCAAGTGGACGAACGACGCCGTCTACACCACGGGCGGTGGCACCGAAGTCGCCAACCTCGTCGGTATCGTCCAGGGGCTCCCGAAGTTCTTCGAACACGACGTCACCCCCGTGTTCGTCTTCGACGGCGCGGTCACCGAACTCAAAGACGACGAGGTGGCAAAGCGCCGCGAGCAGCGCGAACGCGCCGAGGAGAAACTCGAAGACGCCCGCGAGCGCGGTGACGCCGTCGCGGTCGCCCGCCTCGAATCTCGAACCCAGCGGCTCACGGACACGATCATCGATACCACGCACGAACTGCTGGAGATTCTCGACGTCCCCGTGATACAGGCCCCCGCCGAGGGCGAGGCACAGGCCGCCCACATGGCCCGCGCGGGCGACGTCGACTACGTCGGAACCGAAGACTACGACGCGCTCCTGTTCGGTGCCCCTCTCACACTCCGCCAGCTCACCAGCAAGGGCGACCCGGAGCTGATGGACTTCGAGGCCACCCTCGAATCACACGACCTCACCTGGGAGCAACTCGTCGACGCCGCCATTCTCATGGGAACCGACTTCAACGAGGGCATCTCGGGTATCGGGCCGAAAACCGCGGTGAAAGCCGTCCGCGAACACGGCGACATCTGGGGCGTCTTCGAGGCCCGAGACGTCCACATCGAGGGGACCGACCGCATCCGCGACCTCTTTTTGAACCCCGCCGTGACCGAGGACGACGACTTCGACGCGACCATCGACCCCGACGTCGACGCCGCACGCGAGTACGTCTGCGAGGAGTGGGAGGTCGACCCCGACGAGGTCGAACGCGGCTTCGAGCGCATTGAGGAGAGCCTCGTCCAGACCGGGCTGGACGAGTGGACGTGACGATATTCTCTCTCACCCCCTACACTTATTCACGGCCCACGAACCAACCCGTGGTATGCGTACGCCTCCCGGGGGAATCTCGGTCGGTGCCAAGTACGAACAAGACGCTATCCAAGAAGCCTTCGACACTGGATTCGGGTACCAGATCTCGGGTATCAACCCGCGTTGAGACAGTCAGGACCGACGGTACGTGCTGGTGTTTGCAAACGAGGACGGACCGTACAGTGACTCCGTGACCGAGGGCCGCTTCGAGTACATCGGCGAGGGACTCTCAGGTGACCAGAGTAAATCGTCTCCTGGGAATTCCGTACTGATCGATGCGATGTCCGTGGGCACTCCGATACATTTCTTTTACCAAGGTTCGGAGAAGGACGGATAGGAATACCAGGGACTGATCGACGTACTCGACTGGGAGTTCGAGAGTCGGGGTGGTCGTCAGGTGATCGTGTTCTCGATGAAACATCGAGAATAGATCGGACCTTACGACGGACGGACTCTCCACGGTGGATTCATCGTCGACTGTGGGCAGCGGTTGTGGTACGCTAGCCTGGACAGCCCATTTCGATCGCGTCCGCCCGGGCTTCGGGTGGAACCGTGACGTCGACGGGGTCGCCGTACCCGGAGAAGCGGGTCGTCATCGTCGCGGTTGCGGTGGTACCGCCCTGCGTCACCTCGAAGCGCAGGCGAGTCCGGAGCGGGCGGTGTGTCTCGGCGTCGAGCCACACCCGGAGACGGGCGTTCTGGACGTTCGGGCCGCCGACCACCGGTTGCGAGCGGCGTTCGCTGTACCGCGTGAGCGCCTTCGAGGTCGGTTCGCCGACGAGCACGACCGCGGACTCGCCGTCGACCGTCTCCGTCCCGTTCCAGAAGAGCGACCCTGACCTGAGGAGTTCGAGTTGCCGACGGGCAGGTGTCCGAACGTCCCAGTCACCCTCGACCTCCTCTTTACCCCACCACGGGCCGGGACCGCCACACTCCCGGTAGGCGGTCCGGTTCAGGACGTACGACTCGTACGTCTCGCCGTCGCGAGTGGCGCTGGTCCACAGCTCGCGGGCGGCGGTGTCGACGCCGCCCACCAGGTCGACGCGGACGCGCTCGGTCCGGTCGTCGACGGTGGCGACGACGGACAGGTCCGATTCGAAGTGATACGTGTCGGTCCCGTTGAGCGCGTCACTGGCGTTTTCGAGCGCCGCGGTCGCGCGCTCGTCGCGGGTGTGTGAGGGGCCGAGCAGCGAACACCCGGCCAGGAGGACGCAGACGGCGACCGCTACGTGGAGGGCGGGGTGGTCCATGTCGGGAAACGACACGGTCGTCGAGCAAAAACCTTCGGCGGCGGTTCCCGAGAGTCGAGACGCTTCGGTGGCTTTTACGCCCCGCCGCCGCGTCGGTTCGGGTGTATGACCGACGAGGACTATCGCACGGAACAGGACAGTCTCGGTGAGATGCAGGTGCCGGCCGACGCCTACTGGGGCGCACAGACACAGCGCGCGGTCGAGAACTTCCCCATCAGCGGGGAGACGTTCGGCCGACGGTTCGTCCGCGCGCTCGGGGTCGTCAAGAAGGCTGCCGCCGAGGCCAACCGGGACCTCGGGCTCGTCGACGAGGACAAGGCCGACTGTGTAATCGAGGCCGCAGACGAGGTCGTCGCCGGCGAGCACGACGACCAGTTCCCGGTCGACGTCTTCCAGACCGGGTCGGGCACCTCCTCGAACATGAACGCCAACGAGGTCATCGCCAACCGCGCCACCGAACTCTACGGCGGCGAGATCGGGACGCGCGAGATCCATCCCAACGACCACGTCAACTTCGGCCAGTCGAGCAACGACGTGATCCCGACGGCGATGCACGTCGCCAGCGCCGAGGCCCTCGAGTACGACGTCCTGCCCGCACTCGACGCGCTCGCCGAGGCTCTGGGAGAAAAGGAAGCCGAGTTCGACGACGTCGTCAAGACCGGGCGCACGCACCTCCAGGACGCCACGCCCGTCACGCTGGGCCAGGAGTTCGGCGGCTACCGCACCCAGGTCGAGAAGGGCATCGAACGGGTCGAGAGCGTCCAGCCACGCGTCCAGGAACTCGCGCTGGGCGGGACGGCGGTGGGGACGGGTCTGAACACCCACCCCGAGTTCCCCGAGCGCGCCGCCGAGTACATCAGCGAGGAGACGGGTGTCGACTTCCGCGAGGCCGACGACCACTTCGAGGCCCAGGCCGCTCACGACGCGATGAGCGAAGCCCACGGCGCGCTCCGGACCGTCGCGGGCAGCCTCAACAAGATCGCCAACGACCTGCGACTGCTCGCGTCGGGGCCACGCAATGGCCTCGGCGAGATCGACCAGCCCGAGAACCAGCCCGGGTCCTCTATCATGCCGGGGAAGATCAACCCCGTCGTCGCCGAAGCCGTCAACCAGCTCCACAAGCAGGTCGTCGGCAACGACGCCGCCGTCTCGGCCGGTGCGGCCGAGGGCCAGATCGACCTGAACCTCTACAAGCCGGTGCTGGCGCACAACTTCCTGCAGTCCGCCGAACTGATCGCCAACGGGAGCGAGACGTTCGCCGAGAAGTTCGTCGCGAAACTCGAGGCCGACCGCGAACACTGCGCCGAGCGCGTCCAGCAGTCGATGGCGCTGGCGACGGCCTTGAACCCCGCCATCGGCTACGACAGGGCCAGCAAGGTCGCAAAGCGGGCGATGGCCGAGGGCAAGACGATCCGCGAGGTCGTGCTCGAGGAGGGGTATCTCGACGAGGACGAGGTCGACGACGTGTTAGATCCCGCGAAGATGACCGAGCGCGGGATCCTCGGCGACGACTAGCGAGGCCTCGTCGAAGCGAGCGGGAGCGAACGGAGTGCCCCGCGAGCCAGAACTCGGCGAGAGCAACGGTATCCGCGCGCAATTCAAGTCGCTCCCGGCCGAAGTACGAACGACAGACATGGCAGACGAGGACCCGCTTCAGGCGCGGTACGCGACCAGCCACGAGCTGATGGACCTGGTCCGGTACACCGCGGAGACGCTGAGCCTGGATTTCACGCGGTGGGGCGAGGAGTACGTGACCGGCCCGGGGCTGTACGTGCTGATCGTCGCGGACATCGACTTCGGCGACTACACCGACCCGCTGGGTGCGAACACGTGGCCGGTCGAGCAGTGTCGGGTGGTCTCGGATCAGCCGGGGGCGTTCCTCGACGCGGCCCGCGACGTGGCGCTGAGCCGCGACGGCGCGGTCGTCATCGCCGTCGACGGCACGCTCCAGGAACAGATGGTCCGCGTCCGGAACCTGGACGACGCGGAGGCCGACCGTGGCGACGGCATCGTCGCCGCCGACTGGATGGGCACGAAACACCTCAGCGCGCTCGAGGCGTCGACCCGCGACCAGGTCCTCTGGGCGGTCACACTCAGCGAGGAAAACGGCCGGGTCACCACGTTCCTCGACGGTGAGTACCGCGATTACGAGCACGAGGACCTCGGCGGTCGGTGGCGGCCGGACTGACCGGTCGTGTCGGAACAGCCACCGCCGGTCGTCAGTCGTCACCCGCCGTCGGGCCGCCCTCGGCCCTGCGGGCGACGATCTGCCACTTCCCGCTGACGAAACGCACGACGTTGACGCCGGCCTGGATGTAGAAGTCGAGCACCACGGCGGCGAAGATCGCGAGGACGCCCAGCCCCATTCCGGGGGCGATGGAGACGTCACCTATCGCGACGGCGAAGCCCACGGGGAGCGCGAGCGCGGTGATCGCGAGGCGGACGACCAGTCCGAGGATCTTGCCGTAGAGCGGCCAGGAGGTGTCTCCCGCCCCGCGGAGCGCGCCGCGCATCGTGCGAGCGATGCTGAAGCCCGCGACACAGAGGGCGAACACCCAGATGAACTCGACGGTGAGGCCGACGTCGCTGGTGTTGAACACGGTCGCGATGGGGCGGGCGAACGCGGCCATCACACCGGCGATGAGCACCTGGGTGATCAGGGCGATACGCAGGGTGTCCCAGCCGTAGGCCGTCGCCTCGTCGTCGTCGCCGGCACCGAGCGACTGGCCGACGAGCGTGCTGGACGCGGTGGAGTAGCCCCACGAGGGCATCATCGCGAGCATGATGACCCGGCGGCCGATGGCGAAGGCGGCGACGACCGGCGTCCCCAGGACTCCCAGGACGAACAGGAACGGGAACCGGCCGAAGGTACCCACGAGTCGGGTCCCGGCGAGGGGTGCACCGACGCGGACGATCTCCTTCGCGAGGCCGACGTCCACCTGTGGGCCGTCCAGCCGCAGTTGCACGTCGCGCCGTCCCGACAGCAGGACACCGAAGAAGATGATCCCTCCAAGAGCGCTGGCGATGGTGGTGCCCCACGCCGCGCCGGCGATGCCCAGTCGCGGGAAGGGACCGAGTCCGAATATCAGGACGGCGTTGAGGCCGATGTTCGTCGGCACGGAGATGAGGTTGACGTACATCGGCGTGCGGGTGTCGCCGCTGCCCTGGAGCGCGCGGGCCGCCACCAGCGACCAGAACCGGAAGAGCAGGGCATAGGTGACGATCCGCAGGTAGGTCGCGCCCTGTTCGACGACCGCCGGGTCGTTCGTGAGGACGTCGATGAGCGGCGCCGAGTAGAACTGCGCCGCCAGTATCATCGGGACCGAGATCAGGACGGAGAGCCACAGGGACTGCTTTATCGCCAGGTCCGCACGCGCGTGATTCTCGGCACCTTTGAACCGCGAGACCACACTGATGGTCCCACTGGAGAGCGCGAGTGCGAGCCCGAACCCGACGAAGAAGTACTGGAAGGCGAACTCGAGTCCCGCGACGGCCGCCGCGGGGAGCGCGAGGCTCACCATGAAGAAGTCGGCGGTCCGGAGGATGGTCCGGACGGTCCCGGTGACCATCACGGGCAGCGCGAGGTCGAACGCCTCCGACCCGCGCTCGCGGTCGACGAGGCCCAGTCGACCCAGTGTCTCCGGGAAGAGGAAGACGACGTCCCGTGCCCGCTCCCGGAGTCCGGCTGTCGATCCCGGCATGGCTAGGGTGGCACTGTCGCCGCCAGACCACGGTCGCTTCGTACCCGACACATTCGTGCCTGACTGATCTGTTAGTCGGGTGTATAACTGTTGGGTTTGCGGTCAGGTGCCGTCAGGGTCGGAGGACCGACTGGCACCAGTCCGGGCGGCCCAGAGACGCCGGCAACCCAGTGGGGGTACGGACAGGGGTTTTCGGGCGGCCACGCGAGTGCCGACGATGGCTGGTCGGGACGGTGCCACGGGGTCGGGCGAGCGGCGACTCGCAGAGTCCTCGGTCGGGCGGGCGTACGCGCTCGTCGTCGCCGGGGCGCTCTCGTATGCGGCGCTGACGTTCATCTGGTTCTCGCTGGCGGCGTATCTCCCGACGATCATCGACGACCTGGGGTTGTCGGGGACCGAGGCGGGCGTCCTCGCCGGGGCGGTGCCCGCGACGTACATCCCGCTGGCGCTGTTCTCGGGGCTGGCGATCGACCGCATCGGGCCTCGCCGTGGCCTCGCCGTCGGCCTCCTCCTGTTCGGGAGCGCACAGGTCGGCCGGAGCGTCGCGGCGGGGTTCCCGTCGATGCTCGGCCTGACGCTGTTGCTCGGGACGGGCGCGACGCTGATCACCTTCGGACTGCCGAAACTCGTCTCCGTACTCTTCCCGCCGTCGGGGACGGGAGTGCCGTCGTCGGTGTATCTCGTCGGGTCCTCGTCCGGGACGGCCGCCGCCTTCGCGCTCGGACGACCCGTCGTCGGTCCGGCTCTGGGCGGCTGGCGTCCCCTGTTCCTGTACAGCGGCGTCGCCGCGCTGGCCTACGCGGCCGTCTGGCTCGTCGCCTCGTGGGGCCTGGGATTACGAGCGGTCGAACGCGATGGTCGCACGAACGGGTCGGGCGAAGACGCTGCGCCCGGAGAGGGCCCCACACCTGGCAAGGACGAAACGGCCGTCCCGTCGGTCCGGGAGGACCTGGTCGCGGTGCTGACCCACCGGGAGTTGCGCCTCGTCGTCGCCGTGGGGGTCGCCTACCTGCTGATCGTCCACGGGATGCAGGGGTGGCTCCCGACGGTACTGGAGTCTCGCGGACTCGACCCCGACAGCGCGGGTCAGACGACGACGCTGCTGGTGGGCGCGAACGTCGTCGGAGTGCTCACGGTGCCAGGACTGGCCGACCGCTTCGACGCGCGCCGCCTCGCGGTGGTCGGGAGCGGTGCCGTCGCCGCAGCGGGTGTCGTGGGCGTCATCGCCGGCTCGGCGGGCCCGCTGGCGGCACTGGGGATCGTCGCCGCGGGCTACGGGGTCGGTGGCCTCTCGCCGCTGGTACGAGCGATCCCGCCGGACCTGGACGGGGTGGGCTCGCGCCTGACGGGGACTGCGGTGGGGCTCGTCTTCGCCGTCGGCGAGGTGGGCGGGTTCTTCGGGCCCGTCCTCGTCGGGTCGCTGTACGACGTCACCGGGTCGTACGCGCCGGGACTCGGCGTGCTCGTCGCCGGCGGACTCGTGGCCGTCCTCGCGGGGTTGCGAATGCAGAGCGTCTGACCGTCGAGGGGTGAACGGGACTCCACGGTGTCCGACCGCCCGGGTGTGTACGCGACCCGCCGGCTGGCAGTTGCCCGGTGAACCGCACCCTTTTTTCACCGGCGGGCGCGCAGAACCGGACAATGAGCGACGCCGACTTCGACTACGAGAACCTCGGGCTGGTGGCGGGCCTGGAGATCCACCAGCAACTCGACACGGACACGAAACTGTTCTGTGGGTGTCCGACCGAGCTCCGCGAACCCGAAGCCG
>ENA-ORCS01000442-ORCS01000442.1-marine-metagenome-genome-assembly--contig:-NODE-442-length-29949-cov-4.419122_pt1 | contig 29949 bp, 38 predicted proteins | sample MGYA00237781_ERZ508513 | MGnify/ENA primary metagenome ERZ508513 (study PRJEB26184, sample SAMN06268793) | marine metagenome | isolation source: Eden Landing Ponds, San Francisco, CA, USA | place...
CAACCCCATCGAGCCGCCGGCGGTCGTCCTCTCGGGTGGCGAGACGACGGCCACCGTCCGGGGCGACGGCGTCGGCGGGCCGAACGCCGAGTTCGCGCTGGCGGCGGCGGTCGAATGCCCCGCGGGGACGACGCTCGCCTGCGTCGACACCGACGGCCGCGACGGCAGCAGCGACTTCGCCGGAGCACTGGTCGATGCCGACACCGTCGACGATGTCGCGGCAGCCCGCCAAGCGCTCGCGGGAAGCGACGCCTTCGGCTACCTCGACGACCGCGAGGCGGTCATCACAACTGGGGCCACTGGCACGAACGTCAACGATCTGCGTGTGCTGGTCGTCGAATAACCCCCGGCGACGAAACGCTTATGATGTTTTAGGTTAGCCTAAAACGTATGGCAGAGGTGTGTTCCCGCACGTCCACACGAGGTGGCATCGATGGGCCTCCGTGAGACGCGGCGTCGAATCGAGGCGTTGGCCGGTGGTGGCCCGTATCGCGTGGCGTCGGCCCGCACGGGCGAGCCGCCGGTTCCGGTTGCGGGGCTGCGGTTCCCCGACCGCGAGACGGCGGCGGCGGCCGCTCGGCTCACCCGCGCGTACCGGCTGGCGCTTCGTCGGTGGGACCCCGAACTGGCGTGGGTCGACCCCATCGTCCACGACTGTCGGCCGGCGACGACAGACGGACGGGCGGCGACCGACCGCGCCGCAGTGGGGGTCGGGGGCGAGCGATGACCGCCGAGACGCACGTCCCGGCGGCGAAGGCCCGAGTCGCCGCGGAACGCGAGGCGGTGGCGGCGAAGCTGACGGCGTACGACTCCTTCGTCGAACGGCTTCGTGACGTCTCGACCGACGGCGTCGGCGGTGACGCGCCCGGACCGGTGGGGACGACGCTCGCGACGACCCAGCGGGCCGGCGGCTGTGCGGCGGTTCGTGAGGCCTTCGCCGCGACGGTGCGGTCGGTCGACGGTGTCGACGCGGACGAGTCCGTCTTCGAGACGCTGGCGGCCGAACTCGGCGAGGAAGTCGCGGTGGCGCTGGCGCCGACGACGGGGCCCGCGCTCACGCCGCAGTTTCGCGAGCAGGTGACCGAGGCCGCCACCGAACGGCAGTGGCAGCTTCGGACGATGGCGACCGCACTGGAACGTGAGGCGGCGGCGCTCGACGCCGCCCGCGAGGAGTTCGCGACGATTCGCCGGTGGCTGGAGCAAGCCGACGAGACGCCGCTGACGGCGCTCGACTTCGACGGCCTCCGAACCCGACACGCTCGCCTCGGCGACCACCGCGACCGGTGTGCGGAGCGCGCCCGGGAGCGACAGTCCTTCTTGGACGGTTCGACCAGCGAACACGCACACGTCGGCCTCGGTCACCGGTGTCTGGTCTCGTATCTCTACGACGACCTGCCGGTGGAGCATCCCGTACTCGACGGCGTGGCGTCGCTGGTCGCGACCTGTGAGCGCTGTCAGCGAAACGTCCGGGCGCACCTCACCCGGTGTGCGTAGAGTAGAGGAACAGAGCGGGGGTAGCCGGGGTGTCCCGGCCGCGTCCGTCAGCAGGAAGCGCCGGTCTCAGATCGACCCCGTTCAGTTCGTGGCGGAGTCGAGGACGAGGGTGTCGTCTTCGAGGTAGTGTTCGAGGTGGTGGGCGTGCTCTTCGAGGGTGATGAGCTGTTGGCGGAGTAACTCGGCGGTGGCGTGGTCGCCGAGGCCCTCGGTCAGCTCGACGTGTTCGCGCACCATCTCGATGATGTCGCCGTACATCTCCATGTCGTTCCGGAGCGAGGTGCGGAGGTCGTAGACGTCGTTACCCTCGGGTTCGACGGGGGCGTTCTCCTCGAGTCGCTTGCCGCCGGCCAGCGGGACGGCGCCGAGCGCCTGTGCCCGCTCCGCGAGTTCGTCGGCGGCCTCCTCGGCGTCCTCGGCTGCCTCGCCGAGATATTCGTGGACACTGAGGAACTCGGCGCCCTCGACGTTCCAGTGGTGCTTTTTCAGCTGGTGGTAGAGCACGTACGTCGCGGCGAGGTCGGTGTTGAGCGCCTCGACGATCTGTTCGGTCTTGTCCTGTTCGAGTCGGAGCGCCTCGCTGCCCTCGACCGTGTCGGCCTGCTGCCGGATGGACTCTTGCTTGCTCATCGCAATTATAGGTAGGGACTCCACCCACTTACCCTTTTTCGCTGTGACCCGTTGTCACGATTTGAGGCGCCCAAATTCGGGCGTCTCGGGTGTATCTATCCCCGGTCTGTGACCGGCCGTTCTCCATCGCTGACAGGCCGAGAGAGGAAGCTTTGTACCCCCCGGTCTCGTAGCGTTGCCCATGGCTGATCTGCTGCCCTCCCGCCCCGACGCCGCCGCGGCCGAGGAGGCCGATCCGCGCGTCATCGGCCTCGACGACGAGGACGCGGACGACCTCCTCTCCGCGCTCTCCTCCGAGACGGCCCGCGAGGTGCTCGCGACCCTCCATGACGAACCCGACACACCCGCCCGCGTCGCCGACGCCGTCGACACCTCCCTCCAAAACGCCCAGTATCACCTCGGCAACCTCGAAGAGGCGGGCCTGATCGAGGTGGTCGACACCGCCTACTCCGAGAAGGGCCGCGAGATGAACGTCTACGGCCCCGCCGACCGACCACTCGTGGTGTTTGCGGGCGGCGGTGCCGAGAGCGACGGCCTAGAGAGCGCGCTCAAGCGCCTGCTGGGTGCCGTTGGCCTGCTGGGCGTCGCGAGCCTCCTCGTACAGTGGGCACTCGGCGCCCCGTCGGGCGCGGCCCGGACCGGCGGCGCGGGCGGTGCCGACGGCGGTGGGGGCATGGGGACGATGAGTACCGAGGCGACGACGACTGCCGCCGACGCCGCGGGCGCCGGCCTCCCGCCCGGACTGCTCTTTTTCCTCGGCGGACTCCTCGCGCTCGTCGTCGTCGCCCTCGCGTTCTACGTCCGCCGGTAGTCGGACCCACTAAGTGCCGAGAGGTCCAACGCCCGCCCATGACCGAACGCGTGAAACTGAGCCGGGTGCAGTCGACGTTCGAACGACTCGACTACCCGGTCACCCGCGACGACGCCGCCGCCGAGTTCGCGGACGTGACACTCCTGCTCGCAGACGGGGAGTCGAATCTCGGTGAACTTGTCTCGGAACTCGGGAGCGACGCCTTCCACAGCGCCGACGAACTGTTCGAGGAACTCCAGAGCGTCCTTCCGGTCGAGGCCGTGGGCGAACCGGGGCAGTCGGACGGCGACGCCTGACCGGGGCCGCGACTCGCCGCGCCGCGAACCCCCGTGAGCGCCGGCTATCCGTGGGTTAAAGACCGTCGAGCGTCACGGTTCGAGCCACCATGGAGTTCTGCGACGAATGCGGATCGATGATGCAAACCGAGGACGGCCTGTGGATCTGTACGCAGTGTGGGTTCGAGCAGGCACGCGACGCCGAGCAGGAAGCCGAGATGGTCACGACACAGGCCCAAGAGGAGTCGGAGATCATCGAGTCCGGTGGCGGGACGAGCGGTCTCCCGACGACGAGCGCCAACTGCCCCTCCTGTGACAACGACGAGGCCTACTGGTATATGCAGCAGATCCGTGCCGCCGACGAGTCCGAGACGCGCTTTTTCGTCTGTACCGAGTGCGAGCACAAGTGGCGCGAGGACGACCACTGAGCGGCCGCGGGACGAACCTATATATCCGTCGCGTCCCCGATGACGGACGATGGTCGCGCCGCCCGCCGTCCCCGGCGAGCGACTGACCGATTGGCGACGGGTGAGCGACACCAGCGAGACACCGTTTGATGCCGGCGGACTCACTGTCACCGCCCGGATTCTCGTCTACGAGGACGACCACCTCCGCGAGGCCGTCCGTGAGCAGACTGCTCTCGACCGTAGTTGGCGCTTCTTTCTCGCCGCCCGTCTCGAACTCGCCCCGTCGCCGCCCGTGACGGGCGCACTCCGCGGCTTGGTCGCCTCGCGAGCGAGTCACGGCTTCGCTACTCGCCTCGCTGATCGCGGCTTCGTCGACGTCGACCGAGCCGAGCGACGGTCGCTCCGGGTCGGGGACGCCGAGGCCCGCCTGTTTCGGTACGACACGCGGTGTCGGATCGACGGCGTGACCCTTGACGTCGACGGCTGGCTGGCGGTGTGGATCCCCGACGGGGCGTTCAGGCTCGCCGGCGGCGCGTATCCGACCGCCGTCGCCGACGCCGACGCGTCGGTGTCCGATGGCGTCGTCGACGCCCTAGAAGCCCGTCTGGATCCCCAAGCGTTCCGGACGGAGCTGTTCGAACTGATCCGTGGGACGCGTTAATCCAGTACGGAGAGCACCAAGCCGCCAAGAGAAAGTCGTGCGGGGGCGGCCCCGACAGCCCGCGAGAGCGGGCCTGGATCGTGACCCGGCCCGGCCCGTGCGACGCTGTGACCGCGGACCCGCAGGTCGAGGGTTACGTCGGCGTCGTACAGGCGGTCCAGCAGGGGCGCCGTCCCCGTCGCGAGCGTCCGCGCGGCGGCCAGCGAGGGCACCCGGACTACGACGAGGTCGCCGTATCCCCGGATCGACACCGTCGTCTCGCCGACGTCGAGAGTCAGGTCGGCGTAGACGTCGAGCGGGTGATCCGGCCCGGTCACTCGCGTTCGCTCTCGCGGGTCCGAACGCGTACGGTTCCGTCGAGGCGCCAGCGGGCGTGGTCGGCGTCAGGGCCCATTCGGTCCGGCACCCGTATCTCTAGGTCGTCGAACTCGTAGGTGATCTCGGCGTCGCGACCGATGAGCCGCTCGTAGAGGCTCACCGCCATCTCGGGCCACGTTCGCACGTCCTCGATCTCGGCGCCGCGCTCCCGACTCATGGACGCCGATTCGGGGGCCACGTACTTATACCGTCGGCCACGCTCCCGACCCTCGGGACCGTCACGACAGCCGCGCGACGGTCAGGTAGCCGGTGTGCCCGACACCTCGTGTATCGGGACGGCTCCCGCGCTCGTCGAACTGCATCCGTCGCTGGATCGTCTCGTGGGTCTCGACGTCCGACAGTCCCGCCTCGTCTGCGGCCTCGACGGCCGCACGGGTCCCCTCGACGAACGGCGAGTACACGACGACGAACCCGCCGCTGGCGAGGAGATCCGGCGCCCGACGCACCACCGACGGTGCGTCCGCGGTGTCGAGGGTGAGGAGGTCGAACCCCGCCGCCGCGGCGAGGGTATCGAGCTCCGCGGTCACGTCGCCCGTCCGCACGTCGACGCGGTCGGCGACGCCCGCGAGGCGCATGTTCTCCCGGGCCACGTCGGCAAACTCCGGGTCCTGTTCGTAGGTGCGGACCGTCGCCCCGATCCGGCCGAGATAGGCCGCGAGAACGCCCGTCCCCGTCCCCGCGTCGAGCACCCGGTCGTCGGCCGCGGCGCCCGTCATGCCGATCACCAGTCCGATATCCCGGGGCATCATCGGCGCGCCGGTCCGCTCGAAGTGATCGAACAGGTCCGGTCCCCGCGGCTCCCGAACGACGAACTCCTCGCCGAGGTGGGTCTCCAGACGCTGCCCCGGTTCGACCTCCTCGGGAACCGTCAACACGCCGAGATCGGTCTGGAGTTCCTCGCCGGGTGCCCGGAGATACTCCCGGTCGTCACGAACCAGTAGGATCACTCCAAGCTGGCGATGGCGGTCGCCAAGTCGCCGTCGGCGGATTCGAGCGCCGCCCGTGCCTCGCTTTTGCCGACGCCGGCCCGCGTCGCGACGAGTTCGACGTCGTCCTCGGGGATGGCGTCCGCGGTGTCGTCACTCGTCGCGGCGTCCGCCTCGCCGGCCTCGACGGCGCCGGCCGCGCTCCCGAGGTCACGACTCTCGGGTTCGCCGACGACTTGGTAGGTCTCCTGTCCCTGTGCGTCCATGCGCGTCACCTGTGCGTCGGTGAAGACGAGTTCCTCGTCGGCCGTCCGGATGACGACCTCCTCGGCATCGAGTTCGGTTACGTCGATGCCCATCTGTTCCATCATCTGTTTCATCTTCCGTGGGTTCATACCGCCGCCACCAAACATGGATCGAGGGTGGGGACCTGACGGCAAAAGCATGGCGAAGGGTCGCGGTTACGCGCCTAGTTCAACACCCAGAACCGGTAGTTGAGATACGCGGCGAACGCCGTCCAGCAGAGGTACGGGACGAGCAGGAGCGCCGCTCGCCGATCCACTGCGTCGAACGCCCACACGGTGAGCAGGATCAGGGCCAAGAGGACGACGATCACGGCGAGGCCGAGGTTGACCGACTGCAGGCCGAAGAAGGCCAGCGACCAGCCGATATTGGCGACGAAGTGAACGGCGAAACAGGCGAGGGCGACGCGAGCGCGGCGCCCGATCCGCGGCGACGACAGGCGACGCCACACCAGCCAGACGGCGACACCCATGAGAGCAAAGAGTGCGGTCCACACCGGGCCGAACACCCAGTTCGGCGGTGCGAGCGCCGGTCGCTGGAGCGTGCCGTACCACGACGCGAGGCCGCTGGCGGTGAAGACGGCGCCCGACGCGCCGGCGAGTTCGACGGCGAGGACGGCGGCGACGAGAGCGAGTCGAGGCCGCTCGTCCGGGAGGCTGCGGAGGCGTCGACGGAGAGACACACGTCGTGTAGATGGGTCGACAGTATATGGCCTCCGGTGTGGGTCGCTATACGTGCTCTTCCGGCAGTAGGTCCTCGAAGGGCTGGTCGTCGAGCCACTCGCAGAGCTGGCAGAGCTGTTCGCTCGCTGCCTTGAACAGTTCGGCGCCCTTCTCGGCGGTGGCGTCGGTCTGATCGCCCAACACACCGTTGCCGGTGTTGTCGGCGGCGTCGTAGAACGTCCGCGCGCCGTGTTTGACCGTGTCCGCGGCCTCGACGTCGGGGACGCCGCCGTCCCGGGCGTCGGCCAGTCGGTCCTCGCGGACCAACTCGGGGCGGAGATGTTGGATCATCGCCGTCTCCTTCGGCCCGCCGTGAGGGCCGTTCTGTTCGAACAGGTCGTCGACCAACTCGGGGATACTCTCGTCCCACATCCACTCGATGGCGTAGAGTTCCTCGGCGTCACGCAGGCGACGGCCCACCTCGCGCAGATGGTCGACGTTGCCGCCGTGGGCGTTGACGTAGACCACGCGGTCGATGCCGTGGTACGTGAGGTTTCGGGTGAACGACTCGACGTAGTCGCGGAACTCGGGGGCGTCGACCCACATGGTTCCGTTGAACTGGCGGTGGTGGGGGCTGACGCCGACGTTGATCGTCGGGGTTCGGAGGTAGCCGGTTCGCTCGGCGGCCTCGCTGGCGAGGGCCTCCGCGATCAGGTGATCGGTCGCCAGCGGGAGGTGCGGGCCGTGCTGTTCGGTCGAGCCTAGGGGAACGAGCGCGAGGGACTCGTCGTCGAAGTAGTCGCCGAGTTCCGGCCACGTCTCGTCTGCGATGTACATATCGCCCGAAAGGCGGGGCGGCGTCCCCTTGAACGCTCGTGTTTCGACGTGTGGACCGTCCCCGTCCGCGCTATCGCTCCGTGCCGCCGTCGGCCGCGGCCGACGGGCTTCCGGTCTCGTCGGCCGCCGCGGCGCCGTGTTCGTACTCGACGGTGAACGCGGCCAGCAGTTCCCGGAGCGACTCGGCCCGCTCCGAGAGCGACTGTGCGCCCTCCGAGACGTCCGACAGCGTCGAGGTCTGCTCTTCCGCGGCCGCGGACACGTTGCCAGCCTCCGCGCTCGACTGGTCGGCGAGTTCCGACACCTCGTCGAGCATCGAGACGACGTCCTCGGTCGACGCGGCCTGATCGTCGGTCGCCGCACTGATCTCTCGGACGCCGGTGTGCAGGTCGTCGACCTGCCGCGCGATGTCGTCGAGCGACGTGAGCGCCTCGTCGATGGTCTCGCTCCCGTCCGCGACGCGCTCTCGCATCGTCCGCATGTCGTCGACGGTGCCGTCCGCGGCGTCCTGCACCTCGGCGATCCGGCGGTCGATCCGTTCGGTGGCGTCGGCGGCATCGCCCGCGAGGCTCTTGATCTCGTCGGCGACGACGGCGAATCCGTCGCCGTCGCCGTCGGCGTGCGCGGCCTCGATGGAAGCGTTCAACGCCAGCATGTTCGTCTGCTCGGCGATGGCGGCGACGTCGTCGACGATGTCACCAATCTCGGCGACCTCCTCGGCGAGTGACGTCACCTCCGTCGCGGCTTCCTCGGCCCGGGCTTCGATCCGTTCGAGTTCGTCGACGGCGTCCATCGCGGCGTCGCTACCGGCCTCGCTGGTCTCTGCCGTCCGCTCGGCGGTCGTCGCCACCTCGTCGGCCGACGACGCCACCTCCTCGATGGCTCCCGAGAGACTCTGCATCTCGCCCGAGACGGTCGTCAGCCGTTCGTCCTGTCGCTCCGCGCCGGCCGATATCTCTTGGATCGAGTCCGCAACGTCCTCGCTCGCGCTCTCGACTTCCTCGGTGCCCGTGGTCACCTCTTGGCTCGCCGTCGCCACCTCGTCGGCGAACTCCCGGATGCGACCCAGCGTCGCCTCCATCTCGGCCATCATCCCGTTGAACGACTCGGCGATGCTGTTCATCGCCTCGCTCCGACCGCCGGCGTCCATCCGCTGGGTCAGGTCGCCCGCCGCAGCCTGTGACATCGTCTCCCCGAACTCGTCGGCCTGTGTCTCCAGTGCCGTGTTCAGTTCTTCGACGTCCCGTTGGGCCTCCTCGGCCGCTCGCTGTGCCCGCTCGACGTCTTCGCTCATCTGCTCGATGGTCTCGCCGAACGCCCCGGGGACGTCCTCGTCGAGCACCGCGTCGTCGAATCGTTGGTCGGCGACCGCTTCGGCCTGTCCGGCGGCCGTCGAGAGGTACGACTGCATATCGGCGAAGGCGTCGACGAGGCGGCCGACCTCGTCGTCGCGGTCGGTTGACGCTACCTCGACGTCGAGGTCGCCGCGTGCGATGGCCTCCGCGTCGTCGGTCAGGCGGTCGAGCGCGTTCACCGTGTTTCGGCCGAGCGTCACCCCGATCAGCAGGAAGCCGGCCAAGGCGATGCCGACGAGGGCGACGATATCGCGGGTGATGGTGCCGACGAGGGCGTACGCCTCTGAGCGTGGTGTATGCGTGACGACCACCCAGTCACTCCCTTCCACCGGCGCGTAGCCGACGACTAGGTCGCGTTCGGGCATATCCATGACGCCCGTCTCACCCTGTTGGGCCATGTTGACGTGGCCGTACCCGTACCCGTACGATTCGAGCGCTGCCTCCTCGTCGGCCGCGAACGTCACTACTCCCTCGCTGTCGACGACTTGGGTGAAACTCGACTCGGTCGGTGTCCGGAAATCGGCGGCCCGCTGACTCGCGTCGACGGTCAACACGATGGCCCGGTCGGTCCCCTCGATCCGAGTGGCGAACGCGATCAGTTCGACGCCGCCCTGTCGGTAGCCCTCCGAGACGGCGATTGCCGAGGCCTCTTGCCCGGAGAGTCCATCGAGCGAGCTACGCGTCCACCGCAGGTCTTCGAGACTTCCATCGATCCGGTCGTCGTGCGTGCTCTCGATAATGCGGTTCGGCCCGATGTCGACGTAGTGGATCGAGTGTGTCGAATCGGGCAACTGTTCCAGTTCTTCATTCAGCGCCGCGTCGATCCGATATCGGTCGCCCGACTCGATCGAGCTGAGCGCCGATACCAGCCTAGCGTTCTCCCCGTTGCGGTCGATCCACTCGTTCATCGCGTTGGCTTCGAGTTCCGCGATTGTCCGAAGTTCGGCCTGTTCGTTGTGACGGATCTCGGCGGCGGCTTGGCCCTGAAAGAAGATGCCCACGCCCGCGACGACGATCAGAACGACCGCGACGATGGTCGCGAACCGTTTCAGATAGCTGTCGGTGACGACCGAGGGAACTCCTCTCATCGGTCCCTCCGCCGTGACGGTACTCCGGAGACTGCCGATTTCGACTCCGCCCGCCCGCTCCGCTCGACGCTACGCATGATATATCGTCACAGTCGCCAGTGGTTGTATAAAAATAACCGACCGAATTATCAGAAGAGAAAATTTGGACGGCGACGACGAGTCGGGGCGCCGTCGGGCGTCACCCTATTCGTTCGGTCAGCCGGTTCCGACGCCGTTCGAACTCCTCGTCGTCGAGTTCGCCCGCGGCGTACCGCTCGCGGAGCGTCGCGAGTGCCTCGTCGGCGTCCCCCTCGATTCGTCGCGCGGCGAGATATCCCACCGCGACGACGGCCAACACGGCGAGGAGGACGAGGAGGAGCCACCAGCCACCGCCGGGGCCGAACGCGCCCATGCCGACGTCCCCGATCGATCCGGCGCCCCAGTGGTGGCCGCCACCCCAGTGTGGGCCGGGGCCGTGTGGGCCGGGGTGGTGTTGTGCGAGCCCGCCGAGCGCGTTGGTGGGGAGTTGCATCCTTCTCACCTCGTCTGTACGTCGGGCCGCGAACGACCTATGGGGTGGCACGATTCCCACCCAGTGGAAACGGGCGTGGTGGCCTCGAAGGCTTAAGGTCGCGGCGAGCGTCCTCTCGGCTATGTTCGACCCCGACGACCTCGAACGGGTTCGCGAGGCCAAGGCGGAGTGGGAGTCCGACGCCTACGGGCAGACCGTAGACCGGTTCGGGGAGCGAAAGGAGGCGTTCACCACCGACACCGGCGGACAGTCGGTCGCCCCGCTTTACACGCCCGACGACGTCGCCGACCTAGACTACGAGGCGGACTTGGGCCTTCCGGGACAGGAGCCCTACACGCGCGGCGTCTACTCGACGATGTACCGCGGTCGGCTGTGGACCATGCGCCAGTACGCGGGCATGGGGACCGCGACGGAGACCAACGAGCGGTTCAACTACCTGCTCGACGAGGGACAGACCGGCCTCTCGATGGCGTTCGACCTGCCGACCCAGATGGGCTACGACTCCGACGCCGCCATGGCCGCCGGCGAGGTTGGCAAATCGGGGGTCGCCATCGACACCCTGCGGGACATGGAGACGGTCTTCGACGGCATCCCCCTCGACGAGGTGTCGACGAGCATGACGATCAACGCACCCGCGGCCATCCTGCTGGCGATGTACGTCGCCATCGGCGATCAACAGGGCGTCGACCGGGCCGAACTCCGGGGGACCATCCAGAACGATATCATGAAAGAGTACATCGCGCGCAACCTCTACATCTACCCGCCGGAGGCGTCGATGCGGCTGATCACTGACATCTTCGAGTTCTGCGCCGCCGAGACGCCGAAGTTCAACACCATCTCCATCTCCGGCTATCACATCCGCGAGGCGGGATCGACCGCGGCCCAAGAGATTGCCTTCACCCTCGGCAACGGCATCGAGTACGTGAACGCCGCCCTCGACGCCGGACTCGACGTCGACGAGTTCGCCCCACAGCTCTCCTTTTTCTTCAACGCCCACAACAACATCTTCGAGGAGGTGGCGAAGTTCCGCGCGGCCCGCCGGATGTGGGCCTCGATCATGGACGAGCGGTTCGACGCCGAGAACCCCAAATCGAAGCAGTTGAAGTTCCACACCCAGACCGGTGGCTCGACGCTGACTGCCCAGCAGATCGACAACAACGTCGTCCGCGTGGCCTACCAAGCACTCGCCGCCGTACTCGGCGGGACCCAGAGTCTCCACACCAACGGGAAAGACGAGGCGCTGTCGCTCCCGACGGAACAGAGCGTCCGGACGGCGCTGCGCACCCAGCAGATCCTCGCTCACGAGTCGGGGGCGGCGGACACCATCGACCCCCTCGCCGGGAGCTACTACGTGGAGTCCCTGACCGACGACCTCGAGGCGGAGGCCCGCGAACTGCTCGACGAGATCGACGAACGCGGTGGCATGCTCGACGCGGTGAAGTCCCAGTGGGTGCAAGGCCAGATTCAGGACGTCGCCTTCGACCGTCAGGAAGAGATCGAGGAGGGCGAACGGGTCATCGTCGGTGTCAACGAGTTCCGTGTCGAGGACGAAGACCCCGCGGTGGACTTAGAGGAGGTGACCGAGGAGGACGAACGCCGCCAAGTCGACCGCCTCGAGACGGTGCGAGCCGAACGCGACGACGAGGCCGTCGAGGCCGCGCTCGCGGCCCTCCGGGAGCGCGCCCGCGGCGACGACAACCTGCTCCCGCCTATCGTCGATGCGGTGAAAGCCTACGCCACGGTCGGCGAGATCGCGAACGTCCTCCGCGACGAGTTCGGGGAGTACCAGCCTGGACGGTAGCCCGATCAGGGGGCGGGGACCGCCGATCCGTCGCGGCGCTCCAACCGGGCGACGTACTCCTCGATGACCGCGCTCTTCCGGTGGTCGACCATCAGGTGCACCCGTAGCTCCGTGCGGACGGATAGCTCCCGCGGACAGAGCGGGCAGCTGGCTGTCTCCGTATTATTCATGGTTTATCATTATAGTTTGACGGGGCGTCGGCTCTTATAGATTCCGGTCCCCCCACTCACCGCCCGCACAGTCGGTCGAGTTCGGCTAGGGAGTCGACTTCGTGGGCCGGGTCGACGTCGAGGGTCGCGTCGGCGTTGTGATCTCGGCGGACGAACACGCCGTCGAGGCCGGCGCGTTCGGCCGCGATCACGTCCGTCTCGCGGTCGCCGACGTAGTAGCCGGCGTCGGCACCGAGGGCGTCCAGCGCCTCGATCAAGTAGTGAGGGTCCGGCTTGCGGCGGCGGAAGCCGTCGACGCCCGGGTCGCGGCCGCGGACGAACGAGAAGGTGTCCAGCCCGTGGTGGTCGACCACGAACTCGACGGCCCGGTGGTAGTTGTTGCTGACGACCCCGAGCCGACGCCCGTCCGCGACCCCGCTGAGCGCGTCCACGTCGGGATAGAGGCCGCGTTCGCCGGCCCGGAGACGCTCGACGATCCGCCGGGCGCTGTGGCGCTCGCGCGCGGCGTAGAACTCGGTCGGGTCGACGCCGACGGCGCGACACGCCGCGACGAACGTCTCCGTATACTCGTAACTCCCGAGCGCCGCGCGGTGTCGACCGGAGGGGTCGATCCCGTATTCCGCGAGGGCGTCGTCGCGGGCGCGGTCGTGGACGGCGTCGTCGGCGCCCCGCCCCTCGACTAAGACGCCGTCCATGTCGAACAGCAGGGCGCGGTCGGTCGTGTCGGCCTCCGTCGTGTCCGTCCCGGGCGGGCTCATATCCGCCTCTCCGTTGCGGAGGCAAATCACGGTCACGCTATCGGCAGCCTCGGCACCCACCGACGGCAGTGCCTCGGGGATAACGTTTAGTCACTACCCACCTTTCACCGGACGATGAGCGAGACCGAACCGCCGGATGACGTGCTCGACCGGGACACGATCACGGGCAACGACATCGCCAACTGGTTGAACGCGAACGGCCCCGAGTGGGTGCTAAAGTTCCACCCCCTCGGCGACGATACGGAGTATCTCGGGTTCGTCGACGGGCGGTTCAAACGCGCGGCCGACGACGAGATCATCCCCATCGCGCTCGATTACTTCTCGGAACTGGCAGAGCGTGCCCGCAAGGTCGAGTCCGTCGCCGTCGAGGACTCCCCGTTCGCGACGGACGACGACGACGCGGAGGCCACGTAGGGTATTTGTCCGCGGACGCGGGAGTGGGAGTATGCGCTTCGATCACCTCGGCATCGCCACGCGGGACGCCGATCAGTTGGCCGATCTCTTCGGGGGCCTCCTCGACGTGCCGGTGGCCCATCGCGAACCCTTCGACGGCCTCGACGTGACCTTTCTCGACCTAGGCAACGGCTATCTGGAACTCCTCGAACCGACCGCGGAGTCGGGGCCGGTCGCCCGGTCGCTGGAGCGCGACGGTCCCGGCATCCACCACGTCGCCTTCGAGACGGCGGACGTGGCGGCCGCCCTCGACGCCGCCGAGGCCCACGGCGTCGAACTCGTCGACGAGGAACCGCGTCCGGGTGCTTGGGGCCACCGCGTCGCCTTCCTCCACCCCGGGTCGACCGGTGGCGTCCTCGTGGAGTTCGTCGAGAGCGCATGAACGATCCGCTCACCCATCGGGCCGACGTGTGCGCCGACGCGACGGCGCTCGTCGACGCCGACACGGACGACCGGTGGACGGTCGCCGAGTTAGATGCGGCCGTCGAACGAACCGCCGGCCGCCTCGCGGCGCTCGGCGTCCGCCCCGGCGACCGCCTCGCGCTCGTCTTCCCCCCGCGACCGGCCACGGTCCGGGTGTTCCACGCGGCGCTCCGCTTGGGTGCGGTCGCCGTCCCCCTCGGCCACCGGCTCACGCCCGCCGAACTCGCCGCCAACCTAGAGCGCGCGGACGCGACGACGGTGGTCTGTTCGGCGGCGACGGCCGAGCGTGTGGTTGCGGCGGCGGGCGACGCCGGCGATGTCCCGGTCGTCACCGTCGACGACGGCGACGGGGTGCCCGCCCTCGACGCGCACACGCCAGACGCCGTCGTTCCGCACGACTGGGCGCTCGACGCGACGGTCCTGATCCCGTTCACCTCCGGGACGACCGGCGAGCCGAAGGGGGTGCGACTGACCCTCGGAAACCTCCTCGCCAGCGCCGCCGCCTCCGCCTTCCGCCTCGGCTTCGACCGTGCGGAGACGTGGCACGTCGCGCTGCCCCTGCATCACGTCGGCGGCCTCACGCCCGTGTTCAGGATGCCGCTCTACGGCATGACGGTCGTCCTCCGGCGGTCGTTCGACGCCGCGGCCGTCGCCGCTGACTTCGAGCGCTACGACGTGACCGCCACGTCGCTGGTGCCGACGACGCTCGACCGACTACTCGACGCGACCGAGGGGTCGCTCGGCGACTCCCTCCGAGCGGTCCTGCTCGGCGGCGCGCCCGCGAACGAGGCGACGCTCGACCGGTGTGCGGCCCGGGACGTGCCCGTCTTCCCCACCTACGGCATGACCGAGACGGCGTCACAGATTGCGACGGCGACGCCCGCCGAGGCACAGGCGCATCCGGGGACCGTCGGACGACCGCTGCTCTGGACCGCGGTGACCGTCCGCGGCGACGACGGCGACGAACGGCCACCCGGCGAGGTGGGCGAACTCGTCGTCGACGGGCCGACGGTGACGCCGGGCTATCTCGGCGACCGCGGCGCCGACGCCTTCGGCGAAGACGGACTGCGGACCGGCGACGTGGGCTATCGCGACGCCGACGGCCGCCTCTGGGTGATCGGCCGCACCGACGACCGGATCGTCACCGGTGGGGAGAACGTCGCGCCCGCGGCGGTGGCCCAACGCCTCCGGACCCACCCCGACGTGGCCGACACGGCGGTCGTGGGCGTCCCCGACGAGGAGTGGGGCGAACGCGTCGCCGCACTGGTCGTCCCGCGGGACGGGAGTGACCCCTCGGTGGACGCACTCAGAGCCCACTGTCGGGCGGCGTTGGCGGGGTACAAGGTGCCGCGGACGATCCGATTTGCGGCGTCGATCCCCCGGACAGACTCGGGGACCGTCCGCCGCGACGCGGTGCGCGAGCGGCTACGCGATTAACCACCGACGCCGTTTTCGGCGGGCGAGACGCGGCGTTCGAGTGCGAACAGCCCGCCCGCCAGCCCTATACAGCTGACGACGAGCGTCGGCCAGAGTAGGGCTTCGAGGCCGAAATCGAAGAAGGCGCCACCGAGGGCGGCGCCGCCGCCCATCCCCAGTCGCTTGGCAATCTCGATCAACGAGAGACGCGACCCTCGCCCGTCGGCGTGACCGAGATCGCTCGCCAGCGACGTGACCAGCGGCGAGTGGAGCACCTCGCCCACGGTCCGGAGGACGAGAAAGGCCGCGAGGAGACCGATGCCGAGGAACGTCGTCGCCCGCGCAGTCGACTCGACGGCGACGGCCGCGAGGAGGGCGGGCGTCCAGTTGACGGCGACGACGGCGAGGAAGCCGGCTCCCCAGAAGGCCGTCGACACGACGAGACCGCGGGTCCGGCGCCACCCGGAGACGGCGGCCAGCGCCGGCATCTGGAAGACGACGAGGACCAGCGGGTTGAGGACGTAGAGCGTGCCGATTTCGGCGGAGTCGAGCCCTAGTGTCTCGCTGGCGACGACGGGCACCGTCGCCTGCATTTGGGCGTACATAACCGCAAAGCCGACGTTGAGGCCGGCGAGCGCGAGGAGTCGCGGCCGGGAGATGACCCGCCCCCAGTCGCCGACGCTCTCGGAGAGGGTGGCGGCCGGCCGACCCTCGTGGACTCGTGGGAGGGCAACGAGGAGGACGACGGCGACGACGGCGGAGGTGAGGCCGTCGGCGACGAACACGGCCGTGTTGGCGAACTCGTAGAGGACACCACCGACGACGAATCCGGAGCCGAAGCCGACGTTGCTGGCGACCTTCAGGAGGCCGTAGCCGCGCTCTCGCTCCGCCGCATCCGTGAGATCCGCGATCATCGCCTGACTCGCGGGGGCGTACAGTCCCGTCGTCAGCCCGGCCGCCGTCGCGACGGCGACGAACCCTGCACCCGTCGTCACGAGCGCGTACGCCGCGAGCGTAAACGCCGAGAGGGCCATGCTCCCGACCATCACCGGTCGCCGGCCGTAGCGGTCGGCGAGGTAGCCGCCGACGGCCGTCCCCGTCGCCGTGGCGACGTTGTTCGCGAGCAGTCCTAGGCCGACGACACTCAGCGGGAGGCCCACCTGCAGGTGGAAGTGGATGCTCGCGAAGGGGTAGACCAGCCCCGAGCCGAAGACGTTGATGAGGCGGCCTCCGGCCACGGCGTAGACAGACCGCCGGAAGCCACGAACGGCGTCGAGCGTCGATCCGAACACGTCCCGGAATCGGTTTCGCCCCTACGTGAACGGTTCGTTTCCGGGGCGACCCGCGACCCCGACCGACGGCCGCAGCGGGAGCGACCACGGGGCCGCGGACGACGGCCCCGCACCGAACGCCATCCGAGCGGCCTCGACACCAGCGAACATATTCGGGTAAACCACCGTGTGACCGGCTCACGTTCGTCCACGCGCACCCATGCCATACGCCAAGCTTACCATCGACCTGCCGTCCGCCATCTGGATCGGGGAGATCTCTCGGGCGTTTCCATCGACGATGTTCCGGGTGCTCTCGGCGGTGCCGTCGGGGGACGCGGGGTTCGGCCTGCTCGAAATCGAGAGCGCGGAGATGCCCGACGTGCTCGACGCCCTCGAGGATCGCTCGGGCATCTCCTCGCTTGAACTGATGCAACAGACCGACGACACCGTCATCGTCCAGTTCGAGACGAGCGAGCCCCTGCTTCTCCTGTCGATTCAGGAGTCGGGGGCGCCCATCGAACTCCCCGTGACGATCAGGGACGGCGAGGCAGTCATCGAACTCACGGCCTCCCGGGATCGGCTCTCGGAGTTCGGGCGCCAACTCGACGCCTTCGGGATGTCTTATACCCTCAACCGGGTGTACGACGCCACGGAGTCGCCGAATCTGCTCACCGACGGCCAACAGGAGTTGCTGGTGACGGCCGTCGAGATGGGCTACTACGACACCCCACGAGAGAGCACGCTAACCGACGTCGCCAAGGCGGCCGACCTAGCGAAGTCGACGGCGAGCGTCACGCTCCACCGGGCCGAAGAGCGCGTGGTCAAGGAGTTCGCCACCGAGCGACTGGACGTGGCGCTCGACGAGGTGCCACAGGCCGTCGGCTAGAAGGGGAGGATCGAACGGAGGCGGCCGAGCAGGCTCCCACTCGTCGAGACGCGGTACTCCTCGAAGACGGGGTGGAGCAGGTCGAGCAACTCCGACTCGGATTCGAAGGTGCGTTTCGGGAGCGTCTCTATCGCCTCCGAGAGCGCGACGGCGCTGCCGGCGGCATCGTACGGCACGTCCGGATCGCCGAGCGCGCGGACGATTTCCTCGTCCGTCGCGGGGAACTCGATGTCCGCCCGGTCGAGGTGGCCGGCCAGTGCCGCGATGCCGAACTCGACCGCATCCGGTGACGACGAATCCTGTTGGGGCGGCCTGGCTGCCATTATCGGGGGTTATCGGCGAGCTACTAAAAATGACCGCCATGTCGATCCCCGTCATATAACCCGCCCGCGCTCTTGGATCCAGCTATGACCGAGTATACGACGGTCTCGATCCCGAAGGAACTCGGGGATCGGATCGAGGAGACCATCGACGGCACCAGCTTTTCGAGTACGAGCGACCTCGTCCGCTTTCTCCTCCGGAGTATCGTCATCCAGCATCAGCGCCGCGGCGAGTTGACCGAGGCGGAGTTCGAGGAGATTGCCGACCAGTTGGCCGACCTCGGCTACCTCGAGTGAGCGCAGGCCCCGGCCGCGATCACTCGGGGAGCGACTCCGTGGGCGGGTCGGCGTCGACGACGGTCAGGTCGAGCGGACGCCCCCGGCGGTCGAAGGCGAGCAGTTCCTCCCACGGCGGCACCGCGAGCAACACGACGCCCGCCAAGTCGTCGCGGCGGGTGAGCTCCGCGGGCCCCTGCGGGTGGCTGAGAAAGCGTGCGCGACCCCGACCGGCGGGCGTCCCGAGGTCCACGCCGAAGACGTCGTTGACCGCCCCTCCCGCCGTGGGGAAGTAGACGTGACTGAGAATCGGCGTCGACGGGGCGAGCTCCAGTCCGGCGTCGAACTCGCTGGCCGCCGTCGTATCGAGAACGAGGTTCACCGACGACGGCTCCGTATCGGCGGCGCGTCCGAGCAGCATCTCGACGAGCCCCCTCGTGGCGTACACCGGCCGGTCGTCGTCGTCGCGAGTCACCCCAAGACCATCTCACGAACCATCTGCGCGTACGCGGCCGGCAGGCGCCGCCGCGCGCCGTCGAGGGCGTCTCGGAGCGCGTTGGCCGCGTCCGTGACGACGCCCTCGCCGTGGCCGACGAGCACCCGGTCGGGGTCGAGACCGGCGAGCGCCCGTCGGGGTGGGATCGGCCGGAGCATCGGATGGACGCCGAGCCGTTCCGATCCGGCTCGGAAGAACGAGGCGGTGCCGACGGCCTCGGGCACCAGCAGCGTCTCGTCCGTGTAGAGTGCGGCCTCCTGCCACGGCGGCAAGGAGGCGTCCCGGACCCGGCGGACGCGGTAGCCGGAGTCGCCGAGTTCTCCGCCGAATCGCTCGACCGGTTCGTCGAACGACGACGCCACCCCGTCCATCCACTCGGGGACGTAGACGGGGGCGTCGTGGCGAGCGGCGACCGTCCCGGCGTCACGCTCGTGACGGTCGAGACAGACCGCGACGCCGGCCACGTCGCCGAACTCCGCGAGCAGGTCGTCCAGCCCCGGTGCGTCGACCGGGTCGACCACCCACAGCCCGTCGTCGCCGACGAGGGCGTGACTCGCCCGTTGCATCTGTTCGTCGGGGTAGGCGATCCAACCAACGCCGTCCGCCCAGCGGTCGATCTCACGCAACTCGGCGCGACCGCCCTTCAGTGGCATACCACGTGATGGGGACGGGACGCCGATAAACCTTCGACTCGCGTCCTCCACCGCCGCGGCCCACGATTCGACACTAGGAGAGTCGGTCGGTGTCGATGCCGACGCCCGGCGGCGTCACGACGAGAAACCCCCGAAATCGCATCAGCGTCCCGCCGGCGTCCCTGACCTCGCGGGCGAACCCGGCGGCGAGTCGGTTCAGATCCCCGTCGACGTCCAACACGAGCACGTCGCCGCCCTCGACGGCGGCGATCCACTCGGCCGGATCGGTGGTCCCGTCGAGGACGCCGAGGATCACCTCCGCGCCCCCGTCGTCCCCGCCCTCGAGTTGTTCCTCCGCGTTGCGGAGGTCGAGGTCGAACTCGCTCATGGCTCTACGGTCGCGGGGGCGCGAGAAAAGCGTTCGGGCGTCGCCCGTGACGGCCGTCAGTCGGGGTCGAACTCACCCCGCCGCAGGCCCGCTCGGACCGGGTCGTGCTCGGCGTCCGTGGGCGGCGGCGCGACCACCACGAGCGCCTCCAGTCGCTCGTCATCCGCCTTGATCCCGCGCGGTGTGTCCGCCGGGACGACGATAGCGTCGCCGGGTTCGACCCGGTGGGACGTCTCGCCTTCCCGGACGAGGCCGGTCCCCTCCCTGACCGAGACGACGAGATCACTTGCCGGCGCGTGGACGGGGATGAACTGCCCGGGTTCGAAGTAGACACGGAGCACCTTCGCCCGGTCGCTCTCGAAGGCGGGCGCTGCGGTGAATCGCTCGTCGTCGTACTCGCGTCCGGCCTCGAAGTCGATCCGTGGCATGACGAACACTCCTCGCGTCGACTCCGAGAGGGTTGCCCCGAACGTGTGCGGCGACCACGGAAGATTCTCGGCATCGGCGGTGGGCGACGACCTCTCGGGCGACCGAAACGAGCGAATCGACGGGTGAGAGGGGGGTCGGTGGCGACTGGTCAGCTAGCTTACGTCCCAGCCCACAGGGACAACTTTTTATACTGGGGGCATCCTCTGGTAGGATACAATGTCTAACGACATGGAGGATTCGTCGGATACCCCGGCGGATCGAGTTCTTCCAGGGCACGTTGGCCCGCACCGGTGAAATCGACGGTGTACGAATTTTCGACACGACGCTACGAGACGGTGAGCAGTCGCCACGCACGTCGTTCAGTTACGACGAGAAGCGAGACATCGCCGAAGTACTCGACGATATGGGCACCCACGTCATCGAGGCGGGATTCCCGGTCAACTCGGACGCCGAGTTCGAGGCCGTCCAGGATATCACCAACGCCACCGACACGACGGTGTGTGGCCTCGCCCGTGTCGTCGACAAGGACGTCGAGGCGGCGATCGAGTCGGGCGTGGGACTGGTCCACGTCTTCGTGAGCACGAGCGACGTGCAACTGCAGGACTCCATGCACGCCTCCCGTGAGGAGGCCGTCGAGCGCGCGGTCAGTTGCGTCGAGCGCGTGAAGGAGGCGGGCGTGGAGTGTATGTTCTCGCCGATGGACGCCACCCGGACCGACGACGACTTCCTCGTCGAGATGGTCGAGGCGGTCAGCGAGGCGGGGACCGACTGGATCAACATCCCCGACACGTGTGGGGTCGCGACCCCCACTCGGTTCATGGACTTGGTGCAGATGGTGCGTCAGAACACCGACGCGCGGGTCGACGTGCACGCACACGACGACTTCGGCTTGGCGACGGCGAACGCCATCGCCGGGTTCGAGGCCGGCGCCGCACAGGCGCAGGTGTCGGTCAACGGCATCGGCGAGCGCGCCGGCAACGCTGCCTTCGAGGAGGTCGTGATGGCCTCGGAGGCGCTGTACGACGTCGACACCGGGATCGACACCACCCGGATCACGGAGCTGTCCCGGATGGTCGAGGACTACAGCGACATCCCCAACCCGCCGAACAAACCCGTCGTGGGACGGAACGCGTTCTCCCACGAGAGCGGCATCCACGCCGCGGGCGTCATCGAGAACTCGGATACGTTCGAACCGGGCGTGATGACCCCCGAGATGGTGGGTGCCACCCGGGAGTTCGTGCTCGGAAAGCACACGGGGACCCACTCGGTGCGCAAGCGCCTCGAGGAGATCGGCTACGCGCCGACCGACGCCGAGGTCCGCGCGGTCACCCGGTTGGTCAAAGACTACGGCGCGGACAAACAGCGCGTCACGATGGCGGATCTCCGGCGGTTCGCCCGCGAGGAGAACGTCACGCGCGAGGAGGAGGTCCGGGCCTGATGGGGCCACGCCCGTTCGCTCCACCCGTGGAGCGGCGGGTGGCTCCCTCGCCGACCGACCGCGACGGAAAGCGTTATACGCCCGGAGCGGGATCGAACGGGTACGATGCGAGGGCTCGATATCGACCGCAGTCAGGCCGCGAGCGCCGGCCCCTCGGGGGGTCGCCAGCGCGAAGTCGGCGGCCCGGTCGAGCCCATTGTAGGGGCTGTATAGCCCCTCACCATCCACCATCCTCTCCGGCACACGTACCGTCCACAGGGAGTCAGACGGCCATTCGACCATGACCGATACACATAACCAGCGACGGAGGCACCGTCATCGACCGACCGAGACAGAACCATGAGCGAACGAACGACCAAACAGCGGGAGACCGAGGAGACGACCGACGCCGACGCGAAAGGCGGCGACGGCACGCCGACGACCGTCACGTCCGGCGCGACGTCCACCGTGCGCGCCCTCGAGAACGCCGGCATCGAGACCATGTTCGGGGTGCAGGGCGGCGCGATCATGCCGGTGTACGACGCCCTCTGGGGATCGGACATCGACCACGTGATGATGGCCCACGAGCAGGGAGCGGCCCACGCCGCCGACGCCTACAACGTGGTGTCGGGGCGGCCGGGCGTCTGTCTGGCCACCTCGGGCCCTGGCGCGACCAACCTCGTGACGGGCATCGCCGACGCGAACATGGACTCCGACGCCGTGGTGGCGCTGACGGGCCAAGTTCCACAGAGCATGGTCGGCAGCGACGCCTTCCAAGAGACGGACACGACCGGCATCACCGCGCCAATCACGAAGAACAACTACTTCGCGAGCGACGCCGACACCGTCGGCGACACCGTCGGCGAGGCGGTGGCGCTCGCGGGCAGCGGTCGTCCCGGGCCGACGCTCGTCGACCTCCCGAAGGACGTGACCAACGACGAGACGGACCGCGATCCGGGCATGCCACAGACCCCGGAGACCTACACGCCACAGGAGGAAGCCGACGCGGACGCGGTGGAGACGGCCGCCCACACCATCGAGGCAGCCGACCGACCGCTACTCCTGTTCGGCGGCGGCGTCGTGAAAGCCGACGCCAGTGAGGAGGCGCGGGCGTTCGCCACCGAGTACGAGATTCCGGTCGTCACGACGATGCCCGGCATCGGGACCATGCCCGAGGACCACGACCTCTGTCTGTCGTGGGCGGGGATGCACGGCACCGGCTACGCCAACATGGCGATCAACCACACGGATCTCCTGATCGCCGTGGGCACCCGCTTCGACGACCGCCTCACCGGCGGTATCGAGACGTTCGCCCCCGACGCGGAGGTGATCCACGTCGACATCGATCCCGCAGAGGTCAGCAAGAACATCCACGCCGACTACCCGCTGATCGGCGACGCGGGGCGTGTCCTCGAACAACTCCACGACACGCTGCCCGAGGCGCCCGACGCCGACGAGTGGCGCGAGCAGTGCCAGACTTGGAAGACGGAGTACCCGATGGGGTACGCGACCCCGGACGACGAACCGCTGAAGCCGCAGTTCGTCGTCGAGGCACTGGACGAGGCCACGAGCGACGAGGCCATCGTCACCTCGGGGGTCGGCCAACACCAGATGTGGGCGTCTCAGTACTGGACGTTCCGCGAGCCACGCACGTGGATCTCCTCGCACGGCCTCGGGACGATGGGCTACGGGCTCCCCGCGGCCATCGGCGCCCGACTGGCTGCCGACGACGACGAGGAGGTCGTCTGTGTCGACGGTGACGGCTCCTTCCTGATGACGGTTCAGGAGCTCTCGGTCGCGGTGCGCGAGGACCTCGACATCACGGTCGCCATCCTGAACAACGAGTACATCGGGATGGTCCGCCAGTGGCAGGACGCCTTCTTCGAAGGCCGTCACATGGCCGCCGGATACAGCTGGATTCCGGAGTTCGACAAGCTCGCGGAGGCCTTCGGCGCTCGCGGCTGGCGCGTCGACGACTACGACGAGGTGGCCGACGCCATCGAGGCGGCGCTCGACTACGACGGCCCCTCGGTGATCGACTTCCACATCGATCCCGCGGAGAACGTCTACCCGATGGTGCCAAGCGGCGGCGCGAACGACGAGTTCGCCCTCTCGGAGGACCAACTATGAGCGGTGGACTGGAAGGACCGCCGCCGGAGGAGCGCGCCTCCCCGGACGGGCGGCGCAACTCCCAAGGCATCCGCATCGACCCCGAGGTGGAGGCCGAACCCGAGAGTCGGCGGGCCGTCCTCTCGGCGCTCGTGCAACACGAGCCGGGGGTGTTGGCCAACGTCTCCGGGCTCTTCCGTCGCCGCCAGTTCAACATCGAAAGCCTCACTGTGGGACCGACCACCGATGGGGACCGGGCGCGGATCACCCTCGAAATCGACGAGCCCGAACCGGGCATCGAACAGGCAAAAAAGCAACTTCAGAAGCTCGTTCCGGTCATCGCCGTCACGGAACTCGAACCCGACGCCATCCGGCGCGAACTCGCCCTGATCAAGGTCGACGGGAGTGCTCCCGATCAGGTGGGTGCGGTGGCGGAGATGTACGACGGCAAGACCGTCGACGTCTCCCGGGAGTCGGTGACGGTCGAGATCACGGGGAGCGAGCAGAAGATCGACGCCGCCGTCGAGACGTTCGGGCGATTCGGCATCCACGAAATCGTCCGCACCGGCACCGCGGCGCTCGAACGCGGCACACGCAAGACGACATAACCATGACAGACGAATTCACCGTCCCAGTATACTACGACGACGACGCGAACAGCGACGTAATCGCCGACAAGACCGTGGCCGTCCTCGGCTACGGCAGCCAAGGGCACGCCCACGCACAGAACCTCGACGACAGCGGGATCGACGTGATCGTCGGGCTCCGACAGTCCTCGGACTCGTGGGCGCAGGCCGAGAACGACGGCCTGCGCGTGGCGACCCCGGACGACGCCGCCGCGGAGGCGGACATCGTCTCGATGCTCGTCCCCGACACCGTCCAGCCGGCGGTGTTCGAGGCCATCAGTGACGGCCTAGAGGAGGGCGACACCCTCCAGTTCGCCCATGGGTTCAACATCCACTACAACCAGATTCAGCCCCCCGAGGGCGTCGACGTGACGATGATCGCCCCGAAGACGCCGGGGCATCTCCTCCGGCGTAACTACGTCGAGGACACGGGCACGCCGGCGCTCCTCGCCGTCTACCAGAACACGACCGGCGAGGCCAAGGCGGAGGCACTGGCGTACGCTCAGGCCATCGGCTGTACCCGCGCCGGCGTCGTCGAGACGACCTTCCGGGAGGAGGTCGAGACGGACCTCTTCGGCGAACAGGCCGTCCTCTGTGGTGGCATCACGTCGCTCATCAAGAAAGGCTACGAGACGCTCGTCGACGCGGGATACAGCCCCGAGATGGCCTACTTCGAGTGTCTCAACGAGATGAAGCTGATCGTCGACCTGATGTACGAGGGAGGGATGGCCGAGATGTGGAACTCGGTCTCCGACACCGCCGAGTACGGCGGCCTCGCGGTCGGCCCGGAAATCGTCGACGAGAGCGTTCGCGAGAACATGGACGAGGCGCTCGAAGCCGTCCAGAACGGCGAGTTCGCCCGTGAGTGGATCGCGGAGAACCAAGCCGGTCGCCCGAGCTACACCCAGCTGTACCGGGCTGACCGGAACCACGACATCGAGGAGGTCGGCGCCCGACTGCGTGCGCTGTTCTCTTGGGCCGAAGAGGAGGCCCCGGAGGAGGCAGAGGCTCCGGCCGATGACTGAGCGGCGTCACCGCTCGGCCGGGCCGCGAGACGGCGGTCCGAGGAGCCGACGACGATGAGCGCGGGCACGCTCTACGACAAGGTGTGGGACCAGCACAAGGTCGCGGACCTGCCGAACGGACAGGATCAACTGTTCATCGGCCTGCACCTCATCCACGAGGTGACCAGTCCACAACCGTTCTCGGAGCTCCGAGAGCGGGGCATCGAGGTTCCCTACCCCGAACGCAACGTCGCCACGGTAGACCACATCGTGCCGACCCAGTCGGAGGGCCGCGAGCGCCCGCTGGCCGACGAGTCCGCCGAGGGGATGCTCACTGCCCTCGAACGCAACACCGACGAGTCCGACATCCAGTTTTACGGCTTGGACTCCGAGAAACAGGGCATCACCCACGTCGTCGCCCCCGAACTGGGGCTGACCCAGCCGGGGATGACCGTCGTCTGTGGCGACTCCCACACCGCCACCCACGGCGCCTTCGGATCTATCGCCTTCGGCATCGGCACCAGTCAGGTGCGCGACGTGCTCGCCTCGCAGTGTGTCGCCGCCGATAAGGCCGACGTGCGCCGTATCGAGACCGAGGGTCGTCTCGGCCCGGGCGTCCACTCGAAGGACCTGATTCTGAAGATCATCGCCGAACTCGGCGTCGACGGCGGTGTCGGCTACGTCTACGAGTACGGCGGCGAGGCGATCCGCGACCTCTCGATGGAGGAGCGGCTCGCGGTGTGTAATATGTCCATCGAGGGCGGCGCCCGCGCGGGCTACATCAACCCCGACGAGACCACCTACGAGTTCCTGCGCGGCCGCGAGTTCGCCCCCGAGGGCGAGGCCTTCGAGGAGCGCAAGGCGTACTGGGAGTCGATCAGGAGCGACTCGGACGCCGACTACGACGACGTGGTCCACCTAGACGTGAGCGACTTAGAGCCGATGGTCACTTGGGGAACCAACCCCGGGCAGGCCGTCGGCGTCTCCGATCCGGTTCCGGCCCCCGCGGAGCTGCCGGAGGGCAAGCGTGAGGCCGCTCGCACCGCTCAGGACCACACGGGCGTCGAGCCTGGCGAGCCGATGGCCGGCTACGACATCGACGTGGCCTTCCTCGGTACCTGTACGAACGGTCGCGTGAGCGACTTCCGCGAGGCCGCCGCGGTGCTGGAGGGTCGCGAGGTTCACGACGACGTGCGGGCACTCGCGGTCCCCGGCTCCCAGACGGTGAAGTCGAAACTCGAAGCCGAGGGAATCGACGAGGTGTTCCGCGAGGCGGGATTCGACTGGCGCGAAGCCGGCTGCTCGATGTGTCTGGCGATGAACGACGACTCCCTAGAGGGCGACGAGCGGTGTGCGTCCTCCTCGAACCGCAACTACGTGGGGCGACAGGGGAGCAAGGACGGTCGAACCGTGTTGATGAGTCCCGCGATGGTCGCCGCCGCCGCGGTGGCGGGCGAAGTGACCGACGTACGCGAGATGGAGGTGGACGCATGAGCGGCGAAGGGTCGGAGAGCCCGCGGACGGACGATGTCGGCGTCGAGGAGATGAAGGTGCGCCGCGTCGCCGGCACCGGCGTTCCCGTCCGCGGCGACGACATCGACACCGACCAGATCATCCCCGCTCGCTTCCTCAAGACGACGACGTGGGAGGGCCTCGACGAGTACGCCTTCTACGACGCCCGCCGCGACGACGACGGCGAACGCAACGATCACCCGTTCAACGAGTATAAGGGTGCGAACGTCCTCGTGGTCAACGACAACTTCGGCTGTGGCTCCTCGCGGGAACACGCGCCGCGGGCACTCGCCCGCTGGGGTGTCGAGGCCATCGTCGGCGAGTCCTTCGCCGAGATTTTCGCTGACAACTGCAAGTCGCTGGGCATCCCAGCGGCGACGGCCGAGCCGGAGACGGTCGCCGAGTTACAGGACTTCATCGAGGCGACGCCCGACGCGGGGATCGAACTCGACGTGGACGCGGAGACGGTTACCTACGACGGCAAGACCGTCGACGTCGACATCGACGAGGCGATGCGCGGTGCGCTGGTGCAGGGCATCTGGGATACGGTCGCCCTGCTCCGGTCGAAGATGGACGCCATCGACGGGACGGCGGCCGACCTGCCGTACGTCGAGTCGCGATGAACGAGACAGCCACCGTCGCCGTCGTTCCGGGCGACGGCATCGGCCACGAAGTCGTCCCCGCAGCCTTGGAGGTGCTCGACGCCGTCGCCGACATCGAGTACGTCCACGTCGAGGCGGGCGACGCTGTCGCGGCACAGCGCGGGACACCGTTGCCCGAGGAGACCCTAGAGGCGGTCAGCGAGGCCGACGCGACGCTGTTCGGCGCGACCGGCGAAACGTCCGCGGACGTGATCCTCCCGCTTCGGGACGCCGTCGACTCCTTCGTCAACGTGCGCCCCGCGCGGACCTACCCGGGCGTCGACGCCGTCCAGCCCGAGACGGATCTGGTGATTCTCCGGGAGAACACCGAAGGGGTGTACGCCGGCATGGAGGACCGCCTCACGGAGGATGTCTCGACGCTGACGCGGCTGGTGACTCGGTCGGCGTCCCGGCGGCTCGCCGAGTTCGCCTGTGACTACGTCGAGTCGAACGACCACGACGGCTTCACGGTCGCGCACAAGAACAACGTGATGCGCGTCACCGACGGCCTCTTCGTCGACACCGTCCGCGAGGAGGCGGCCGCCCGCGGCGTCGACGTCGACGAGGCGTACATGGACGCGATGGCGACCCACCTCGCGATGGACCCCGCGGGGTACGACGTGATCGTCTGTCCGAACTTGGCGGGGGACGTGCTCTCGGATCTGGCCGCCGGCCTCGTCGGCGGTCTCGGACTACTACCGAGCGCGAACGTCGGCTCGGAGCGGGGTATCTTCGAGCCCGTCCACGGGTGTGCGCCCGACATCGCGGGCGAAGGGATCGCCAACCCGTCGGCGACCATCCTCTCGGCCGCGATGCTCCTCGAGTTCCTCGGCGCGGACGACGCGGCGCGGGACGTGCGGACGGCCGTCGAGGCGACCCTCGCCGACGGCCCGCGGACGCCCGACCTCGGTGGGACGGCGACCACCGACGCCGTCGCTGCGGCGGTCGTCGACCGACTCCCCGACCAGTAAGAGGGCCCACCGACGTTCTCCGGACGTACGCCACAGATTCACCTCGACGGCGAACCCGTCGCTCGACTCGACGACCTCTGTCGGGAACACGAAGGGTACGACGAAATCGTCACCGGACTCAGCAACAGCTAGAGGCCGAGGAACTCACGCTGTTCCACGGCGGCGACGCGGGTTAGTGCTCCTCGTCGTGGTACGCCTCGCGGACGTCAGTCCACTTGCCGTGATCCTCGAGTCGCGTCTGGAGTTCGGTGGCGTACTCGCCGACGAGACGCTCCGCGGCGTCGAGTCGTTCCTCGCCGCCGTCGTCACCGAGGCCGAGCGCACCGCGGACGGCGTCGAGGACGCCGGTGCCGCTGTCCTGTTGTGGCGCGCCGCCACCGGGGCCTGCCTGTCCGACCTTCTCTAACTCGGGCATCATCTGCGGGAGGTTCTCCGTGTCGGGGACGATCCGTGCCTGCTCCGGATCGCCCGGATCTTCGATTTCGAACTCGACGGCGGTCATGATCAACCCCCACTCTTGGTTCGAGAACTCCGAGGCACGGACCCGATCGCTAAACTCCCGGTCGACCGCCATCCGGTCGCTGACGATCCTATCGGTCCAGTTCGACATGATCCGGCGTACGACGACCCGACGTATCAGCGTTTCCCACGCCGACGCGCGTACGTGCCGCCGATGCGACGCATAACTTATGCATGAGACCGGGATACTGCATCCCCGGAATACACCGATGGCGCGCGGGATCGAGCGAGCGAGGGTGACGGCGGTCGGTGAGAACGAATCGGCAGACGGCGTCGGGACGTACGGGGTGACCGGGACGGAACCCTTATATACGACCGTCGCCCCTGCCACGACTACGCAGATGCTCGATTCACTGTATCGCGCCGGCGTGTTCACCGTTTACCAGTTGACCCTCGTGGTCGGCATCCTTCTGATGCCGTTTGCCCTGATGGCCGGGCGACTCGGCGTTCCGATGCCGGTCGGCGACCTCGTGTCGGCCGCCGGGCGTGTGTACGAGCGCACCGCGTGAGCGTCGGGAAGGGTTGCATTTATCAGCGCGCCCCCGCAAAGGCAGGTGATGCGTACCCCGACGAATCAGGACTTTTCACGGACACAGGAGCGTCTCGACGGCGGCGACCGGCCGGTGTTCGGCCCGGAGATCGGCGAGTTCACCGACACCGAACAGCGTCTCGCCGCGGCCGAAGGCGAAGATAAGGAGATGAAAACCGGCACGACGACCGTCGGCATCTCGACCGAGAACGGCGTCGTGATGGCGACCGACATGCGCGCCAGCGCCGGTCGGATGGTCTCCAGCAAGGACGTCCAGAAGGTCGAGAAGATCCACCCCAACGCCGCCCTCACCATCGCGGGGTCGGTCTCGGCCGCCCAGTCGCTCATCCGCTCCCTCCGGTCCGAGACGAGTCTCTACGAGACCCGTCGCGGCAAGGACATGAGCATGGAAGCGCTCTCGACGCTTACGAGTAACTTCCTCCGCTCGGGGGCGTTTTTCATCGTCTCCCCGCTTCTCGGTGGCGTCGACGAGGACGGCGCGCACGTCTACAGTCTCGATCCCCTCGGTGGGATGATGGAAGAGGACTACGCCGTCTCCGGCTC
>ENA-ORCS01000443-ORCS01000443.1-marine-metagenome-genome-assembly--contig:-NODE-443-length-29946-cov-3.842412_pt1 | contig 29946 bp, 21 predicted proteins | sample MGYA00237781_ERZ508513 | MGnify/ENA primary metagenome ERZ508513 (study PRJEB26184, sample SAMN06268793) | marine metagenome | isolation source: Eden Landing Ponds, San Francisco, CA, USA | place...
CCCGCCAGTTCGACACTCCCGACGGATTCGAGGTCGAGCGCGACACCGAGTGCGTCGTAGACGGGGTCGAGGACGGCGGCGACCTCGTCGTGGGAGTCGACGAGGAGGACACCGGCGACGACAGCGACGTCGGCGCGGACGCGCTGGGCGAGACCGGCGATCTTTCGCGAGTGCCCGCCGCAGTCGGCCTGCAGCGAGTGACTCCCCGGACAGAACGAGTTGGGTGGTTCGCCCTCACTCGCGTCGACGCCCAGGTCGGCGAGGGCGTCGTGGAGGTCGGCGGTCGCGGCGTCGTAGCGTGTCGTTATCTCGCCGCGCGGGCCGTCGACGGGCGTCGCGCGGACGAACGCGACGGTCGAGCCGGTGTAGGCGACGGCACGACCGCCGACGTCACGCTCGACGGGCGGGAAGCCCCGCTCTCGGGCGGTCTCGCGGGCACGGTCGTACCTCTCGCTCGTGGCGTCGCGGCGTCCGAACGCGACCAGTCTGTGGGGACGCCAGACCCGGACTGCCGGGTCACCGTCGGTCCGGACGCTGTCGACGAGTCGCTCGGTGACGGCGCGGTCGGCGTCGATCGAGTCGGCCCGGCCGCGGGAGACGCGCATGGTCGGTTTTGGAACGAGACAGCCAAAACTGCAGTGGTCGGTCCGACGAAGCGAGACCGTGATGTGAGTCCGGGCCGAACGACCGCCGATGGTCGTCACGCTGCCCGCCGAGGCGCTCGGTCGTTATCGCCGGTTCACGCTCTACAACTCCCCCTACGCCGCCCACGACCACGGCTGTGCGGTCGACCTCTACCCCGGCGACGCGACGCATCCCGATCCCGAGGACGGTGACCCCGTCGTGGCGCCGTCGCCGGTCGCCGGCGAAGTGCTCGAGACGCGGACGGTCACGGCACCCTCCAGGCCCTATGCGGCCGTCGAGGACCACCTGATACTCGTCGATACTGGGATGAGTGGTGGCCGAGGTGGTGGAAAGAGTGGAGACACGGTGACGTTCCGGACTGGTGACGGCGAGGCACCGGTCGCCCGGATTCTGCACGTCGACCCGTCCGTCGAGGCGGGCGACCGCGTGACCGTCGGCGACCCGCTGGGGAGACTCGTTCGCGCGGGCTTTTTCGCGCCGTGGGTCGCCAATCACCTCCATCTGGGGTTTCGGTCACGCGAGGTCGACCCCTATCGTGCGTCGGGGTCGCTCCCGCTCGCGGTCGACCCTTCGCTTCGACTCGAGGCGACTCCCTGGGACGGCACCGGTACTGTGGTTGCGGCCGGCGAGACTTACGCGGTGCTCGACGCGCCCGGGCATCCGGCACCCGGGGAGGGATTCGCGGGGCTGGCGGCGACAGTCGATATCGAGGACGATGCCAGGACGGGTGTTCTGGACGGTGGCCTCCCACACTACGACAGTGGTGGACTCTTGGGAGTACGAGACGGTGTTCCTGGGGAGGCGACAGCTGGCTCGGTGGCGTTTCTCGGGACTCCCGTCGGTCGTTCGGAGGGCCGCGACGTCGCCTGGGAGGACGTGACCGTTTTTGCGAACGGCGAGTCTGTTCGTGGTATCGCGCTCGCACCTGCTCGTGACCAGTTGGGTGTCAAACTCGTCGGTGACGGGCTCGGTCTGGAGGTGGGGACGGACGTCACGGTTACCATCGAGCACTCGGATCCGGTGTGAATCGTCTCGTGATTCACGACACTTGGGGAAGGGTCGCGGCACGCTCGCTCACGGGTCTCCGCTCACGGGTCACTACGTTCCCCGTTCGCATCGAGGCGCTCACACGGTTCGCGCCTCGCACCGCTCCCCGTTCGGCCAGTGGCGGCTCCTGGGTCGCGCCACCCGCGCCTCGCCCTTTCAGTCCACCGGAAGACTCACTCCGTTCGTCTTCCGAGCCCGCGCTCACTGCGTTCACACGGACACCAGGAGTGCATGCTCTCCTGAGCCCTGGCTCACTTCGTTCGGTACGCTCGACAGCGCGCGCCACGACGGTCGTGAAGATAGCAGACCAGTTACTCCTCGACGACGACCGTCCCGACCATCCCCTGTCGGATGTGCGGGACACAGACGTAGGTGTACTCGCCGGGCGTCTCGAACGTGTACTCGTAGGTCGTCCCCTGCTCGGCGACCTGGTTGGGGCTGCCGTCGGCCCCGTAACTGGCGAAGGGCTCGGCACCGTCGGGCAGGGAGACCTGCGGCGCGTGGTCGGGGACCGCCGAGACGTTGTGCCCGGGGCTGGCAAACGCCCACGTCACCGTCTCGCCGACGCTCACCGTAATCTCCTCGGGCTCGAAAACCGTCCGTCCGTCGGGGCCGGCCTGGACGTCACCCTGGGGGGTAGCGGTACCTGACCCTCCACCGCCGGAACAACCGGCGAAGAGACCGAGCGTCGCGACTCCGACCGACCCGAGAAAGCGTCGCCGCGTCGAACCCGTCATCACCGCCGACTCGGGGCGGACGGGACTTCAGTCGCCCGATTCAGTGGGGCCGGTGGACTCGCCGTCGGACGCTGTGGACACACCGGTGTCACCGAGTGCGGCGATGACGTCGCTACCCTCGACGTAGACGAGGCCGTGTCGCTCGGCGTAGGACCGAGCCGCGGCGGGCGAGAGCGCACCGCCAGTCTCGTCGTCGAGCATCTCACAGACTACCATCGCCGGCGGGCGACTCGCGGCCGCGGCGAGCACGAGTGCGAGTTCCGTGTGGCCCTCGCGGTCGCCGACGAGGTCGGGCGCGGCCCGCAACAGATGGACGTGTCCCGGCGCGCGGAACTCCCCGGCGAAATCGGCGTCCCCGGGGGCGGCGGCCGCGTCGGCCAGTCGCGTGATAGTCAGCGCGCGGTCGGCGTCGGTGATCCCCGTGTAGGTGTCCCGGTGATTCACCGTGAGCGAAAACGAGGAGCGCTCGTCGTAGCCCAGGTCGTGGTCGGCGGCGGCCGCGTGGTCGAGGACGTCCTGCTGGTAGGGCAGGTCGAAGGCCGACGCGACGCTATCGGAGAGGGCGACACAGACGAGGCCACCGGCGTCGTTGCGCATCCGTGCGACGGCCTCGGACGTGACCGCGCCTGCGGGGTAGATCAGGTCGGTCTCGCCCTCGCGGTCGGCGGCGTCGTGGACCAGTATCGGGTCGCCCCGGCGGACGGCCTCGACGGCGCGTTCGACGCTCCCGGCGGCGTCGGCGCTCGCGTCGGTCCCCGTCACGGGTTCACTGTTCGGTGACATAGACGGTGAGCGTCGACCCGTCGTCCAGGCCGAGTTGGTCGCGGAGTTTCACCGGCGCGATGACTTCCAGCTGGTCGTCGCCGTGGTGGGTGCGCTCGGGCGTGATGACGTGGGCGTCGTCGTAGCGCTCACCGGCCTCGTTCGCGACGGCCGCCGGGTAGCAGTACGCGGGCCCGTAGGTTCGTTCGTCGTCCTCCCAGCCGTCGATCCGGACGGGTTCGTAGGAGGTGAGCCGGCCGCGCTCGCGGACGCTCTCGGCGCCGAGTTCGACGTTCAGTGTGCCGAGGAACGGCTCGTAGCCCAGTTTCTCCTCGAACTGGCGCATGTACCCCGGCAGCGAGATGTAGTGGCGACCCTCGCCCATGCCGCTGGTGACCGACCCGTGCAACTCCACCGTGGCGTCGCGCTCGAAGATACGTCGATAGTCAGCGTACTCGTGCTGGAGGGCCCGCTCGCCTTCGTCTGTGACGGCGACCCACTGGCCGTCGCCGACGATCTCCCGTTCGAGTAGCTCTGCTTCCTCCAGTCGCTGGAGGCGTCGCGAGGCGGTCTGCGTGGAGGCGTCGAGCCGGTCGGCCAGCGCCGAACACGAGATCTTCGCCTCGCTGTCGAGGCCGTGTTCCAGCGCCAGCGACTTCAGCGTCGCCAGCTCGGCGTGTCCCACCGCCGACGCCGTGACTCCGGTCATACTCCGCTGTTACCGTCAGGCGCTGATAAGTGTACCGAATACGGGACGCATAACAGATATGTTGACAGAACGACTTGCCGAGTGAGTCCTCCTCAGGAGGAGTCGGTCGACGGTCGGTCAGGTCCGCCGTCGGTCGCGGCACGGGTCCCCGCGTCGGCGGCGGTCGCGCTCGCAGCGGTGCCGTCGACGACGAACTCGTCGAGGAGGTCCTGGAGGTCGTCGGCGCGCTCCGAGAGCGATCGGGCGTTGGAGGCGGCCTGGGTGAGCGAGGCGGTCTGTTCCTCGGCGGCGGCCGACACCTGGTCGGACTCGTCGTCGATCGACCGGGCGGTGTCGGCGACCTCGTCGATCATCGAGGCGACTTCCTCGGTCGAACTCGCCTGGTCGTCGGTGGCGTCGCTGACCTCCTGGATGCTGGCGTTGGCGGCCGCGACGTTGTCGGCGATCTCGTCGAGTGCGTCGAGTGCCTCCTCGACGGTCACCGTGCCCGCGTCGACGCGCTCGCCCATCTCGCGGATGTTCACGACGGTTTCGTCCGTCGAGTTCTGGATGTCGGTGATGAGTCGTTCGACCTCGTCGGTCGCCTCGGCAGCCTCGCCAGCGAGTCCTTTGATCTCGTCGGCGACGACGCCGAATCCCTCGCCCGCTTCGCCGGCGCGTGCGGCCTCGATGGAGGCGTTGAGCGCCAGCATGTTCGTCTGCTCGGCGATGCCGGCGATCATGTCGACGACTTCGCCGATCTCGTCCATCTCGTCGGCGAGTGACTCGACCTCGTCGACGGTGTCGTCAGCCTTGCGCTGGATGGCGTCCATCTCGTCGATGGCCTCTCCCGCGGAGTCACGGGCGCGTTCGCCGGTCTCGACGGTCTCGGAGGTCGTCCGGGCGATCTCGTCGGCCGAGGAGGCCACCTCCTCGACGGCCCCCGAGAGGTTCTGCATCTCCGAGGAGACCTCCTGGAGGTTGCGGTGCTGGTCGTCGGCGTCGGCCGAGACTGCCTGCATCGACTCGGCGACCTGCTCGCTGGCGCTCTGGCTCTCGGTCGCACCCGCCTCTACTTCCTCGCTGGAACGCTGGACCTCGTCGGCGAACGAGCGGATCTGAGTGAGTGTCCCCGCGAGGTCGTCCATCATCCCGTTGAACGCCTCGGCGATTTCGGTCATCGCCTCGCTCTCGCTCTCTGGGTCCATCCGTCGAGTGAGGTCGCCCGCGGCCGCCGCCGCCATGACGTCGCCGAACGCCTCGGCGTCCCGTTCCAGTGACTCGCTGAGGCGGCGAGCCTGCTCGCGTTCGGTTTCTGCCTCTTCGCGGGCCTGTTCGGCCTCTTTTTTGGCCTGCTCGGCGTCGAGGCGTGCGTCCTGTGCCTCCTCCTGGAGTTCGACGGCCTCCTGGCGGGCCGCCTCGGCCTCCGCAGTCGCTTCTTCCATGTCGTCGACGACGGCCATCGTCCCCGTCGAACCGACCGCGTAGACGCCGACGGTCGTCGCCAGCAGCGTCACGCTCATCGGGTCCATGATCGACGGCAGGAACCCGATCCACTCCAGCAAGACCGCGCTCGTCCACATGAATCCCAGCAGTGCGCCAAACGAGAAGTTCGCCCAGAAGCCTCGCTGGAGGTCCGTGTCCCGGTAGTTCAGGTACCCGTACACCGTCGCGCCGCCGAACCCGAGCGCCGCGACGAAGTCGAAGAGGACCGTGATCTCAACCATCGGTCTCGACCTCCCGCTCCAGCAGTTTCCGCCGGTGGACGTACGCCGCGGCGAAAAACGCCAGGCCCGCGCCCATCAACCCGACGCCGTGTTCCACGAAGTTGAGCAGGTCCCCGAGAAACAGCCCTTCGAGGTTCGTCGCCAGTGCCGCGGCGACGAGCATCCCGTAGCCGAGCGCGAACCACTTCGAACGCTCGCGGTACTGGACGACTACCGGCACGATACCTACGAGGGCGACCGTCGCCAACGCGATCTCCATCGGACTGAGTGCACTGAATGCGTCGAGCATAGTTGATACCGGAATTCCTATCCTGGTATCCCACGAGATCCATCATTAAACTTCGCGCCTGATTATGATAGTTGATATCGACTGGAGATATCAGCGCTATCGGTCGGAACGAAACGATTTTGCCGATTCAATCGCCGGTAACTGAATCACGAGCCCAGAACTCGCTGTCTTTTTCCAGTTTCGGCACCCAGGTGTCGTCGGTCTTCGACAGCAGCGTGACGTGGGAGACCGGGACTTCCTTCAGGACGTCGTGGTCGGGCATGTACTCCTGGACGGCCTCGGTGAACTCTCGGACTTCGTCGTGGTCGGGCATCGAGTCCCGGTCGAGGCGTCCGCGCGAGTGGCCGACGTGCATGTACGCCTTCAGCTCGACGAAATCGGGGTCGGCCCGCTGGAACATCGCCGCGTACCACTCGGGATGGTGCATGTTGTGGCCCTTCACGAGGGTGGTCCGCAGGACGGTGCGCGTCTCGTCCTTGTCGGCGAGGACGTCCAGCGTGTCGATCAGGTGCTCCCAGGCGTCGTCCTCGACCGCTTTGACCGTGTCGTCGAACGTCCAGCGGTCGGCGGCGTCGACGCTGACGTAGAGCTGAGTGGGGTCACACTCCGCGAGCACCTCGGGTCTGGTGCCGTTCGAGACGAGGAAGGTAGTGATGTCGCGTTCGTGGAACTCCTCGATGAGTTCGGGGAGATACGGGTAGAGGGAGGGTTCGCCGTCGAGCGAGATGGCGACGTGGCGCGGTTCCATGGCCTCGTCGAAGCGCTCGCGGGGCACCGCGTCGTTACCACCGAATCCCGACAGGATCTTCCGCTGGAGTTCGAGCGAGGCATCGGCGACCGCCGCGGGGTCGTCCCACTCGACGTCGCCCAGTTCGTAGGCGTGGCCCGCGTGGTCCCGCCAGCAGAAGACACAGCGCTCGTTGCACTTCACGACCGGCGTCATCTGGATACAGCGGTGGCTCTCTATCCCATAGAAGATGTTTTTATAACATTTTCCCTCACCTTTGAGTGCGTTTTTCGTCCACCCGCAGGTCTGGGCGGCGGTGTGGTTGACGCTGTGGTAGTTCGGGTCGTCTACCTGTTTCGGCCCGTCCGATTCGCTCATTGGGTGTGACACGTGGGCCGTGCCTAAACAGGCTTTCGTCCGACACCCCACTCGACATCCCGGCGTCACACCGGTGATACTGAAAACTGGGTCCCGGGCGTGGGGCGTCCCGGGTCGGACGCAACCATGAGCCAACGATCAGTGACGGCTCCCCCCGGAAAGCGCCCACGGGACGGGACCTGCGTTCGGGAGTGGGCCGTCCAGCGGTGACCGTCACCTGTGTCGGACGGCGTTTCGATACACCACCCACGACAGCAAAAAATCACTCCCGAAACGATTCGAGACAGTCCCGGTGTCGGCCGGTCAGACCGGTGTGTCCGACTGGACTTTGTATGCCCGTGCCTTCTGGTAACGCTTACAGAGGTAAACGGCGGGAAACGGAAGCAACAGACAGGTGGCCAGGTACGCCCCGCGGGCGAACGTATATCCCCCGAGTGCCGTCGCCAGGAGGATCGAGACGTGCCCGTATATCCACAGCGGCCGCGTCACCGACTCCCAGTCGCCGTACATGTACTCGTAGAAAAACGACTCGATACGCTCTCGCATACCGCGAGTGTGCTATCGAGGCGACATCAGTCCATCGGCGCCCGGACCGCTACCCCGTACTCGCCACCGCTCGTGACCGCTCGCCAGTCCTCGATACCGGAGACGTAGTGGCTGCTTCAATCCCACGAGGGTCCGTCTGTAACGGCCCTGGCGAGTCCACGCTCCCAGACCACGCCGGCGCTTCAACCCCACGAGGGTCCGTCTGTAACATGCCCTTGCCTACGAACGCCGGCAGATTGGGGCTGGCTTCAACCCCACGAGGGTCCGTCTGTAACGCCGCGAGTCGTCGCCGTGGGGAGACGAGACCTCGCTTCAACCCCACGAGGGTCCGTCTGTAACGATGATCCGTCTCGGGTGATCCTCCTTGGACGTGAGCTTCAACCCCACGAGGGTCCGTCTGTAACACGCTCCCCAGGAGGTGCGCGAGCACGTCAAGGACGTGCTTCAACCCCACGAGGGTCCGTCTGTAACTTCTCGTCGTCAAGTAGCAATTCGGCCCGTTGCTCGCTTCAACCCCACGAGGGTCCGTCTGTAACGCGAAACCCAGATGTTCACGAGCGTCCGGGTCCTGCTTCAACCCCACGAGGGTCCGTCTGTAACAAGTCGCGAAGAGGGTCAGGTTGCACAACTCGCTTGGCTTCAACCCCACGAGGGTCCGTCTGTAACCGGGACCTGGACGAACGTCACGGACATCACGGCTGGCTTCAACCCCACGAGGGTCCGTCTGTAACCGACGCACAGCTAACTTCACGCCGGACCAGATAACGCTTCAACCCCACGAGGGTCCGTCTGTAACGACTGGACCGCGACCGACGCGGCAAATGCGGCGGGCTTCAACCCCACGAGGGTCCGTCTGTAACTCCGGGTTCGAGGTCTGCTGGCGTCGCCGCCTGGTAGCTTCAACCCCACGAGGGTCCGTCTGTAACCGCAGATATCGAGTACGCAACGCCCCAGATCATCGGGCTTCAACCCCACGAGGGTCCGTCTGTAACCGTTCATGCCGGCCAGGCGCTCGACGTTCGACCGGCTTCAACCCCACGAGGGTCCGTCTGTAACGCGCAGGCCAACCAAGACCACCGCGCCAAGTTTGTGCTTCAACCCCACGAGGGTCCGTCTGTAACGCCTCGACTTCGACGAGACCGAGTCTTCCGAGGACTCGCTTCAACCCCACGAGGGTCCGTCTGTAACCCTCGGTGAACGGTCGCGAGAACGACGGGCTCGACGCTTCAACCCCACGAGGGTCCGTCTGTAACGCGGATGTTCTTAATCCTTTCCCAAACGAGGAATGCTTCAACCCCACGAGGGTCCGTCTGTAACCACCGAAGCCACCGGGGACGCCGGCGTCTTGCGCGCTTCAACCCCACGAGGGTCCGTCTGTAACGACTGGACGCCGGCACGCGAGCGCACCCGGACGTCGCTTCAACCCCACGAGGGTCCGTCTGTAACGAGTTTGGTCATGACGTTGTTGGCGGTATCCCGGAGCTTCAACCCCACGAGGGTCCGTCTGTAACGTGGCACTGATGGACGGGGTGTGGGCCGTGGTTAGAGCTTCAACCCCACGAGGGTCCGTCTGTAACCGTTGCGTCGGCATGGTTACGCCCGCCTGTATTCTTTGCTTCAACCCCACGAGGGTCCGTCTGTAACGCTCGCGCTGACCCGGTGTTTTCGCGTGCATCCTGCTTCAACCCCACGAGGGTCCGTCTGTAACTCGTCTCCGATGGGACAGTCATCTCGCGGGAGGTGCTTCAACCCCACGAGGGTCCGTCTGTAACCTGAAGCTGTGGGAGGACCTTGACCACCGCGTCAGTGCTTCAACCCCACGAGGGTCCGTCTGTAACGCCGACAAGGGCCTCCACATCAACTGGGACCCGACGCTTCAACCCCACGAGGGTCCGTCTGTAACACTCACAGACTTGCCGCTGGTGATATCCTCTGCCTCTGCTTCAACCCCACGAGGGTCCGTCTGTAACGGATCGTCGTCAGGGTTGGTTCCCATGTGAGAATCTGCTTCAACCCCACGAGGGTCCGTCTGTAACCCTGCTGAAGCCGTCTCGAAGACGACCCAGTCGCCGCTTCAACCCCACGAGGGTCCGTCTGTAACGCCCCGAGTGCACCCACTTCAGCAGTGCCCGTGGCGGGCTTCAACCCCACGAGGGTCCGTCTGTAACACTAAGCCGTCCGACACTATCGGGTCAATAGCGGCGGCTTCAACCCCACGAGGGTCCGTCTGTAACAAGGTTTCTAATGCACTTGGCCAGGCCGAGCAAGGCTTCAACCCCACGAGGGTCCGTCTGTAACCCGGAGTCACCGTTTCTCAAAAGTCTCACCCGTCCGCTTCAACCCCACGAGGGTCCGTCTGTAACAACCAGACTGACCGCACGATCGTCGTGTTAAAAGGGCTTCAACCCCACGAGGGTCCGTCTGTAACCCGAGTAGTAGAGCGCCTATAACCGGGAAATCCGGCTTCAACCCCACGAGGGTCCGTCTGTAACGCTCACTTCGATGCCCCACTGTCGGCCGACGATCGTGCTTCAACCCCACGAGGGTCCGTCTGTAACTCGTCCCGCTGGACGAGGTAATGATGCCCGAAGGCGCTTCAACCCCACGAGGGTCCGTCTGTAACCGGGGTTCGCTTCGGCAGTCGTCTATGCGACTGTCGCTTCAATCCCACGAGGGTCCGTCTGTAACGCGACAGAGGGGATCGTCCCACTCGACGAGGACCTCGCTTCAACCCCACGAGGGTCCGTCTGTAACTCGGGCTTATGGGTTCATCAACCCAGGTGGACGGAGCTTCAACCCCACGAGGGTCCGTCTGTAACCACCTCTACCTCTCACGCGAGGTGGACGAAACGATGGCTTCAACCCCACGAGGGTCCGTCTGTAACTCGTCGACCATCAGTTGCTTGGACGTGTTGCGGAAGCTTCAACCCCACGAGGGTCCGTCTGTAACTGTTCGAGCGTGAGGGTGCGCGTCGGTGGGTAGTCGCTTCAACCCCACGAGGGTCCGTCTGTAACTCGGCGTTGGGGACGCGGTCGTCGCGGATCCCGCGCTTCAACCCCACGAGGGTCCGTCTGTAACCATCTATCTCTATGTGGCTGGGTGACGAGAATGATGCTTCAACCCCACGAGGGTCCGTCTGTAACTGTTCGCGGGCCTGCTGATCCTCGGGACGGCGGCGATGCTTCAACCCCACGAGGGTCCGTCTGTAACGACTCTACGCTTGTCATCGGGGAACGGGTCGATGAGGCTTCAACCCCACGAGGGTCCGTCTGTAACGACGACGCCCGGGAGATGTTCGCGAACCTATGACGGCTTCAACCCCACGAGGGTCCGTCTGTAACCCGCTCGACGGGCTAATCTCTGTCGCGCGTAGTTGCTTCAACCCCACGAGGGTCCGTCTGTAACCCTGGCGTCAGTCGTGACGGCCGTCGCGGAGACCTCGCTTCAACCCCACGAGGGTCCGTCTGTAACATCCCCATCTTTCGCATTTTTTTCACGAACGGCGCGCTTCAACCCCACGAGGGTCCGTCTGTAACGCGCGAAAATAGCCGCGTCATCGGCTCTTTCTCTCGCTTCAACCCCACGAGGGTCCGTCTGTAACCCCTCGGGTCGGCCGGTGTGACCGTTCGACAGAGCGCTTCAACCCCACGAGGGTCCGTCTGTAACTCCGACTCCTCTAGCAGCGACAGCACTCGGTCGGCCGCTTCAACCCCACGAGGGTCCGTCTGTAACGCGGGAGGTTCATCAGTTCATCCAGAAATACGATGCTTCAACCCCACGAGGGTCCGTCTGTAACGGGAGACGCCCCCATCGATGCCACTGAGCGGAGCGCGCTTCAACCCCACGAGGGTCCGTCTGTAACTAGCTCCGACTAACGACCCCCACAGCCAACAGCAAGCTTCAACCCCACGAGGGTCCGTCTGTAACGATCTAACTCCGGTTTATTCGTCGCGAGCATCACGAGCTTCAACCCCACGAGGGTCCGTCTGTAACCCCCAGCAAGAGCCGATGAGTTAGCTTTGTCCCCCGAGCTTCAACCCCACGAGGGTCCGTCTGTAACCTGTTTGATTCCTTCCCAGCGTTGCAGATAGTCAGTGCTTCAACCCCACGAGGGTCCGTCTGTAACTCTCCGGACCGAGCTGCACGAGAGTCGCGTCGAGCGGGCTTCAACCCCACGAGGGTCCGTCTGTAACCGCGCTTCAACCGGGATACCGTGATTCTTGTCTGGGCGCTTCAACCCCACGAGGGTCCGTCTGTAACGAGACGCCCCCATCGATGCCACTGAGCGGAGCGCGCTTCAACCCCACGAGGGTCCGTCTGTAACTTATCACCCACGGGTCGAGAATATCCCAGTGAGTAGCTTCAACCCCACGAGGGTCCGTCTGTAACCTCGACTATCGGTTCCCAAATCCTTCGGAGTGTCTGCTTCAACCCCACGAGGGTCCGTCTGTAACGCGAGGCATTCACCCGCTCGGCGACGACCTCGGGCGGCTTCAACCCCACGAGGGTCCGTCTGTAACTCTTCGTGACCCACGCGGTCATCGACTCACGCCGCTGGCTTCAACCCCACGAGGGTCCGTCTGTAACTCTCAACGCCTCCCGCATGAAGACTGAAAGCGCGAGCTTCAACCCCACGAGGGTCCGTCTGTAACGACGATGGGACGCTCTACATGTTCATCAAAAGCGATGCTTCAACCCCACGAGGGTCCGTCTGTAACTACACACGGATACATCACACGCGGAGGGGTCGGAGTGCTTCAACCCCACGAGGGTCCGTCTGTAACGGCACGCGGACGTGGGGCGATACCCGTGCTGTTGGAGCTTCAACCCCACGAGGGTCCGTCTGTAACGAGGCGTCCCAGATTCGACCCCTCGTATTACAGTAAGCTTCAACCCCACGAGGGTCCGTCTGTAACGACGCCAGCCGACGAGGCGACGAGCATGAGTGAGAGCTTCAACCCCACGAGGGTCCGTCTGTAACACAGTGACTGGCGGCCCACCAGTTGTCAAAGCGAGCTTCAACCCCACGAGGGTCCGTCTGTAACACGTGCACCTGCGAACACGGCGTGCACAACCCGGAGCTTCAACCCCACGAGGGTCCGTCTGTAACAATCAGTCGCTCATGGAATTCACGACCGGGTGGCCCGCTTCAACCCCACGAGGGTCCGTCTGTAACTCGTCAGCCGTGTTGAACACGTCGGACGTGCCGCCGCTTCAACCCCACGAGGGTCCGTCTGTAACCGCCCTCAATCACGAGGGCGGACCCGTTCGGCAGGTGGCTTCAACCCCACGAGGGTCCGTCTGTAACTCTCCTGGACGCTGACGTTCGGGTTGTCGAGGAGCTTCAACCCCACGAGGGTCCGTCTGTAACGCGGATCCCGTGACTGTCTCCATGCCACGGGGAACGCTTCAACCCCACGAGGGTCCGTCTGTAACTCAGCCCCATCAAAGGCGTCGTCGTCGACACAGGGGGCTTCAACCCCACGAGGGTCCGTCTGTAACGACGACGCACTCGCCACCGCTCCTGACGGTGCGGGGCGCTTCAACCCCACGAGGGTCCGTCTGTAACCGTCCGCGTCGACCACGGCACGGCCATCCCGCTGGTGCTTCAACCCCACGAGGGTCCGTCTGTAACACGGGCACGTACACGCTGGGTGAGGCGAGTACGGTCGCTTCAACCCCACGAGGGTCCGTCTGTAACCCCGTATCTTGCCGTCTCCAAGGTCTTCCCAGTCGCTTCAACCCCACGAGGGTCCGTCTGTAACGCGGCTATCCCGGGATCGAAGCGGGCGTACTACTACGCGCTTCAACCCCACGAGGGTCCGTCTGTAACTCCAGTCCGATGCGCTGGCTGTCGAGACGGGCGAGGCTTCAACCCCACGAGGGTCCGTCTGTAACGGTCGCGCTTTCCATCAAATAGAGGAATTCATCAAGGCTTCAACCCCACGAGGGTCCGTCTGTAACTGCTGGAGCCGTCTCGAAGACGACCCAGTCGCCGCTTCAACCCCACGAGGGTCCGTCTGTAACGCGGGAGTCCCTGGCCGCCGGACTGGCCGCGGGCGAGCTTCAACCCCACGAGGGTCCGTCTGTAACAACAATCTGCAGTCTGCAACAAGGGGGATCGGGCATGCTTCAACCCCACGAGGGTCCGTCTGTAACTCGGCCTGTACGACCTGCTCGCCGTGCGACCCGGCGCTTCAACCCCACGAGGGTCCGTCTGTAACTCGTAGTCACTGCCAGCGGCCGATGCTCGGCGCTGGCTTCAACCCCACGAGGGTCCGTCTGTAACCATCCAGTGGCACGGCGGTGAACAGCTGAACATCTTGCTTCAACCCCACGAGGGTCCGTCTGTAACCCCTCAAGGTCAACTGGGAGCACAACGGAAGCGGGCTTCAACCCCACGAGGGTCCGTCTGTAACCGGGCACGCTCGACGGCAACCGCGCGAACAACGCGGGGCTTCAACCCCACGAGGGTCCGTCTGTAACTCGTCCTTGGTGCTGTTCTCAGACAGTCGCTCACGCGCTTCAACCCCACGAGGGTCCGTCTGTAACTCGAACGAATCACGGGCGAAACAGTCACCGCCGATGGCTTCAACCCCACGAGGGTCCGTCTGTAACCGTGGCCAGCCTACCGACTGCCCCGTGACGCGTGTCGCTTCAACCCCACGAGGGTCCGTCTGTAACCTCGCTTGTCGGGTCGGGATCCTCGAAGGGAGTCCGCTTCAACCCCACGAGGGTCCGTCTGTAACCGTACTCGTTACTGGTTTCGAGCCAGATCTGCCAGTTGCTTCAACCCCACGAGGGTCCGTCTGTAACGAACCACTCGCGGTCGACGTCGGCCTCCTCGACGCCGCTTCAACCCCACGAGGGTCCGTCTGTAACGGTTCGCTACCAGTTCCAGATCGATGATGAGAAGTGGGCTTCAACCCCACGAGGGTCCGTCTGTAACGACGATCTGGACCGGGCCGACCGCGTCCCGCTAGAGGCTTCAACCCCACGAGGGTCCGTCTGTAACGCGGCCCACCGTTACCAGGTCCAGGGGCGGCGGCAGCTTCAACCCCACGAGGGTCCGTCTGTAACTGGCCTCAACCTCCATCCCAGGACCCACGTCGGGCGCTTCAACCCCACGAGGGTCCGTCTGTAACCGATCTGGTCAACCCTAATGGTCCCGCTGGATTGGGCTTCAACCCCACGAGGGTCCGTCTGTAACTACCTCCCGCCTGAGGATGGCTTCGAGTCAGCCCGCTTCAACCCCACGAGGGTCCGTCTGTAACCATGATGCGCGAGTTCGAGGGCGAGATGTGGGGGCAGCTTCAACCCCACGAGGGTCCGTCTGTAACGATGGCCGATTCAGGGCCATACAGGGGTCAAACACCTGTTCTCACTTCATCGTTTCCGTCAACCTGCAATAACCCCTGAACCAAGGGGGGTCGACGGAACTCAGAGAAATCGACTGTCCTCGGTGGGGTCTTCGCCGTAGACAGTTCGATTGAGCAGCGTATCCGACGACAGCTCGTAGAGGATCACGCTCTCCCCGGGCTTCAGCAAGTCCTCGATCTCTCCCGAGAGCTTCTGGAGATCCCCCTCTGTAATTTCCCCTTCAAGAACCGAGTTCTGAACGTGAGTGAGATACCGCCGACCGAGTTTGAGCATTCGCTGTGTCCGCTCTGCTTCCATATCGTAGACTAGTACCACGTACATCACCACCACCGCCGGAACGCGTCGTAGGACTCCCCTGTAAGCAAATGCTTTTTCAGCTTGTATGCCTCCAGACGGAGCAGATACTGATAACTCACCTTCCGACTCAATTCGGGATGGTTGACGGTTCGTTCCAGCGTCTCCTCGAACTCCTTGGTGTACGTTTTACGACCTGACTCCGAGAGGAGACAGGAACCCAGCTCTGATCGGAAGTCGTCAGTCGAGAGTTGCCCTCTGTTGAGCAGTCGGAACATCACGCGGTCGGCAAGCACCGGCTTGAAGAGATCCGCGATGTCCAGCGAGAGTGAATACCGACGCTCGCCCGGTTCGTGGAGATAGCTCACTGCAGGGTCGAGAGCAGTCGCCCGGATCCCTGAGACGACGTTGGCGTACACGAGTGAATTTCCGAACGAAATGAGACTGTTGACCTCGTTCGGCGGTGGGTCGTACTTTCTCTTTACGAACGAGAATTCACTGTCGAGTATCTCGTCGAATGCACGGTAGTACGCTTTCCGGGCGGTCGCCTCGGCACCCATCAATTCGTTCACCGACAGCGATTCGTCGACCGATTCCTGGGCACTCTCTAGGTCCGATATGGCAGATTCTAAATTCCCTCTCCGTCCGTCGTAGTAGACGAGATTCGTCCGCATGTTGTAGATACTGCCACTGACGAACTCCGCAGCCAACCGACGCCGGTGGTCTGTCTCGTCGTAGGCCCGGACCTGTTCGACGAGTGTTCGTCCCGATGTCTGCCCGCGTTCGGGCATTATCGAGCCGGCGTAGTAATCGTTCCACCCAAAGATGTGCGCCGCGACACCCTGGTCGTTGAGAAACGAGACGAACCTGGTGTTGTAGTCGATCTGACCGTGGAGATAGACCGCTTCGGCGTTTTCGATAGGGATGTATTTCGACTCGCCGTCCTCGGTGACGACACGAACTGTATCTTCCGTTCGCTCGATGCGCCCGTCCGAAAACACGTGGTAGTTCCTGTCCATGTTAACACCAGCAGAAATCGTGGTACGCACACGACGAACAGAACGGCTTCTCCACCGCTTCGGGTGCAGTGTCGCGAGTGACGATTTCGTGGATCCCGCGGATCGCGTCTTCTACTTTCTCCTTCCGCTCGTCGGTGAGTTCGACTGTCTCGCGTCGGCGTTCTGTCGGGTGAGCGAGGACACCCGTCCGGGACACATCTGCGACCTCATCGAGATACCAGAGGTAGTAGCTCAATTGCATTCGTGCGGGCTCTTCGAGCGTCGACGACGGTTTTACCTCGACGACCCGGCCGTCCTGCAGGAGATCGAGCGAGATCATCCCCAGCGAGAGGTTTTCCCGTTCGTCTTCGTAGGCGCTGTCGTCGACCTGCGTCCCGCGTACGACGTTCGCGTTCTCGCGGTCGATTTCGAGGTGGCGACTGGCGAACCAGAGTTCACGCTCGCAAACGTGGTAGTACTGCATCATGACGCCCGTGACCCGGAACGGGTCGTTGACAGGTTCGCCACTCGCTGTGGCGAGGAGTTGGTCGACGGGGTTTTGGGCCGTCATAGGATCCGAGCTCCAGCAGAGGATCCCGGAACGACGAATCCCGTAGTGTGGTCGTAATACGAATCAAACTGGCGAACGTCAAGTTCATATATACCTTCGTCTTCGATCAGTGGTGGTAGATCGGTGATCGCGTCTGCCGTCTCACTATCTTCCCGGTAATAGGGCACCGAGATGCGAAGCGGCTTGCTTTCGTCAAGGAGTCGTCGAAGGCGATCGAACTCGTACCTACTATTCGCTTCTCGGATCGATTCCGCAAGTTCGCGCTCTGCTGGCGTTCGACAGACGAGGATATCGGCAGACCGTCGCTGGTCGATGAGCGATAACTCGCCGAGCTTTTCGGCCTCCGCGTCGTCCACGTAGTCCGCGTATTCGTCTCGCCCGACGTTCTTGTCTTCGTGAAGTCGCGCGTAGTACTCTTCGACTGCGGTCCGAGCGACGGCAGTTTCGGTGAGCGTTCCGACTTCCTCACGAATGGACCCCAGCGTGTCTGCGACCACCGGAAGCAGCGACGTGGTCCGGTTGTAGACCGCCTCGGCAGGTGTCTTGTCTTTGTCTTCCGGTTTGTTGAGCCACCACACCGTGACCTGACCGCGGTCGCGTTCGAACGACCGGTTACAGCGCCCGGCGGCCTGCACGATGCTGTCGATGGGTGCAAGGTCCCGATAGACGCGGTCGAAACTGATGTCCACGCCCGCTTCGATGAGCTGCGTCGAAATCGCGATGAGCCCGTGGTCTCGGTCTGTAAGCTCCTTTGCAGTCTCGATCAGCGTCAGTCGGTCAGCAGGTCGAAGACGGGTCGAGAGATGTAAGACCGCGCTGTCGCCTGCAGCACTGACACGATCTGCAACGGCAGTTGCGTCAACAGCATCGACGTCACCGACGGTTTCGAGCACGTCAGCGTATGCGTCCGCGACGTCTACAGCCGTCGGTGCTGTATCAGTCACACGATCGCTGAGTTCACGGGCGCTGTCGATCGTGTTACAGACTGCAAGGGCCGAATCACCGGCTTCGAACGCTTTACAGAGCTCTCTCGTCGCTTCGTCGTACGATTTCGGCCCTTCCTGTTCCGCTATGTACCGCTCGGTCGAATCGTCGAGTTCGTAGGAGACGCGTTCGACAGCGTCGAAGTACACGTCGGGGTCGTCAGTGAGTTCAGTGGCGTCGTCGAATAGCTGGGGCTGAGTCGCCGTCATTGCGATAACGGTGGCCCCGTATTGTTCGGTTAGAATATTGACGAGTCGGGGGACAAGCTTCCACCAGTTAAGCGGAAGACTCTGCGGTTCGTCGAGGACGACGACACTGTTCCGGAGCGCCGGGAGTTTCGTCGACTGTCGGTTTCCTGGACCAGCGAGACTCTCGAATAGCTGGACGAACGTCGAGACTGTCAGACCTGCCCGCCATCCTTTGGCAAGCATTCCGGCGACACCGTCATCTCGGTCAACTTCGTCAGCATCACTGTCGTCTGACTCGTCACGAATGACCGTCTCCGTGAGGTGGTGGTCAGCGGTGAGGAGGCGACCGGTCGAATCCGTCCGATAAATCGTCTCTGTTTCACTGACGACCTGGTCGATGATACTCGTGAACGGAAGTGCGTAGACGACGCGCTCGCCGTCGAGGCGGTCCCGGATGTCTAAGGCCGCCGAGAGGCCGGTGAGCGTCTTTCCCATCCCGGTTGGAAGTGTGAGCGTTGCGATTCCTCCTCCATCGCTCGCGAATGCGGCTGCGCTACCGAGAACGTCTGCACGCGCACACGACCGGTAATGATTGAGACGCTCGGTCCGTGTCCCATCCGGATCCGCAGTCGTCGTCGATTCGATTTCGTCGATGTACTCTGTCAGACGGTCCGTCGACGGTTTCTCCGCGGCGTACGTCGCCGCGTCGTTGGGCGCTCTCGCTGCACTCGTCTTGTCCGCGAACACGAGCGCACTCCAGCACTGGAGTACCAGTGCGTAGCACGAGTCGGAGAGTGCGTCTTCTCGCACTCCGGGTGTCCGCCCGGTCATCGCGACAGTGTCTGCGATCTCATCGAGAAGTTGGACGAAGTCGTCGCGGAACGATGTCCATCCTCCACCTCCCCGCGTAGCATCAGCGAACACATCAGCGGCGAGCTCGGGAGCATGTTCTTCGATGTCCTGTATCTGTTCCCAGACTGCAGTTTGCTGTTCCTCTGCCGGACTCTGTTCGCTGCCTGAAACACCATCGCGTCTGTGTGCACGTCCGTAGACGTACTCGGCAACGTCTGGAAGTCGCCCGTGGTGCTTTGCGACGGCGACGAATCCAGCGAGACAAGTCTCCTCCTCGAACCCCTGTGCATCAAGCACGTAGTAGGCTGCGAACGAACCGATCGGAGCGTGATATCTAAATCGCTCGTCTTCCGGACTCCCGCGACACTGTCCCAGATACTGCTGGAAGTACGTCGTCGCTTTCCCGAAGTCGTGGACGTACGCGAGACTCTCGACGATTTCAATGAGTGACTCGCCGCTTGGCGTGGTTCCATCCTGAGATATGACATACGAAATACGCTCGGCGACATCTTCGAGGTGGTCTCGGAGATACACACCGTCTCGACCGTCCTCCGGTGGATGAGAGTACGGCTTCATTTCAGACGAATACCACCGTTCGGCCGTCGACCTCGCTTGCATCGATATCCCGGATTTTGAGAGATTCGGCATCGGGATTATACGTGTAGGTGGTAAATGCTGTCGTGGTCCGGCCACCTGCATCAGTTGTCATGAATGCGGGAGACTTTTCGACTTGACAGCGCGTGTCCGGGTCAAGAACGACATCGTCAACCGCGTTCGGAACTGCGGAGTCGACGTTTACTACGTCCCCGGAAGCCCCGTTCTCGACTTCGAACTCCCCGTGATATTCTATTTCGGCAAGATACTCTGAGAGGCCGAGACTCGGGATGTAATGGGACTTCCCCGCGTCAAGTACGTCCCGGAGCTCGTCGTAGTATTCCTCGTCGCTGAGGGCGACGTAGATCCGATACTCCGGCTCAACGAGTACCTCGTAGTTGTGTTGCTGGCGGGGTTTCGTTGGGTCGGGGAGTTTCATGCTGATCTTTCCCCGGGAATTGAGCGATTGTAGGTCACCGTCTGCCGTCGAAAGCGTGTTCATCGGCATGTTGAGCGTCCGGAGTTCGCTAACCGGTTCGACGGCTATTGCGGATACACCCGGCCCGAAGAGGTTGTAGTACCCGTCGCGTTCGATACCTAGGGCCGCGGCGACGAGACCGGCGACCGTCGTCCGAGGGATGATTCTGTAGGTCTGTTTGACAATGTTGCCCTCGATCCGCCGGAAATGACCCCACGGTCCTCTCACGGTGAACGAGAGACAGCGGTCCGGGAACTCTTCGTTCCCTTCTCCCGTCCACTCGTCGAGCGATTCCTGGGCCATCGTCACTCGTCGTCCGTAGACGGGAGTGTGTCAGTGTACTCGTCGTAGACGTCTATGATCTCGACGGACTCTTCACCGACAGCCTCCCGAAGTTTGTCGTAGAGCAGTTCGGGGCCACCAGTCGTCCCCTCGTGAGAGAACGTGAGGACGTCGCTGGCGACGACCCGGACGCGCTCAACCTGTCCGTTCGCAGCCGAGAGACGTCGCACAAAATCGTCGACTTCGACCGCGAGATCGCGAACGTTCCGGAGTTCCTCGTCGGGTTTGGACTCGTCCCCGTCGAGTGCGAGGTCCTTGTCGAGTCCACCGAGGTGGAAACTCTCCTCAGCGTACTCGATCCGGCAGTAGAGGCGCGGTTCCTGACCGACCTTGCTCCGGCTGATAGTTTGGTTTTTGAGCGCACGCCAGCACAGCGTGTCGAGGCGTTCGACGTCCGTGGTCGTGAGTTTCGTATCTTCGGCGCCGTGTTCGTCGACGAGCCCGTGGAAGCGAATCAAACCGTACTGGATCCGGTGGTCGTCGAGGTCAAAGCCACCCTGTTCCTTGCCCTCCTGGGTCGCGATGACGCTCGTAAGACTGTCGTACTCCTCGTTCTCGTTGACAGCGTGCATCGACTTGCCGGGTGAGAACTGTACCGGGCCCGTGAAGTGGTCCGGGAGGTGGTCCTCGTACTCGTCGTCAGTATCCATCGACATCGTCGCGCCGAAATAGCGGACGTCTGCACTATTGTCGAGGAAGGCTCCAAAGAGATCCTCTCGGAACTGCTCGGCTTCGTCCTCCTCGTCAAGGTCGTAGTCGTCCGGTTCGACCGATTTCAGCCGGTCCTCGATGAGTTTCGCTCGGGTGTACTGTTCACCTTCCACCTGGACGTTCCGGATGTACACACCGTGGCCGTCGTCGTCGAGTTGGTCACGGAGATATCGCTTCAGTCGAACGTCGGTGACGATTGCCTGCTGAGTCTGCGGGTCGATCCGTGGGCGGTTCGCACCGCTCAACGGGTTCCCGTTCGGGTTCGCGTCGACAGCGTCGAACAGGAATACGATTTCGGAACGGTTCTGGACAGTGTCTGTGGGTCCGCTCATGTCAGGTCTCCTCCTCAGTATCGGCGTCTGTGTCGGCGGTTTCTGTGTCGCCCCAGTCGGGGTGGTCGTTCATGCCGTACGTCACGCCGAGCGCGTAGTAGAACCGGAGGTCGTCGGTATCGATATCCCAGTCGTCGGGGTCTGACTGGAGAATCGTCTCTCGGAGGGTCTCTACGACGTGCTCGAACAGGGTGATCGTCCGGTCCTCGTTACGGGTATACGTGACCGTCTTCCCGATCGTCTCCTGTGTTACCTTCTTTATTCGAGAGCGGGTGATTGACTTCACGGGGAACTGGTCGATCAGTGTCGTCGACCGTCCTTCGCTATACCCTTGGTAGCTCCCGACCTCTCCGACGAGTGCACCGAGCAGGAACGCGCCTCGCCGCTGGTCTTTGATCGGTGCGTTTTCCTCCTGTTCGAGTGCCGGTGTGTCTTCGATGAACGATTCGAGTTTCTCGGCGGGAACGGCGCCGCCGTCTGCGATCGCTCGCTCTTCGAGTGGTGTCATTGTGTATTCCTCGTAGGTCGGTTCTCGTGTGATCGGTTCCTTCTCCGGATCCGTCGTCGTTAGCAAATCAATGCCGTCTGTCGCGAGCGCACATAGCTGTGCGAACTGCCCCGCAACACGAAAGGAGGGAAAGTCCTCAACATCGTCGTCGTCTTCGTCAGTGGCGACGCGGTCGACGTACTCCTTGAGGAGCGTCTCGACGGCGATGGACTCACCACTCAACACGTCGACGAGTGCCTCGATCCGTGGGTCGTCGGCGTCCGCGTCGGTGTCGTCCCGTTCGGCGAACGTCTGGTGAAAGTACCAACCTGTCGAGACAGAGTTCAGGCGGTTGGAGTTCGAAACGAGGAGTCCCCAGTTCTCGTTCGTCGGTAGAGGGGCGGTCCAGTCGGTATCCGACTCGAACACGGTCGTGTTCGTAATTCTATTGTGGTGAAACGAGAGGTCACACGGATAGAGTAGTCGTCCGTTCATCGTCTCACCGAAGACATCGTACCGCGACATCTGGTGGGGCATCACTGCCGAGACGTAGAACTGGAGTCGTTCGTCGTGCCGACCGAATACCTCGTAGGCATCTTCGATCGGCGTCATCTCGTTGTCTTCCGTGGCCGCTCTGTAGAGCATCGCGTACAGGTCGTACGTCTCTTCGGGTGTCGGCTTGCCGAAGAAGTACGGGAGATAGTACACCTTCGCGCCGAAGGTCCGGTACGTACACGCCTCGACGAACGTTCCGGCGTTCATCACCGTGATCGCAGCGTCCTCGGAGATTGGATGGCTCCGCCACGCTTCCTCGATATCGAGTCCAGGGAATGTCTCCAGTTGCTTGCCGAGGAAGTAGTTCTGTGGGTCCTCCGAGGTTCCGACCGTTCGCGCCTGCTGTCCGGTTACGATGTCGACCGCTTCCCCGGAAGAATCGTCTGCTTTGTTCTTTGTGACAAGTTTAGATAGTTTACGTCTTCGCATCACTTCCCCGAACACGTCGAGGTCACCCGGCCACTGGTATTCCCCATCGGATTCGACTTTCACCTGGACTGTGAGAAGCGCTGTCGTCGACTCCCCGCCGAGCGCGGCGACGAGTTCGTCCTCTATGGTCTGTTTGGCCTCGCCGCTCTCACCGAGTTTTCCGAGAGCATTGATTATCCACCCGTCCTCGTGGTCCGCTACCGCGTCCTGAACGACATCGTCGACTGCCCACTTCGTCAGACGTTCTTTCGCGTAACGAGCGAGTTTTTCCGGGTCGCTGTTCCGTCCGGCTTGATGTGTGACGCTGTGGTCGATACCCCTCGCTGCCGGATATTTACAGTGTGCGACGCTAGGAACCAACTCGTCAGTGTACCGCGTCACCCACACCGGACCTGGGTCGTCACCAGCGAGTCGTGGCTCGTCTCCCGAGAGGTCAACCCGAACGACAATGAGGCTGTCATCAGTGTCGACAAGATCACCTGCTTCGTCCGGCGTGAGGTAAGAAGCGTATTTCCCGCCACCTGCCGTCGCGAGCGTGTACAACCGCCCGTAAAGGTATTGCACGTCCCGGAGCGACGCGACTGGCGAATCCGGAAGTTCGTCGGCCAGTTCGTCCTCGGGATACTCGTTGCGGAACTCCTCAGGCGAAAGCATCCTCTCCCCCCAGTTCAGTCTCTCCCGGCCCGGTCTTGTCGACGATGTTCACGAACCCAAAACCCAGGGAATTGCGCTCTCCGATACCGGCATCCAGCGCGAGGTTGAGATGCCGGCGGTGATGATCATCCCGGACGCTGTACTCAAAGCGCCACTTGCTCAACACCCACGTTTCGGTCACACCAGTCGTCGGTGTGACAGGGATGGCGAAAGTCTTGATGAGTTCGTACCCGTCGAACAGGTCACCGCCCACGTCCGAGGGGCCTGGCAGATAGTCCTGACAGAATAGATCGTGCTTCTTGTCCAGATTCGCCTCGATCTGGTTACGGAATGGCTCCATCGTCAATTCCGGTCTCCAGAACTCCGCCTCGTTGTGGCCCCCGTCGATCCCGTACTCGTCGAAGCGCCACGGTGGGATCCGCACAAGCACACCGGTTCCCGTCGATAGCGTTCCAGAGGTCCCGGGTTCACCGACATCGGGTGCCAGCGCGGTCACGTTCTCGACGGTGAAGGGCATCTCACCGATGTTGAGTTCTCGGCGTTCCCTGAGGTCGGACGCGACGTGGGTCAACAGTTCCTCGTACGGTGAGGCGACCAAGAGTGACCGCTCGTCACCCTCTTGCATGTCCTCTGGCGGAAACGGGTTGGAGTACGCGAACGACTTCGGACGGTTCTCGTCGTGTTGCTCTTCGTAGTCGGTATCTTCAAGCGCTTCCCAGACACGACCGCGTAGTTTGGAATGGTACGCGGTGTCATAGGCTGCATCAGCTCGCGCTCGAAGGCGTGTTAGTATCCGCATTCGACTAATTCACCCCAGTGTATTCCCCACTGACATAGCGGTATGGACAATCAAGTGACTTATACATAAATTTCAGGCTTTCGGAGTGAAAGTGGTTAGAATCCCCAGTGGGGTCCGTCTGAAACAGGCCCGCCCTTTTCCATACGCATAGTGAGGTTAACTTCAACTCCACTTTGTTCCGTCTGTAATCAACAGTAATGCGGGCCATCCCTAAATAATTCAATCAGGCGTTTAGTCGTTTTCTTTCCCCGAACTATCCGAATTATTTCTTGTATGGCCGCGCTTGATCCAGTTCCAAGTCGGGTCAGCAATCTGTTGTGGTGAGGTCTCCGTCATTGATGTATCTCCCCAGCCACCGGAACCGATATTTACCAAGAACAACAAGCAACACCCGCGGCTTGTTACCCTTGGCATCAGGCCAAGGTAACTGGCTTTCGGCGAACGGTCAGCATCTTAGGTTGATGGCCGGATGCTGACCGTGGACACACATTGCTGCGTGCACCGCCTCTATTTGATCCATTTGCATTTAGTTCTTTCTCACTTCTAACCACACTAAGAGAAATCCGGGTCGTATCGATCCAGATCTCATGAGGGACTGGAACAGATATACAATATTTTAGAATTAACAGTTCAAAAGAGTTACTTTTGAACTTTCCTTGTGTATAAAAAATATATTAAAATATATTCTCCAACTCACTCAGTCTCCCACCTCTCCGCCACTACCCCCCACCGCACCGGGCGCGACCGACCCGTACCGCGCGATGGCGTCGAAGTACTCGTCTCCAAGCTGGGACCCATCGGTGATGCCGTAGGCCTCGTCGTCGCCGAACCGCGAGTCGACGAACCAGCCGGCGACGAGCGCCTTGCGGGCGTCGCCATGTTCGTCGATGGCCCACTGGGCTTCCCGCAGGAGCACGGCCGCGGCGACGACGTCGTAGATCAGGTCCGCGAGGCGCTTGGCGTGGTACTGGGCGTAGTCGCGGTCACGGGTCGCCAGCGTCACGAGCGCGGCCTGGAGTTCCTCGAAGCGCTCCTCGACCAGCGCCACACTCTCGCCCAGCAGCGGGTGCTCCACCGAATCGAGACGGTCGCCCACGAAGGGCACGAGCGCCTCGTGGGCATCGATACGCTCCAGCGCGCGCAGGACGTCCAGCGAGAGCACGTTCGCGGTCCCCTCCCAGATCGGCAACACCTGGGCGTCCCGGAAGAGGCGCTCGGTCACCTGCTCGCTGACGTAGCCGTCGCCTCCCCTGATCTCCATCGCGTCGGCGACCACGTCGACGCAGACGTCCGCAGTCTTGTACTTCGCGATGGGGACGAACAGCCGCATCAGCCGGTACGCGTCCGTGTCCTTCTCCGGTTCGTCGCCGGTATCCTCGGCGTCCCAGGCGCGCTCGCGGCGGTCGTACTGCCTGGCCGCCTCGAACGCCATCGCCGCGGCGGCCTCGTACTCGACGGTCATCGCACAGAGGTCCCGCCGGAGGAGGGGGTACGCCTGGATGGGGTTCCCGAAGGCCTCGCGGTCGGCGGCGTGGACTTTCGCCGCCAGGAGTGCCCGTCCCATCACCCCCACCGCGCCGGTGGCGTTGGTCACCCGCTCGTAGTTGAGCATCTCGGTCATCTGGCGGAACCCCTGTGCTTCCTCGCCGACGAGATACGCCGTCGCGCCGTCGAACTCGATCTCGCCGGTCGGGACCGAGAGCGTCCCGAGTTTGTCCTTCAGCCGCCGGAAGACGCTGTCGTTGAGCCGGCCGTCGGGCAACGCACGCGGGACGAGAAAGAGCGAGAGCCCCGCCGTCCCGTCGGGGGCGTCGGGCGTCCGAGCGAGCGCCAGCGCGCCCTGGGCGTCGACGTTCGAGCAGAACCACTTCTCGCCGAAGAGTTCGTAGGTGCCGTCGGCCTGGGGCTCGGCGCGGGTCTCGTTCGCGCCGACGTCCGAGCCGCCCTGCTTCTCGGTGAGGAACATCGCACCCTCGATATGGTCGTCGTAGTCGTCGGCCGTCAGGCGCTCGAAGGTGTCCGCAAGGTGCTCGTCCGCGGCTGTGTCACCAGCGCCGTCAGCGAACTTCTCCAGGACGACGGCCGCCCCGGTCGTCATCGAGGACGCACACGCGAAACCCACGTCGGCGAAACAGACCAGCGCCTGCATCGTCAGCGGGTGGAGCAGTCCCACGGGGTCCTCGCGGTCGGGCGGTGCGTGGAACGCGTCGTGCGTCAGCCGGAACTCCTCGTAGGTGCGGCGTTCGGTCTCGAACTGCGCCGGGTGGTACTCGACCTCGTTCGCGACCTCGCCGCGGTCGTCGTAGGTGTCTAGTTGCGGGCTGTGGCGGTCGACGACGTCGGCGTTGTCGGCGAGGGTGTGACCGACGAATTCGCCGTACTCCGCGAGAACGTCCTCGGCCCACGCGAACTCGTCGTCGGGATAGGTCCGTCGGGCCTCGAAGCGCAGCGTCGGGTCGTACGTCCAGTAGTTGCAGTTACGTCCCGCGTCGAGCGCGCCGTAGTCGATGGGATCCCGGGCCATTCCGGGAGACTACGAGCGACGATCGAATAACAACACCGCCGGGAGCGGACCGGAAGGCCCCCGAGCGACACGATCGGGCGGGGAACCATGTCCAGACAGGCCGGTCAAGAGCAACACGTCCAGACAGGACCGGGCGGGGAGAGCCAGCGACGGAGTCGCGTCAGCCAATCGACTCTATTCGCGCGGTATTAGCGCCATTCCGCGGGTTTTTAGCCGATCGACACCCACCGTACACCCGATGATCCGCCCCGACGTCGTCGCGGTCTGTGGCAGTCGCCGCGAGGGCAGTTTCACGCGCCGGGGGCTTCGAGTGGCACTGGACGCCGCGGCCGACGCCGGTGCGCGCACCGAGTTGCTCGACCTCCGGGAGATCGACCTGCCGCCGTTCGACCCGGACGCCGACGAAGGCGAGACGGTGCGGGCGTTCACGCGCCGGGTGCGCGAGGCCGACGCAGTCCTCCTCGGGTCGCCCGTCTATCACGGCTCCTATTCGGCGACACTCAAGGACGCGCTCGACTACTGCGGGAAAGACGAGTTCGAGGACACCACGGTCGGACTGCTCGCGGTCGCGGGCGGCGGGAGTTACGCGAGCACGCTCGACCACCTGCGGGTGGTCGTCCGGTCGGTCCACGGCTGGACGATCCCCCACCAGGTCGGCATCCGCGGCGCCTCCGGCAAGTTCGACGACGACGAACCGACCGACGACGGGATCGAAGACCGCCTGCGCGAACTCGGACACGACGTGACCGCCTACGCCACCGTCGACCCGGCGACGCCCGCCGAGACGGCGGTCAAGTGCGACGACGACTGATAGTGATCGTTGTAGATTGTTTCCGGATCGCGCCGACCCCGGGGTCGTCGCGTACCGGTAAATCACTACGACAACCACTATGAGCGGCGGGTCTCATCTCGCCGAACCGGTCACTCCTCGTACTGGGGGTAGTGTTCGGCGACGTGGTCGAGCGTGACACGGCCCTCCGCGAGGTCGCGTTCGATGGCGTCGATAGACCGTTGTTCCGGAGAGCCGAACCCGCCGCCGCCGGGCGTCCGGACGCTGACGCGGTCGCCCGGCCCGAGGTCGAGCGTGGTCATCCCGTCGATGGACCGCTCGTCCCGGTCGCCGTCCCCGGTTTCGTGAACCGCGACGACGCGGTCGTCACCACTGGCGCCTGCCTCACCGCCGTCGAGGCCGTACGGGCGATGGACGCGGCGGTCGGCGAGCAGTGAGAACGACGCGTCGTGGTCGAGCACGCGGATGTCCCGGCGGATACCCAGGCCACCCCGGTAGCGGCCGGCACCACCCGTGTCCGGTCGGAGGGCGTAGCACTCGACGCGGAGCGGGTAGGAGAGTTCGAGCGCCTCGACGGGTGTGTTGCGTGTGTTCGTCATGTGGGCGTGCACCCCGTCGACACCGTCGCGTCCGGGGCGAGCGCCGTAGCCCCCGCCGATGGTCTCGTAGAAGGTGTAAGCCGTCTCGGCGTCGGCGCTCCCGAAGGTGACGTTGTTCATCGACCCGTTCGCCGCGGCGGCGATCGGGCGGACACCGCCCGCCGCCATCGCGCCGAGGACGACGTCGACGACCCGCTGTGAGGTCTCGAGGTTTCCCCCCACGACGGCCGCGGGCTTGCGGGCGTTGACGACCGTTCCCTCTGGTGCCGTGACGGAGAACGGCCGGTAACACCCCTCGTTCGGTGGTATCTCGGGGTCGGTCACCGCCCGGAGCGCGTAGTAGGTGGCGCTGGTCGTCACCGCGAGCGGGGCGTTGACCGGGCCGGCGACCTGCGGGGCCGACCCGTCGAAGTCCACGGCGACGGACTCACCGTCGACAGTCACGGTCGCGGTGATGGGGACGTCCGTCGCGCCCGCGCCGTCGCCGTCGAGGACGTCCGCGAAGTCGTACGTGCCGTCGTCGAGGTCGCCGACCGCCTCGCGCATGCGGGCCTCGCTGTAGTCGAGGACGCGGTCGGCCACCGCCGCGACGGTCTCGCGACCGTGTTTCTCGACGAGTTCGACGAAGCGGCGCCGGCCGGTCTCGTTGGCGGCCTGCTGGGCGCGCAGGTCGCCCTCGCGTTCGTCGGGGGTCCGGACGTTCTCCAGCAGAAGGTCGAAGACCCCCGGGACCGGGTCGCCGCCGGCGAAGAGTTTGACCGGCGGGATCTGGACGCCCTCGCCGAAAATACTCGTCGAGTCGGCGGCGACGCTCCCTGCCCGGGCACCGCCGACGTCGGCGTGATGGGCGCGGTTGGCGACGTAGGCGACGAGGTCCCCGTCGACGAAGACCGGGCTGACGAACGTGATGTCGGGGAGGTGGGCGCCGCCGCTGAACGGGGAGTTGTGGATCGCGGTGTCGCCGGGTCCGAGGTCGAGGGCGTCGACGACCGACCGCACCGAGTAGGGCATCGCGCCGAGGTGGACGGGGATGTTCTCGGCCTGGGCGAGCATCCGCCCGTCGGCGTCGAAGACGGCCGAGGAGGCGTCCTTGCGCTCCTTGATGTTCGGCGAGTAACTCGTCCGGACGAGGTTCGCGCTCATCTCCTCGGCGACGGACTCGAAACCGTTTCGCAGGACTTCGAGCGTCACGGGGTCGACGTCTGTATCACTGATTTCGGTCATGAGTAATCACGAGTGGTCGTGCGTCGTGGCGACGTGGAGCGTCCCGCGCTCGTCGACTGAGACGGACTGCCCGGGGTAGACGACGGTGGTCGCGGCGTCGGCCTGGACGACCGCGGGGCCGTCGAACTCGGCACCCGGCGGGAGGCGAGCGTGTTCGTAGACGGTCACCTCGCGAGTCTCGTCGTCGAACCCGACCGGTCGTTCGCCGAGGGCGGCGTCCGCGACTGTGCCCGCGACCGAGGAGCGAACGTCGACGTCGGGGATCTCGCCGACCGCTCTGACACGGGCGTTGACGAGTTCGACCGGTTCGTCGGGGTTGGCGTGGCCGTACTGGGCGGCGTGGCGCTCGTGGAAACGCTCGGCCGCGGCGCCGAGGGGGTCGGCGTCACCGTCGGTGCTGTCAGTGCAGTCGGCGTCGGTGCTGTCGGCGTCGGCCCCCGCTTCAGAGTCTGCGACGGGGACGGTCAGCGAGTAGGACTGGCCCGCGTACCGCAGGTCGAGCGCTCGCTCGAAGGTCATCGCGTCGGCGTCGATCCCCTCGTCGGCGAGCGTCTCGCGCCCCTCGGCGACGAGGTCGTCGAACCATGTCGCGAGGTCGTCTCCCGTCACGTCCG
>ENA-ORCS01000449-ORCS01000449.1-marine-metagenome-genome-assembly--contig:-NODE-449-length-29497-cov-3.786064_pt1 | contig 29497 bp, 26 predicted proteins | sample MGYA00237781_ERZ508513 | MGnify/ENA primary metagenome ERZ508513 (study PRJEB26184, sample SAMN06268793) | marine metagenome | isolation source: Eden Landing Ponds, San Francisco, CA, USA | place...
CGTATTACTCCGAACAGTACTATCTTACTCGTGAGTAAGTAGCTATTACTGGTCAAAACCGCAAGACGGCGACATTACAGACATCTGTTACAGATACACGTAACAGATACTTGTTACAGATACACGTACCGAATACTTGTGGCGACTGTCTGGTACAGATTTATGTGGCTACTCTCTGTACGAGGTAAATATGATAACTGCAGTGGTGTACTCCGAATCGGGCGGGACGTTCAAAACGACGACAACGGCGAATCTGGCGGTCGCGCTCGAGCGGATGGGCCTGGACGTCTGTGTAATCGATCTCGACCCGCAGGAGGGCAACCTGACGAGTCTCTTTGACGTGGGCGAACACCGGAGCGACCCCGACGCCGACAATCTCGTCAAGCACATCCTCGAGATGCCCGACGGCGATTTCGAGGACCTCATCGAGACCTCGGAGGAAGGCGTCGACGTGATCCCGAGTCACGATATGCTCGGCGATTTCACGTCGAACCTCGAGCAGAAGATCGCCTACGAGACGGGCATGAAGAACATGAGCCGGGCCGACTACCCGCGTTTCGAGCTGTTGTACGACCTGCTCTGGAACACTCAGGAGCTACAGACGGAGTACGACGCCGTCCTCATCGACCCGAACGCACGGGCGGAGGATCTACTGTACAACGCGATTTTCGCGTTGCGTACGCTCGTCGCACCGGTTAAACCGGCTGGGAAGGGGAACCTGAGTCTAGAGGGACTCGAAGAACTCGTGGGGAACATGGAGAGCCAACTCGATATCGAGATCGGTCTGTCCTGCGTCGTGCCCTCGGGAGTGGGTCAGACGAATGCTCACCAGCAGTACCAGGAGCAATTCGAGAACACGGACGCATTCGACACACCGGTCGCCATTGGGAATCGTGAAAGCCTCATGGACGCGATGTGGGAAGCCAGAGGTTCTGCCTTCAAAGTAGTCGAAGAACGGTGGAAGACGTTCGAACGCGACGGAGAGATGGTGAGCGAAGCAGGACAGCGTCGAGTTCGAGACCGCGAACTAGAGACCCTGCGACGATTGTATGAGCTCGCGTGGTTCATCGCGACCGACACATTCGATACTGACGTAGATCCTGTCCTGGAACTCGATATCCAAGACCACGAAAAACGTATCATAGACCTCAGAGGGAGCGAACGAACGGAGGCGACGACTGCATGAATAATTTCAAATCCGGCTCCGGGAATCTCAACTTCGGCGGCGAAGACGAGGATGAAGAGGATGACGAGACAAACAGGAGTGCTGTAGAGCCTGAAGTCGAACAGGACGAGCCCACTGTAGAAGAACAGCCCTCTACCGTACAGAGTGATAGCCCCCCATCCGATTCCGATAGTGTCGTCGAACACCAAACCACAGATCGAGGAGCTATAGATTCAGCCGAAGCCAGTACTTCATCGAGCGATTACCCATATTTTGTCCGGCGGAGTAACGTCGGTGACGAGCGTGACACACGGCTCGAAATCCATGTTCGAGACAAAGTAGCAAATCAAGAAGCCGAGTTCCGGACCGAACTTGCCGAACAACTCGGAGCGAACGAAGTCTCGAAAACAGATGCCCGTGAGTTCGCCCTTCTCGCAGCGTTCCAATACCCCGATCGTGTTGCGGAGCTAATGGAGAAAGAAGGATTCGGAACTCTCGATTGAACCTTGATTGGGCTATCAGAATCTCAAATTCGCCCACAGGGGATGGATACTGAATGAGTAAATTAGAGTCACAAAAGAGCAAGTCGATGATTCGTGAATCGAGATATGGTTTATTCGACCACCGCCGCGACACACTCTTGATCGATGGGAGCGGTGGGAGTCCCATCATCAACAGTCGCATCTAGCACACGACTACACAGACTCAAGATTTGCCTGACGTTCCCCTGGGAGCGCTGGAGGATGTACTGCAAACCCTCCTCGGTGAATGGTTGGATCCCATTTGATGATTCAACTCGGGCGAGGTCGAGATACTCCTCTACGAGATGGTGGATCTGTTCTTCGGTCATCGGGCGCAAAGCAACCTCCTGACCGATTCGCTCCGAAAACGCATGGTACTCGCTCATCACGTCCTGCCAGACCTCCGGAGCACAACCGAAGAGGACACAGAGTCCGTCACTGTTCTGGTCCATCAGGTGTCGAATACTGTTCAGCGTCGCCTGTTCGTCTTTCGGAGAGAGGCGAGCGATCCGCTCGAACTCGTCGACGAACATGAAGACCCCTGTATAGCCCAGGTCTCGAAGCATATTTTTCAGCGCAGTGAACGCTCGTACTGCGGTCGTGTCGTCGTCGATTGCGCTGTGAATCTCCATTTCCTTGCGCTGTTCGTACCGGAGCCCTTCGGCAGTCAGCCACTGCCACGCATAGAGGTTCGTATCTTCGTACACCAGATGAACGATTGCACGTGCGAAATCAGCGAACTTCGTCACATCGCTCAACTGCTGGATCGCGAGCGGAACGATCTCCGAGAGAAGGACCTCCCCATCGTCTATGAGGTCTTCCATTGCCGATGCACTCATCGGATTCTTATCTGTCTCGTTTCGAGTAACCTCTGCCAGATATTCGTAGCTCAATTGCTGGAATCGGTCGAATCCGACATCGTAGATGAACTCGTGGTAGATGTCGAGAAACCCTTCTCCGGGTTGGGCCACATATCCGACGAAGACGTCGTCGCGATCACGGACCAGCGATCGGGTGAATTTCAACGTATGGGACTTCCCATTCCCGTACTTGCCAGTCACGACCAGATGTTTCGATTTACCGGTGCTGAGGACTGACGAGACAGTATCGCTAATCCGGTCAGTGACGTGGTCTTGCCCGCAATAGATCAGGGGATCGTCACTGGGAACGGGACTGTAAGGAAACGGGTTACTGTCCAGACCGAACTCTGAGTAATCGCGCTGTTCATCCGTGATGGTGAAGTTACTGCTCATGAGTGGGTGTACGTGAGGTCGCGGTCGTGTACCGTGAGGTAGTAGTACTGTTTTTCGAACTGTTTGATTCCTGTCATCACTCTCTCGGTCGACTGTGCGGTCGAAACCAGCCCATCGTCGTCGGAGAGAGCCATCGTCTTGATACCGTAGGACGCTTCTTTCGCACCGGTATCGACCGGGGCACCCGAGAGTTCGAGTTTGCTGACGTTTTGCTGGGCGAGCTCATCGAGTGCTGCGTCGAACGCATCACGCGTCGTCCCGAGACGGCTACAGAGCTCTTCGCGGACCTCCGGAATCGAGAGATACCGCTGTCGCATTCCGACGCCAGCAGTCTCCTCGAGATCGTCGTAGACCTGTAAGAGCGCGTGTTCGAAACTGGCGGGGACGCTGTCTCGTTCGGTCACATAGTACTCGCCAGTGAAGGCATTACGCTGGACGACACCGAGTCGTCCCGCCCAGTCACCGAGTACCTCGACGCTAGCCTGGTTGTACGTGTACGGTGTGAACTCCGCATCGCTCTCCAGGCTGACGAGTGCATCTTCGAGCGTGATTGGCCCTTCTGACCCGACGACATCGATGAATGCCCCGTAATGTGGACTCCGGGTTTCCAAGATGGAATTGACTCGAGACCAGTTCTCGTCCTGAATAGCCTCGACAAATGAATCTCCCACCGACGTGCTGTCGTACAGGTCATCGTCTACTTCCTCGACGAGAGCAATACGTGAGGCTTCCAGAATCGCGGACCGAGCCCGGCGATGGCTGACGTCGAGTTCCGTTTCGATGTCCTCCGTCGTTCTCGCTTCACGATCGCAGAGGTGTGCTACTTCTACGAGACGGGCGAGCGTGACCGGTCGAACAGTTGGTCGCTCGTCGCTCATGACAACCTCCTAACCTGCTGTTTTGCGAGACGAAACGCTCGTTGTGTCACCTCGTTGCCCTGGAAACGGAGATCGAGATAGGCTTCCAGATCCTCGTCGGCGGCGGCCATGTACCGGAATCGCCGAAGTTCGAGTGCTAACCCCCAGAGGTTGTGCTGGACGAGTAGATCCCGATCCTCTCGCACTTCGTCGAAAGTCCGGTCGCTACAGATAGGGCACGCACACGGCAGGTGTGACAACTCTTCGATGTTCTTCATCGGTTCGCCGCCGAAACCCGGGATGAGATAGTTTCGATTGCCTGCACTCCGGATGAACGCCGAGGAATCGAAGCTATCGACACCCAGGTACAGCAGTAGTGGTTGACACGTCACGCCACCGAGACCGTACACGTGAAGGTGTTTGTCTGTGGCCCGCCTGGCCGCTAGTATTATTTTCGTGACCTTTTCGTAATCGGTTCGAACCGGTACCAGACTCCCGAGGGCGTACCCGTCGAAGTCGCCGTTTCGCTCCAGATGTCGGATCGTGTTCCGGACCGTCTCGGGGTCGTAGCCGTGAACACTCCCGAAAAGGAGTTCGTCCTCGTCGTGTCGGTCGCTGGCCTCCAGAGCGAGATCGATACTCCGACTGATCCGGCGTTGATTCTCCGCTTGTCGGTTGTCTCTGGAGAGAGGGACGTCGACAGTCCCGAAGATGTCCGCCTCGATCTGTCGTTGCGTTTCGAGCGTCTCTTCCGGTGTCGTGTCGACCTCCGCTCGCTGGAAGTCGAATCCGCCGCTGTCGGCGAAAATTATCGTCTCGTCGGAGACGCTCATCTCGCCACGCAAGGTACAGTCGTTCAGTAATCGATCCCACTGGGGGTCACGGTTCCGGATAGCCCGTGCGTTGACCATCGCCGTCGACAGATCTGGTATGCTGTCAGTGTATTCGGGGGTGTTGTCGCTCGACCGTTTCCCGATGTTACTCACCGGGAAGAGCACGGGCGTCTGTAATTCCCCGTGTGGGGTGTCGAGCGAACGTTGTCTGTACAACATGAGTAGCGGACCGTGATTAGCTCGGTTTCCTGTTAAAGCTTTGCCCTAGCAAAGCTATTCTGGCGGTCAGACCGTAGACAATTTGTCCTGGGTCTCGAAACGGGACGTAGATGGGTTCCGAAGGCGTGCGCGAGATCCTCGGACGAAAGCGCACTGTAGAGATCCTCGAATATCTCTCCGGTGGGGGAACCTGGAACTACTCCGAGATCGAGAACGCGCTCGATACGTCTAGTGATACGCTCTCTGATTCGCTCGATCTCTTAAGAAATCACGGACTGATCGAGCGGGACGAGCGGAGCAAGAAGGACGTACGGTACGAGATAACCGCAAGGGGCGAAGAGTTTCTCGAAGCGGTCCGGGAACTCGAAGAGATTCTCTCAGACAGTATCGATTAAAACCGCTCGATAGCGGCTTGCACCGGTTCGTCGTCCACGTGTCGACACAGCGTCCGGATCGTGTCCGGGTCGATCTTGTCCACCTGCGGCAGATTCTCGGCGAAATTCTCCAGGTAGAGGCCCTTGAGACCGATCACGATAGTTCCGTGGCGTTTCGCGTCTTCGGTTCGGGCAGGAACGGAGACGATGTTCTCGAACTGTTCGTCAACGAGGTCGCGATTGAACACGACGCCGATTCTGTCCGCTCGGACCTGCTGGACCGTCTGGTCAATGTCGATGCTTGTGTAGTAGTCTTTCCCCAGTGCAAAGAACACGACGTCGTACTCGCTCTGCTGGAGCACGCGTGAGAGGTCCTCCTTGATGTCCAGCGCTGCCGAGCGCTCTCTGATCTCGCCGACGTTCATCCCGCTGAACGTCACCTCGTACGGCGGGAGTTCATCGGTCTCCCCGACCAGTCCGAAACCGGCGCTGATGAAGTACCGCTGAACGTCGTGGCCTGCACTCCGCAACTGTCGCACCGCCTCGGTGACGGATTCCTGCTGTCGACCGATGTACAGGTCCGCCGCCGCGATGCCGTGAACGTTCTCGTTATCCAACAGTTCTTTCCTGGAGTGGCCGTCGATCTCTTCGGCGTCGAAGACCCGGGCACCCTCCGGAACGTACTTGGACCCGGAACACTGGTCGACAACGAGAATATCCAAGCCGTCGTCCGTATCCAGAACCGGTGCATGCGGGAGGAAGTCGTCTCCGACCGAGTAACTCTCTCCGAGGTCTGCGAGCACGTCCGCCCGTAGTTGCTGACGGTCGTCGTGGAATCCACACTCGTCGATCGAGTCTCGGATAGCGCCCTCGGTTCCAGGGGGGAGCGTACTCGATTCGTAGACGTAGAGACGGTCATACCGGCTCAGTTGTGCTTCGAGCGTATCTTTCATGTCCCCAGGCGAGAACGAGACCGTACCAGGTGTGTCTTCCCACCACTCGTGGACGCCACTCGCGTCAAAGACACCGAGCTCGGCAACCGGTAGGTCGTGGACTGCGTTCCAGAACTCCGGTTGCTCGCTTTCGAGATACGCTTCCACCGTGTCGTACTGGCTGAGAGACGCATTCCCGTTCGTGAGGACCAGCGTCTTCGGGATTGCTTCGGAGAACTCGTCGTAGAATCGGTCGGTGTTGTGGAACCCACGCCGCCGGTTGCGGTCGTTTCCGCGGAAGATGCAGACTTCGATACCGTGTTCTTCGCAGATCGGGCACTCACACTGTTCCCACGGCCGGTCGAACAGCGTCTCTCGATACGCCGCCAGTAAATCTTCGTCGCCAGCCCAAAGAGCGTAGTCCTGCACGGTGAACCAGATCCGTTCGAACTGGTCCAGCCCATCGGTTTTCGACGCCTCGATTTCGAGTATATCCGCCATTCGCGGGAACCGTTCGAAGGCCTCCCGAGCGGTCTTGAGCAGACGTGCGTACTCCTCGAAAGAGAGCGGGTCGTCGGGGTCGTCTTCCCGGAGCAACTTGACGATCTGGTCTCTGAGGTCTTCACTGAAGTAGGCCTTGAGTTTCCGGGCGTAATGGAAGTCGTCACGCAGATTCGACTCGACGTCCTGAAGGCGTGAGGCGTCGAATTGCTCGTCGTGGCGGTGCTCACGGAGGTACTCTCCCGTCTCGCTGAGCGCCACCTCCGCGACCGACTCCCACTCACGAAGGGTGTCTGCGATCGACTCTCCGGCAGCGTAGGCTCGGAGTGCTTCTAACGTCTCTCGCGCTCGCAGGGCGGCCTCGACGGCGTTTTCCACGGTTGCGCCGTGGCTCGGATACCGGACCCGGACCGCGTCGTAGCGTTCGTCGGCGTCCAGACGATAGTTCTCGCCACCGGTCCACGCCGAGCGGAGCATGCTGGCGCTGTCGAAACTCGCCATGTTCGACCGACCGATGGTCTCGAACGCTTCCGACTTCGCGAAGCCGAAGACGTGAGTGTCGATACGCGTGTCGTGGGTTCGCTCGTACTCTGTGACGGTCTTCCCAACGTCTTTGACTATCTTCCGGACTTCGTGAACCGGGCTTCCCGCGACCCCGCCGATACCGACGTAGTCGTAGCCGAGATCGAGGACTTCCTCGGTAGCCCGGACGTAGGTTTCGGGCTCCCACCCCTGGATAGCGACCATCAGACGGAACGGATAGTCGCCCTGTTCGTAGAGTTCTCGTATGTCGCGGGCGTTCTGGAGCGTCAGGTCGTACCGGAACTGCTTGTCGTCCTGCCGATAGACTGCACGAGAGTCGTCGTCGAGTCGCTGGAGAATCGCCTCGACGGAGCCGTCGAAATCCTGTTCGGTGAACGGTTCGGGTTCAGACGACTCACTGCGCCGGATCGACGGTTCGTACCGGTCCACATACGAGGGCCACTCTTCGGGCCACTCGTCGGTCATGAGGTCGACCGCATCCGTTATCTCGTCCGGGATATCGGATTTCCTGAACCCGTCCGCGAAAGCGCGTTCGTCTAGGTAGAGTCGCCCCTTCTCTTTGCCCGACCCGAGGACAAGGTGGTCGATCGTCACGCCCACGGACACTTCGAGCGTCTCGTAGAAGTCGAGCATCTCGGCGTTGCCGTAGGGCGGGAAAGGGAGCGATTTGTACCCCCACGCGCCGCAGTCGCTGATAGTCGGGAGCCAGTCCGGAATAGAGAGTATAGGATCGTCATAGACACCGTGTTCGGTGAGACGGTCGAACTTGCTGTTCGTCGTCTCGACCTGTTCACGGGAGATGAGTACACCGTCGATGGGGGTCTCGTCTTTGTCGAAGATATCCCAGATGTAGTCCAGGTCGCGCTCTTGCCGGTCGAGTGTCGACAGCTCGTCGTGCTCGAAATCGTAGCCTGCGTCCACGGCGTCGTCCCACTCCGGCACGTAGAACCTCACAGTTAGACAGTCACCATACCGGTGTATCGCGCTCTCGTTTATAGTGTTGACTCCATCGGATTCGGGACTGGCGTCTAGCTCCCATGCTGGGTCAGACAGAACGGTAGTCCCACGACTTCCACCGCTTCTACGTCGGGTGCTTTTACCACAGCCTGGCCTTTTGCGAAGTTCGGAAGGTCCTTCTTGAACTCGGAGGGAATCGACGGGACAGAATCGACGACCTCGGACTTCAATCCGAGGAATATGTTGGTGTTGACCTGTTTGATGACGTCGTCGTCGACGTCGTCCGGGTTCTGCGTGATGAGACACAGCCCGAGTTTGTACTTTCGGCCCTGCTTGACGGCGACCCGTGCGCGGCGGAGGATGTACTCCTCACGGAGGCTATCCGCACTCGCGAGGTAGTTGTGGGCCTCGTCGATCGCGACGAGTAGCGGGGTATCGCGAACGTTTTCGTCGACGTGATAATCGTCGATCTTGTTCTCGATGATGTACGAGAGTATCGAGAGGACGGTCAGACTGTCTTTGCCACCATTGAGGTGACTCGTCGGGATGACCGTCACCTGTCCCTCGCGGAACACCTCGTTCGATATCTCCGGCAGGAAGTCGGTCCCCTGGTCGAAGACTGCCGCGAACGTGTCGCGGTCGACGCGACGGTTGACCGCGCTCCACGTCCCACCCCCGATATCGTTTTCTGTCCGAAGTCGGCTCTCGTCGTGGTCGTGTTCGTCGAGGAACCCGATGAAGTCCGCGTAAGTCGGTCGATCCACGTTTCGGTCGGGATACCCACCCTGTGCGTCGAAACAGGAGAAGTAGGCGCTGATGCAGTCTTCGATCGCACCGCGCGTGACCTCGGTGGGCTTGTACGGCATCAACATCTCCGGACGGCCCCGGACGACTTCGAACGGGATCGAGAGCTCGCGACTCTCCATCGTCGACGGCGCGTTCGTTCCTGCAACCTGTGGGACGAACACTTCGAGGTCGTCGACGCCGCCGTGCTTGATACCGTGCCGACGGAGTGTCCGCTGGACCGTCTCGTCGTTCACGACCGCCTCGCTGTCCTCGCGCATCTCCCAGTACTCGTTTTCCGGGTCGACGATGACGAGGTTGAGTCGGCGCTGTTGTTCTTCACCGGTGTCGTGGTGACGGATCGGGTAGCGCTTGTCGGAGACGAACTGTCTGAGAACGTTCTTCGTGAAGTGTGTCTTCCCCTTTCCGGTCGAGCCTGCAACGAGCGCGTGTCGGAACACGGCCGGTTCGCCGTCCTCGACCTCGCCGGTCTCACGGTCGATCCCCGGGTTACTGAGGTAGTACGCGAAGTTCTCCCCGTCGACGGTCATCGCTTCACCACCGACAGAGAGCCACCCGGTGAATATCCCCTCACCCGGGATGTTGAGTCCGGTCCGGAGACAGTCTTCGTCGCGTGCGAGTCGCGCTGGTGAATTCGGCTTCGGTATCCGGTTGACGATGCCACTCTCGATGTCATCACCACCCACGTTTTCGAGGATCGCCAGCGGTTCCAACTCCGCGACTTGCACGTATTCGGATTCATCGAGGTCGACGTACGCGCTGATCTGGTTGTGCGCGTCGGACTTGTCGTCGAGGTCGGTGTACGGTTCATACCGGAGCGCGTCGGTGACGGCGAACAGCTCACTCCCCTCGTCGGGATACGGGATCTGAACGTAGTCGCCGAGACGGATGTCGTCCCGGGCCTCGGTTCGGATAAACGCATTCACCTGATAATCACGGCGACTGACGTGGATCTCCTCGCTCGCGAGAACGTGCCCGAGTTCGTCGTCAGCGGGTGCGGAGAGACCACTCGGGACCGTCCGCTCGGGCATCTCGTTGCCACTGGAATCGTCCGAATCCGCCGATTCGTCGGTCGTTCCGTTGGTCGATTCGCCGGCAGGTTCGCGCTGGTCATCCCCAACCGGGTCGTTTTCGAGGATGTCGTCGATGTTGTCACTCATAGGTACGGGAATCTTCGAGGTGGCTCCAGCGTCCGTCACGGTTGTAGTCGAACGCGGGTTCGACGGTCTGGAGCGCGTCGCGGATCGTTTTGCGGTTGTCCGGGCTGATTCGAGCGATACGGTCCGCTCGTGCGACTGCTCGCGGGACGTCGCCTCGGTGAGCGATCTCCTTGAGGCCTTTCAGGAGGATTTCCTCACGGCGGTCTTCGCCGTCGAGGAACAGCGCCGGGGTCTCTACCCTGAACACGTTGCCCGTCTTCGGGATCCTGACGTAGTAGAACGCACGCTGATAGTCCCGGGGTCGGCCGTGGCCGAGACTGTCTGTGACGGCTTCCAGGAGGTCGAACGACTCGCCACGTAGTTCCACGTCCGTCTGGACGAACCACGAAGTGTACGTGAGGTGATCCAGACTCGAATCGCGGAGCACCTCCCCGACGAACTGGTGGTCACGGAGCCACGGAACGTCGTGAAGTGTGCCACGGGAGCCCCTGAGACCGTTCTGTGCGATCTTCTCCCGGAGGGATTCGGTGAGTCCGCCCATCGACGACGTCTTGACCACACCGAACACTGGGATATCACGTTCGTAGCACGCGTCGACGACCGCGACGTAGTTCTCGACCACGTCCGTCAAGAGATCCCAGTCGCCGACGGGTGCTCCCCACCCGGCGCGGTCGAGCAGCGTCCAGTAGATGACGCTGAGGGGGTAGACGGAGCCATCAAGGAACAGTGGGCCGTCGATCTCGTCCAGACACTGGCGTGCGTGCTTGCCCTCCGCCAGTCGCTGCACAGTCGAGGTGAGGATCGAGGTCACGTTCCGTCGCTGGCGCATCTCCGGAATACGGACGATCTCCCCCTCGACATCCCCTCGTTCGACGCGTTGCTGATGGAGGGTCACGTCGTCGTCTTCCAGATAGACGCCGGTCACAACTGTGCCCCGCTGTTCGGGGGTCGGGTCGGCGTCCGCACCGCTCACACCGAGTTTCGCGTGCGCCGTGTCGACGACGAGACCGTTGTTGTACTCCAGTGGTCGTGTGGTGCTGGCGTCGATACCGTAAGACGGGCCAGCCCACGGGTCGTCGGTCCACGTGGCGAGTTCCGCCTTGTCCGTTTTGAAATACTCCGGATCGCCGACTGGTTCGACTGTCCCGCCATCGTGTGTAAGGAGGTCGAACAACTCGCGGGCGTGGGTGGCCTGATCCTCGATCTCCCGCGGGATCCCGGCATCGACGCGCTCGGCGAGTTGTCGGACGACGTCGAAGGCGCGCTCGTCCATCTAGTCGTCACCGGGGATCCGTCCCCCTCGATGGACGTCGATCTGACTGGCATTACTCTCCTCGCTGATCGAGACCTCGATTTCGTGCTCGGCACCCTGGATGAGACGCTCGTCGTGTGAAACGACGATGACCTGTGGCACGTCCCACTCGGCGATACTGTCGAGCATCTGTTCGAGCCGTCCGACGTGGCCCTTGTCGAGGAACGTCGTCGGTTCGTCGAGTATGAACGGCGGGAGTCGGCCGGTGTCGCCCTCGCGCATCTCCGCGATGAGCTTGTAGATTCCGGCACGGAGCGCGAGATTGACGATGGCTCTCTCACCTCCGCTGGCGTTGCTCGGGTGCTCGAGCGTCCCGTCGTCACGGAGCAGCTGGATGGCGTAGGGTGTGCCATCGGGACCCTCCTCGAGGATACGGACCTGCTGATAACTGCTGTTCTTGTAGATGTCGCCGAAGATGTCGTTCGTGTACTCGTTGATGTACGCGAGATACTGCTCACGGAGGTCGGCCTTCGTACTCCGGTACACCTGGATCATCCGGTCGAACTCGTCGGACCGGTCCTGTGCCCACTCGCGCTTCTCCTCCGCAAGAGCGAGGCGGTCGTGGAAGTAGTGCAGTTTTTCGAGGTCGTTCTCGAGAACTGTCCGCTCCTCCTGAAGCGAGTCGAGCTCGTTGTTCAGTTCGTCGAGCGTGTCTTCGCGGTCTTCGATTCGCTCCTCGACTGTCTCCTGTTTTTCCCGTAACTCTTCGACGTCTATCGCACCGAGTTCGTCCTCTAATTCCTCGATTTCGTCGTCGACACCCGAAATTTGCTCGTTCAGGTTCTCGATCGTCTCCCGGGCGTGGCCGATATCCTTTTCGTGACCATCGATACTGGTTTCCAGGTCTTCGATATCGTCGTACGCATCCACAACCTCGGAGAGGAGTTCCCGCTGGGTCTTCGCCGTCTCGACTGCCGTCGTCGCAGCGTCGAGTTCGTTCTCCGCGTCCTCGATAGCAGTACGCTGGGTTTCGATCTCCTCGTCGAGGTCGTCGACCGACGCCTCGTGCTGGGAAATTTCGTTCTCGATGTCTTCCCGTTCGCCCTGAAGGTCGTCCAGTTGCTCGACGAGATCGGTACGTTCGTCGCGCAGTGCGTCGACGGATTCGTACGAGTCGACGAGGTCATCTCCCTCCTGAATCTCCGATTCCAGCGCAGCGATATCTTCCTCGAGAGTCTCGATCGTACCACGCAATTCTGCTACTTCGGATTCGAGACCGTCGGCTTCGTCCTCGGCATCAGCCAGAACTGTGTTTGCCTCGTCAAAGTCTTCCTGTAGGTCTTCGTGGTCGTCGATCAGGTCCTCGACTCGGTTCGCTCTCGTATCGACAGTTTCGTCTCTGAACGTCCGGAGATCGACCGCTTCCGCACGCAGGTCGTCCAGTTCTTCCTGGCGCTGGACGAGCGCGTCACGCTCCTCTCTCATCTGGACGAGTTCGTCTTCGAGGTCGCTGATGTCTGCCTCGACGTCGTCGAGTTCTCTTTCGAGGTGTTCCGGGTCGACGTCCTGCCCACACTTCGGACAGGTCGCGACTCCGTCCAGTGCCTCAAACTCGTCACGCTGGTCTTCGAGCGTGGATAGTTTCGTTTCCCGTTCCGTGACGCGTTGTTTCGCCTCGTCGATGGCACCCTGTAACTCGTCCCGTTTCGACGGAATCCGCTCGTCGACGAGCGTCGGGAGCGTCTCCTCCGAGACGTCGAGGTCGAACGTGCCGAGCGCGTCCGAGAGGTCTTCCAGGTCTTCCTCGAACTGTTCCTGTGCCGCGTCTCGCTCCTCACGGGCGGCCTCGAGCTCCGAACTCACGTCGGCGAGACGTTCCTCTAGACGGTCGATTTCGCCCCGTGTCTCAGTTATTTCCTCGTTTGCGTCTTCGAGGGACGATTCTGTCGCCTCGAGTGACGCTTCTTTGGCTGCACGTTCCTCGGACAGTTCGTTTTTCCGCTCGGTCAATTCCTCGACACGAGTCTCGACGACTTCGAGCGTTTCGTCCGTCACCGAGTCCGGACACAGGTCGTCGGGAAGGAACGACTCAGTGGCCGTATTCCGTGCCTCGATGGCTTCCTCCAGTTGTTGCTCTACGGCTTCGAGGTCGGCTTCTACGGTCTCCATCTCGTCGTCGAGATGAGCGAGGTCAGCTTCCAGTGCCGCTTTCTCTTCGGTGAGTTCCTCTCTCTCCTCGACGAGCCTCTCACGTTCCGTTTTCGCCTGTTCGAGCGTCGCTTCCCTGTTGGTCTGTTCGATCTGTGTCGTCTCGACGACCGCCTGTGCGGCACTGAGCGTCTCCTGGGCTGCCTCCGCTGTCGACAGGTCGGCCTCGATGGAATCTGCTGTCGACGGGTCGTCGAGGGTAGCGAGTTCGTCGCGTTTCTCTTCGATTCGCTCTTCGAGTGTTGCGATCTCGTCGTTTGCCTCATCAATCGCTTCCTCGGCCTCCTCGATATCGATGTTCGCCGCCGTTCGCTTCTCTACGAGTTCGTCACGTTCGGCGTTCGCTTCTTCGAGTTCGTTCTGCAGGTCGGCTTGTTCGTCCAGTGTTACCTCTACCTCGCGTTTCGCTTCTTCCAGGTCTTCGAGATACGCTTCCACCTCCTCGATGTCCACCTGAACGTCCGCGATTTCTGACTCTTTGTCGGCGAGTTCGGACTCGTACCCATCGACGTCGTAGTCGAATTGTTCCTGGATCGTCTCTCGATGGTTTTCCGCCGCCTGTTCGTTATCGTCGGCCAGGCGGTTTGCTGCCCGGCGAGCGCCTTTCATGCGCGATACGTACCGGTCGATCCGGTCGAGTCCGAGCAGGTCGTCGACGAGTTCGGCACGGGCGTCGTCGTCGAACAGGCGGTCGACCTCCCCCTGCTGGACGTACACCGACCGGGAGAAACTGTCCTCGTCCATCCCGACGATGTCGATGACCTCGGAACGAACGTCACGAATGCCGGAAATAGGGCCCGAGAGCGCTTCGGAGTCCAGTTCGGCGCTGTTCTGCCCCTCCGTGTCGATCGTCCACGTCACGGTGTAGGGGACGTTCTCGACCTCGAACGTGAGCTCGATTTCTCCTTTGTCAGCGCCCCGGCGGACGATATCGTCAAGGTTGAAATCGTTCGACCCCACGTTCCGGATCTTCGAGAGGAAGAGGCCACCGAAGATCCCCATGAGTAGCGTCGTCTTGCCCGACCCGTTCTCACCGTGGACGAGCATCGACCCATCGGGAAATGCCACGGATTCGTCGTCGTAACTCCGGATATTGTGCAGTCGCAGGTCGGTTACCTTCATGCGTCGTCCCCCATCGCCTCGATTTCGTCGGGTTCGTCGTCCGGCGCAGTGTCTTCGAACGCTGCTGCCTGGGCTTCCCGAAGGGGTTCTCCGAATTCGTCCGCGACGCGGTTCACGTTCGTATCGAGTGCGTCGCCCTCGCGGACTCGCTGGTCGACATCCAGTGCGACGGTCGAGAAGTCTTCGTCCGCGAGTCGTTCCTCGACAGCACCGTCGAGTCCCTGCAACGACATCGCCTCGATCGACGTCACGTCGAGCTCGACGCGGCCGCGGTTATCGTCGACGCTCACAACGGTGGCACCGGCCTCACGTGCGAACTGTGTCACCTCGTTTGCGGTGACCGCGCCCCGCTCACCCGTCAACTCGATCTTGGCAACAGCATCATCGAGATCGAATTGAGCGAGGGTATCGCGGACGTGGCCCGCACCGTCATCCTCCCCGAATTCGATGTTCAACACCGAGAACTGGCGGGTATCGAGTTCGATCTGTCGGCGCTGAATGCCGCTGTTCACGACGTCGACGAGTTGAACCACGCCGGTCTCCGTCTGGTCGACGCCACCACGTTCAGTTGCACTCGCGTACCACACTTCGGTTCCGTCGACCATCGCACTCTCTGGCTGGTGGAGGTCCCCCAGTGCGAGTCCGTCGAGTTCGATCCCGACCCGGTCGAGAACTTCCTCGACGGGGTAGACACGCATCGTCCCGTGGGCGAGCGGAGTGAGGAGTTCGTGCATGCAGAGGATCGTCCACGCGGCGTCCTCCGGTGGTTCTTCGAGTTCGAAGTCGACGCTGTCCCACACGCTCGGTCGAACCGCGTCGATGCCGTACAGCGCGACGTCGCCGACGAGTCGTGGCTGTTTGTCGAGTCGAGTCGCGGCGCTCGTCCGACGGAGCAAGTCAAGCCACTGTTCGTCGTTCTTTCGCTCGTGATTGCCCACGATGCCGTAGAACGGGATATCTCGCTCTTCGAGCGGTTCGAGTGCGTCGGCAGCACGCATAACCGTCTGGAGAGACGGAACCGGGTCGTCGAAGAGATCACCAGTGTGGATCACTGCGTCGACATCGCGTTCCACGGCGACGTCGATCGCTCGTTCGAACGCCTTCGCGAAGTCCTCACGACGGATGTCAGACCCGTACTGGCGTTTCCCGAGGTGGGTGTCGCTGACGTGGAGGAGTCGTGTTCGAGGCACGTTCTCTTAGGTGTAGCGTATCACATATAAACCCGAAACAAGGTTTGCTACGTTCTGCCAGTAGTAGTGGAACAGTAGATCGGAGAGACGCAGATATCGGGTAATCGAACGAGAGTTTATCAGCGTGGAGATCGTCCCCTCGGTGACCGATGGGTGCATTGATCGAGCCGAACGTACTCGCCACAGCCAAGGATTATCTTTTGCCCGGCGATTCCGAGAGCGGGTTTGCCGTCGTGGACGCGCAGTTCAAGGCGGATAGCTGGGGCGGTCGACCTATCGAACAGTCGATTCGCTCCCGGCTCGAACCCATCAACTCACTCCGTCTGTCGGGTGGACACCCCGACGCGATACTCGCGCCACCGAAACCGGGAACATATCGAGGGGATATCGAAGAGACCGTCACCGCGCTCCCACTGGCTGTCATCGAAGCCAAAGGGGAAACCCAGCACAACAACCAGAACACGACTCGCGTCGCGATTACGCAGGCTCATGGACACCTGCCCGAGGCCAACGTCGGCTTCGCTGCGGTTCCGAGCGGCTACATCTCGGAGAACGACCGCTCGCTCGCACGGGAACTCAACATTGGTCTGCTGGCTATCGACGATGGGGGTGTCGAGCTGGTCGAGAAGTCACGGCTCGTCGGCACGGAGACGACGCCCACGGCGAAGACAGTCCGCTTTCACGCACGACTCGGTGGGACAGCGGTCGAGAGTCTGAAGAAGAACCACCCGAAGAACGCACTCGGCTACGCGCTCTCGATACAGTATACAGGGACCACGGAAGAGGTGTTCAAGGACTACGTGATCCAGTCGGTCGACGACGCTCGACTGGACGCGATGGCGCTGGGACTGGTCTCGAAGTCGGGCTTCGGGCCCCAACTCACGCCGTCTGGTCGGGAAGCCGTTAGGACAGTGGGATATCATCACGGCGGACTCGAACCAGCACTGGATCGCATCGACGAACTCACTGGGAGACAGCGCCGGTTCATCGACGCCTGTCCCGTGATGGGAACGGTCGTCCGCCAAGTGCTCCTGTCGTACCCACCGACGCAGGTACTGGTCGATACGCTCGGCGAGTTAGCGAGTGGGGGGAACACGGAACCGAGTCTGGCCGAGGTGGCGAGGGCGGTTGCGACCGAGAACCCCAACTTCGCACTGGACCTGTTCGTGAGTACGCGGTCGGAGGACCGGGAGCGCGTGCTGAGCGATAGCGACGACGAAGTCGTGGACCGCTCGGCGTTCGACACCGGACAGATCTACTCGACGCACACAGTGTACCAGTACAAGGCCATGCTCTATCACGTCGGACTCCTGACCGAGCGAGGAACCGACACCAAATCGGAACTCGACCCGTCTACGGATGTCTGGGCACTCGAAACACAGGCCGAGTAGCGAAGCACAGGGGATCCGACCGAAGCGTCCGTACTTACTTAAGCTGGGGAGACCCAACTATCGGTATGCCACTCGTCACCGAGAAAATCGTCCTGGACCGCGTCGAACATATCCTTGGAAGCGGAACAGGAACGCTGGATTTCGCCGTCGAAGGGAAGAACGGCTACTACACGTGGCACGGACGGGAAGACGCGGACTGGGAGATCGAAGACGTCGATAGTATCGTGAATGCCGACGAAGACCGGTTCGAAATCCGACCGGAGACAGTCTTCACTTGTGAGATTCCTGCCGAGGGCGAAGAGAACAATGAAGGACCCGTCCGCTGTTGGTGCGAGTAGCCTCTTTCAGTTTCGCCGTAGGGCACACCTATAAGACATACCCGAGTATTCTTCGAGTATGCCTATGAGAGCACCAAGGGAGAAAAAGAGAGACAATATTCTCTCTGATTCCGGTGAACGAGAGCTCAAAGTCGGCGACGATCGACCGATACGGATCAGTTCAGGCCACCGGATTCTCCACCATGACGGCAAGTGTAGTCGCCCTCACGGACACAACTACGAGATCTCCGTCAGCGTCGTCGGCGAGCTCACCGAAGAGGGGTGGGTCGTCGACAAAGGGGATATTACCGAGGTAATATCGGAATGGGACCACAGATTCCTCCTCGAAAAAGGCGATCCGCTCATCGAGGCGTTCGAGCGAAGCGGTGACGGTGACGCGGTCGTCGTGCTCGACCATCCGCCCACAGCCGAGGTGATGGCCGTCCTACTCGAAGAGCGATTGCTCGAGGAGTTCCCTGCGACCGTCTCGGACGTGTCCGTCTCGGTTCGAGAAACCAGCGAACTCTGTGCTGCACCCTAATAGATGCCGGTCAACGCAGACGTACGGACCGAGGAACCCGACTCCGACGTCGACACCGAAGGCGACCTCCCGATCAACGAGTTGTTCTACTCGCTACAGGGGGAGGGAACACTAGCTGGAGTACCGTCGGTCTTCGTTCGGACCAGCGGGTGTAACCTCCGGTGCTGGTTCTGCGATTCGTATCACACCTCCTGGGAACCGACCCACGCGTGGATGGACATCGACGAGATCGTCGAGGAGGTCGCCAGCCACGACCAGTGTGACCACGTCGTCGTGACCGGGGGCGAGCCGATGATCCACGACGAGGTCGAGGGGCTCCTGACGGAACTCGCAGACGCAGGCTATCACACCACGGTCGAGACGAACGGGACCATCTACCGCGACGCACCTATCGACCTCGCCAGCATCAGCCCGAAGCTCGCCAGCAGTACGCCGACCCCCGAGAGGGACCCGAAGGGCGACGGCGAGTGGCAGACGAAACACGAACAGCGACGGCTCGATATCGACGCGCTAGCCGACCTCGTCGAGTCGTACGAGTTCCAGTTGAAGTTCGTCGTCACAGGCCAATCGGACGTCGACGAAATCGAGGAACTTCTCGAGGAACTTCGCTCCGCCACGAGCGCGACGATCCGAAACGACGACGTGCTGTTGATGCCGGAGGGCGCGACGCGCGAACGATTGAACGAAACCCACGATGTGACTGCCGAACTGGCGATGGAGTACGGCTTCCGGTACACGCCGCGCTTGCACGTCGACCTCTGGAACGACGCACCCGGGACGTGACCATGACCAACGACGGACACACAAACGCAGTCGAACACGTCGATAGTATCGAATCCGACGGACACGTCGACAGCCTCGACTCCGACGAGCACGCCATCGACCGGTCGAAAGCACAGGAGGGCGTTCGGCTCCTGCTGGAGGCTGTCGGTGAGGACCCCGACGCCGACGGACTCAAAGAGACGTGGAAACGACGCGTCCCCGAAGCGTTCGAGACGCTAACAGCCGGAACCCGCGTCGAAGAGAAACCCACGCTCCGAACCTTCGAGGCGACCGGCGACGACCTAGTGATCAAGACCGGGATCCCCGTCTACAGTCTCTGTGAGCACCACCTCCTCCCCTACCACGGGACGGCACACGTCGCCTACCGACCGGACGGCAAGGTCGTCGGCCTCTCCAAGATCCCGCGGTACGTCCGCTGGCAGTCCCGACGGCTCACCGTACAAGAGCAGTTGACGTCGGACGTCGCTCACGGCCTCGCGGACGAGATCGATGCGGACGCAGTCGCCGTCCAGATCTCGGCGACGCATCTCTGTGAGGCGATGCGCGGCGTCGAGACGGCCACGGAGACGACGACGAGAGCGACCGTCGGCGAACTGACCGAGAACGAACGCAAGCGATTCGACGAACGAATTCGAACCCATGACTGACAACGACGATTCACGAGCTGTCGTCCTCGCATCGGGCGGAATGGACAGCGCGACCGCAGCGGCAGTCGCACAGAACGCCGGACACGACCTCTACATGCTCCACACCTCCTACGGACAGCGCACCGAATCGAAGGAACGGGAGTGTGCGCGGGCCCAGGCAGAACACTACGACGCGACGGACTTCCTACACCTGACGACGGACCATCTCTCGAAGATCGGCGCGTCGAGTCTGACCGACGACGAGATGGACGTGGCCGATGCCGACCTCGACAGCGACGAGGTACCGAGTTCCTACGTCCCGTTCCGGAACTCGAATCTCCTCTCGATGGCCGTCTCCTACGCCGAGGCCAACGACTGCGGATCGGTGTATATTGGCGCACACTCCGAGGACTTCTCAGGTTATCCAGACTGTCGGCCGGCCTTCTTCGAGGCGTTCCAGCAGGTGGTCGACATCGGGACGAAAGACGAAACGTCGATCAGTATCGAGGCGCCGTTCGTCGAGTGGTCGAAGACGGATATCGCTCGCCGCGGGCTGGAACTCGACGTGCCCTACGAGTCGACGTGGAGTTGCTATCGCGACGAGGCGCCGGCCTGTGGGACCTGTGACGCGTGTGCTTTCCGATTGAAGGCGTTTCAGGAAGTCGGCGAGCGGGACCCGATCGAATACGCCGAACGGCCGAGTTACGTCTGAGGTATCCTCTCGTACTTCGACCGCGAGCGATCAGGGGCCACTAGCACTCGGGTCTCAGAGTTTCTGCCGACGGGTTTCGACGGATCCGTCCGCGACGGTGAGAACCCACACCGACGGATCGGAGGCGTCAGGGGTTTTACTGAGGTCTTCGGTCGATCCGGCGTACAGGAACTCCCCGTCGCTCCACTCCGGTCGTTCCGGATTGTGGAGGTGGCCCGACACCACGTAGTCGAAGCCCTCAACTGGTTGCCCGTTGATCTCGTCGAGATCCGCGTCCGCGTCGGGTCGGAACGGCGCGAGTGTCTGGTGTAACGCCAGAATGGACGTCGAGTCGAGCAGCCTCGATGGAAGGTCCATCGCCGCGACCGAGAACTCCGATACCGGCCGGTGGTCGTACCCGTACAGTTTCACCCCCGGCGCGACTTCGGACCCGTCCACGTCGAGGTGAGTCGCGACGCCGCGCTGTTCCCACCGACGAAGGAGGCGTGTCCCGCGGTCGCACTCGTGGTTCCCGAGAATATAGTAGAACTCGATCCCGGCATCGGCCAGCAGTTCCATCGCCGAGTCGACCGTCTCGCAGTCCGACTCCGGAACGGCGTCGTGGAACACGTCCCCCGTGTGGACGACACAGTCCGCGTCGTGGGCGACGGCACGCTCTATCGCCGCTTCGAATTTCCCGGCACAGTCGATCGGTTCGTACGGTTTGCTCGGGTGTTCTGCCCGACCGACGTGACTGTCGCCCATCACCACGAGCCGACAGTCGTGCGACGAGTCGACGCGGTCGGCGCTCCACGTCCGCGAACTGTGGAGTTTCTTCGACTTTCCGTCGTTCCACGTCTGCCCGTACGCATCTCTGAGTTCGTATTCTTTGCCCGCCACCCAGTCGAGGAGTGGGTCGTGTTTCTGCCAGATCTCGAGTTCGAACTCCGTGCCCGACTCGTCACGTACCGTGAGACGCCAGTCCAGTTTTTCGTCGTCGCGATGCTCGGCCTCGACGACTGTCACCGAGATGGAGTCGAGATACGACCGGCCTTCGATGTCTTCCCAGGTGGACACACGACGAACGTATCTGATCCCTCTATATAAACCAGTAATATTCCCCCGGACGGGACCGCCCCAACTGGAAAGTAACCTACGACTCGCCGAACCCGTGGATTGCCCGGTGGGCACGCAGGAACTTCGACGGCGGCGTCGTCCCCCACGGTGGTCGACGAACCCGTCTACTTCAGGGCCGTCAACCAGTACGAACAGGCGTGGGGGTGAGCGGGCAGTTCGACTACGAGTCGACCACGAACGGGCTGCTGTCGTCGTGGGTCGATACCTTGCACGTCGGTATCTTCGGCATCGTGTGCTGGGGCTCATCTACGTCTACCGCATCAAGGTGACCCGGAGAGGTCGCTGACGCGAGCGGTGATGATCAGCGGTGCTCGTCGATCCACTCGCAGAAGTTTTCGAACTCCTTTGCACCGGCATCTTCAGCAATATCGTGGAGCGTTCCGATGCTGATCGAGTCGTGCGCCGGGACTGTCACGACGCGGGGGTCCGTGTTCTCGTGGCTTTCGGGTGGGTCCCGGCGAAGGATCAGATGGTCACCCGTGGTGCGGACGTGTCGAAATCCACCGACGTTCACCAGTACTTTGTACACCTCTTCACCCGAGAAATCTCGCGTCACCACCGCTACTGCAGCACGTCTGGGAGTTCGTCGCTTTGCGTCCGGGCTTTCTCCGGGTCGACACCGAGGTCTCGAATCTCCTCGTCGGTTGGGGCGTGCCCACCCTCGCCTTCCACCGCCTCGACGACGGCGTCGAGATTGTCGAGTGCGGCATCCCGGCTCTCGCCCTGCGCGGTCACTTCGGCACGAAGATCACGAGCCGTCCACTGCCCATCCGGATTCTTCAGTAATCGGATCTCACGGTCGGGGGCTTCCGCATCGACCGGGTCGGCTCGTGCCATACACACCGATAATCCACCGAGACGCAAAACGCTTCGGGCCGCCAGCGGCTCGTCCGGGAGGGCCTGGACCGCCCGGACCGGGACACACTCCGCGACGTGACCGCGTACTGCGAGCAACGAATCGAGTACCTGGAGGCCGAGGCCGACCGCGACCTCGGCGAGGACGAACTGGCTGACGAGGGCGAGAAGCTCGTCGAGGTCGAGGAAAGCGACGGGGGCACCAGGGTGATGAAGAAAGTCCCCTGCGGGAAGGACAACTGCTCGACCTGCCCACATGGGCCGTGCCTGTATCTGGTGCGCCGCGAGGGCGACTCGCTGATCTGGGACTACCAGGGCGCGGTCGAGACGTAGCGCCGAGCGCGAGTGACTTCGCTACGCTCGCTGAACCCGTGGATCGCCCGATGCGCCCGGCAGGACTTCGACGGCGGCGGCGTCCCCCGTCCGGTGGTCGACGAACCCGCCTGCTTCAGAACGGTGAACTAGTACGAACAGGTCTGGGAGCAAGTGACCCGATAGCTGCTCTCGGTCGGTTTCACCGGAGAGAGTTCCCGCCGGGGATCGAGCGGCACCCCGTTTTATTATGCACTGGGAGCGAACGCAACTATGTCGATCAACGGATTGAGCTACGAGAGGGACGTGCGACAGGAAAATCCCGGTAGCGACCGCCAGGCGGCGTTCAAGCGCGGGTGGACGGACGCAGACAAGGGAGCAGAATACATCGAGGGGACACTCGACGAACTCACCTGGCACAACCTCGGGTGGCGTCTCGGTCAGTTGTTCGGAGAGACCTCCGACGAGTCGAAACAGGAGATGTTCGAGTGGTGCAAGGACCAGCAAAAACGGGGGTAGCTGGCTGTTCTCCCAAGGACTGGATCTACGACTCGGCGAACCCGTGGATCGCCCGGTGGGCGCGCAGGAACTTTGAGTGCGGGTGCAACCGTTCGCTGTCGGGCAATCGGATCCGCTGGTCGGCCAGTCGACTGAACTCTTCGTGGCCCTGCCGGCGTTCGTCTCTGACCAGCAGGTCGTATCCGTCGGCGACGCTCAGCCATCCGACGTCGAACGCCCAGTGGTGGTGTCTGCAGAGCCCGAGCCCGTTCCGGAGGTCGCCGTTGCCATCCCGGTGTTTCGGGTAGATGTGAGCAGGACAGTCGCGAGTGTCGGGCTCCCTGTTAGATTCTACTTGGATCCGTGACATACCGATACATGATCCAACGGGAGTTACAGTTGTACGAGGAATCGAGCACGAGGGAACGGATCGACGACGAACTGGCGCTGACGATCGAGAACCCACACGTCCTCTTCGACGTCCCGCTCGGGGAGACAGTACGCGAGTTCATCGACCTCCTCGTCGAGTACTACGACCCCCAGCAAGCCTTCGAGAACCTCTGTGAACTGGAACACGCCCCGAAACGGAAGCCCCAGTTCGTCTTCGAGCAGGCGATCGAGGAGATTCTCGGACTCCCGAGCGAGTACCACGAGGGATGTGCAGGACTGGCGACCGACAACACGCTCGGGCCACCACCGGAGATCGACTCGTGAGAATATCTCGCGATGACGTGGCTCTGGCACTATCTCTCGGAGTAAAACCGGCAACTCCACCGGACTGCACCCGACACGCTGGCCAACCTCGAACGAGCGGTCGAAGCCGTCCAGCGCGAGGGGTCGATCTCGGACGAGGAGATCCACCAGATCGTCGGCCACTACCTCTCGTAGACCGCGGGGCAGGCGACGCTACTCCCGAGTGTACTCGGCCAGTTCGAGGATCCGCTGTTTGATGGCGCTCCGACTGTAGTTAGTTTCGAGGAAAAACCCATCTCCGACCTCCCTGGGCGCAGTCATCTCGTCGCCCTCCTTGTCGACAGGTTGGTCGTTGATCAGGTAGCGCTTCCGACCGGAGTCGATCGGGACGTCGCCGGCATCGAGATAATCATGTTCGAACAGAAAATCGACGAAATCGGTGAAACACTGGGTGGCACTCTTCGAGTCGGGGATCACGACGACGTTACCCTGCTTGACGAGTCCGACTTCGCTCTCGACCTCGTTCCAGAAGACGCCAGACGCGTCGACACTCGGCGTTCCCTGGGTGTCGGACTCGATGGACTCGGACAGTTCTTCGACGGCGGTTCGAGCAGCCGTCTCGGAGTGGCGGGTCACCTGTTCGCCGAGTTCGTCCACGAACACGTCGGTGATTTCGTCGACGATGGATTCTTTCCGGTCCTGTAGCGTCTCGTAGGCTTCGCGGAGTTCGTAGATGTTCGACGCAATTTCCTCGGACCGACCCTCGGCTATCGACTCCTTCGAGAGTGCCGAGAGGAGCGTCTCATGGTCGGGCAATTCGTCGAGTTCGCAGTCGCCGAGCACGTCCACGACCACTGCATCGTCGTCGTCGATGCGGCGCCGGCAGACGAAATACGACCCTCCGTTCGTCAGGAGTCCCCAGTCGACGTTTTGAGTCTTCATGTACGTGAAAAGTTGCTCCAGGTGGCGGTCGGTGACGGTCGTCCGACTCGCCTTCGCCTCGACGAACAGTTCGGGAGCGCCGTCGAGCAGGAGCGCGTAGTCGACGTGGTGGGTCGACGACCCCATCTGGAAACCATATTCAAGGACCGCGTCCGCAGCGATGTCCCACCCCAGGGTTTCGAGCAGTGGCCGGATGACCTTGGCTTTCGTGTTCGCCTCGTCCATCTCAGGCGAATCCGCGATTATTTCCTCAGTTTCCCGGAGAAACGCTGCGAGTTCGTCACCGTCCATGATCCCAACTGGTTCGTCACTGCATACCGCAGCTGTAAATAGCTGTCTCGATAGGCTATTTCGGAGTAGTCGGTTGATGCGCTGCTGATCGAAGTTTTGGCGGTCTGCAGATCATTCGCAGCGATACTTATTTCACCCGTCATCTCACAGTCGAGACACAATAATGGCAGAGATGAGTCTGACCGTTTCCGGATTGCCGTTCCAGTATATCGACGAGATAGTTCCGGAACGAGGTGGGGACGGTCGTATCGAGGCTCTCACGCCACAGCAGCGATACGAGAGCGCGAACTCGACGTTCGTTCACCGGTACGGCTGGGGCCCGTTCTGTGAGTTTTCGATCGCCGAGGACTGGAACGAAGCAGGTGTCTACGCCATCTACAGCGCTGACGAGGTCAAGTACATCGGAGAGGCACAGAACATCAGGAAGCGATTCGATCAGGGATACGGCTCGATCTATCCGCGAAACTGCTTCGAGGGCGGACAGCAGACCAACTGTCGGATAAATTCACTCATTCGCGAAGCGACGACTCGCGGTGAGTCTGTATTCCTGTTCGGCTTGGAGACGGAGAGCAGAAAAATCGTGGAAGACCAGCTGATAAAGGAGATAACGCCACCGTGGAACAGAGAACACGGGGCAGTCGGCCAGACCAACCAGACACAGGAAGAATCCGAGCAGGACGCAGCCGAAGACACGAACCGAACACAGGACGAGTACCAGGGGAAGTATTCGCCGCTCAAAGACCACCTTCGAACAGTGAACGACGACGAGATCGAACTCTCGTTCTCCGAGATCGAAGAAATTCTCGGAGCCAGTCTCCCGAACTCGGCCCACAAATACGATGCATGGTGGTCTAACGGGGGACAGAATCACTCGTATGCCTGGTTAGACGTAGGTTGGAGAGTCGACGACCGCAATTTCGCAGAAGAGACTATCCGTTTTGTCCGGGGCTAGACGGTGATAAATTCGCGGTCATCATCTCTGGCGAGTCCGTCACCGTCCATCGTACCAACTGGTTCGTCGCTGCATGCCGCAGCTGTTTATAGTTGTTTCAAGTAGTGTGTCGTCGGGCCGTAGATACTGTCGGTACGGAGCGTTCATTACAGGGGCGAGGTAACGCACCGATCAGGTTTCTACCCGATATTTATTAGAAGGGCCGTGCGAGATTGTGTATTCAGCAGAATACGATATGTTCCCAAACTTAGAGATTGTGCTGAGTGAACTAATGAATGCGGTTTGATTAGCCGAGCAGATTGTCGGCAGCGCAGCTCAGATAGTAATCTCTCTTTCAGAAGAACTGGTTGATGTATTCGTTCTGATCTTTTGGTTCCAGCGGCATCGTTCGATTGCCACGACGGGTATAGAATTCCTGATCATCTTCTGATTCAAGATATGCAGGCGCGTTTGCGTGCTCCACCTCAACAAGACAGACATCTTTGTTGTTGACGGTAGCGAACGAGATGGTCACGAAGTCGTTGAACTTATCCTCCATTTTCGACCGGATTAGGTTGTGGAGGTGTCTTTTGAAGACCTCCTGTTTCTGCTCCTCTCTAAACGTGGCGTAGTCGTCCTTGATACCGTGGATGCTGCCGTCGTCCTTGACGCCTATGAGAAGCGTGCCGCCATCTGGAGAGTTGAGGAAGCCGTTAATTGTCTTCAAGCACTGTTGTTCAATTACCCGAGTTGGGGTACCTCGGTCCTTTACATCTGTCCGAAGTGTCGACTTGAATTCGGTCGTTTCTGTCTCACCATCTTCAACCAATACTCGAACGCTTGTCTCCTGAACTTGTGAGTCGATTACGTCGAATTGGACGCCTGGCAACTGTTCGGATATTTCGTCAACGAAGTAGTCGACCCGCATTGAAATGAAATCATCGAGGGTTCCATAACCGATTTCTTCGTCACGACTCCAGTCCAGAACTTGTTCTGGGATGAGGTGGGTCTGAAGGACTTTTTCGAATCCGTCGTCGTCGTAATCTTCCAGGTATTCTACGGGGTTTCGATCACTTATCTCGAGGTTTGTTAATTGCGGAAGGAATGCGATATTCATCAAGCTATCCTCGTCGTACTCATCCTCTTCTGGATAATTCTCAACGAAATTCCGGGGGAAGATATGGTGTAGGTTCGGTTCGTGCCTGAGCTGATAATAGACCTCATTCAGTACGGAGCGGTCGTAATGTTTCCAGTCCTTGGGTTCATGATAGGACAGGAAGGAGAGAATTGCTCGTGAAAAACGCCCGGTGTAGCTGTACGAAGCGCTTCGCAGATCGTCTCTATCTAATAGGAATCGGTCAAATTCGACATCTTCCCCATTTTTCGCTCGGTAGAGCCAATCCAGGTGGCCATCCCGGAGGTGTTGAGTATGTCGGAGTAGGTTCTCAGTGTGGAACGAATAGAACCAGAAGTATTTCGTTAGGAGGTCGTAGTCGGGGTCGTCGTTATTGTAGAAGTAGAATGATATTGTGATATAAAAGTACCTGAAGGGAATGAGGTTCGGTCCTTTGATGTGGAGATGGTTTTCGAAGAAATCGAAGGTGTCCCGGAACGCCTCCTTCGCGTCGGGCCAGACTTCCTCGATCTCTTCGGTCTGGATATTATTCAGGAAGGTGTCGGTAATGTTGTTGACATTGTTTCCGTCAACGTGGTATTTGATAATCATCGCCAGCATCTCCAAGTACCGCTTATTACTGATGCTGACGAACTGACCACCAGTTTCGTCTCGGAAGTCCTCGATCATCTCGCGGAGGTAGAATCCATCATCGTTCCCTTCCTGGGGCCGGAATGTTTTTGCAACAACGATATCGAAAATATCGAGTGGTTCTCCTTCCTGATTTACGCGCTCGAAGATCTCGGTAACCTCTTGGATTTCAATACCTCGAAGTTCGATGAATGGAATCCGGTAATTCTGAAGAACATTCTGGTATTCACGAAGTCGAGTCCGGACAGGGTCGTTGTACTCATGACCCATCTGGTCAAGGTTTCCATCAATTTCCCAAACTTCGTTCAAGATACGTTCTAGTTTGACAATATACCCTTCCTCGTATCGTTTCATCCGAGGAGTATTCCGTGATAGCTCGCCGTCTCTGTCGTCAATTTCTTCCCAGAAGAGAAAGCGTTCGTTGAAGTTCGCTTCGTCAACATCATTGACTTCCTCCACGGTTAAATCAACGTAAAGTGCTGGATCAAAGTCACCCGTCCATTCCCCATCAACTCCATATAACGAGGTGAGTAGGGCGGTTGTTCGCTGTTGCCCATCGATAATGTAATTAAAGCCCGTTTCACGTGCAGGATCTGCGATATCGTGACCACCGATTCGTCTGTGTTTCTCAAGTCTCACATCAGTCTTCCAAACGAGTATGCTGCCAATTGGATAGAATCGAAAAATGCTATCCCAGAGTTTCTTGATTGCCTTTTTCTCCCAGACGACTTCCCGTTGGAACGTCGGAATCTGATATTGCCGGTTTTTCAGATCGTCTAGATATGTGCTGATTGATGCATCGCGAGGCGTGATACGGTCGGATTGCTGCACTAAGGATCACCGTGAGACATGACTCTTACGTTGGCTATCTCATACATAAATCTACGGCGAATCGAATCCAAATTTCCTGTCAAAAACACACAGATGCGAAAAGATCACTGTTAGATAAATATCAACTGTATTTTGATTCGGCCAGTAAATGAACGGACTTGGTTTAGCCCAATTCTATCTCATCCAAGATATGTGCGTTATATTCATCACGCCGCTGAAAAATAGACGAGAACTGATAGAACTCGCAGCGATAGGTTCATAGACTGACCTATCGATTGGACCATCGAACAGTTACTGGTCACACTACCCTCAATCTACAATTCGCGTCACGTCATTTCCCGTCGAAGTACCGCTCACACAACTTCGCACGCTCGGCCCACAGCCCACCCCGAGACGGCGCCATCGTCGGGTCGAGAAACGGCCGCGTCTCGGAGAGCACTGCACGGCCGAACTCCTCGGGCGAACGGTCCTCGGGGTTCGACACGGACTCGGGGGTAAAGCGTGGATCGAGGCCGTCGATGCGGTCCTGGAGGTCACGCGCCGCGACCCGATTCGACTCACCCTCCCGGAGTGCCTGCGCAGCGCGGCGGACGTCCCGAAGGGCTTCGAGTCTCGCCTGGAGGCCCTCGCACTCGTCCCGCGAGATGTCCAGTCCGCCCGGTCGCGCCACGTTGAACGCGTGGGTCCAGTCCCCGCCGATCCGGTGGAGTTCGTGAAACTCCTCGACGCTCTCGCAGTCGAAGGCGTCCCGTCTCGTGATCCAGCCGCCGAAGCGGTAGCGACGCCAGCACTTCGCGCCGGCGATGTACACCGGGTTCTCGCCGTCGTCCGGGCCCAGGTGGATCACGCCGTCTCCCGTCTCCGGTGGCTCCTCGCCCGGCGGATACTGGTGCCAGGGACTGTCGCCGCTCTCGCCGACGGCGAGTCGGTCATGCGTGTGACCGGTGACGGACTCGAACCCGAGTAACTGACACTGTCTGTCGGAAAGAATAGAGGAGTCTG
>ENA-ORCS01000450-ORCS01000450.1-marine-metagenome-genome-assembly--contig:-NODE-450-length-29477-cov-36.380850_pt1 | contig 29477 bp, 30 predicted proteins | sample MGYA00237781_ERZ508513 | MGnify/ENA primary metagenome ERZ508513 (study PRJEB26184, sample SAMN06268793) | marine metagenome | isolation source: Eden Landing Ponds, San Francisco, CA, USA | place...
GTGGACGGCCACCGCGCGGACATCGCCACCGCTCGCGCCGCGCGCACGCTCGCCGCCCTCGACGGCCGGCCGACGGTTACGGAAGGCGACGTTCAGCGCGCCGCCGAACTCGCCCTCCCCCATCGCCTCCAGTCCCGCCCCTTCGAGGACGCGCCCGACCCCGAGGACGTGGTCGAGGACCACTTCGAGGACGGTGAAGAAGGCGAGAACGACTCGGCGAACGACGAAACGGAGGCCGGCGACGGGGCGGACGGAGACGCGGACGACAATCACGACACTGACGCCGACACTGACGACGAGGAGACGGACGACAGCCGCGACGACGAAACCGAGGACGACACCGATGGCTCCGGTAGCGACTCCCCACAGGCCCCGGACTCGGACGTTGGCGGGGAAAGTCAGGGAGCGGACGCGCAGGCGGACGACGACACCGAGACTGACGGCGACGAGGAGGAGGCCGCGCCGCTGGTCCCCGGACAGCCGCGCTCGGAGACCGCGGAGCCGGGCGCGGGGCGCGCGCCCGAGACGGAGCCGCCGGACGCCGAGCGCCCGTCGGGGACCGGCAGTGCGAGTGCCGGCGCGAGCACGAGCGGCCGGGGTGGGCGCGTTCGAACCGAGCGCGCGTCCGCGACTGACAGCGTGGACGCGGCGGCGTCGGTGCGGGCGGCTGCGGCCCGCGGAGCGGATGGCGTCGAACAGCGCGACCTCCGGCAGTCCGTGCGCGCCGGGGCCGCGAGCGCGCTCGTCGTGTTCGCGGTGGACGCGAGCGCGTCGATGCGCGGGCCGATGCGTGCCGCGAAGGGCGTCGCGCTGGACGTGCTGCGGGACGCCTACGAGCGCCGCGACGAGGTCGCAGTCGTCACGTTCGCGGGCGAGGACGCCGACGTGGTGTTGCCGCCGACGGACAGCGTGCCGCTGGCCGCCCGCCACCTTAAGTCGCTGCCGACGGGCGACCGCACGCCGCTGCCCGCCGGCCTGCGCGCGGCCGGTGACGTGCTCTCGCGGGCGGACCCGGACGCCGCGGTCGTCGTGGTCGTCACGGACGGCCGCGCGAACGCCGGCACCGACGCGCCGACGGCGGACACCCGCGAGGCCGCGAGCGCGCTCGCCGAGCGCGACGCGAACGTGCTCGTCGTGGACGCCGGCGACGGCGGCCGCGCGAGCCTCGTCGGCGACGTGGTGCGGGCGGCCGGCGGCGAGCGCGTGCCGCTGGACGCGCTGACGCCGGAGCGAATCGATGCCGCCGTCCGCGCCGCGAGCGACGAGCGCTGACGGCGAGAACAGTTACTCGTCGGCGGGGAACGCGTCGTGCAGCGAGTGGTGAGTCTCCCCGAGGTCCGCGAGCAGCGAGTCGCCGTGGTCGGCGACCCGGGCGAGCGAGCGTTCGGCGTCCCGGATCGCGACGAGGCGGCCGCGGAGGTAGTCGTAGTCGGGGTCGTCCGTGCCGGCGGCGGCGACCTGTTCTTCGAGGTCGACGAGCGCCGCATCGAGGTGCCGTTGTAGTTCCGACAGCGAGTCGGCGGTCGCCAGCCCCTCGATGGGGCCGTCGAGGTTTCCCTCCAGTTCCTTCTCGGCGTGCTCGCGGGCGCTCCGGTCGTCGGTGCCGAGGACGTTCATCAGGCCGAGTCGCAGGGCTTCGAGTTCGTGGCAGGTCATAGCAGTTGGGAGTCGAGGTCGGAGACGATGCGCTCGCTGTCGAGGTGCGAGGCGACGATTCGGTCGGCGTCGTCGGGTTGGACGCGCTGGTACCAGACGCCCTCGGGGTAGACGGCGACGTTCGGGCCGTCGCCGCACTGGCCGAGACACGACGAGCGCGTGACGCGCACGCTCCCTCCGTCGGCGTCCCGGGCGGCCTGCCGGAGGCGTTCGAGCACGGCGGGCGCGCCGTCCGCGGCGCACGTCTGGTTCGTGCAGACGGCGACGTGCTTGGCGGGGGCGTCGTGGGCGTGGGGGTCGTCGGCGACGTTCTCGCGGTCGGCGTGGGCCTCGCGGTGGTCGAGCGCGCGCAGCATCGCCTTCGCGCCGCCGACGTCAGCCTCGTAGCCGTCGAGTTCGACCTTGTACTTGCAGGTGTCGCAGGACATCTCGACGCTGCCCGTGCGGGCCTCCTGCCAGCGGTCGCCGAGCACGTCCAGCAGGCGCGGGTCCGTGCCCAGCGGGTCGCCGCAGGCCGCCTCGACGTACGGGTACTCGTCGTCGAAGTCGGCCGCGCCGTCCCGGATGCGGCCCGTGAGCACGCCGTCGCCGAGCATGTACGGCACGACGACGACGGCGTCCGGGCGGTGTTTCGCCACGTCGTGCAGCGTCTCGTCCAGCGTCGGCTCGGTGACGCCGATGAACGTCGCGTCCACGCGCGAGAACGCCCGGCCCTCGTAGAGCAGGCGCGCGAGCTTGTGCACGTCGGCGTTCGCGTCCGGGTCGCTGGACCCCCGGGCGCACAGCACCACGGCCACGTCGTCGGCCTCGCGGTCGACACCGAGGTCGGCCTCGACGCTCGCCGCGCGGTCGTCCAGCAGGTCCACGATGGCGGGGTGGACGCCGAGGTGCGAGCCGTTGTCGAAGGCAACGTCGGGGTGCTCGGCGCGCGCCTGCCGGAGCGCCGCGGGCACGTCGTTCTTGACGTGGCTGGCGGCGAACAGCGACAGGTGGACGACGGAGATGCTGGAGACGGCGGGCGCGAGCGCGTCGATGGCGTCCTCGACGGAGGGCGCCGCGAGTTCGAGGAAGCCCGCGTCCACGGGCACGCCGAGCCGGTCTTCGAGGTCCGCGGCGAGCGTGCGCACCTGCTCGTTCGACGCCTCGCGCCGGGAGCCGTGGCCGACCAGCAGCACGGCCTCGTCGTTCAGGCCGCTCGCGGGCGCGTCGGTGCGGCTCACGGTTCCACCGCCAGCGTTGCGTCCACGCCCTCGGCTTCTTCGAGGCTCCGCCGGAGCTTCCGGCGGCGCGACGGCGCGAACAGCCCGGACTCCTCGCTGCCCTCGTAGAGCCACGCGCCCAGTTCGGGGACGGCGTCGTCCTCGACGCTGAAGTAGTAGCCGGAGGACGCCTCGGCGGGCTCGCCGTACGGCGCGTCGACGGGCGCGCCGTCGAGCAGCGACCCGACGGCGTCGAGGAGCGCGCGGTCCTCGTGGACGACCGAGAGCCCGACAGTGCCCGACGAGGACTTGAAGCAGACCGTCCCGCAGGACTCCACGACGCCGCGGAGCAGTTGGCGGTCGTGGACCGCGAGCGGGTCCAGCCGGTAGCCGCCCGCCTCGCCCTCGACGGGGAGGCCGAACGCGGCCGCGGCGCGGCCCGCGAGGTCGCCGAACACCTGCACCGTGTACGCGTCCTCGCGGCGCGTCACCGACGTGTCGTGGGCGTACTCGCGCTCGGTGACGCGGTGGCCGGTGCGCTCGCCGCCCGCAATCGCGGCGAGCCGGTCGGCGACCGCCTCGTCGCCAGTCTCGACGGTCACGCAGGAGTCGGACAGCTCACCCGCGCCCGCGACGTGCCCCCAGAAGTACGCCGTCTCGGGGTGGGCGGCCAGCGCGGAGTCCGGCGGGTCCGCGTCGGCGTTGTCGGCGCTCATCCGTCCACCTCCTCGACGGTGATGGCGTCGAACGGGCACGCCGCCGCGGCCGCTTCCGCGTCGTCGCTGTGGTCGTCGTCGAACGTCCCGATAATGGTTCCGTCGGTTCGCTCGATAGTGCCGCCGTCCGCGTCGAGCGCGGCGAGGCCGTCCTCGTCCTCGACGAACCGCGAATCTCGGGTGAGGCACGCGAACACGCCGTCGCAGGCGCCGCGGTCGATGGTGACTCGGTACATCAGTAGTCGTACTTCGTCTCGTAGCCCCGCGGGGTGACCATCCGGTCGTCGAAGACGTACGTGTCCTCGTTGCCGACGACGACGGTGGTGGTCATGTCCACGAGGTCGGTCTCGCCGTACGATTCGAGCTCGCCGAGCGTCGTGATTTCGACCTCCTCGTCCTCGCGGCCCGCCCCGTGGACGATGCCGACGGGGGTGTCGGCGTCGCGGTGTGCGAGGAGAATCTCGCAGGCCTTCTGGAAGTTCTCGCGGCGCTTGCGGCTCCACGGGTTGTAGATGGAGATGGTGAACCCCTCGCCCGCGACGGCGTGCAGCCGCGACTCGATTTCCGGCATCGGCGTGAGGTGGTCCGACAGCGAGACGCTCACGGAGTCGTTCACGAGCGGCGCGCCGAGCCGCGCCCCGCAGGACTGGGCGGCCGGGACGCCCGGGACGACCTCGAAGTCGAGCGCCGAGGCGGTCGCGCCCTTCGACTCCACGATTTCGAGCGCGAGCCCCGCCAGCGCGTACACGTTCGGGTCCCCGCTCCCGACGATAGCCACGTCGTTGCCCGCGAGCGCGCGGTCGATGGCCTCCTCCGTCCGGGAGACCTCGCCGCACATCGGCGTGTCGTAGATGTCGTCGGCGTCGTCGGTGATATCGTCCGGGATGAGGTCGATGTACGTCGTGTACCCGACGATGTGCTCGGCGTCCGCGAGCGCGGCCTTCGCGCGCTCGGTCATCCCCTCGGGCTCTCCCGGGCCGAGCCCCACGGCGGTCAGTTGCCCGGGCTCCGCGTCGAAGTCCTCGACGGTCGAGCCGACCTTCTCCTCGGTCGACGACGAGGCGCCGCACTTCGACGACGAGGAACTCGACGAGTCCGAACTGCTCGCCCCGCACTTCGATTCGCTGGTGGTCTCGCTCGCGCCACAGTTGCTGGTCGATGCCTCGGTCTCGGTAGTGGTGTCGTCAGTGCTCATCAGAAGTCCTCCACGTCACGCCCGCCGCGCGGGGTGACGAGGTGTTCGCGGTGGTCGTTTTCCCATACCTCCGTCTCGTGGTTCCCGACGAGAATCGAGGTGCCCATGCCGCCGACCTTCTCGTCGTGGTCGGCGACCTCGCCGAGCGTCGTCACGGTGTGGGTCTCGCCGTCGGTGTTCCGGCCGGCGTCGCCCCGTCCCGCGTCGTTGATAATCGCGACGGGCACGTCGTCGGCGCGCTCCTCGCGGAGCACGCGCACGGCGCGCTCGTAGTCACGCCAGCAGTTGTAGAGGACGACGACGAACCCGCTGATGGCGGCGGCGCGCAGCTTCTCCTCGATTTCGTCCCAGCCGCGCCACTTCTCCGACAAGGAGATGGTGCAGAAGTCGTTCGACAGCGGCGCGCCGAGGTTCGCCGCGCCGCCCAGCGCCGCCGTCACGCCCGGCACGATTTCGATGGGAACGTCGTACGCTTCCTCGTTCTCGGCCATCAGGTAGACCAAGTCGGACTTCCCGTAGACGTTCGGGTCGCCGCCGGAGACGTGCGCGACGTCCTCGCCGCGACGGACGCGCTCGAAGGCCTCCCGGGCGAGTTCGACCTGCCGCCCCATCGTCGAGCGCACGACTTCCTGCTCGGGGCGCTCGCCCGAGTCCTCGGGCGGGAGCGTGCCGTCCCGCCGCAGGAACTCCTGATAGAGGTTCGACGCGACCACGCAGTCGGCCGTCCGCACCACGTCCTTCGCGCGCTGAGTCATCCCGCCCGGGAGGCCCGGGCCGATGCCCACGACGTACAGCGTGCCGTAGTCGCTGGTGTCGGCGGTTGCGGCGTCCGTGCTCGCTCGTCCCGAGGCCTCTCGCTGGTCGGCCTCGCCGCTCATTTGCCGACCGCCACCGTTACCGCCTCGTCGTAGCGCTCCTTCTCGGCGAGCAGTTCGTGTTCGCGGCCGCCCGCAATCGCGGACGCCTCCGCGATGCCCGGCCAGCCGATGAGTTCCTTCGACCGGGAGGGCGTCGGGCCCTCGTGGTTTTCGAGGGTCTCCTTCTCGAAGGAGACGACGCCCAAGTCCAGCTCCTCGGCGGCGGCCAGCAGGCCCTCCTCCTCTTCCTTCCGGGTGCCCGTGGCGACGAACTCCACGTCGCCGAGGTCGTAGTCCGTGCCGTCGAGGCTGGCTTCCCACGCGTCGAGAAACTGCGCCTTCTTCGCGCCGGAGACGCTGCCCGTGCCGAGGACGACGCCGTCCGCTTTGTTGCGCTTCAGGACGGTCACGTCGTCGCCGGCGAGCACGGCCGCGGGGCCGTCGAGGCGCGCGACCGGCCCGAGTTCTCCGTCGAGCACCGCGAGGTTCGTGGCGACCGTGGAGTCGCCGTTCACGACGTGGGCGTCGAGGGCCTTCGCGCGCTCTTCGACGCCCTGCTCGCCCGCGGCCTCGCTGGCGGTGGTCATCGCGGGGACCGCGCCCATCGACGCGAGGTCGTCTGCGACCTGATTCGCGCCGTGGTGGCCGCCCGTGAGCGGAATCGCCCACGTGAGTTCTTCGTCCACGACGACGACCGCGGGGTCCTCCCACTTGTCGTCGAGCAGGCCGGCGGTCTTCCGCATCGCGATGCCCGAGGCCATCAGGCCGACGAAGCAGTCGTACTCGCCCCAGTGCTCGGCGAACACGTCGCCGTGGTATTCGAGAATCTCGATGGAGTCGTAGCGGTCGCCGATGCCGTCGACGATGTCCTCCGCTGTCTCCATCTTCCGCTCGAACGCCACGATGGCGATGTCCTCGGCGACCTCGCCGTCCGAGTCGGGGGTCGAACAGTGCGCTCCGGAGTCGTCGGTGTCGTTGTCGGTGCTCATGATTAGTCGTCTGCCTCGCTGTCGCCGCGGTTCGCCCAGTCGCCGTAGAGATACGACCGGTCGTAGTTCGCGCCGGCGCCCGCGTCGCCGATGACGACGAGCGCGGACGCGCGGTAGCCCGCCTCCTCCACTTTCTCGCCGATGGTCTCGACGGTGCCCTCGATGACGTCCTCGTCCGGCCACGACGCGTGGTAGACGACCGTGACGGGCGTGTCCGGGTCGCGGCCGTCGTCGAGGAGACGATCCATCACGTCGGGGATGGCGTGCGTCCCGAGGTAGATACAGGTCGTCACGTCGCCCATTCCGACGAACTCCGAGACGTGGTCGTCCTCGGCGTCGAGCGTGCGGCCCTGCGGGCGCGTGAATGCGACGTGGTTCGCGGTGCCGTTCAGCGTCAACTGAGTCCGCAACGTCGCCGCCGCCGCAAACGCGGACGTGACGCCCGGCACGATGTACGTCGGGACTCCCTCCTGTTCGAGGGCGTCCATCTGCTCCAAGGCCGCGCCGTAAATCGCGGGGTCGCCGCTGTGCAGGCGGACGACCGTCCGCCCGTCCTCGTGGGCGTCCCGCATCAGCGGCACCAGCTCTTCGAGGTTCTTGCCGACGGAGGAGACGGTCTCGGCGTCCGCGCAGAACTCGTCTAAGAGTTCGCTGTTCACGAGCGACCCCGCGTGCACGACGAGGTCGGCGTCTTCGACGAGGTCCTTCCCCGTGACCGTGAGCAGGCCGGGGTCGCCCGGGCCCGCCCCGATGAACGGGATGCCGTCCTGCACGTCGCCGGCGGTGTGCTCGTAGACGCGGGCGTCGCGGCCGCGCTCGCGTTGTTCGCTCGCGGCGTCGATGGCGGCCTGCGGGTCGTCAGTCACCGCCCGCCACCCCGCTTGACCCGTTGGCGTCGCGCGCGTCCTCGAACGCGGTCGGGCGGTCCTTCTGCAAGTCCGCGCGCTCGGCGTACGCGAGCGTGTAGTAGTCGCGGTCCGCAATCTCGGCGGGGTCGGTGGTGACGCGCTCGTTGCCCTGCGCCATGAACAGCCGCCGGCCGTAGGTCACGTCGTAGCCGGCGTCTACGAGGCCCTCGTGGGTGGCGGGCGCGTCCGTGACCTTGAACAGGACCATCCGGTCGGGGCCGGTCGGGGACTTGCCGCCGGCGGCCTCGCGGAGCGCGAGCCCCGCGCCGGCGTCGATTTCGACGCCGAGCGCGGTGGCGAACGCGGTGACCGCGCTCACGCCCGGCACGACCTCCACGTCCACGTCGGGGTGGAAGGCGTCGAGCGTGCGGCGGAGGTGGCCGAACGTCGAGTAGACGTTCGGGTCGCCGAGCGTGACGAACGCCGCGTCGCCGTCGCGCGCTCTCGGCGCGACTTCGGCGGCCGCCTCGCGCCACGCCTCGCGGAGCGCCTCCGGGTCGCGGGTCATCGGGAAGTCGAGGTCGCCGACGCGCGACTCGGGGACGTGCTCGGTGGCGACGGTCCGGGAGAGCCGGCCCGGCGAGTAGACCACGTCCGCGGCGTCCAACGCCTGCTTCCCGCGGACGGTCACGAGGTCCGGCTCGCCCGGGCCGAGGCCGACGCCGTAGAGGGTCATCGCTGTCCCTCCGCCGCGTCGGTGCCGCCGACGAGCATGTAGACGGGGTTCTCCGAGTCGAAGGAGGTGGCGCCCGCGAGCTCGTAGCCGTGGCTCACCTGCAACTGCACCACTTCGTCGAGGAGGTTGCGCTCGCGGAACGCCCGGGTGGCGTCGCCGGCGACCTCCAGCCGGGCGACGTTCATCACGACCGTCTCGACGCCCGTCTCGACGGCGTGGTCGAGGACGGCCTCGTAGTTCCGGCTGCCGCCGAGGAACAGCGCGTCGGCGTCGTCGGGGAGGCCGTCGGGAGCCTCGGCGTGGCGCACGTCGACGGCGTCCACGAGGCCGTTGGCGGCGAGGTTCTGCTCGGTGGTCTCGACGCGTTCGGCCTTGCGCTCGACGGCGGTGACGCGGCCGGCGTCGCGGGCGGCCTCGGCGGTGACCGCGCCCGTGCAGGAGCCGACCTCGGCGAAGTGGTCGTCGGGGCCGAGCGCGAGTTTCGCCCGGAGGACGGCTCGCACCTCCGATTTCGTCGGTCCGGCTTTGGCATCGTGCGGGAGTCGGGTCTGAGCCATCACGGAACACAACAGCGGTAGCGCCTAAAACAATTTTGGTTGAATTAGGGAAAGTGGAGTTTCGTTACGGTCCGGGAAACGGCCGGTAGCGCAACCGAGGGCGCGATTTGCACAAAGATACTTGAACTCGGGATGCCTCTACTCGCGGTAATGAGCGATTCGAGCAGCGTCGGGGAGCTGGGGGTCCTCCGGAGCAAGCGCAACGCCACCCGCTACCAGATTCTCGTCGAAATCGCGGAGCGCCAGCCCGCGGTCAGCCAGCGCGAAATCGCGGAAGCAATCGGGGTCACCGCCCAAGCCGTCAGCGACTACCTCGGCGATCTCGTCGAGGACGGCCACGTGCGCAAGCACGGGCGCGGCCGCTACGAGGTCACCAAGGAGGGCGTCGACTGGCTCATCTCCGAGACCGACGACCTCCGGTCGTTCGTCGAGTACGTCTCCGAGAACGTCATCGAGGAGGTGGACGTGGACACCGCCATCGCCACCGCCGAAATCGAGGAGGGCGAGCGCGTCTCGCTGGCGATGCGCGACGGCGTGATGCACGCAACGCCCGGCGATGTCGGGAGCGCCACCGCCGTCGCCGTCACCGCCGCGGAGCCCGGGCAGGACGTGGGGGCCGCCGAGTTCGAGGGAATGCTGGACTACCAGCCCGGCGAGGTCACCGTCCTCTCCGTGCCGACCGTGCGGGACGGCGGCAGTCGCGCGCTCGCCGAGGGCGCCGTCGACGCCCGGCTCGGCGACCACGACCGCGTGGCGGCCGCGGGCGTCGAAGCCCTCGTCGCTGTGCGGGACGCCGGCGTCGAGCCAGACATCCGCTTCGGCACCGCCGAGGCCGTCCCGGAGGCCGCCAGCAAGGGGCTGTCCGTGTTGCTCGTGGCGACGACCGACCGGCTCTCCGAGCACACCGACCCGCTGCGCGAGCGCAACGTCGGCTACGAGGTCGTCGAAGCCGGCGACCAGTAGTCAGTAGAGTTCGCCGCCCAGCGGCACGTCCTCGTCCGGCCCGACGAGCACGGGGTTGCCGTCGTCGTCGGGGACGCCGACGGTCAGCACTTCGGACTCGTAGCCGGCGATGTTGACGGTGCCGAGGTCGGTCGCGCACAGCACCTGCCGGCCGACGAGGTCGTCGGGGTCGTAGTTGTAGCCGGTCTGGGCCGCCGACTGCACGACTTCGTCGCCGAGGTCGACTTCGAGCTTGGCGAGTTCGGGCTTGCGGGCCTCCGGGAACGGTTCTGCGGCGACGACTTCGCCGACGGCGAACGTCGTCTCGAAGAGGTTCGGTGGCACGCCCGAGGCCACGACGCCGGGGGGCAAAACCGTTCGGGACCAACTACTTTGGGTGCTCGCCGCGAAGGGACGGTATGGGTGTGACACTCTACGAGCTGGACGGCTGTCCGTACTGCGAGAAGGCCGCCGACGCCCTCGACGACGCGGGCGTCGACTACGAGACCGTGTGGGTGGGCGCGATGCACTCCGAGCGCGACGAGGTCAAGCGCGTGAGCGGCCAGCGCGGCGTGCCCGTGCTCGTGGACGACGACCACGGCGTGACGATGGCCGAGAGCGACAACATCGTGGCGTACGTCGAGCGAACCCTCGCATGAAGATTTACACGCGCCGCGGCGACAGCGGCGAGACGGACCTCCGTGACATGACGCGGGTGTCGAAGACGAGCCCGCGCATCGAGGCCTACGGCACCGTCGACGAGGTGAACGCCCTGCTCGGAACGGTGCGGCCCACGGGCGTCGACGAACTCGACGAGTATCTGGAGGCCGCGCAGAACCACCTCCACGTCGTGCAGGCGGACTTGGCGAACCCCGAGCCCGACGAGGACGACCCGGTCGTGCGCGACGAGCACGTCGAACAAGTGGAGGCGTGGATTGACGCCTGCGAGGAGGAACTGGAGCCGCTGCAGTCCTTCATCCTGCCGGGCGGCAGCGACGCGGGCGCGAGCCTCCACCACGCGCGGGCGGTCTGCCGGCGCGCCGAGCGCCGCGCGGTCGCGCTCGCGGACCACGAGGACGCGGTCAACGAGACTGCCGTCGCGTACTTGAACCGGCTCTCGGACGCGCTGTTCGTGTTCGCGCGGCTGGCGAACGCACAAGCGGGTGTCCGCGAGGAATCGCCGTCGTACTGACGGCGCGCGGACGAGATGATGCCTTCGTCCCGGTGCGGGACGCGATTGGTGCCGACGGGTGACAGGCTGGGACAGACGCGGACGGACGGCCGGCGGCGTCCGCCGCTCGATTTTTAGGTATGCCCAAAACAACTAAAATCTATCGGTGACGGCCGTCGGCTCGCCGTTCGATATGTCGCCGCCGGTGAGCGCTAAACGCAAGTCTTAATGGCGGCCTGCGGATACTACCTGTTGCACGGGTCGGTGGTCTAGTCCGGTTATGACGGCTCCTTCACACGGAGCAGGTCGGCGGTTCAACTCCGCCCCGACCCACTTCTCCCGAAACAACGACCGCGAGCGACTGGTCTGTCGCTCGCGTCGTTTGAGGGTGCGTGCGGTCGGAAGGAGTTGCACCCTAGAAGACGAGCGTAGCGAGTCTTCTTTCGGTTCAACTCCGCCCCGAGCGGTTCTCCCTACGCGCCGGCACCGCTCGGACGCCGCCTACCCCTCGTACGGTTCGTGGGTCGCGGTCCAGCCGTCCAGCGTCGGTTCGACGTCGGTGACTTCGTAGAAGCGAATGTCGCGTTCTTGTTTCGTGCGGACGCGCGTGTCGTAGTGCTCGGCGGCGTACTGGAGGTCGTCGTCGGTGTCGCGGACGAACGCGCGGTGGTCGTCGAGGCGGCGGGCGGCGAGTTCGCGGGAGAGTTCGGGGGCGTCGCGGATGCGGTCGGCGAAGGCGTCCGCGAGGTCGTCGTCGCGTTCGACGCCGACGGAGTGACGGCCCGCGACGGCGGCTGCCAGACTCGTCGTGCCGGTCCCCCAGAACGGGTCGAGGACGGTGTCGCCGTAGACGGAGTACATGTTCACGAGGCGGTAGGGGAGTTCCAGCGGGAACGCCGCGGAGCGCTCGCGGAGCTCGGGGTCGGCGAGCGGCTGGTGCTCGCCGTTGAGGTCGTCCCAGACGTCCGAGAACCACCGGTTGCGTTCCTCCCAGAAGTACGCGGCCTCGTAGCGGCGGTCGGCGCGCGGCTCGAACTCGCGGCGCTCGCCGTTCCGGAACACGAGCAGGTGTTCGCGTTCGAGCGTGACGTAGGCGTTCGGCGGCACCATCCCGCTGCCCATGAACTTCGCGGCGGAGTTGGCGGGCTTGCGCCAGAGCACGCCCGGCAGCGGGTCGAACCCGAGCGACTGGAAGGCGTCGGTGATGCGCGCGTAGTTGTCGTACACGCGGAAGCGCCCGAGGTTGCGCGTGGCGTCCCCGACGTTGACGACGGCGATGCCGCCGGGTGTGAGCACGCGCGCGAGTTCCGCCCACGCGTCGTCCAGCACGGAGAGCATCAGGTCGTGGGCGCGGTCGCCGTCGCCGTCGTCGAGCGCGTCGCCGACCGCGGGGTCGAGCGCCGCGAACACGTCGTCCCACATCTCTATCATCGGGTACGGCGGCGACGTGACCACGAGGTCCACGGAGTCGTCGGCCAGCGGGAGGTCGCGGGCGTCCCCGGCGTGGACGCGGTGGGTGGTCTCCATTCACTCGGTGGTCCCGGCGCCGACACGTAGGCGTTTCGCTGGCGTCAGGCGTCGCTCATGCGGCGCGCGTCGGTCGTCTCGCAGACCAGACACCGGCTCACGCGGTACGGCTCCCGCGAGCAGCCGGGGTTGTCCGCGTCCGGGCTCTCCACGCGGAGTTCGATGCAGACCGCGTGGCGGGTCGCACACTCGCAGTGCTGACAGAACTCCTGGACGGCCGAGTCGGGTGCGGTCGTCGTCATCGTGTTCGACCGAACGACCGACGACAGCATAAACCGGGGACACCGTCGCCGTCGTTTCACGCCGATTAATGCGAGTTCGGACAGTTTAGCGGGCGCTCGCCTTCGCGCTCCGGTTCGGACAGCCGCGGCTGTCGGGTACTGCTTGCGAAAGAATGCTGGTGGAACCGACTACAGCAGGTCTTCGATGTTGTCGGCGACCTCCTCGGGGGTGTCGCCGACGGGGACGCCCGCCTCATTGAGGGCGTTAATCTTGGACTCGGCGGTACCGGTGCCGCTGCCGGAGACGATGGCGCCCGCGTGGCCCATGCGCTTGCCCGGCGGCGCGGTGCGGCCCGCGATGAAGCCGGCGACCGGCGTGTCCATGTTCTGGGCGATGTACTCGGCGGCCTCCTCCTCGTCCTCGCCGCCGATTTCGCCGCACATCACGACGGCCTCGGTCTCCTCGTCGGCCTCGAACAGCTCGAGGGCGTCGATGAAGTCCGTCCCGATGATGGGGTCGCCGCCGATGCCGATGGCGGTGGTCTGACCGATGCCGCGCTGCGTCAGCGAGTCCACGACTTGGTAGGTGAGCGTGCCGGAGCGGGAGACGAGCCCGACCTTCCCCTCCGAGAAGATGTTCCCGGGGAGGATACCGAGCTTCGCCTCGCCGGGCGTGATGATGCCCGGGCAGTTCGGCCCCTGCAGGCGGGTGTCGGTCTCCTGCAGGCGCTTGTTCACCTTCGCCATGTCCTGCGTGGGGATGCCTTCGGTGATGGCGACCGCGAGGTCGAGGTCCGTGTCGAGGGCCTCGAAGACGGCGTCCCCGGCGAACGCCGGCGGCACGAAGATGACGGAGGCGTCGGCGTCCTCCTCGTCGACGGCGTCGTGGACGGTGTCGTACACCGGGACGCCGGCGACCTCTTGGCCGCCCTTCCCGGGGACCGCGCCCGCGACGACGTTCGTGCCGTACTCGATCATCTGTTCGGCGTGGAACTTCCCTTCCCCGCCGGTGATGCCCTGTACCACGACGCGGGTGTCGTCGTCGACTAGAATGCTCATTGTTCTGCCTCCGTGTCAGCGTATTCGACGGCGCGCTGCACGGCGCCTTCGAGCGTTTCCTCGACGGTCACCAGCTCGTCGTTGAGAATCTCGCGGCCCTCCTCGGCGTTCGTGCCGGCGAGCCGGACGACGACGCGCTTGGGAATCTCGTCGAACTGTTCGAGCGCGGTGTTGATGCCCTTCGCGACCTCGTCGCCCCGGGTGATGCCGCCGAAGATGTTGAACACGACGCTGTCGACGTTCTCGTCGCTGAACACCATGTCGAGGGCGTTCGCGACGCGCTCGGCCTTCGCGCCGCCGCCGATGTCGAGGAAGTTCGCGGGCTTGCCGCCGTAGTAGTCCACGAGGTCCAGCGTCGTCATCACGAGCCCGGCGCCGTTGCCGATGATGCCGACGTTGCCGTCGAGGCGCACGTAGTCGAAGCCGTACTCGTTGGCCTTGGCTTCGAGGTCGTCCTCGGCGGCTTCGTCCTCCATCTCAGCGAGTTCGGGCTGGCGGAACAGCGCGTCCTCGTCGATGTTCATCACGGCGTCCGCGGCGATGACCTCGTCGTCGGCCGTGACCATCAGGGGGTTGATTTCCACGTCGCTGCCGTCGCGGTCCTCGAAGAGGTCGTACAGCGTCGTGAGGATGGACGCGACGTCGCCGGCGACCTCGCGGGGGATGCCCGCGTCGTAGACGACCTTCCGCGCCTGATACGGGTGGAGGCCGAACGCGGGGTCGACGTGCTCGCGCGCGATGGCCTCGGGGTCCTCCTCGGCGACCTCCTCGATGTTGACGCCGCCCTTCTCGGAGACCATCACGACGGGCTTGCCCTCGCCGCGGTCCATCGTGACGCCGACGTACAGTTCGTTCGTGAAGTCGACGGCCTCTTCGACGAGAACCTTGTCGACCGTGTACCCCTTGAGGTCCATGCCGAGGATGTCCTCGGCGGCCTCGCGGGCTTCGGTCTCGTTCTCGGCGAGCTTGATGCCGCCGGCCTTGCCGCGGCCGCCGACGTGTACTTGGGCCTTCACAGCGACGGGGTAGCCGAGGTCACTGGCCGCCTCGACGACCTCGTCGGCAGTCGTGGCGAGCGTCGACCCGGGGGTCGGGATGCCCGCCTCGGCGAAGACCTGCTTCGCCTGATACTCGTGGAGCTTCATTTTGCACTCGGAAGGCTGTCGCGGGTTCGCATAAAGCCAACCCTTCTCACTCGCCACTGCCGCCTTCGTGCGGTCGGCCCGGCGACGCGACCTGCGGCATCTGATTTCGGCTGTTTCGGCGCCGCTACCGGCCTCGTGGAGCGCACGTCCCCGAGCGAGCCGACCGCGGCGACGGGCGTTCTCGGACCAGCTGGTGCCGTGGTCCGCACTCGCAAACCGTACGCTTTTTAACCGGCGGCGTGGGTACGGCGTGGTACACCATGGCAGAACGAGAGACTTGGGCAACGAGACTCGGATTCATCCTCGCGGCCGTCGGGTCGGCCGTCGGGCTCGGCAACATCTGGCAGTTCCCGTTCAAGACCGGGACCAACGGCGGCGCGGCGTTCGTCTTCGTCTACCTGCTCGCCGCGCTGCTCATCGGCCTCCCCGCCATCCTCGGGGAGTTCGTCGTCGGGCGGCGCGCGAACATCAACGCCGTCGAAGCGTTCGACCGCCTGAAACACCCCGCGTGGACGGTTGTCGGCGCGCTCGGCCTGCTCACCGGCCTCTGGATTCTCTCCTACTACAGCGTCGTCGGCGGGTGGGTCATCCGCTACATCTTCGGCAGCGCCACCGGCGCGTACTTCGGTGACGCCGCCGCCTACTTCGGCGCCGTCTCCGCCGGCTGGGAGGCCATCGCCTTCCACGCCGTCTTCATGGCCGTCACCGCCGGCATCGTCGCGTTCGGCGTCGAGGACGGCATCGAGAAGGCGACGAAGCTGATGGTGCCGTCCATCGTCGTGATGCTCGTCGCGCTCGCCGTCTACGCGTTCACCCTCGACGGCTCCGCGGCCGCGTACAGCTACTACCTCTCCCCGGACTTCGACTACCTCGCAAACAACCTCGGGAGCGTCGTCCCGTTCGCGGTGAGTCAGGCGTTCTTCTCGCTGTCGCTGGGGATGGGCGCGATGATTACGTACGCCTCCTACCTCGGCGAGGACGACAGCCTGCCCGCGGACGGCAGCCTCGTCGTCGTCCTCAACACCGCGGTCGGCCTGCTCGCCGGCCTCGTCGTCATCCCGCTGCTGTTCGTGCAGTTCGGCAGCGTCCCGGACACCGCCGCCGGCGGCGGCCCGGGCGCGCTGTTCGTCGCCGTCGCGCAGGTGTTCGCGGAACTCGGCACCGCGGGGCAGGCGCTCGGCGCGGTGTTCTTCGTCGTCGTGCTCATCGCCGCGCTCTCCTCGGCGATCAGCCTGCTGGAAGTCGTCACCTCCTACGTCGTCGACAACTACGGCTACAGCCGTCCCGCGACCGCGTTCGGGTTCGCCGGCGGCCTGTTCGTGCTCGGCACGCTCTCCGCGTGGAACACCGCGTGGCTCGGCTGGTTCGACACGCTCGCGTACAGCGTCCTCCTCCCGCTGTCGGTGCTGCTCGGCGTCATCTTCGTCGGGTGGGTGTACGGCCCGCACGCCGTCGACGAAATCAAGAAGGGGACCAGCGGCGGCGAGACGTTCGCCACCGTCTGGCTGTGGTCGATTCGGACGTACGTGCTCGTCGGCGTCTTCGTGACGCTGTACCTCGGCGTCACGGACATCTACGCCGCGCCCCCGATTCCGGGCCTCTAGGAACTGTCACCGGCGCCGCGATTTTGGCACCGACCCACAGTTCTATAACGGTCTTTTAGCGTCGTTCGCGGGTGTCTTCTGCGGTTTGACGATTCGTCAGTCGCAACCCTCAAATGCGGGGGGTTGCTACGGCGTGCCAATGACACGCGAGTCCTGGCAGACACGAATCGGGTTCATCCTCGCGGCCGTCGGGTCGGCCGTGGGGCTCGGGAACCTCTGGCGGTTCCCGTGGATGACAAGCGAAAACGGCGGTGCGGCCTTCCTTCTCGTCTATCTCGGTGTCGTGTTGCTCGTCGGCGTGCCCGGATTGCTCGCGGAGTTTGTCATCGGTCGGCGCTCCCGACGCAACCCCGTGGGCGCCCTCGCCGACCTCTCTGACTCGAAGTATTGGTCGGCGTTCGGGCACGTCTTCGTCGTCACCGGCGTCGTCCTCCTCTCGTTCTACAGCGTCGTCGGCGGCTGGATTCTGCGCTACTTCGCGGAGAGCTTCACAGGCGCGTACTTCGCCGACCCCGGCGCGCACTTCGGCGCCATCAGCTACGGGTTCGACGCGGTCGGGTTCCACCTCCTGTTTCTCGGGCTCACCGCGCTCGTCGTGCTCCGCGGCGTCCGCCGCGGCATCGAGAAGGCGACGAAAGTGATGATGCCCGCCATCGTCGTGTTGCTCGTCGCGCTCGCGGCGTGGGGGCTCACCCTCGACGGCGCCGCCGAGGGCGTCGCGTTCTTCCTCTCGCCGGACATCGACTTCCTGCGCGCGAACTTCCTCGACATCCTCCCGCAGGCCGCCGGGCAGGCGCTGTTCACGCTCTCGCTGGGCGCGGGCACGATGCTGACCTACGCCTCCTACCTCGGTGAGGACCGGTCGCTGGTGACCGACGGCGCCGCCATCGCCGTCCTCAACACGCTCGTTGGCGTGCTCGCGGGCGTCGTCGTCTTCCCCATCCTGTTCGCGCTCGGCAGCGGCGCCGGCTCCGGCGGCCCGGGCGCGCTGTTCGTCAGCCTCGCGGGCGCGTTCGCCGCGCTCCCCTACGGCCAAGTCGTCGGCGTCGTCTTCTTCGGCGTCGTCCTGCTGGCCGCGCTCTCCTCCTCCATCTCGATGCTCGAAATCCCGGTCTCGTTCCTCGTCGACGAGTACGATGTCTCCCGGCGGCGCGCGGTCGCCGGCCTCCTCGTCGTGTTCGCCGTCACCGGGAGCGTCTGCGCGCTCGACGCCGGCGTCTTCGGCACGGTCGCCGGCCCCGTCGTCGACCTCCTGCTGACCGGCGGGCTCGTCGGCTTCCTGCTGTTCGCGGGCTGGGTGCTCGGCACGGCGGCCGTCGACGAGTTCCGCCGCGGCGCCGGCTCGCTCGCGCAGTCCGTGGCGACCCCGTGGCTGTACGCGGTCGGCGTCGCCATCCCCGTGTTCCTCATCTTCACGTTCGTCTCCGGGCTCGCGGGCGCGCTCGGCGTCGCCGTCGGCCCGCTGTCGCTGCTCGGCGTCACGTTCGACCAGACGCGCGTGTTCCTCGTGGTGACCGCGGCGGTCGCGGTCGTCTCGTTCGTCGGCCTGCGGCGCTCCCGGTCGGTCCTGTAAGCACCCGCCCGCGCGCCTGTGGTCGTCTCGGAATCCTTTTGCCGCCGGTCGCGGAAACCACGCGTAATCAGATGACGATGGAAGAGCGCATCGAGGAACTGCGCGAGAAGACCGAGCGCGCACTCCTCGGCGGCGGCGAGGACCGAATCGAGTCCCAACACGAGAAGGGGAAGATGACCGCCCGGGAGCGCATCGACTACTTCCTCGACGACGGCACGTTCAACGAGTTCGACCAGCTGCGCACCCACCGCAGCCACAACTTCGGGATGGAGGAGAAACAGCTCCCCGGCGACGGCGTGGTCACCGGCTACGGCGAGGTCAACGGCCGCACCGTCTTCGTGTTCGCCCACGACTTCACCGTCTTCGGCGGGAGCCTCGGCGAGGTGTTCGCGGAGAAGGTCACGAAGGTCATGGACAAGGCCGTGGAGGTCGGCGCGCCCGTCGTCGGGCTCAACGACTCCGCGGGCGCCCGCATCCAAGAGGGCGTGGACGCACTCGGCGGGTTCGCGGACATCTTCACGCGCAACGAGAAAGCCTCGGGGGTGGTCCCCCAGATTTCGGCCATCATGGGGCCGTGCGCGGGCGGCGCGGTCTACTCGCCCGCCATCACGGACTTCATCTTCATGGTGAAAGACACCAGCCACATGTTCATCACGGGGCCGGACGTCATCGAGACGGTCACCGGCGAGCAAGTAGGCTTCGAGGAGCTCGGCGGCGCGACCACTCACTCTTCGGAGTCCGGCGTCGCGCACTTCGCCTGCGACACCGAGGAGGACGCCCTCGACAACATCAAGCGCCTGCTCTCGTACCTCCCGCAGAACAACGTCGAGGACCCGCCGCGGGTCGAGCCCTACGACGACCCCGAGCGCCGCGACGACGCCCTCGAAACCATCGTCCCCGACGAGCCCCGCAAGCCCTACGACATGACCGACGTGGTGGGCAGCGTCGTGGACGAGAACTCCTTCTTCGAGGTCCAAGAGAACTACGCGAAGAACATCGTCGTCGGGTTCGCGCGCCTCGACGGCCGCTCGGTCGGCGTGGTCGCCAACCAGCCCCGCGTCAGCGCCGGCACCCTCGATATCGAGGCCTCCGAGAAGGCCAGCCGGTTCGTGCGCTTCTGCGACTCCTTCAACGTCCCCATCGTCACGTTCGTGGACGTGCCCGGGTTCATGCCCGGCACCGACCAAGAGCACAACGGCATCATCCGCCACGGCGCGAAGCTCCTCTACGCGTACTCGGAGGCCAGCGTCCCGCTGCTGACGGTCATCACGCGGAAGGCCTACGGCGGCGCGTACGACGTGATGGCGTCCAAGCACCTCGGCGCGGACGTGAACTACGCGTGGCCGACCGCCGAAATCGCCGTGATGGGGCCGAAGGGCGCGGTGAACGTCCTCTACCGCGAGGAGCTAGAGGACGCCGAGAACCCCGACGAGCTCCGCGACCAGCTCATCGACGAGTACCGCGAGGAGTTCGCCAACCCCTACACGGCGGCCGACCGCGGCTACCTCGACGCCGTCATCGAGCCGACCGAGACGCGCCCACGCCTCATTCAGGACTTGGAGATGCTCAAGTCCAAGCGCGAGGACTCGCCCGACAAGAAACACGGCAACATCCCGCTGTGATGGCCGCCGACTACGACATCTCCGTCCCCGACGACGCGACCGAGGCGGAGGCCGCCGCCATCGCGGCCGCGGTGAGCGCGCACCTCGCGCGCCGCGAAGCCGAAGCCGCGGCCGCCGCCGACGACGAGGAGACGTGGGACGGCGAGAAGTGGACGTTCGCCGGCCGCCTCGACGCGCTCGACGGGCAGAGTGGTCGCGTTCCCGACGGCGCGCCGACGGATGCGTGGACGGCGGCGGGCCGCCGCGACCGGTTCTGACGCGCGGTCACAGGACGAACAGCCAGAATCCACCCGCTATCGCCGCGGCGACGAGCGCGTACGCCGCGGCGCGGACGCTGAGTGTCCGCCGGAAGGAGGCGTACCCGCCGTCGGCCACGAGCAGCGGCGTCGCGTCCGTCCCGGTGAGCGTCGGCACGCCGTCCTCGACGGCGACCTCGCCGCTGACGTAGCAGTCGTCGCCGGCCGCCAAGCCGCGCGCGTCGACGAAGAAGTTCTCGGCCTGTACGCCGTCGGCGTGCACGTCCACGATGTCGGCGAGGCGGTCGGCGGTGCTGCCGCCGGGGCGCTCGGAGAGGTCGAGGTTCGGCGCGCTCCAGACGTAGTCCGTGAGCACGAACGGCAGCGACACGTTCGACTTCGGGTCGCCCACGTCGAGGCCGGCGAGCGTCGAGGCGTCGTAGCCGTCGGCCGCTGCGTCGAGGTCGACGGCGAACTCGCGGCCACCGGCCTCGACGCCGAACGCTCCCGTTTCGACGCCGGACGCGAACGTGTTCTTGGTCTGCCGGAACTCGCCGCGGTCGAAGTCGTATGTGTACCGGCCGGCGTCGTCGAACCCGGCGCGCCACACGTACCCACCGACCGGCTCCTCGGCGTCGAACAGCCGGTCGGCGGCCGCCGCCGGCTGCTCCACGAACACGTCGCCGGCGACGGCGAGCCGCTGGCCCTCGTGGACGCTCCCCGGCGACGCCGGGGCGGCACGGCGGACCGCGACGTACGTCCCCAGCACCGACGCTAGCCGGCTCGCGCTCCAGAGCCCGACACTACCGAAGACCACGGCGAACACCACGGTCGAGATGTCCACCATACCCCGTCGTGGCTCGCGCCAGCTACTCAATCCTACTGACGATTCGCGGCCGCTGCGACGGGTTCTGCGAACTCGGGCGAACACTTTTCTCGCCTCCCGCGGTGGGTTCGCGGGATGTCCGCCGAGACGTTCGCTCTGACTGTGCACGGCGACGAGTACGAGGCGCGACTGACGGTTCCCGAGGAGCCCGACGGGCGCGGCGTGGTGGTTCTCCCGGGAGCGGGCCACGGCCCGTGGGGCGACATCTTCGACCGGTTCGCGGCCGCGGCCGCCGACGACGGCAGCCACGTCCTGCGGTTCGACGGCTGGCCGACCGCGGAGGAATTCATGGCGCAGACGGTCGCCGAGATTCACGCCGAAATCGACGCGGCCGTCGACCGATTGCGCGCCGCGGGCTGCACGGAACTCGGGCTCGTCGGCAAGAGCTTCGGCGGCGGCGTCGCGCTCACGCACGACCTCGCGGCGTTCGACCGGGTCGCGCTCTGGGCGCCCGCGTTCGTCACGTTCGGGGACGAGGAGACGGTCTCAGACTCACTCGCCGTGCCCCTCGGGGAGATGGAGGACGCGCCCGAACGCCGCCAAATCGCGCCGTCGACGCTCGCAGACCTGAACGCCACCCTGCTCGTAGTGCAGGGCGACGGGGACGAGGTGCGCTCGCTGGACCACGCCCGCCGCATCGTCGAGGCCGCGCCTGACGCCGCTCTCGTCGTCCGCGAGGGCGAAGACCACTCGTTCCGCGGTGCGGACCGCGAGCGCGAGGTCGTCGCACAGACGGTGGCGTTCCTCGGGGACGGGGGCGGCGGTGGGACCAGCGATTCCGAACCGATAGTATGAGTAGGGCGTCCGCAGAACGGTCTCCCAAGAATGTTCGAGAAGGTTCTCGTCGCGAACCGCGGCGAAATCGCCGTGCGCGTGATGCGGGCGTGCGAGGAACTCGGTATCGAGACGGTCGCGGTCTACAGCGACGCCGACAAGCACTCGGGCCACGTCCGGTACGCCGACGAGGCGTACAACGTCGGGCCGGCGCGCGCGGCTGACTCGTACCTCGACCACGAGGCCATCATCGACGCCGCCGAGCGCGCGGACGCCGACGCCATCCACCCGGGCTACGGCTTCCTCGCGGAGAACGCCGAGTTCGCCGGGAAGGTCGAGGACACCGAGGGCGTGACGTGGGTCGGGCCGTCCGCGGCCGCGATGGAGCAGCTCGGCGAGAAGACGAAGGCCCGCCAGACGATGCGGGACGCCGACGTGCCCATCGTCCCCGGGACCACCGAGCCCGCCGAGTCCGCCGCGGAGGTCGCGGAGTTCGGCGACGAGCACGGCTACCCGGTCGCCATCAAGGCGGAGGGCGGCGGCGGCGGCCGCGGCATGAAAATCGTCAGGAGCGCCGAGGAGGCCGAAGAGCAGTTCGAGTCCGCCCAGCGCGAGGGCGAAGCGTACTTCGACAACGCGAACGTCTACCTCGAACGCTACCTCGAGAACCCCCGGCACATCGAGGTCCAAATCGTCGGCGACGAGCACGGGAACGTCCGCCACCTCGGCGAGCGCGACTGCTCGCTGCAGCGCCGCCACCAGAAGGTCATCGAGGAGGGCCCCAGCCCCGCGCTCACGGACGACCTCCGCGAGCAAATCGGTGAGGCCGCGCGCCGCGGCGCGGACGCCGCCGGCTACACGAACGCGGGCACGTTCGAGTTCCTCGTGGCGGACGACCCCGACCGCGAGGCGGGCGAGCTACTCGACGCGGACTCGAACTTCTACTTCCTCGAAGTGAACACCCGGATTCAGGTCGAGCACACCGTCACGGAGGCGCTGACGGGCATCGACATCGTGAAGTACCAGCTCCGGGTCGCGGCCGGCGAAGAACTCGACTTCGCCCAAGAGGACGTGGAACTGGACGGCCACGCGGTCGAGTACCGCATCAACGCGGAGAACGCCGCCGACGACTTCGCGCCCGCGACCGGCGGGAGTCTGGAGACGTACGACCCGCCGGGCGGCATCGGCGTGCGCGTCGACGACGCGCTCCGGCAGGGCGACGACCTCGTCACCGACTACGACTCGATGGTCGCGAAGCTCATCGTGCACGGCAGCGACCGCGAGGAGACCATCGCGCGCTCGCAGCGCGCGCTCGCGGAGTACGACATCGAGGGCATCCCGACCATCGTGCCGTTCCACCGGCTGATGCTCACCGACGACGCGTTCGTCGGCGGCACGCACACGACCAAGTACCTCGACGAGCACCTCGACCCGGAGCGCATCGACGAGGCCCAACAGCGGTGGGGCACCGAGCCCGCGGGCAGCGAGGACGACGAGGAGGTCGTCGAGCGGGACTTCACCGTGGAGGTCAACGGGAAGCGCTTCGAGGTCGAACTCGAGGAGCGCGGCGCGGCACAGCTCTCGGTCGGCGACGCGAACAGCGGCGGCGGCCAGCCGCCCGAGCCGGCCGGCGGCAGCGGCGGCGACGACGACTCGGAGACGGTCGTGGAGGGCGGCGGCGAGACCGTCGAATCCGAGATGCAGGGGACGATTCTCTCGGTGGACGTCGAAGCGGGCGACGAGGTCGAGCCCGGGGACGTGCTCGTGGTGCTGGAAGCGATGAAGATGGAGAACGACGTGGTCGCCTCCCACGGCGGCACCGTCACGCAGGTCGCCGTCGAGGAGGGCGACAGCGTCGACATGGGCGACGTGCTCGTCGTCATCGACTGAGCGCCGGCGCCCGAATTTTTATTAGCGCTACTACCACTCTACGACACAATGCCGTTGGTGGCGGCGTCGCCCTGTGACGAGCCGTGGGCGCTCAGTGACCTGTCAGGCGGCTTTAGAGCGGACTGTGTCGGGGCAGCGCCGCCATCTGTCGCGGCGCGGACGAGGGGCACCGAACAGCGTAACCGTGGCGGCCCCGATAGGCTGGAGCACGAATGCACGGGGAGAGACGCCGCCAGCGGACTGGCGCACCGGCGGGACGCGCGGGTGAAGCGATGAGGCCGGCGTTCGAACCGCTCGCCGACCCGGACGGCCTCCTCGTGCGCGACCCCATCGAGAACGCGCAGTTCGAGCTGTACACCGACCGCATGGTCGACCCCGTCGAGGCGGACGCCGACGAGTTCGTCCTCCCCGTGGACACCGCCGTCACCGTCACCGCGGGGCGACTCGAAATCCCGCGGCTCGTGAACGTCTTCCTCTGGGACGAGGCCGGGACGATGGTCGGCGAGTCAGTCAACCAACAGCGCACGGAGTACCCGCCGGGCTGGTACTCGCTTGACCTCCCGCTGGGGCCGATGAAACTCCAACTGGTGGTGGACAGCGGCTTCGTGATTCGGCGCTCCGAGCACTCCACGTACGTCGACTTCGGCGACGCGACGACGTTCCGGCTGGGCGCGCGCTCGCTGCACGAGTCCCCCGCCGGCACCATCACCATCGGCGACGACGTCGAGGACGCGATGCGCGCGGTCGCGCTCAGCGGCTCCGCGCTGAAGACCACGTCTCCGGAGCGGTCGTTCCCGTCCCTGCGCGGCCACCCGCCGCTCATCGAGCGCGGCGACGGCTTCGACGCCCCGGACGCCTTCGAGCGACCCGAGACGGATGTCGCCATCGAGATTCCCCGCGACTACGGCGACCTCTTCCGCGTGAGTTCGCTGGCCTATTACCTCGGTGCGGACGTGGTTCCCGGCGACGAACGGGTGCTCGACGTGGCGGGCGAGCGCTACGCCCTCGACACCGACCGCGGCTTCGAGGCGGAGGTGTCGAAGCTCCTCAAGCACGTCTTCTTCCTCGACTGTGTCACCCGCACAGAGGGGTTCTACCCGGTGAACCTCCACGAGCGCGACGTCGTCGAACCCGACCTCTCGTTCGACCCGGCCGCGGTCTACGACGCGACGCCAGCCGAGCGCCTCCAAGCGTACCTCGACGTGCCCTACGAGGTCACCGAGCCCCACCTCCCGCAGTGGAAGCTCACCGCGGACATCGAACCCGACCCCGACCACGTCGAGGCGGTGCCGTTCGTGGCCAACGAGCTCGCGGCGGTCCGCATCCCCGAGGACGACGAGGACCCCGAAGTCCACGACGAGCCCGAGGCGCTGACGGAGTTCTACCGCGCCGACGGCGCGACCGTCCGGAGCGCCACCGGCGAGGAGTCCGCGACCGACTGGTCGAACGTCGTCAAGCCAGACGAGACCGACGCCATCGAGCACGCGTGGATTGCGGAGGGGTTCCCGCTCGGCGCGAGCAAGACCCGCGTGGAGTCGTACCTCCGGCGGCTCGACCGGCCCGCCCGCGACCAGAGCTCCATCAGCATCGACATCGTCTGCAACGAGGACGAGATGAGCGAGGAGGACATCGTCGAGCAGTTCTACGGGACGCGGGACATCTTCGAGTTCGACATCACGGTCCACTACGACCTCACGGGCGACGAACTCGCGACCGTCCTCCAGACGGACACGGACTTCCTACACTACATCGGCCACGTCGACGAGGGCGGGTTCCAGTGCGCGGACGGCATGTTCGACGCGCGCACCCTCGACGAAGTGAACGTCGACGCGTTCCTGTTGAACGCCTGCAAATCCTACGAGCAGGGCGACGCGCTCGTCGAGCGCGGCAGCTACGGCGGCATCGTCACGCTGGCGAACGTCAGCAACGACCCCGCGGTCCGCATCGGCCGGGCGCTCGCCCGCCTCCTGAACAATGGCTTCTCGCTGCAGGCGGCGCTGTCGGTCGCGCGGAACGTGACGCTGTTCGGGAACAAGTACATCACCATCGGGGACGGCACGCTCCAGTTGGTGCAGAGCAAGAACGGGACGCCGCTCTCTCTCGATTTGAGGCGTCAAAACGACGAGTATGCGGTCACGATTCGAGGATATCCGACGCTCCAGTGTGCGATGGGGTCGATGTTCATTCCCCACACGGGAGAGAGTTCGAAGCACTACCTGAACTCCGGCGTAATCGACACGTTCCACATGTCCAGCGCGGAACTGCGAGAGTTCTTCAGTAATGGCGTAATCCCCGTGCTCTACGACGGTAGCCTCACGTGGAGCGACGAGCTCCTACAGAACGAGTTCGATTAGGGGCCGGCGGTAGTGGTACCGTACGCCGCCGCCGCTGCACCGGTCGTCGACAGGAACACTAGCAGGCTGAACAGCACGCCGATCATCCGCGGGTTGTTCTCGAGGAACTGCGTGAACTTGCTTTCTGACATCGTGCATCTACACCATGCACCCAGTCTATGTTGAATCTATTTGAAAATAACCGAGATAAAATATATCGAAATTACTCGTAGGAAAGGTTCTCGGACGGCGGAATCGCCGGAAAGCAGCCGTTTTGCGGATTCGGTTCCGTGCTCCTCCGGTAAACGGCGGGACTTTTGCTGGCGTAGCGGGTAGTTTACCGCGATGAACGAGACGCGCCGCGCTGTCTTGGACGCGCTGGCCGACGGGCCGGTGGCCGGGCCCGCGCTCGCCGACGAGTTCGGGATTTCGCGGGCCGCGGTGTGGAAGCACGTCGAGGCGCTCCGGGACGCCGGCTTCGAGGTCGAGAGCGCGAGCGACGGGTACGCGCTCGCCGGCCTCCCGGAGTACGGCGGGGCGGCCGTCGAGTTCGGGCTGGACGCGCCGTTCAACGTGGAGTACCACGACGCGGTGGCGAGCACGAACGACCGCGCGCGCGAACTCGCGAGCGAGGGCGCGAGCGACACGGTGGTGCTCGCGGACCGCCAGACCGGCGGGCGGGGGCGGCGCGGCCGCGAGTGGTCGTCGCCGTCGGGCGGCGTCTGGCTGAGCCTCGTGTTGCGGCCGGACGTGCCGCCGGCGCGCGTGCCGCTGGTGACGCTCGCGGCCGCCGTCGCAGTGACCGACGCCGCTCGTGACGCCGGCGTGGACGCCGCCATCAAGTGGCCAAACGACTGTATCGTGCCGCGACGCGATAGCGAGCGCGGCGGCGACAAGCTCGCGGGCGTGCTGACGGAGATGGAGGGCGAGGCGAGCCGCGTCTCGTGGGCCGTCGTCGGCGTCGGCGTGAACGCCGACGTGAACCCGGACAAACTGGCAGGAGACGCGACGAGCGTGCGCGCGGAGGCTGGGGGCGTCGACCGGCGCGCGTTCGTCCAGCGGTTCCTCGAACGGTTCGACGAACTCCGCGACGACCCCGACGCGATACTAGGCGCGTGGCGTGAGCGCGCGGCGACGCTCGGGCAGCGCGTGCGCGTCGACACCGCGGACGGCGACGTGGTCGGGGACGCGGTGGACGTGACCGAGCACGGCGCGCTCGTCGTCGAGACGGACAGCGGGCGAGAAGTCGTCCACGCCGGGGACTGCCAGCACCTCCGGCCCGTAGACGGCGCTTAGTCGCCGTCGACGCGCACCGTCAACACCGGCACGGACGACGACCGCACGACTTTCTCCGCGACGCTCCCGAGGAGCAGCCGGTCGATGCCGCCGCGGCCGTGCGTGCCCATCACGACGAGGTCGCAGCCCTCGTCCTCGGCGTACCGGACGATCTCCCGGCTGGGGTTGCCGTCGACGAGCGCGCGCTCGACGCCGACGCCGCGGTCGGCCGCCAGCCCCTCCACGTCGTCGAGCGCGGCGGCGCCCTCCTCGTTCATCATCGAGGCGACGCTCTCCCACGATGACTCCATCGGGAGCCCGGAGAAGCTCGCGGAGTTGACCACGTACAGCGCGTGGATGGTGGCGTCGTGTTCGGCGGCGAGGTCGATGGCGTGTTCGACCGCCTCCCGTGTCTCCTCGCTGCCGTCCGTCGGCACGAGGATGCGCTCGTAGCGGCCCATGTGTGCCATCGATTGTCGGGGAGCGGCTTAACTTTCGGGGCGGATTCCCGCGCAGCGGCTACTCGATGTCCGCGGGCGTGACGACGCGCTCGACGTCGCTGGCGCCCGCGCGGCGCACGACCGCCCGCACGGGGTCGCGGACGCCCGCGAGGTTGTCCGAGTCGCCGTCCAGCACGAGCAGGCGGGCCTCCCGGCCGGCTTCGAGGACGCCGTGGTCCTCGCCGAGGATTTCCGCGCCGGCGCGGGTCGCCATCCGCAGCACCTCGGGCGCCTCGACGTCGAAGTGTTTCGACGCGAACGCCATCTCGCGGAACATCGACGGGCTGTTCGTCATCGCGTTGTCCGTGCCGAGCGCGACCGTCGTGCGGTCCAGCAACTCGGCGACCGGCGGCAGTCCCACGTCCGTCACGAGGTTCGAGCGCGGGCACACCGCGACCGGTATCCCGTTGTCTTCCACGCGGTCGAGGTGGAGTTCCTCGGCGTGGACCATGTGCACGAGCAGGTCCGGGTCGAGGTCGATGGCGGGGTTGATGTCCCGCGCGTCCACCTCGCCGGCGTGGATGGCGAACGGCTTCCCGGCGTCCCGCGCGGCGTTGCGCTCGCGCCCGAACTCGCCGTCGGCCGCGCCGCTCGCGCCGAACCCGTCCGCCACGTCCAGCACCTCGGGCGTCTCCCGCCCGAAGACGAACGGCTCGACGCCAGTTCCCGCGGCGGCCTCGCGGAGCGCGTGCACGCCCTCGACGCCGCCCTCCCGGAATTCGAGCGTGCGCGTCGTCCCGGTCTGTCGCATGAACCGGAGGCTGCGGCGCATCCCCTCGACGAGTTCCTCGCGGCTCGCCTCGCGCAGCAGCCGGTGTTTCAGGCCGTCCGGCGGCGCCACCAGCTCTTCGAGTGTGAGCCCGCGGCCCGCCTCCTTCGCGATGGAGTCCCCGAGGTGCGTGTGCGCGTTCACGAACGCCGGCAACACGATATCCTCGGAGTCAGTCAGTTCCTCGTCCAGTCGGACGACTTCCCCGTCCTCCACGACGAGCGTGCCCTCCACGGGCTCGTACCCCTCGCCCCAGAGGACGGTGCCGGAGAGTTCCATACCGGCAGGTGCGCCCGCGGCACCGTGAAGGTTACTCGACACGGTGGGCGGCTCGTAGGGACGTTCTTTCTGTTCAGTCGAACACGCTGCTCACGGGTCGCATTGCTCCCCGCTCGTCATGACGTGGGCTCGCTGCGCTCGCCCACGCTACTCGAACTCTTCCAGCGACGCGTACCGCCCGGGCGTGTTCACGTCGCTGATGAGCGCGCCGTCGGTTTCGAGGCCGAGCACGCGCTCGGCGGCGTGGCCGACGGCTTCGACGTGCGTCGCGGGCGCGTAGACGCCGAGGCGCCACTGCTCGCGCTGGGCGACTTGGAGCGCGCGCACGAGTGTCGACTGCTCGTCCAGCCGGCGGACGTCGCCGCCGACGAGCACGCCGGTCGTGGACTCGCGCATCGACGGCCGCCCGGGGACATCCAGAATCACGGCGTCCGGGTCCACGCCGGCGTCTTCGGCGACCGCGCGCTCGAACTCGCGGACGTCGTCGTGGCCGGCGTCGAGGAGGTCCTCGGAGACGTCGCCCATCTCCGCCCAGACGGCGCGCTTGTAGAGGTCGCGGTCGGCGAGCCGGCGGCCGAACTCGCGGCTCGCGTCGTGCGTACGGAGCGCCACCGAGAGCTCGTGGTCGTCCATCCGACGGAGCTGCGCGGCGTCGATTGCGGTGGTGTTCAGGAGGGCTTCGGTGCCGCGTCGCAGCATCGACTTGCTGATGCGGGCGACGTGGTGGCTGTAGACGGTCGGGTTCATCAGCGCGCGCGCCAGCAGGAGGGACTCGGCGGTCTGGACGTTCCCCTCGTCGAGCACGAGGTCGCCGTCGATGAACGTCAGTTCGCGGACGAGCCGGCCGTGGTCGATGGTGCCGTAGGGGACGCCGGTGTGGTGGGCGTCCCGCACGAGGTAGTCCATGCGGTCGACGTC
>ENA-ORCS01000453-ORCS01000453.1-marine-metagenome-genome-assembly--contig:-NODE-453-length-29275-cov-29.966916_pt1 | contig 29275 bp, 31 predicted proteins | sample MGYA00237781_ERZ508513 | MGnify/ENA primary metagenome ERZ508513 (study PRJEB26184, sample SAMN06268793) | marine metagenome | isolation source: Eden Landing Ponds, San Francisco, CA, USA | place...
CCCTCGATCGCCCACGGGTACGGAACCACGTCGTACTCCGCGCCGGCGATCCACGCGCACGCACCGGCGAACAGAAGCCGGCGGTTCTCGCGGGCGGTCTCGACGAGACTCATAGGATCCTCCGGTAGCTCTTTTCTTCGTCGTCTCGGCGTCGGCGCACGAGCCCGACTGCGGCGCCCGTCGCGCCCACCGCGGTGATCAGGACGATCGCCTGAACGCGCTCGTAGCTGATTGGTTGGCGGTCCGGGCTCGCTTCGCCGGTCGATACGTAGCTAAACCGGTTCTGCTGGATGCTCGCGGGCGTCGTCATGGTCACGGCCGCTTGTCCCCCTCGCCGCGGGACCGAAACGAAGACGTCAGAGATTCCGGCTGGCAGTCGTTCCTGATAGATCCGACCGGAGCCGGCGCCCTCCGAAAACTGCACGGCTTCGGTGAGCGTGATCCGCGTCGACGAGTTCGTTTCAAACCGGAGCTCGAACCCGTCGCGCTCGTCGTTGTAGCTCCACGAGACGAGTCGCGTCCCGCCGTCGATCTCCTGGGCGTACGATTCCGGACCGTCGTCCGTGGGCGCCGTCGTGTTGATCTCGATCCCGGAGCCCGTCGCACCCACACTCCCGACCGCAACACAAGCGAGTACCGATACCGCAACACAAAAAATCGCGATTCGGCGCATTAGATCCCCACTAGTCCGCGGATCCATGATTCCGCCCAGTTCGTCACGATCCCGACCGGATCGTATCCTAAGAACACGGCGACGGCGAACAACGCGATCGCGCCAAAGACGATCTGGCCGATCGGTCCGATCGTCCGTTGGATCGCCTCGATCGCGATCCCGACCGGCGTCACCGCCATTACTGATCGCCTCCCGTGATGTATCCCCAGCCGATCGCCGCGGCGCCGGCGCCGGCCGCTATCAGCCCCCAATTCTGATCCTCAGGGAGGAACCCACCTCCGCCACCTCCACCGCCGCCGCCGTTCTGTGATTCCTCGTACTTGTCGATCAGCTCTTGGTTCTGCTCTTCGAGTTGGTTCCACTCCTCTTGGGTGATATAATTCGAGTCTGACTGCGGCTCCGACGACTCGAAGGTAGCGGAATCGGCTTCCTCGCCGGTCTGCTTGTTGGTGAGCTTGGCGACTGTGAACTCCTGTGAGAGCCGTAGCGTCTCAAACTGCGGTTCGCTATCAGCCGACGCATACGCGACTGAATCCACCTCGGTGGTCGTCGTCTCTAGTTCCGCGCTCGCGTCGTAGCTCCACGTTCCGTCTCCGTTGTCGGTCCAGTCGCTCGCGGGGACCGAGACGGTTTCACCGGCGGTCGTTGTCACGTCCAGAATCACTCCCTCGTAGGGCGAGCTGGTGAGCGTGATCGTCCCGCCGTCGACGCCGGTCTGAAAGGCGTCCCACGTCCCGGTTATCTGACTCACGTCGGCCGTGAGATACACATCTCCCGTGAAGGTACTCGGATCGTACGTCGTCCCCGATTCGATCGGTCCATCCGACGGATCGGTGAGTCCGATCGTCCCCGAGAGCGTCGCCCCGGTCGCCGGGATCGTGATTGTCGCCTCGCGCTCGGGATCGATCGGAATGTTCAGCGCGGCGAGATCGGCGATCGCCTGCGCTTCCGTCTCCTCGCCGGCCATCATCTCGGCGCGTTCGCGCGGCGTCAGGAGGTTCGAAATATCGATCTCTCCCGACTGAACGTCACCATATACGCCCGTCACCCACGTAGAGAGGCCGCTTTCAACCTCCCCGGCGACGGTTGTGATTTGGCTGTAAACGTCATTCCAGTCAGGAAATGAGAGGTAGCCGACCTTCCCACCACCCGGATTGTTGATATACACCGTCCAGTAGAACTCATGAGTAGCGTGATCCCCGTTACTCATCGAGTAGCCAACTGGGGACCAGTACCGATCGCCCGGTTCTGTACTGCCGCTATAATTGTACCCTAGACGAGTCACGTCGAACGAACTCCCGTCAGCCAGCGTGTGCGAGGTGGTTTTCGTCGATCCGTAGTTACTCACATCCCCCTGAGAAGAGGGAGCCGAATAGATACTAGCCGGATAATTCCAGATATCTCCACGACTTACATCCGGATGCGAATCGACAGTCGACAGGAACGACTGTAACTCTGCGACAGACTCGTTCCACGACTTGAGTAGGTTCTTTTCGATCGTCGCAAAGTGCGAATTCGAGGCCGCTTGAGCCGCCGAGACAACCTCTTGTTCTGGCGCACCAGCGTTCAGTTTCTCGATCGCCGCGATCTTCCCCTCGGTATACGCGGTCTGATCGAGGTTGTCGATTATGTTCTGATTATCGACGAACGTTGATGCGTTCTCGCTCTGGCGAGTCCGAGCCGCCTGATAGAATTGCTGTTTTAGTGCGCCGGCAGTCAGCCCATCAGCCGGTGGATTAGACCCTAAGACCTCCGTCTCACGGAGCGCCCACCCGAGCCCGACCGGACCGCCGACCACGGTCGACGCCGCGATCGTCCCCACGTCGTTCCAGTCGATCGCCGCCGCCGGCGCCGCGGTCGAACCGATCGCGCCCATTCCCGCCGCGGCTCCGATCCCGACGGCCGTCGCTCGCATTACCCCCCGTCGAGTCAGTCGGCGATCTTCTTGTGTTGCGGTCATCGATTAATCACCCTGTCTCGCCACGAACGCGGCTCCGAGAAGCACCACCAAGACGATCAGGCCGGTCGAGGAGGTGCCGCCGGGGAGCCCGCCGCCCCCGCCGCCGCTCGTGCGCTGAAGCGTCCCCCAATCGGTCGACGCGATGAGAGCCGCGTCGTCGGCGGTCGCCACGGTGGCCGTCACCTGGAGCTGGTCGAAGTCCCGATCGCCGTCGACGAGAGTATAGTCGTAGCTCTCAGTCGTGCCGTTCGCGACCGAGATCGTCACCTGGTCGAGCGCGGTTCCGTTCCCGGCGGTTTCGTTCTCGGTGAGCCCTTCGACGGTGACGGTCACGTTCACCGGACTGCTCCCATTCATGTCGTCGACGCCGGTCACGTCGACGTAGATCGATTCGGTCTCGTTGGTCGGCGTCACCGGCTCGTCGACGAGCGTCGTCGAGTCGGACTGCGCCGCGACGCCGGAGAGGCCGAGTCCGAGCCCGGCGACGAGCACGACGAGCGCGAGCGCGAACCCGCCGAGTTTGCTTGTGTTGCGGTTCACGAGTCGTCACCCCGGATCGAGTCGACCACGTCGGTCACGTCGTAGACGCCCAGGTGATCGGCGAGCGTGACGGCACCGGCGATCGCGATCGCGGCGTAGAGCACGGTCCCGGCCTCCGGCGAGCCGAGCGCGGTGGCGAGCTCGGCGACCGCGTTATAGTCGCCGAATTCGGTGAGTCCCCAGTTGACCGAGCCGATCGAGGTGAGGATCCAGAACACGCCCGCGAGCGTGTCTTCCCCGTCCCAGATCGAACTCATAGCATCCACCCCAGCGCGAACTGCCCGCTAGTCACGGCGACGACGTAGACGAGCCCCCACAGGTCGGCCGACGTGAAGAAGTCCGCCACGGCGGGAGACACGACGAACGCGATCGGGAGCGCGAGCGTCCCGATCGCGGCCGCCATGTAGTAGCCCTGTAGGCCCTGAATGTCGTCGGAGAGCGTCTGTAGCTCCGTGTTGTCGTTGGTGACGATCGTCAGAGCGATCGAGGCGTACCCGATCACCCACGCCGTCGAGAGCCCGAACCCGGCCGGGGAGAACAGCGTATCGGAGAACGTCACTCCGAACAGATCGAACGACGCGACACCCACGAGCATGAAGGCGCTCGCGAGCCCCGCGACGAGTAGCGATGCGTCGACAGCGTCCATTTCCATTTTTGCCATGCCCGTGAGCGCGCCACGGTGATTATGGTTAAACCCCGGATCGTGGGTACGCTGTGGATACGGCGGTACCATTTTGTACCCCACCGTGCCTGCGACAGTCGAATGTCCTCACTACGCAAGCTCGTGGACTGCGACGGAACGCCCCGCGTGACCCTGGATAAGGGCGAGCTCGGGATGGACGGGGTGCTCGACGAGGGCGAGATCCCGGCCGATCAACGAATGCACGTCCAGCGACTCGGTCGCGGCGTCTACGTGGTTCGGGCGGTCGCCGACGGAACGATCCCGGATCTCCCGGAGGGGATCAGATGAAACCCGCAGGAAGGGGGTTCTCGACCCGACCCCGTGGGGTCCGACGCAGATGTATTCACGATCCCCGATCTATGCACTTCGCCGCGGCCGACCGACGCGAAAGGTGCATCAAATCGGACGGACGTTCGAGCCGATCGGCGCCGTCCCTTGTCGTCGACTGCGCGGGTATAAGTGCAGAGCCGAGTCAGTCGGTCGAGTTCGACGGGGTCGCGCCCCCCGTGCATACGGAGGGTTATGAGTGACCCGTCGTACCAGTCTCAAGCTCACCGATGAGCGCGAGCGCCAGCTCGAAAAGGCGAGCGAGATCGTGGCTAGCGGTCCCGACGACGATCCGCCGATGAGCGTCGTCATCGACGCCGCACTCGCACACCTCATACAGTCTGAAAACAACCTCGATGAAGCCCGTGATAAGTTGGGGCCAGATACGATTCAGGAGTTCAATACTGATGTCCTAGCTCTGAGATACAGAACCCAGGTTGAGAGCCGGTGGAGGTAATTATCGACCGTCTACGCAGTCAGTTCGATTGAAAATAGACAACAGCAAAATACCCTACTGAAGAACGCTATTCTCGGCGTATTCTGGATATTCAGAGTACACGTGGTCGATTATCTCATCTAGCTCCTCATCGCCAAATTCGGCAATTACCTCATTGAAGATCTCTGGCAGATCGTCTAGGAGGCCTCTCTCAGCGGCGATCGCTTCTCCTTTTTCGGTGAGTTTGTAGTCGTACTTGATCACCCCATCATCGAGCTTCTTTGGGTCTTCCTTAATCAATCCGCGACGGGATAGACGCTCAATATCGTCGTAGATCTCTTTCGAAAATGGTCCATAATCGTACGCAATAAATTCGTAACCCTGCTCAATCCCACTCTCGCTGTCCGACTCAGCCCGCTTTTGTATCAGAAACAGAAGCTTCTGTAATCTTGTTCGGCCCTCAATTGAGCTGTCCCCTATCGCTGCGAGCAGCGATAACGGAAGGTCATGTCTGTTTTTCATGGTCAGGCACAACCGCTTCTTGATATTCTTCTTCAAACTGGGAGGTTATAATCCCCGCGAAGTACTGGTCTTCAAACATAACTGTGGCTCTACCGCTTGCAACGTTAAGCATGACTGTGCTTTCGTCCGCAATATAGTATGACGGTTTATTGTTATTATCACGATACCGTACATCCGCACCGATATCCGACATATAACTAGATTTCTCAGATTGTGGTGCTAGTATGCGCACATCTGCTCCGCCAGCTTGGAGTGACTCAATCGCTTCCGAGTCATTGGGAGATATCATCGCGAATCCATTATCCGCGATAAACAAGGACTCACTGGCCCTGTCTACTATCTCAGAGCGTCCAGTTCGGAATCCTCCTTTGCCCGAAAGAACGTGAGCAAAATCCCCTATTGCGGTAATTCCCTCTGAAGATCGTGCCCACGCTTCCTCAAGGCCTTCGAGAATGGAATCTGTCTCTGTTTCAAATTGCTGCCGCTCCTCTTCAATCACAAACCGCGGATTCTGCGCTTTGTAATGCTGCGGACTGTCATCTGTGAGAACGACATACCCCTGGTTTTTCAGACGGGTGAGTGGATTGTATACCTTCTCTTGACGTAGCTCAGCGTGGTTTGCGATTTCGGACGCCTTCATTTCCCCGTACTGTACGAGAGCGCAGTAACAGCTTGCCTTCGCCTTTCCCCACCCGAGCTCTCTCAAGGCGTCTCGCGTCTCAGAGACTTCCATGGTGGTTATTCTAAAAAGTAGTACACAGTTACCACTACTAAAATAGTAGGTATGCTAATTATTCAGAAAGTGGTTTGAAAAATGATATTAAAGTATGGTCCTTAGTTACACCTGGTGAATTTCGAAAGCGCGGCAGGAAAGATACAAGCAGAAGATAGTCGGGGAAAAGCCCGACAAGCAGCGCGTGTAGGCCCAAACCTACACACTGTGAGTCGAAATACCCAGTCTTTGCGGGAGGTGGGATCTCTGAACTTTGCGACCTATTGTTCTAACCGGGCGCTATTGAGGTTTCTGTTTTCCGCGGTCTGGGCTTGTCAGTCAGACCGTTCATGTCTTCACAAAGTTCAGGCGGTTCAACCGCCAAAGACGCAGTCGAGCAGTACCTCAAAAACAATACCGGTTGGCACGAGGTCCGAGACCTCTCGAACGCCACCGGCTACGACAACGACTACATCCGCCGGGTCGCCAAAGACTTGGCGAGCAGTAACTCGAACATCCAAAAGCGCAAGAACGGAAACAAGCGCGTCATTGGGTACGAGATTCACGGCGACTTGAAGGTCCCTGGTGGGAACAAGAAGGCCCTCATCAGCCTCATCAAGACGTACGGGAGCAGCACCCCTTCAAACCTTCAGAACAAGTCCATCTCGGACCTACAGAAGTACATCCGCAATCACATTGCGGACAGCGTGGTTCCGCTCGAAAGCAAGTTGGAGTTCAGGTGGAAGTAGGAAGGACATAGTTCCTTCGGCAGTCCACGGCGTGTCTTTTCACGACACGTCCATGCTGGAATCTCCTGCGAGATAATCACGACCTGCTTGGGTGATCTCGTAGTAGCCGGCTTGTTGATCAATCTTTTCGATCAACCCCTTCTCTCTCAAGATTGTAAGTCTACGTTGTGTAGTAGATTCTGCGGGAGATGCGATATTTAGATGCTCTAGGTTGAATGTGATTGCTTTTGGAGGTAAAGCTAACCCAGACTCTTTGAGTAGCTCAAGAATGGCTGGGTCATATTTTCCCATCCAGTCAGGACGAGGGCGCATTATTCCTGAATCGTAGAACTATGTATTAACTACTCGGTGTGTCTCCCTTCTGAGTCCATATACACTTATTATAGTTCTATATACCACCAGATTTATATCGCATACTCCTCTCTCTGGCTATAACGGAAGCACGTCGCGGACCTGTCTCTCCCGATGGGTCCAATTGTTCGCAAAAGCGGACCCCGCTGCTAGAGACAGCGGGTCCGCGTGGGCTTCCGTATCTGTGGTACGAAAGCCATGTTCAGTCATTACGCGCCGGGGCTTGAAATCCCCGATCGACCGAGGAACCGCAACACAATCGCCGGAGACGACCACTTTCAGTTTCACTCCCCGTATCTGGATTCGTTCTTTTTAACCCCCGTCCGTCAGTCCGAGTCGATGGTTTCGAAAGAAGTTGTGCGGATCGAAGACCGGCAGGACAGGTGGCGGTTCGTGTGTCCCAACGGACACCGGTCGTGGGAGCCCACGAATCACCACTTTTGGTGCCAGTACTGTGCACGCAGCGACACCGCCGACGGCGTGTTTTACGAGCTGCTCGACAAGAAGACCGGCGCGGAGCTCCCCCGCGATCGGGTGCGACTTCTGACGCCGATCGGTCCCTACGACCGCGATCTCGACGAGGAGGGATCCGCGTGAGCGACGATCTGGAACCGATCCCGCCCCAGCGCGCCGTCGAGATGCACCTAGAGAAGATGAAAGAGGATCTTGCCGAATGGACGCAGACCACCCACCGGAGCGAGCTTCGCCCGTTCGTCGAGTGGTGCCGTGAGGAGGGTGGGATCGACAACATAAATGAGCTCTCCGGCCGCGATCTCTACGAATACCGGATCTGGCGTCGCGAGGGGGGATACAGCAAGAGCAAGGTTGACGAGCTGGCGAAGAAGACGCTTCACTCGAACCTCTCTACGTTGCGGTCATTCCTCAAGTTCTGCGGCCAGATCGAGGCGGTCCCGTCGGATCTCTTCGAGAAGGTTCCGCTTGTGAAGCTCTCTCGGTCCGACGAGGTGAGCGATTCGTTCCTCGATCCGGAGCGAGCGCCGGACATCATGGACTACCTGTCTCGGTACGAGTACGCGAGCCGCGACCACGTCCTGTGGTCGTTGATCTGGCACACCGGTGCGCGGCTTGGGGCGGCTCGCGGGATCGACCTGCGAGACCTGGAGCTCGACGGGAACCAACCGTCGATCGAGTTTGTACACCGGCCGGAGTCCGGCACGCCCCTCAAGAACGACGAACGGAGCGAACGTGTGAACCGGATCAGCCAGCGCGTCGCGCAGATTCTACAGGACTACATCGACGGTCCGCGGGTCGAGACGACCGACGACCACGGTCGATCTCCGCTCGTCACGACCGACGCCGGCCGCGTATCGGCCGGAGCCGTCCGAAAGGCGTTCTATCGGTGGACGCGCCCGTGTTTCATCGGGAAGGAGTGTCCACATGACGAGGATCCCGAGACGTGTGAGTTCACGGCGTTTCGGAAGGTGAGCGGGTGTCCGTCGGCGCGCTCTCCTCACGACGCCCGCAAGGCGCGGGTGACGAAGTACCGGAACGACGGCGTCCCCCGCGGCGTCGTCTCGGATCAGCTGAACGCGAGCGAAGACGTGCTCGACAAGCACTACGATCGCGCTTCCGAGCGCGAGAAAGCGGATCGCCGCTGGAGGATTATTCAACAATGAGCAACACTAACACAACGATCGAAGTCAGCGCAGTCGGGCGATTCGAGAACCTCAAGTCCCGTCGCGCCCGTCATGTTTTCTGACGGGGTGAATTGACAGGACGGCGGCCGGGTGTATATAAGGCGAACCCCCAGTGACGGTTTTGAGTTCGTCACGCAGCGTGACGGGGGTCGTCGCCTTCGTGCGGTTCGTGAAATACACGTGACGGAGTCGAAATAAAGTTCTTTGGGTGGTTGGTGGTTTCGTCGTGCTAGGCTAGTCTAGCTCGAAGTTTCATGATTAATCAGCTGTTCTCGTCGGGGGCCAGCATCACGACGCTCCTTCGTACTCTCTTTCTTTGATTTGATACTTAATACTGAAAATATATCTGTCCGGTGTCTGATACTCAACTAATGTATCGGTTTACCCCGGACGAAATCGATCACGAGCGAGCCCACCACCAAGCGGTCATCCAGGGAGCTGACGACCTGGACGTCAAGCGGATCGGCAACCTTGGCGAACTCGCGTTCGAGCAGTTCTGTCGCGAGTACCTCCCCGTCGAGATGTGGGAGTGGGAAAACGAGGAAGCAATCCGGCGGTGTAACTCCGAGAGCTTCTCTGGGCATGACTTCGAGGTTTTCGGCTACACGGTCGACGTGAAGTCATCTCGGGACGTCTTGGCTTTCCTTCCCGAGTCGCTCGTTGAACGGGATCCCGATGACGACATCGTAGTAATGGTCTGGCATCGGGACAACGAGGACAGTCTAATGCTACTCGGGTGGGAGCGACTCGAGACGCTGAAATCGAAGGTCGAAACGGAGGCGGCTTTCTCGGGCGAGTCCCCGGAGAAACTCGACCACCTCGCGGCCCGCCCGATGAACGAACTGATCGACCTCGGTCCTAACACCGCCCACATGAATCAGAAGCCGGAGAATCCGTTCTCGCCCGGGGATCGTGTGGTGAAGGCCGGTGACTCGGAGCCGTCGGTGGGGATCGTCGTCGAGGTGTTGCCGCCGGAGCAGAACACCGGGGCGTTCGGACACGAAATGGACGGGGAAGCGGTGCGGGTCGCGTTCCCGAGTTCGCTCGATGAGGGGCCCGGTGCGTGGCGGGACTACCACCCCGCGATCCTCGCGTCGTACTGTGACGACCAGGACGTCAAGCTCTGGACGTACAAACACGAGAACCTCGCGTTCGCGGAGAACCCGTATGTGTCGGGGGACCAGGTAATCAAGACCAGCCACACCGATCCGAACACGGCCGTCGTGGTGGAAGGCTCTGAGGAGCGTGGCGATGACAACGTGGCAGTCGCGTTCTTGGGTGATTTCGAGGAGAAGGACGTATCGCCGAGAGAGCTTGCGACGCACTGTGAGGAGAGCGGGATCAAGTGTTATACGTACGAGTATTCGGAGCTAGATTTCTCAGCCAAAGACTGATCAACTGCTGAAACGTACTGTTGACTCTATCAAGGGTTTTGTTTCACACCTCGGTACACCGAGGCAAGTCAGACGACTTGAACAGGATCTGTTTGAACAACTCTCTGGCAAGTGGGTTTTTGTTCAGCCGTGAAAACCTCGATCTTGAATGAGAGCATCGACGGCGAAAGAGGAACTGCTTGATAAGGGGTTACAGATCGACCACGAGCAGTTTGAACAGCTCTGTAAAATGGTGATCGAGCGGGCAGAGCCAACTCGTGAACTCGAGCTAACACCGTTCCGTGGCGATGGTGGCATCGATATTCACGCGATCATCGATCGAGAACTGTTCCACGCCCGGCTCGGCGTACAAGCGAAACAATATGCTACCGGCAACACCGTCGGTGCTCGCACTCTCCGCGGATTTAAGGGTGCTCTCTCAGAGCAACAGTATCACATCGGAACGGTGATCACGACATCCTCGTTCACGTCTGGCGCCGAGACAAGCGCAAACCAAGATTTCATTCGGCTGATCGACGGTGACCGGCTCACGGACATCATGATCGAGAGCAGTATCGGTGTCGTTACAGACGACGAATCATACGAACTCGATCCCACGTTCTGGGGCGCGTTCGAGAAGCCGGAGCGCACCGATACGATTCCGTCACTAGAAGTACCACAGGCGGACAACTTTGACGTGATACGCACCGTCATCCGAGCGGTTGGAACGGGCTCTGACATTAAGCCCGATATCGCAGAGTACGTTCGAAGACAGATGGATACAGACACGTTCGATCCGCGGCAAGCGGATTATTACGGTATTGCCGCGTGGCTCCTCCAATTTCTCCACAAAGAACAGGAGGTCGAAATCGACAACCACACGATCCGCCGTTGGGGACTGACCCGGCTTGGTGAGGAATACCTCACGTACCTCGATCGTGGCAATCGAGAATCCGCGGATGACCTTCTCACACAGCAGATCCGTGATGTCGAGATCATCTCCCGCGTATACGCTCAACTGGAAGCAGACGGTACTCTCTTCCGAAGTGATATCACGGAGATCCTCGCTGCCGAAACGGATCTCTCGGATTCAACCACTCGTCGACGTGCCCGAACCGTCGGACAGTGGCTCGTCCGCCTTCCAGAAATCACTACGAGCGGTCGAGGAGCCCAGCAACAATACGTTCTAGCCTCGGAACCACGTTGAGAGAGGTTTTCGACGACTCATTCAGTAAAGTCGGAAAGGGTCTTTCGCCGTTGCTCATCTGGTGGGACGTTTGTAATGAGTACTTCCGAGACTTCCCCGCGACTGCTGGCATCACTATTTATCGCACGAGTGGCGTCTACGTACCTGATCGAGAACGCGTCGTAGTCCTCGTATAATTCTGTAACCGGCGGCGAATTAGAGAGAATCACGGAAACACCCATCTCTGTGAGCTCTATAACCACATCACGAAGCCGCCGTTGGTCCTCTCGATCGAATCCAGCCGCCTGATATGAATTGAAATCCGCGGTTTTCGACACCGGTTCGTACGGCGGATCAAAATACACAAGATCGCCACTAGAAGCTTCATCGACGACGTAGCTGAAATCCGTATTGAATACTGCTGTGTCTTGGAGAACACGCGACGCCTTTCGGATCCGCTGCTCTTGTACCCAATCTGGATTTGAATACCGTCCGAAAGAGACGTTGAATTCGCCGTCACTGTTCTCCCGGTACAATCCGTTGAAACACGTCCGATTCAAGTATAATAGTAGGCTCGCCTCTCGGACCCTCTCGTCCTGTGTTAGAGTCGACTGGGTAAGGAGCGTATTGAACTCCGAGCGAGCGTCGTAGTAGTATTCTTCCGTATGCTCGTGTGTTTTGTTCTCGGTAATGAGGACGTCCGGTTGGTCTCGAACGATCTCATAAAACGTTGTTAACCGCGTGTTCAGATCGTTTATCGTCCCATCGTCAGGATCCTGATGAAAAAAGACAGCGCCACCTCCTACGAACGGTTCGTGATATGCCTCATATGAGATCGGAAACTGTGCCGTGATCTCTGAGAGAAGCTGGCGCTTCCCACCCGCCCATTTTAAGATCGGCTCCACCATTCAACATAGATCTCCTCGGTATTAGCAAAAAACTGTCTCGTTGGAGTAGCAGTCTCTCTCGATACTTGATCAGTCTTGTTGAGATGGCGTTTAGAGAGTAACTACTCTCCGAGCGCAGCGACGATGTCGTCGATCGTGTAAAGACGTACATCGTCGCGATCGGCGGCAGCTTCGCGGATGCTGTCAGTAAACCCGCTCCGAGAGAACAGCGCGTATTCGACGGTCCGCTTGCCACCGCCCGACGGCTGCCATCGGAGTTCCTCAACGTGTGTCTCCAGCGATGCCAGCGCGCTGTAGTCGAGCGGCGATTCTTGATACTTACACTCGCCCACGACGAGTGTGTTTTCGTCAGTGAGTCCGACGACGTCGATCTCGTGGTCCTGATACCACCACTGCCCGATGTCGACGATCGGCGTCTCGTCGTACAGCGTCCACAGGGCCTCACAGCACAGTTGCTCGAAAGCGGGAGCGACGAAATCAGCCAGCTCGGGTTCGACGAGTCGTTCGTAGGCTTCGTCGCCGAACTGCTCGTAGCGATCCGAACTCCCGTACACGAACCGGAACCAGAACCGGAACAAGGGGTCACGCAGCCGGTACTGGCTTCGCTTGGACCGTTCGGGTTTCTCAGTCACTGGAACATGCCGCTCGATGAGCCGAAGCCGAGAAAGACGGTCCAAATACGTCGATAGCTGGTTGTAGTCGATACCGGTCACGCCAGCGATCTCGTTGCGGCCGGTCGCCCCGCCGGCGATCGCTTCGAGGATCGAGAAGTAGCGCGTCGGCTCCGTCAGTTCCATCCGGAGGACGTGCTCCGGCTCGTTGCGGAGCGAGCCGTGACGAGTCAGCACCGTTTGCTGGATGTTTTCGCCGAGCGATCGATCGGCATCGAGTTCTTCGAGGTAATAGGGAACGCCTCCGAACACACTCCACGCACGCACAGCCTCGTCCGCCGTCGCATCGTCCGGGAGAAACTCCGTCGCGGCGTCGAACGAGAGTTCACGGATGTCGTGTGTGAGGGACGTTCGCCCATATAGCGGGCTGTCTCCGAGCAGCGTCGCTTCCTCCATCATGCTGATCGACGACCCGACCAGTACGAACGTCGTCCCCGACTCATCGAACTCGTGATCGAACAGCGCCTGTAACACGGACGGAAGACTCTCGTCCTGTTCGATCAGATACGGAAACTCGTCGAGTACAACGATCGCGTTCTGGTCGGCTAGATACCTGAACAGCCGCTCCCAATCGGGACGAATGTCTTCGATACCAGGAACTGTGTCAGCCGCAGCCTCGACGAACTGTTCCAGTTGGAGCTCCCGCGTCTTCTGTCGTGCTTGATAGAAGACCGCGTTCTCTCGTCCCTCAAGCGCCTTCTTGACGAGTCTCGTCTTTCCCAGCCGTCGCCGTCCGTACACGACTGCGAGATCCGCGTTCTCCGAGTCGAAAAGGCTGTGAAGCCTATCTAACTCCTCCGAGCGGTTCACGAAGTCTGTCATAGCGCTGATTTAGAGGGTAGCAGATAAAAATATTCTGAATAATCATACTCCAGAATATCATATCTAGAGATATCATCGATCGAGGATTCCGCCAAAGCAAAATTGGAATAGATCCGAGACCAGACATATACGTTGGCAAGTCTATTAGAAATACTACCTTTCGTCTCAAATCACGAAACGGTTTTATAACTCGTTTGCCTCATTTGAGAGAATATGACAACAGATAGTCAATTCTGAGTGATATCAAATTTCATAAGTGATGCGGATTTGTAGAAGTTCAACAGAGTCCCTTGGTTATAAACGAGATTTTGAGTTAGCGAATCAATGCCGGTACAAACTTAGCCGTAAATTCGGTTGAGCAGAATACGGTCCGCGTCAACATCGATAAATTCGATTGTCTCGCCGGACGCACTGAGTTTCGCACAATCCTCAAAGACCAGAATGTCGACGGCATCGTTGATATGTGCCCTAATCTTGGAGCCAGTACGCTGATAGCCGTAGAGACGTGCGATCTCGAGTACGAGATCCTCACGTGTCATCCGGGTACCTGCTTCGAGTATCAGATGGCCTGCCCGTGCGAGCTCTTCGAGGGGAATCTCATCAGCAGACCGACTCGCAGTCCCCGTGTTAGTGCGGAGTGTAATCGTGTCGGGGCGCTCACCGGGCCAAATAAACCCATCGTGAAGACACACCGCATTCCGTCGGTTTTGCTTGCGCGCTGTCTTGTTGAGTGACTGGCGGATATTCTTCCCGAGACGGGTGATATTCCACCGACTAATGGCGGCTCGGAATATGATATCTCTTTTTTCGGGCCCGAATTCGTCGACGACGTTAACAAGTGTCGACGCAACGCGACGCGTCGACACCTCGTCGAAGGACTTGTCACGGCGCGTCGAAACCTGTGGTTCCTGCCACTCAGTGGTATATTCTTGGATACCACTTCGTTCGTCTTTTGGGATGGCATCGACAGTGACCTCCGCTACCTCCGTCGAGACGCCACCATCAGCGACGGGACTATCCGCAATGAGTTTCTCGACCTTCGATTCGATGGCTTCGATTTCGCGGCCCTTGTTCGAGGCCCAATCAGGCGACCAGATGCGGTGAATCGTCCATCCGAGATCCTCTAGCACGGCCTGACGCGTTCGGTCTCTGTCACGGGCAGTTTTTGAGGAATGGTAGGCGGCGCCATCACACTCGATACCGAGGACGTACTTGCCCGGCTTGTCTGGATGTCTGATCGCGAGGTCAATACTGTAGCCGGAGCTTTGGACCTGTGTCGAGACATCTAAGCCGCGGTTCTCTAGTGCTGTGTAAACGGCTTCCTCGAACTCGGAGTCGAACTGGAGGAACTGTGTCTCTGAGTCCGAGCGAGTCAATGCGTCTTCGCCGTGCTTTGCGTACTCGAGATAGTGTTTGAAGTCCTCAACACCGCCCTTGTCCGTGCGCTGGAGATCGATATCGCCCGGCTGAAGCGAGGAGACCACTTGGATATGCTCTTTGGCACGCGTCACGGCTACGTTCAGTCGTCGTGCGCCGCCCGTCTGATTGAGTGGACCGAAGTTCATCGAGATTTTGCCGGCCTCATCCGGCCCGTAGCCAACGCTGAAGATGAGCGCATCCCGCTCGTCTCCTTGGACGTTCTCCAGTGGTTTCACGAAGAAGCCTTCGAGGGCGTCATCCTCCGAGACGAATGCATCCAACTCGGGATCTTGACCACGCGCTTCCTCGATAGTATCTCGAATGGCCTGCGCTTGTGCGGAACTGAACGCAACGACACCGAGGCTCTTATTGGGCCGTTCTTGGAGGTGCTCGCGCACTAATTCGAGGACGCGGTCCGCCTCCGGTTGGTTCGTACTTGACCCACCTCGATCGTAGAGGCCATCCTCGACGTAGACGAAATCAACGCCCATCGCGTCGTCGGCGTTGTTATCCGGGAACGTCCGAAGTGCGCCGTTGTAGTATTTCGCGTTGGAGAACTCGATAAGCTCGTTCGTCCGGCTGCGGTAGTGCCAGAGCAACCGCTTTTCGGGAAGAACCGTTGAGGCCTCATCCAAAATGCTCTCGAGGTCTTCGCGCACGCCTTCGGCGGTTTCGACATCCGCTTGGAAGAACGATGTCGGGGGAAGCTGTTTGCTGTCGCCCGCGATGATAACCTGCTCACCGCGGATAATACTGCTAATGGCGTCCTGGGGCATGATTTGAGACGCCTCGTCGAAGATGACCGTATCGAACTCTATCGAGCCATGTCGCACGTACTGGGCAACCGAGAGGGGGCTCATCATGAAACAGGGCTTGAGTGTTGTGATGAGCGTCGACACCTCATCGAAGAGTTCGCGTAGCGGCATGTGCTTGCGACTCTTCTGAACTTCGCGACGCAGCGTTACCTGTTCGGAGCTACTCGCATGCTTGAGTTCCGTTTGTGGGCGTCGATTCGTGACGCGATGTTGAATCTCGGCTTTTGCGTACTCGCGCTGCTGTTGGTCGAGATGCCGGAACTCCTCGAGTAAATCGTTGTACTCTGTCGCACTAAACGAGTCGAAGCCGGTGTCAGAGTACACCTCGTTGAGCCACTCGGTGTAGAAGTTTCGCTTGAAGGTATCGATGAGCGTCTCGGCCGCGTGACCTTCCGCGAGGTATCGCTCGAGGAACTCACCCGCTGGACTCTCCAGAATGCCGTCTCGTGTGTCTTGATATTGAATCCACGACTGTAGTTCTTCGATAGCATCGTATCGAGCGGTAAGCCAGGATTTGACCGCATCCATGGCTGCCGTTTCGATATTGGCTTCGTTAATCGAAACCGCGTCGAGATCGAAGACATCCGCGAGGTCATCTCTCGCTGTCTCCCAGTCAGCAAGGGCCCCATCGAGGCGCGTCGCAAGCGCAGCAGTCTCGTCGGCATCACGTTCGAGGACTAACTCATCTAGGACGTCTGCGTCTACGAGATCGTTAGCTGCGACGGCAGCCACCCACGCCTGGGTGTCCAATACTGTCTCCCAATCTGTTGTCGGCCCATCGTAGAGATGACCAAGTTGGGCCATCATCGCATCGTACTCCTCAAGTTCGTCTTCGAGGGTGTCGACGCGCATCAACGCCTTCGTGTCCGAACGAAGTCCCTCGATACCCGGTTGGTAGCCATCAGCTGCGTGAGAGAGAATGCGCTTTTTGAGCCGACGATACGAGGGACTCACGTATCGGAGTATACCATAACCACTCAACTCGCCGTGGAGTTCGGTGGCATCCGTACTAAAGATCGATTCCTCGTAATGTTCAGAGAGGTCACTTCTCTTCTCGGTGAGTTCACGGCTCTTCGTCGCGAGGGACTGAAGACGATCGTCACGCGCGTAGAAATCTCGTTCAAGATGTTCTGGCGTCAGGGCCACGTCCGGCCTGTCTCCCAGTAACGTAACGAGATCATCAGCCGCACGCAGGTCCGCTATTGAGGACAGCGACGTGTCGAGGAACGATTCAGCGGCCTCCCGTGTGCGTTTCAGATCCTCAAGCGTCGTAATAGCCTCCGAGATCGTCGCCTCAACTGAGTCGGCGGTGTCAATCTGCCAGCGTGAGATAGCGACGTGCTGCCAGGGATGGCTCCCATCACGGTTGAACTCGTCTTCGTAGGATGCAAGCGATGCGAGTTGCTCTTCAATCGCTTGGATGTCCGATTGGCCGTACGCAGTTGGCTGCCCAAACGAGGCATCGATGCGCGGGCAGTCATCGCGTTTGGAGACGATCCCAAACGCTTCATACGGTGTTATGTCTTGGCCCTCAGGTTGGTAGAACAGCTTGTCCTTATACTGATTGAGCGTCCGTCTCGTCGTTTCTAATTTGTTGACGACGCTATCCCGCTCACGCGGGTGTTGGAGCGGATCGGCGTTGAGCTCGCGACCGAGGTCTTCGAGTACCTGTTTCTTGCTCGCTTTCTCGCCGTGGGCCTCCAAACAGAAACGCCCGAGATCATTATCGTCTAAGCGATCTTTGACGACATCGAGTGCGGCCTGTTTCTCGCTGACAAACAGGACCGTCTCGTCGGCCGCCATCTTCTCCGCGATGATGTTCGAAATTGTCTGACTCTTGCCCGTCCCCGGTGGACCCTGAAGGACGAAACTCACACCGCGCTTGGCTGCTTCGATAGCCTCTTGCTGGCTCGAATCGGCGTCCAGAACCTGATACGTATCGGCAGGGGACACCTGTTCATCGAGTTCCTCCGCACTCGGTGTGGCGGCAGGCTCGGGCAACGCGTCGGGATTACCATTAATCGCTTCGACTAATGGGTCGTCTTTGATCGCCTCCCGGTTTTCTTCGAGGTCAGCGTAGAGACCAAACTTCGAGAAATCGAAGATACCCAGTATCACTTCGGGCGCGATACGCCAGCGATCAAAGCCACTGATAACATCATCAATGTACGCGAACGCCGTTTCGAGCTCGTCGAGCGAGAAGGTCTCATCCGGTGCAAGCTGAATGCCCCGTTCCGCGCTCAGTAGCTTCCGGAGCGCGGGATTGATTTGTACATCGGCATCCTCGCTTGTGATCTCGTAGTCGTGGCGCTCGGCGTTTCGGTTCGTCTCTTCTTCGAGCGTGACTTGGACGAGAAAGAGCGGCGTACGGAGCTCTGAGTCGCTATGATCGACATCGTACCATCGGAGTGTCCCGAACGCGATGAACAGCGAGTCAACGCCTCGTTCGCGGAGGAAGCGTTTCTCCCGTAGGCGAATGTTGTTGAGTGAATTCTCTGTCGCGCCGTTCGCCCGGATAGACGCCACCTCATCCGAAGCTAGCGTGTCCGGGTCTGCGGGTGAGCCACCCTCTTCGTCTTGTGCTGAACGGCGAATATAGAGGGGTTCACGGTCGAAAATCGTGCTCGAAACCGTGAGTGGGTCAGCACGATGGAAAGGAAGTGACTTCGTTTTCGTTGCCGAAAAATTGACGAGGTTGCTCCGCCGCGTCAAATCTAGGAGCTGTTCCTTCCAACTGTTGATTTTCTTATCGAGAGGGTTGGACGCCGTCTCAGTCTCGTCTGTTGTGGTGGCTGTCTGATCGGTCGCACGCTCGAATGCCTCAGTATCGAGGGTAGCGTCCCACGTCGGCGCCACGATGTGGCTTCCTGTGGCCGTCTCCGAGTCAGACGGGGTATCGGTAGCTTCCTGCTCCGAAGGGGTATCAAGGAGTGAGCCGACAGTGCCCTCACCTTCCGGATTGCTCGTGTCTGCCGTGTCATTAGCATCCTCAGATGTGGCTGGCTCATCCCAGTTAGCATCCGCATTATCAGCGCACTGCGTACAGGTACGGCCCTCGTGCTTCATCCACCGCGGCAGTGTCCGTTGGCACTCGTCGCATACAAACGTCTGCTCACTCATGATAGAAGTCGGATGGGATGTATAGATAGGCCAGTATGGATATATCTTTCTAGCTAGTGTAGTGGTATTAGGAATAGCCTACTCTCCGGTTCTTCGAAGAACACTATAGTTAATTCACTGCGTTTGTACCACCAGACAATCACTTACGTTGAGTTGTCGCTTCGACCAGTCAGTAGGCTCCCAGTCCCATTCCTCGTTCATCGATCACTCGCACCTTCACGTCCATACTCTGCTCTGATCTCTTCGCTGGAGTGTGTTCGACCTTTCTGGATGTCGACCTCGCTCGCAGCGATCGCCTTGAGATCCGCACGGTTGAATTCGGGATGTTTCACCGCGTCACGAAGTACACCGCGGACGAACTCGCTGCGGCTGTTGTACCCGAGATCTTCCCACGTTGCGTCAATGTCGGCGAGAAACGTCTCCGTCATTCGAATGTTGACCGTCGTTTTTTCGGGCGGCGAACTGGCTTCGGACATGCTACTGTGTTAAAATTGTGTAGCATAGCGGTTGCGTCGAGTCAGATGTTGTCGAGATTCCCCCGTCGCTGCTCCATCCTTTCGTGTTGACTCCGCCGGTCGTAGTGTTCGTCGAGAACACCCGCCGTCACGTTCGCGCGGTCACTGACGACATCTTTTGGAACATCGCTGTTCAAATGGTGAGTGATCCCACCACGCCGGAGAGCGTGCGGACTGACGCTCGAGGGACAGTCGAATGCGGCGGTATACTCCATCGCATCGCAATCGTCTGGATCACGATCGTGGGGACACTCTCCAGTGGAAATACAGGGCCTTGCGTATCTGTAACAGTCTCCCCGAAGCGTCGATCGATGTGCACGTCCGTTCGATGTCGACACGAGTGGTCGCCTGTCGAACTCGTCGTCAACATCGGGTCGGCGATTCGCTATCCAGTCGGCGAGAAGCCGGCACACGTCGTTCGATAACGCGATCAGTCGCTCCCCACCCGTTCCGTTCTTGATCGTCGTTTCCGTCTCAGGACGGTGGACGACGGCGATATACCGCCCATCCGGATCGTAGTCGTCGACGTCGATCGAGTGGACCGCTCCGGTCCGCATCATCGTGTGCCACATCAGCGTGATCACGACGTGAGGACGTGACGCGTACTCGTACTTCGAGAGGTACTCGAGAATCTCTTCGGCACGCTCGGACTCGAGCATCACGTCGCGGACGTTCTGCCCATCACGCAACACGGGCGACCGCACCTTCGTGTGGAGGTCGTCGACGACGGCGTCGATACTCTCTAACCACTTCACGAAGACGCGAATCGTGTCTATCTGGGTCTTCTCCGTGGCGGGCGCGAGATCACCCTCGCGACGACGCCACAGACGATACGCGTGAAGGCTCCGTCCGCTCAGTTCGTTCAGGTTGTCTATGTCTTCTTCATCACACCAGCGAACGAAGTGACCGAGACGGGAGCTGTGTGAGTACAGCGTTGCCTTGGCCACCTCGGCTTCGCGATGGGCGAGGTACAGTTCTACGGCTGTTTCCGGGTCGATTGGTTCGAGACTCATCGCTCTTTGTGGCGCGAGTCGCAGTTACGACCCCGATCTGAAATCCTCGATTTCGGGCGGTACAGGCCCGAAAGGACGATCCGTTCTCAGTGTGAACTCGCGCCCGTCGCGCCCGTATCGTTCTAATCGCGTGACTGCGGCGGGGTGACTGCCGTAATACTGCAAGGCGCGTGCTTTCGTCCGACAGATGACCGCCTACTGGTGCATCAATGGCATTCGCGTACAGCCGAACTGGACGGTGAAGCGTCCTCTGGCACTTCAAGAGAATTCGGAGTGCCGTGTAAGACGGAGGATGTCCGCGTAGTGGCGAATGTAATGCCAACACTCTCGAATCGCACGTCCCGTTCAGCGCCGTTGGTCTCGTGAACGACCTCTCCGTGAGCCGTAGCTACCTGCAGGACGAGGCGCAGTTAAAAATGCGATCCCGTAGATAGCCGTCAGCGCGCCGGTGTCGCTTCCTCAGGGATCGCATACGGCTGGCCGCAGCCGTGTCTTCCTAACGTAAGTCGGGATAGGCGGTATGCTTCTCTCGGCGGTGCTCGACCGACTGTCGCTGCCGCCGTGGATCTGCCTCCGGGCGCTCCCGCAACTCGTCCGGTAGTTCGCCGAACTCCACGACGGTGCTTCCGCAGACAGGGCAGTCCGTACGCTGGGGAGCTGCGCTAACAGTATGGAGACGCTGATACTCCTGTATCTCCCGCGTTCAGCACACCGATTATATATACGATCAACCAATCAACCAACTGTGGGTGACACTACCCGATTTTTGTTCAGCAATTAGGTGCAAAAGCGACCAACTCAACGAATTTCAACAGCGCCAGTTACTCGTCTTCGAGAGCGTCGTAGATCTCTCGGTTTGCATCTCGGTCGTCCGCCGCGACCCGCCGAACCAGTTCCCGCCGGATCTCCTCCATCACGTCGTCAAGCGGAGAGGTCGTTTCTGCGCCTTCTTCGGTGGCCATACCTGAACTGACGCTTCGAACGCCGTTAATCGTTCGGGTCCGACGAATCGCCTGTCAACTCCGATAGCCCGTACCGGACGAGTTCGTCTCGCCACGCTTCGATCTCACCGGCCAGATCCAACTCTTCGGTGTGGGATCGCAGATACTCGGCGGTTTCTTCCTCATCGACGGCCGCTTCGTCGGTGCCGAACGCTTTCAGTATCGTCCTCACTTCGCTGTCGTACTCGAACCGATACCCGTTGAGGAAGTAGAAGACGACCGTCACGTTGAGCGCGGTACGTTTGTTCGCATCGACGAAAGGGTGATTAGCGACGAGGAGCCGCAGAAGATGATACGCCTTCTGGTGGACGGTTTCCGGCGCTGAGCCGAAGTTCCCCTCTTCGATGTAGTTCAGTGCGAACTCGATGTCACCACGGTTCCGAACACCGGCGGGAGTATCGGGGTACTCCGCGACGACGTCGTCGTGGATGGTGACGACGTCTTCGACGGACGGGTACCACAACGAGTCGGCCATTCGCTCCAATCTCGATACTACACCAGTGTAGATGTTGCTATGATGAGACGGGAGAGTGATGTCAGAAATCGCTTTTTTCAGGACGCCGATTTCGACCGTCTCACGCCTGAAAGGTCTAGTCGCTCGACAGTCGAAGTAGCGCCCGTCGCGCCCGTGTCGCTGCAGTACGTTTCTAAACACAGGACAGCGTAGACGTCTTATAGAGAGGCCTACCTTCCCGCGGATCAAGTTCGTAATGCCACATCACAGGAGTCGCTCCTGTCTGGTGATTTCGAGTGAACCATCGGATGGTACGGCTCTGTTGAAATCTATTCTTCAGATATAGTCTTGCCTGAAACAGCCGGTCGCTGAAGAGTGCAGATAGACACCAAATTATTAATGAAAGGGATTTCATGTGTGAAATATGTCCAATAAGGGCGGGGTTGATCTATTAGAGGAATGGCAGACAGGAGCCTTTCTTATCCTTGGTAGTGTCGTTATCGGGTTTATTCTGGCTGCTATTGGCGGGTCTGTTGGTGGCCGAATCGGGGGATTGAGTGGATTTGTTGCAGGACCGATAGTAGGGTTTCTCGTATTGTCGTATCTCTTCTACGGACGCTGAACTACCTGTATTGACCGCAACCGGGTCAGAATATGTCCCCTGTTGAGGATTTCAACAGAGCCGATGGTACCTAAATAATCTATCGGCGATTATGGGGTCGCGTTCAGTTAGAGGATGAGACGGACGATTTCTGAGTGTCTATGCCGGAATTCGACCGCCTCAGCGAACGTACTACGTAGATCGACTTGTCGTTTGTGGAGCGAGATCGGACGTCACACTGAGCGATTGAAGTATAGTAGACGTTAGAAATAGTTACTCATATTTAGTACCGAGAGTTGATCAAGAGCGATATCGATTGCCGTTGTAAGCTCGTCGAGCGAGTCGAAGAACTGGTTGCTAAGAGCTGCTTGAAGCTGTCTCCATCATTTCTCGATCGGATTCAACTCCGGCGAGTACGAGGGGAGCGTCACAAACGCGAGGTCGTCACGGGCTGCCAAGTCCGTGACGGCCGTTGCCTGTAAGTACGGTGCTCATCGAGGACAACAATTAGATCATCTTCGAATTCACCACATAGTGCTAAAATGAACTGTTTTGCGTGAGCGGCGGTGATGTACTCTGTAAATCGAGAAAAAAGCGATCACCGTTCTCGGTGATCGCGCCCAGCAGGCACGTCCAGTCCCGTCGGCCTGAAAGTTCGACAGAAGGCCGCGTGTCGCGCGGAAACCACGCAGCACGCGGCTCCACTTGGACAGATTTCCTGGTTTGATCGATACACACTACTGTGGCATCCATTTCCCGCCACTTTCTCTGATCTCGTCGTAGAACTCATCTTGCTCGTTTTCGTCGGATTCAGCGGTTGAACGGCGTGGTTTTTGAAAACTCAACCCCGCCTCTGTCAACAACCGCCGACAACTCGGGACTGAGTACTCGACGCCGTACGTTTCTTGAAGGTATTCTTGTGCGAGCGCCGGCGTCCACGCCGGTGCGTCAATACCGCTCTCTTGGGGCGATTCGTGAACTGTTTGCTCAAACGCTTGTTGCTGTTTTTCTGAAAGCTTTCGCTTTCGTCCCGATCGGTGAGCATCAGAAACGGCCTGTTCAAGTGGGTCGTCCGTATCGAACCGCTTGAGCCAGTTGTAGATCGTTTTTCGTTCTGTATCGTACCACTCGGCAAGTTCGGTTTGCGTGACGCCATTTTTGTACGCGATCGCGGCTAACAACCGTTGTGTCGGCTTGTTTCCGTCAACATTGTCAAGCGCCTCTTGGAGTTCTTCGACGGAGATCTCGTTGAGGTGATCCATTCTAGGCAACCTCATTTTCTGAGTAAAAAATTCTATCGGCTACTATAGAAATAACATGTCAGTTGGTGTGTATGTCATCATGTGTAGTATATACTTTATCGGCCAATAAGGGCTCGATCAGAGTCACACCGCTATTCACAACTGGGTTCATAAAGCTGATCTACAGCCGATCTCGACCGTCTCTAAGGAGCAACTCGCGGTTGACGAAAAGATGCTCCCGCCTCTACGGCCAGAAGTTCTGGCTGTACGGCGCTGTTGATCCGTATACGAACGAAATTCTCCACATAAGCCTCTATCCGACCATAAATAAACAGACGGCGCGATGGTTTCTCATTGAGCTACATCGGCGCTACCAGCTGAATGACGTTGAATTTCTCGTCGATGACGCAGACAATCTTGGATCAGTTCTCGCTGAAGATGGCTGTCGATTTCTAGTCATTCGACATGGAAGTCGGAGTGCCATCAAAAATATCATTTAGGTAATAGAATATCGAAAATACACGTTCAAAATTATTTTCAGCAATGCGAACTCGGGACAGCTCAAAACTGGCTCGAAGCCGTCACCGTCCACCGCAATTCACGCCAAACTTAATGCGCCCTCCCGTGTCCTCAACGACAACTGGTGACGCGTCAGTTTCCACGACTCTCGCTCAGATCGTCCCTGGTTCGACGTCGGCGTCCACAATCCGGTTGTAGTACGCCTCAGCCCGCTGTTTATCTGCCGTCGACAGCCCGACGATGGGCTCACGAACCGGTCTGCCGTACCGGCGGGCGAGTTCGAGGCGCCGTAGCGGCTGCTCGTACTCCACTCAGCTCCCGGTTGTTTGCTCGGCGACGGTCAGACGCACTCACTTCGGACGTGCACCGGTTGCTGCACTGTCGTTCCCAATCCCGGACATCCATTTGCTCGCTGTCGCCCAACTTCACCGACGTTCGAAAATGGATCGATACCGATCGATTCCCGTGACTACTGCGGCCACTACGCGTCGAACTGTGCCCGAATGCGTTCATCGACGTACGTGGTTTCTTCGTCGGTGAGGCACATGGGATTGACTGTGAACGCCTCTGGAAGGTCGTCCGCGCCGACGAAGACGCGTGGTTCTTCGCGCCGGAGAGCACCGACGATCTCGGTGGCCGAGATCCCAGCCGAGCCGGCCTCGACTGTGACCGTCAGTTCGGGTGCGACGGCCGTCTTGTCCGCGGCGGTAATCGATGTTCTAACGCCAGCCACCGAATCGAGGGTCGCTGCGATACGCTCAGACCGGGCGCGCCACTCGCGCTGGCGTGCGTCGTGATCCTCCGCTTTGAACGCGTCCAAGGCCCGGATGAACCCAGCAAGTTCCTCCTTGCCGACTTTCATTGGCCGACCGATGCCCTGTCGCGGGACGCCACCCAGCGCCTCCGGATCTACGAGGGTCGTCGGTGGCTCCCAGACGGCCTCGGCCGCGTGCATGTCGAGATGTTGCGCCGCGACCGACGACACGAGGGCCGCCCGACCAGCAAGGAAGCCTGTCGTCTGCGGGCCGCGGATGGCCTTACCACCGCTGAACGCCACGAGATCCGCCCCCGCGTCGATGAACGCTTCCAGGTTGGTCACCGGCGGGAGTTCGGCAGCCGCGTCCACGACGACTGGCACGTTGTGGTCGTGTGCGACGTCGCAGACGGCCTCGAGAGAGGGCTCCGTGTACGGTTTTTGCACATATGCGACAGCGGCGGTGTCTTCGGTGATGGCGTCAGCGTACTCCCAGGGCTCGACGTTCTGTGCGCCGGTTCCGAGGTGGTGGTCGTTCGTCCCGACATCGACGATGCGCGCACCCGCCGCCCGTAGGGCGTGGTCGTAGCCTGTGCGGTGAGTGCGCGCCATCACGATCTCGCCCGGTAATCCTTCAGTATCGGGCAGTTGCGCCATCGCGCCGATGTCATCCCCAGCGATGCAGGCGGCTGCCCCGAGTGCTAGTGCTGCCGCCGCTCCGGACGTGACGTAGCCTGCTTGCGCGCCCGTTACGTCGGCAATGAGGTCGCTGGCGCGTGCCTGCAGATCGGATAACCGGACAAAGGCATCCGCCGCACGATTCATCGCGTCCACCGCTTCGGGACGAATCCGACTGCCGCCGATTCGCGTTTTCGTGCCCGTGGCATTGACGACGCTCGGGACGCCCAAGTCCTCGTAGATGGTATCGTCTGGCATCGTATTCGCGGGTGCGTTGTCGAGCGCTAAATAGTTGGTCGTCTCGTGCCGGTCTGGTGGGCGTGAGAGAGTCGATTGGGTGCCGTCGCGGAGCGCGTTGCGGCGGGTGAGGACGAGTAGCAGGCGCCCGGTCCGTGACTACGCCTCGTGGACAACCCGGTCGATGGGGCGCTCCCACGGCGCCGGGAAGTAGTTCCACTCGAGGAACGCCTCAGGCGCCCAGTGGAGTGCACAGTCAGGCGCGTACGCGAATGAACTGCCGGCGCCGTGGTCACCTAGGTAAGGAACGAGTTACCGTTCACTGTCGCCCGCACGTCCGCGTTAGGGTCGGCGCTGACACGATTGTAGCCAAGGACGTGTGGCCACTCTGCCGGGAACGCGTTGCCCGGAACGCTCGATTCCGTGGTGTCGCCCCTGCTGGTGTTTCGACCCGGTCGTCGGCGTCGGCGATCTCAACCGGGCGGGCGTCCGCGAACGCGGTATTGCCGTAGCGGGCCTACCCGCCTTTGTCAGCGAAGCTCATGTATCCGCCGGCGATCTCGAGTGCTCCGCCCTTCTGGACCTACTCCGCGAGCACCTTTCACCGGTCAACATCTCGGTCACCCGCGTCGACCTCCGGCGTCACCTGGAGGATGTCGGCACCTACATCACTCAGTATCACCAGGTCGAATCCGGCTAGCTCCTCGCGGGTACGGGGATCTCAGCCTCGGCAACGTGACACGGTTGGTACGTGACCGTTGCCCCAGTGTCTTCGAGTATGTTGATGAACTGGCCGGCCGCTCCCGGAACGACGAGTGAACTCCTGTCGATAATCGCAGAGATGTTAGATGTTCGATTATACGTCTGACTGTCACCGTGATTTCACTGCGCGCGCTCGGAGGGGTGACTCTCAGATCCGTTCCGCCGAGAGACTCCGGTAGAGGGCGAACTCACCCACGGATCGCTGATCCCGTCTATCTGCGGTGTCACCATCTTCCAATCTCGCCCGTCTCCAATTGCTTGAAAACAATCTCGTCGATCCGGGCGCGGATCTCGTCGATGTCGTGGGTGTGGTTCACTGGGCCCCGCCTGCGAATAGCTGCACAAAGCGCCCGGAGTATATTACAAACATACGAACGTAATGCCAATGGTCGTTATTTGGTAATCGTCGGCGACGCACTCGGCGAGCGATAAACTGCAGCCACGACCACATCGTGATCGACGTATGAAATTACAAATGGAACTGGAAATGGCCGTGGCGGTGTCCAAATTCGGTGCGAAACGGGTCGAGGTCAAATTAATAACTAGGATCAGTAGCACCACCGCGACTACCGATAAGGCCCTGTATTTAGTATCACATTTCTGAATCATCTATTTTGAATACTATTTTGCTTATTGAGGAATTCCATTTATAACTGAGTTCACAAGGCAGATCTACAGCCAGAAACAGGTCGAAGCCGACTCATGTTGCCGTCGATGAGACAGTGATTCAGCTTGGCGGCGAACGGTATTGGCTGTACGATTTGTTGAACTAGAACCAAATACCAACTATATATCGAATTCAAATCTGCAAAATAATTTTGTAGATTAGTTTTTCACGGAGCTCCGTGAAGACACGACATAGATGACGCGATCTTCCTCGTTGATGGTCCGGAGCCACTTCACAGAGCCTATTACAGATATAATCCCGACTGGCTTTGTTGAAATCCGCAGCGATTTACAGGATAGTTGGTCGAATAGGGAAGGACAGGGTACCTAGAATGCACGTTCACTAAACACGCCGAACAGCGCCACAAAAATCGCGACGAGAGCAAGGACGAGACCAGTACTCGTGTCGCCGTACATGCCGTCCATCACCGCAAGGCCGGCCAGTATTGCGGTGCCCCCGTAACCGACCCGTGTTGGGTATGTCGTGAGCAGCAGACTTGTCGGTGAACAATTGACGTGGAGGTACAAGTAGAATAGACGGTATTCAACAAGTAATCCCACTTACCGGCTGTTTCGCCGAGGAGAGTGTCTGACAAACAGGATTTCAACAGAGCCTCTCGGCTTCAAATCCGAACAACATATAAATTGGACCGTACAAACTATATTTTCATTATATAGTATATAATATATTTGTTTTCTAATATAACTAATGATCTATTTGTTTTATTATATAATCATTGAACTATTTGTTTACTAACCTTTTCAACCAACGCCGACGCAGAAACGCGTAACGAGTGCTGCCATCTTCGCTTTCGCATGGAATCAGCTTCAGTCGATCACATCGAGAACGTTCTAACCCTCCAGTAGAGCTTGAATCTGCATCTTCGATGCGTGGTTGATTCTCGAAACGCCACAGACAGTGAGTTTCGACGGAGAGGAGTCACTGCCGGCGGCGGTTCGTCGCCGCCAGCGACAGTGTTGCCATTCACGACCGCTGTCCGGTCGGTGGACAGCTACCGGAAGAACCGGTCGTCGAGTGGCCAATTCGCTGGAACAGCCCTGCGGACACCAAGCGCTGTCCAAGCAGCTCGCAACACCATCTCACGGAACTCCGTGAACGGCCACCTCCTGCCGGCGCTGGCGCCGGCGACGACCTCGTACAACTCATCGGAGGTGACCTTCACATTCTCAGCGAGGTCAATCGGAAGTTCGTCTCCGGAGCTGTTGACAACAAAATCAAGCAGGTGCTCTTCCTCTAACTCACTGTCTGCTTGGGTATGTTTCACACTGCATTCAAGCAGACACTCACTCTACCCCGATGTGATCGACTGAGGATTCACCGTCCATCGGTCTCTCGTGGATCTTTGGAGTGTTTCTCTGCCCAGATATAATGGAGGTACTTTTGTTATTTTTCGAACCGTGCCCCTCGGAAATTGAACACTGAGGGCACAGGCTGGGTGGCGGGTCGTCACGACTGGTCACCACGATAGCACGGTTCGACGCTCTCGTCCTCAGTGACGGCTTGACCGACGCACCGCCACGGAGGGGGCTGTCGAAACCGCGGGTGGGATCCACTTCGCCGACATTGCTGGAGCGGGCACGAACTGCTCTTCGACGGCGGTACGACGGCACACCGTCTCCGGATCTCGTCTCGGCACACTCGCTGTCAGTTACGTACCACGCTGTTCGAGACAGTGTTCAATTATCCATCAACTATAAGTAGAATCGTTAACTACCCCTTCCTGGTTGGGAGTGATCGCCGCGCGAAGGTGTAACACCACCCACCAACCCATCGACGGGTGTACACAGAGCAATGTCCAAGGACACATTTGACGGTCTGTACGACGCGGACAGGCGTAGCGTACTCAAATACCTGGGAATGTCGGGGGTGGTCGCGGCCGGCTCGGGTC
>ENA-ORCS01000457-ORCS01000457.1-marine-metagenome-genome-assembly--contig:-NODE-457-length-29129-cov-3.617479_pt1 | contig 29129 bp, 30 predicted proteins | sample MGYA00237781_ERZ508513 | MGnify/ENA primary metagenome ERZ508513 (study PRJEB26184, sample SAMN06268793) | marine metagenome | isolation source: Eden Landing Ponds, San Francisco, CA, USA | place...
GCGGCCGCTGCGACGGCCGACGCCTGTCTCACCCCCGAGGAGCCCGACACCTCCGCCGAGGCGATGTCGGTTTACGACCGGCTCTGGCACTCGGAGGTCGCACCGAACGCCCAGACGCGGTTGCTGATGACCGAGCTGCTCTATCTCGCGGACAACGACCGGTACGACCAGTTGATGCGTGACCTGCGGTCGGCCAGTGATGACGTACTCACCGAGGTCAACAACGGGAACCGACTGGCGGCACGCAAACTGCTCCACCTCTCGGATATCCCGCTGCTCACCGACGTCGCGCGCAAGCAACTCGGGGTGTAACCGACCCCGCCCTACTTCGCTCACTCTGGCGAGTTCGCTCGTGGAGGGTCGGGCCACCGATAGAGCACCGCTCTATCGAGGCCTCGAAACCGGGCCCCCTGCCGGCGTTCAGTACAGTTCCCCGCCGAGCGGGACGTCCTCGTCGGGAACCACGAGCACGGGATTCCCGTCGTCGCCGGGGACGCCGACGGTCAGCGCCTCGGATCGGAACCCCGCGATGCGGACCGACCCCAGGTCCGTCGCACAGAGTACCTGCCGACCGACCAGGTCGTCAGCGTCGTGGTGATAGCCCAGCTGTGCGGCCGACTGGCGAGTCTCCTCGCCCAGTCCGAGCCAGAGTTTGACGAGTTCGGGCTTGTTCGCCTCGGGGAACGGCTCTGCGCGCTTTACTTCGGCGACCCGGATCGTGACGTCGAACGGTCCGTCGCTCATGTGTGGAGAACCGCTGGCACGCCCAAAACGATTGTCGTCTGTCGGGTCGCGGCGGACGCCGAGAGCGCCGAGAGCATCTATTTACGAGACGGACAGCATTCGGGAACATCGGTGATGACGCCGTCGACGCCCAGTTCGCGCAGTCGCGCGGTTTCAGCGGGTTCGGTGACCGTCCATGCGTTGACCGCCAGGTCCGCCTCGTGAGCCCGGTCGACGAGCGCCCGGTCGCAGACGTCCACCGCCGGATGGAGCGCCTCGCAATCGAGTTCCTCCGCCCGCTCGACCGCCCCGTCCGCCTCGAAGACGAGCCAGGCCCTCGGAAGGGTCTCGACGGCTTCGAGCGCCGGGGCATCGAACGACGAGACGACGATATCACAGTCGGGGTCGACCCCGGCGACCAGCGTCTCGAACTGTTCGCCGACCCGCTCTTTCAGTTCGGCGTGGAGCACGACGTCGGCGGGAACGGCGTCGAACACCTCGGCGACGGTCGGCACCCCCGCACCGGACCCCTCGACCGACAGGCCGGCGAGTTCGTCGACAGTGTGCTCGGCCACCGGCCCCGACCCGTCGGTCGTCCGGTCGACGGTGTCGTCGTGACAGACCACCAGTTCGCCCGACCCACAGCGACGGATATCGACTTCGACGCCGTCGGTCTCGACACCGTCGGCCCGCGTCGCGCTCCCCGTCGACTCGCCACTGTCTCCGAGCCCGACAGCCTGGCGGACCGCAGCGAGCGTGTTCTCGGGATTCACGCCGGCGAAACCACGGTGTGCGATGCAGTTCACGGGCGGCGGTTCGCCCCGGTCCGGGAAAGTCCTTTGCCGGTCCCGCCCCTCGTCGCGAGTATGCCAGTCGATTTCGATTTCGGCGACAGCGTGGTACTCGTGACCGGCGCCGGCGGTGCCCTCGGCAGTGCCGTCTGCGAGACCTTCGACGCGGCCGGCGCAACCGTCAGTGGTGCCGACGTGGTTTCGCCCGACAACGAAGACTTCCTCCTCGACCCCGAGACCGTCGACTTCTACCAGGGCGATTTCACCGACGAGACCGACGTCGCAGACACTATCGAAGCGGTCGTCGACGACCACGGTGGGCTCGACGCTCTGGTGAACGTCGCTGGAACGTGGCGCGGCGGGACGCCCATCGACGAGACTGACGTCGACACGTTCGATTTCCTGTTCGACGTGAACCTCAAGACGATGTTCCTCGCCTCGAAACACGCGATCCCACACCTCGAAGACTCCCGCAGCGAGCGTGCGGACGGTGAAGGCGACGACAGCGCCGAGCAGGGTGCGATAGTCAGCATCTCCGCACGGTCCTCCCTGGAGGGCGGTGAGGGCGACGGGATCTACCGGTCGACGAAAGCCGGCGTACGGATCCTGACCGAGACCATCGCCGAGGAGAACCTGGGCGAGGTACGAGCCAACGCGGTCATGCCGAGCGTCATCGACACGCCGATGAACCGCGAGATGATGGACCACGACGAGTCGTGGGTCGACCCCGCAGACATCGCAGAGGTCATCATGTTCCTCTGTTCTGACGCCGCGTCGGTGACGAGCGGCGCCGCCGTCCCCGTCTACGGTGAAGCCTGACAACAGGGTCCGGATACCCGGGTGGAGAATCGCCGCTGACCGCCGACTTTAGGACACTCGCGGGGCAACGAGGGGTATGGTGTCGCTCGTTACGGTCGGACTCGCAGCGTTGCTCGTCGGCACGGAGGCGTTTTTCACGGCGCTGTCGGTACTCAACCTCCGCCACGAGGAGGCGAGCGTCGAGGCCGAACGCGAGTGGGTCACGGCGGAGTTGGGCGTCGACGACCCCGACGAACTGCTCGACTACAACCGGGTGACCACGGGCCTGTCGCTGCTCAAGCAGTGGCTCACGCTACTGGCGGTGCTGCTGGTCCTGTTCTCGGGCGTGTTCGCCGACGCGGTCACCGCCCTGCAGGGAACCGGCTGGCCGCCGCTGGCACAGGCGGCGGTCTTCTTCGGCGGTGCCATCGTCGCCGCCCAGCTGTTCGACGTGCCCTTCGACCTGGTGAACACGTTCGTCGTCGAGGGGGTCTGGGGGTTCAACAACCAGTCCCCCGGTCTCTGGGCGCGAGACCTCGTGGTCGGGACCGTCCTGGGAGCTGTCCTCGCCGTCCCGCTGCTGACGGCGGTGGTCTGGTTCGTCGGGTCGGTGCCGTACTGGCCGGCGGCCGCGTGGGCGCTGTTCGTCGGGTTCGTCCTCGCGATGCAGATACTCAAACCGCGCGTGATCGACCCGCTGTTCTACGACTTCACGAAAATCGAGGGCGGAGACCTGCGCGACGCGGTCGACGACGTCTTCGAGCGGGCCGGGTTCGTCTGCGAGCAGGTTTACGAGATGGACTACAGCAGTCGCTCGGGCCACTCCAACGCCTACTTCACCGGATTTGGCCGTACCAAACGGGTGGTCCTGTTCGATACGCTGATCGAGGACATGTCGCTCGACGAGATACAGAGCGTGCTCGCCCACGAACTCGCTCACTGGAAGCGCAACCACATCTGGAAGTTCATCGGCCTCGCGGCGGTGCGCTTCGCCGTCGTCTTCGCCGTCCTGGGCTACCTGGTTGGCGCCGACTGGCTGTACGCCCCCGCGTGGGCGCCCGAGACGGCCTACGCCGGGCTCGTGGTCGCGTTCCTGATCGTCGCTCCGTTCCAGCGCCTGACCTCGCCGCTGGACAACTTCCTCTCGCTGAAATACGAGCGCGAGGCCGACGCCTTCGCGGCCGACACCGTGGGCGGCGACGCGATGGCCGACGCCCTCGCTAACCTCGCCAGCGAGAACCTCGCGAGTCTCTTCCCCCATCCCTGGTACGAGACCTTCCACTACGACCACCCGCCGATCCCCGAGCGGATGCGCCGGATGCGAGAGTTCGCCGGTGAAGCCACGAACGACGAGAGCGGTCCCCAGCCAGCCGACTAACTCGCAGTCTCGAGAACGGAGCCGTCAGAGCCCGCCTGCTCCGGTTGCTCCGGTACCACCGCCGCCGTAGGGTCCCCGGTCATAGTGCTTGCACACACCCCATGCGACGGGGGCGACCTCGTCGTCGATGTCGTGGCCGTCGAGCATCGCGTCCTCGAAGTCACTGACGTGCCAGCCCGCTTCGACGACGATGCGGTCGGCGACCTCGCGGGTGACGGCCATCCGTCGGCACGACTCGCCGTCGAACAGGCCACCCCACCGAAGGCGAACTGCACGTCGTAGTGTCTGACGAAGACGGCGTCGAAAGCGGGGTACATCGCCCGCACCGCGTCGTAGGCCAGGTCCCAGACGACGTCCAGGTCCGGCGATTCCTCCGCTCTCCCGAGCGAGAAGCGCGCGACCGGGACGACGACCGGTTCACCGTCCGGGCCCTCGTTGACCTCGACGACGTCGGTCACGTCACAGTCGTCGATACCGTAGGGTTCGGGTGAGACGAGCGCCCGGAGGTTCTCGCTCGCCTCGTCCGCACGGGCATCGAGGTTGACGTCTTCCGCGCTGTTGCCCGTGAACCGGTCTAGTGGGGAGGGCATCACCCCGGACGTTGGTCGGCACGGGATTTAACTAATGCAGGCTAAGTCCCGTCCTCAGGGAACGAGACGAAGGCGAGTGAGCAGGGCGGAGATACAGCCGTAACGCCTGTTCCAATCGAAATAATCAAGCACATTACTAGGAAACAACGAATCGTGATGGGGTTCACTCGTGAGGCTGGCTTAGAGTGGGATAATAACCACGGTCAGCCTCCATTCACACCATCACCGCTGAGTAGGGCTGGGACAGTCCGAATCAACGCTTGTGGAGACTGGTACCGCTGCGAGCGCGTTCCAACGAGAAATGTGCGCTTGCAAGTGCCGTCGTGGAAACAGGAAGTCCCAACCGCAAGGTGGGAAACCCCGCCCTCTACGAAGCCGCACCAGCGGCTGCGTAGGGTGGGGTAGTTCACTTTCATCGAAGTTTCGTGTCGGGCGTCGACGGTCACTGAACTCGCGGCGGGATGTAGCCGAACCGTCCGAACGACTGATAGGAACGGGCGTCGATACCGACGCATGGACGAGTACACTCGCCCGGACCCCGACCGGGCCGCGTTACTGACGATCGACGTGCAAAACGACTTCACCCGGCCCGGCGCTCCCGCGGAGATCGAGGGCACGGCCGAGGCGGTACCGCGAATGCGCAGACTCGTCGGGGCCTTTCGCGCCGCGAACGCGCCGGTCGTCCACGTCGTTCGTCTCTATCGGGCCGACGGGTCGAACGTCGACCGCTGTCGTCGGGGCGCGGTCGAGCGTGGTGCCGAGATCGTTCGTCCCGGGACCGTGGGCGCCGAACTCGTGGACGAACTCAAGCCGTCGAGCGACGTGATGCTCGACGCGGAACGGTTGCTGACCGGCGAGTTCCAGTCGGTCGGGGCCCGGGAGTGGTTCGCGTACAAACCACGCTGGAGCGCGTTCTACGAGACGGGTCTGGACGCGTTTCTGGGCGAACTGGGAGTCGACACTGTCGTCGTCTGTGGCTGCAACTTCCCGAACTGCCCGCGCACGACTATCTACGACGCGAGCGGACGGGAGTACCGGATCGTCTTCGTCCCCGAAGCCACCTCTGGGACCTACGAACGGGGAGTGACAGAACTGGCGACCATCGGCGTGGCCGTCAGGACCGCCCCGGAGACAGCCGACTGGATCGGACAGTAGTCGGCTCCAGCAGAGACGACGCGAGCGGCCGAGGCGGCCGTGACCGCTCGACGACAGTGTTATGTGGTGACATACCATAGTTTCGACGAGGATGGAGCGAGGCACCGACTGGGAGCGCGACGCCGTCCGCGAGCGCTGGGCCGAGATAGAGCGGCGTCGCCGAGCGGCCAGCCGGTTGCGAGGTGGGGCAGTACTCGTCCTCGGGGGACTGGCGCTGACGCTCTGGAGTCTGCCGTCGACGGCCTGTGTCGAACAGGGGCCGTGGGTCCACAACTGTACTGACCTGCTCCCGCTGGCGACCAGAAGCGTTCTGCTCGTGGGCGGGCCGGTCGCGACGGTGGCGGGGCTGTGGTTCTGCTGGCGCGCGTTTCGTGAGTGAACCCACCGCTGTGTCCAGCTGGACGGGACGGTCCGGCCACGCCGAACCGAGTGAATCAGCTTCCGACGTCGACTTCTTCGACGAGCGCCGGCGAATCGTTGGCGGGGCTGTTCACGGCCGTCGAAACCGGGTGAGCGTACATCCGGTCGGCGGGGTAGGGGTCGAGCAGGTCGGCTGCCGCGTCGACGTCGCCCGTGAGCCACGTCTCCTCCTCGTCGTTGTCGAGGACGACGGCCATCCGGTGGTGCAGGTCGGCGACGAGGTCGTTCGGTTCGGTCGTGAGGACGGTGAACGTCTCGACGGGGTCGGGGTCGCCGGAAGGCCCGCTCCCACCGCCGAAGTCGCCGAGTCCAGTCTGGGTCTGCGGTGGGGTCCAGCGTTCCCAGAGCCCCGCCATCGCGAAGCACTCGTCGTCGCCGACGCCGACGCGATAGGGCTGTTTCCCGCCGTCCCGTTCGACCCACTCGTAGAACCCGTCCGCTGGAACGAGACATCGCCGGGCCTCGTAGGCGTCGGCGAAGCTTCGCTTCTCCCGGACCGTCTCCGCCCGGGCGTTGATGAACTCGAAATCCGAACGGTCCTCGGCCCACGAGGGAACGAGCCCCCACTCGAAGCGCTGGACGCTCTCCGGTTCGTCGTTCGTGATGACGGGCAAGGACTGGCCCGGTGCAGCGTTGTAGGTGGGTTCGAACGGTTCCTCGAAGGTCGCGTCGAAGCGCGACTCGACCCGCTCGGGTGGCGTGAACAGCGTGTACCGACCACACATACGCCGGGCTTAGACCACCAGCGGCATAACTCTACCACGTCGGCCTTACCCCCGCCACTTCGGTTCCGCTTTCACCACGGCGGTTCTACTCCTACCGCGTCGGCTCCACTGCCACTCGGACAGTGCGACCGGCCCACCGTCGACCGGCGCTCCGGTACGAATCTGGTGTGAGACCTGTTGACTAACACGCCAGTCAGTCAGTTCGCAACCCTTTTGACTGACCAGTCAATTAGTCCAATCGATGAGTGGCGAAACGACGGACGCGGCTTCTGCGGACACGAGCGAGGAGATAATGGAGGCGACCTATCGTGCGCTCTGTGAGCACGGCTACGCGTCACTGACGATGCAGGACATCGCGGACGAATCGAACAAGAGCACTGCGGCGTTGCACTATCACTACGACACGAAGGAGGCGCTGTTGCTCGCCTTTCTCGAGCACCTCTACCAGTCGTTCACGGAGAAATACGGCGCCACCGACGGCGAGAACGCCGTCGAGCGACTCGTGAACTTCGTCGACGAGATCCTCTGCCAGACAGACGCCGAGGCGGCCGAACAGTTCCAGACCGCCCTGCTGGAGATCCGGGCACAGTCGCCGTACTCGGCGGCTTACCGTGACCGACTCGTCGACTTCGACGAATTCGTCCGCGAACGCGTGACGGATATCGTCACCGACGGTATCGAAGAGGGGACGATCCGGGCGGACGTCGACCCCGCGGACACGGCGGCGTTCGTCGCGACGCTGATCGACGGCGTCAACACTCGACGGACGACCATCGGCGACACCGGCGGCGGGACCCGCCGGACCTTCGTCGCCTACGCCAACGACCACCTCGTGGCCCCCGACACCGGGGTCTCTATCGACGGCAGTGACGGCGAAACCGACGACGAGGAGTCGGCCGACGACGACAGGTCGGACGGAGGTGCCGACGCGTGAGCGACCGAGGGGACGGGACGCTCTCCCGCGGAGCCGGCGGTATCCGGCGGCGGGTCAACATGGTGTTCAAGGGTCGCGAGCAGTTCGACCTGACCGACGGCGGCATCGCGAAACCACTCTTCTATCTCTCCCTCCCGATCGTCATCACGAACCTCCTGCAGACGGCCTACAACCTGGCCGACACCATCTGGCTGGGCCAGTACAGCGAGGAAGCACTGGCGTCGATCGGGATGGCGTTCCCGCTCGTGTTCTTTCTCATCTCTCTGGGGCTGGGTATCTCCATCGCCGGGAGTATCCTCGTCGCACAGAACGTCGGCGCCGACGACGAGGAACAGGCGGAGTTCGCCGCCTCACAGACCGTCACGTTCGCTATCACCGCCTCTATCGTCCTGGGTGCGTTCGGCTACCTCGCCGTCGGCGACCTCCTGAACCTGATCGGCGGCCCCCAGAACGTCATCGAGGGGGCGACCGGCTACCTGCAGATCATCTCGCTCGGGATGATCTTCATGTTCGCCTTTTTCGTGTTCATGTCGCTGATGCGGGGATACGGCGACACGATCACGCCGATGCTCGTCATGTTCGTGACGGTCGTGGTCAACATGGCGCTGGACCCGTTTCTCATCTTCGGGTGGGGCCCCTTCCCCGAGATGGGTATCAACGGCGCCGCCTACGCGACTATCTTCTCGCGGGCGATCGCGACCGTCATCGGGATGGCCATCCTGTTCCGGGGGAATCGCGGGGTACAGATCCACCTCTCCGAGATGTGGCCCGACCTGGGCTACCTGCGGAAGATACTCCGTGTCGGCATCCCCGCGTCGATCGAGAACACCGGCAACTCCATCGCGGTCGTCCTGATGTTGACCATCGTCGCGCCGTTCGGCGAGACGGTCATCGCCGCCTACACCGTCGGTATCCGCATGTTTTCGGTCATCTTCCTCCCCGCCATCGCGGTGGGTCGCGGCGTCGAGACCATGGCCGGCCAGAACATCGGCGCCCGGAAACAGGACCGCGCCGGCCGGGCCACGACCTTCGCCGCGCGGGCGCTGTTCGGCGTCCTCGCCACCGTCGGCGTCCTCACCTGGCTCGGCGCCGGGAACATCGTCGCTATCTTCTCCAACGACGAGCAGGTGATCGAGATCGGCCGCCAGTTCCTGCTGTACGTCGCGCCGACGTTCGGGTTCACCGGCATCTTCCACTCCTACAAGGGTGGTTTCCGTGGCGCCGGCAAGACGATGACCGCCGCTGCCATCTCCATCTCCATGCTCGGACTCGTCCGCCTGCCGGTCGCCTGGTTCGCCTCCGGCGAGATGGGCTATCAGGGCATCTGGCTCGCCTTCACTGTCTCGAACGTCGCCGGCGCTATCATCGCATTCACCTGGTTCAGGCTCGGCACCTGGCGGGACGTCTCGCTCACCGACGGTCCCGGCCCGGGACCCACCGTCGACGCCGACATCGACCCCGAGCCCGAACCCGCGACTGACGACTGACCCGCGGACAGGGCCAGCGCCCCGCTCTGTCGCGTCACACGACTGTAGAGAGCGGTTCGTGACAGCTATCCCACACTGTTTTGTAGTCCATGTTCCAACCGGAGAGCGGCGCGAAATGACAGGATCCGACGACACTGGGGACGGCGGAACGCCAGCGGGGGTATCGGAAACCGGCGAAGACGCTGCCAGGGGAGCCACGGGGGAGACAGACACATCGGAAGACGAACGGTCGGCTGCGACGGAAGAGGGGCGACCGCGGACGCTGACCCGACGTCGCGCGCTGGCGATGCTGGGTGTCGGCGCCAGCGGCCTCGCGAGCGGCTGTGGCGCGCTGCCCGACGAGGCGTGGACGTCGACTCGGACCCCGACGCACAGGTCCACTCGGCACCCTCCTGGCTGGTGCAGACCGGGAAGCTCCGGTACCAGGAGTGACCGGTTCCCCCACGAGAGCTTAAAAGGGAACGGGCCCTACACACCTGTGAGACGACCGCATGACGGCGCGTGACCCCTCCTTCGCCATCCCCGGTCGCCCGACGCGGACCTACCCGCGGGGTCGCGGTCTCCAGTACGAGGGTGAGACGTATTTCGTCCTCACGCCCCGCGTCGAACGGTCGGACCCGGAACTCGACGCGCTGGTCACGGCGATTCTCGGGGACGGACCGTATCGCTCGGGGAACTTCATGGAACTCCCGATGGAGTTGTACCTGGTACGCGACGAGGAGACAGCCGACGTCTTCCGCGTCGCGGTCCGCGGCGGGACCGTCCGCCTGCACGTCCTCCCCGAGACCGAATCAGAAGGGTTACGGCGTTTCTACGACCGCCTCGTGGAGCGTTCCGACTGCGAGTGGCACGTCGACTGCCAGACGGACCTCCAGTGAAGACAGACCTCGCCGGTCAGCCCTCGGGCACCATCGACAGCGTTCGGGTGTAGCGACGGATGGTGTCGCCGTTCTCGTCTTTCAGGATCACCTGGAACTGTTTCGTCCCGGTGACCGCTTCCATCTGACTCGCCCGCACGTCGAAGTCGAAGGGTGGGTCCCTGTCGACGGTGACCCGCTCGCCACCGCTCTCGACCACGGCGTGGTCGATCCCCTCGGAGGTCGTCAGGTGACAGTGGACGTGCGTCTCACCGCCGTCGTCCGCTTTCGTACACAGCAGGTCCGGGTTGACGTCCGCCCCGGCGTCGGACAGCGTCGACTGGAAGTCGAACACCATCGGTCCGGCGGGGAAGGTACCGAGCACGACCACGACGGAGAGAAAGACGACGAGCCCGGCGTTGGGGAGGCGACGACCGGCCCGGGTCTTCGTCCCGCCGGACCGCCGCCAGCGAAGCGCCAGCGGGATCACGACCGTGTGATGGACCGGACCGTAGAGGATCAACAGGAACCCGTAGGCCATCGGGTAGTGCAGCCAACGCCAGGCCGGCTGGTAGGACAGCAGGAGATTCGACGCGCTCCAGGCGAAAAACCCCAGAAAGACCAGCGCGCCGCTTTTGAGGAGTCGCCAGCTGACCGTGTTGGCGTAGTAGATCGTCTTTACCGTCCGCCAGGCGTCGCGCACCGCCTGGCCCGTCCATTCGAGTGGCGACCTGACGTCGTGTTCCTGTGACATAGCTTGACAGCGTCGGTTCGACAGTTCCGTTCGCTCGCTGGTACGAACCCCCGAACAAGGTCGCTTGTCCCGAATACGTTCGTCGTTCAGCGCCGCGAGGCCAGCCCACCGACCCACCCGGCGGCCGCGTGGAGTCGCCCCACCGCCGTCCGCCCGGAGTCCGCGACGAGACCCGGGACGGGCGCCGACCGAACGCCGTCCAGACTCGGCCGCCCCCACCAGACACCGGCGACGGCGAGCACGGAGACGACGGCACTGGCCCCGACAGCCAGCGGGCCGTCGGTGACCCCTGAGAGCGCCCAGCCGACGAACAGCGACGCGAGGACGGCGTTCGACGTGAAGAACGCGCGAACGGCGCGCTCGTCGCCGCCACGTCGAGCGAACGAGCGGTAGGCCACGAGCAGGGCCGGGACAGCCACGGCGACCGCCGCCGCGTAGACCGCCCCGGCTGCGGGCACGACGAGCGCGGCCACGCCCGCCGTCACGAGGGCGGACTGCCAGACCGCGCGTCGAACGCGCTCGGCCGCGGCGACGACCGGCAGCGTCGGGACCCCGGCGGCGGCGAAGTCCTCGCGGTAGACGACGGCGAGCGCCCACGCGTGGGCGGGCGTCCAGGCGAACACCAGTACAGCCATCGCGACGGCGACCGGTTCCAGCGGCCTGACGGCGGTCCACCCGGCGAGAACGGGAAACGAGCCAGCCGACCCGCCGAGGACGACCCCCGACCAGTGGCGGCGCTTCAGTGCGACGGTGTAGAGGCCGACGTAGGCACCGACGCCGAGCCACATGTACCCGACGGCGACGCGGGGCAGGTACACGAGCGCGAGGACAGTCGCTCCCGCCAGGCCGGCGAGCGCGAACGCCGTCGCGATACGCGGGTCGAGTTCACCCGTCGCGAGCGGCCGGTCGGCCGTCCGGTCCATCAGGTGGTCGATATCCCGGTCGTACACACAGTTGAGCGCCGCGGCGCCGCCGGCCATACCCAGCCCCGCGAGCGCGAACGCCGTCAGTTTCACCGGCCCGGAGCCCCCGGCGGCGACCGCTGCCGTCACCCCTGTGAGACACAGCAACGCGGCGATGCGCGGCTTCACGAGCGACAGCAACACGCGGGGGTACGCCCACGGCGACAGGCCCGCCACGCGGCGTCCGTCGGCGGGTGGGTGGTCTCCCCGGGGCATATTACCCGACCTGCCAGAGCTGGCTGAGCAGGTACCAGTTCAGCGCCCAGAGGGCGACGAACGCCCCGAGGAACACGAGCGTCATCAGGAACGTCCCGCGCATACTCAGGGCGTGGTGAGCGGCGTCCTCGTACCAGGGCGGCGATCCCCCGTCCTCGGACTCGCCCGTGCCGGTGGTCCCCTCGCTCTCCGTGGCGGTCGCACTCTCTTCGCCGTCCGAGCCGCTCGCACTACCGCCGGCCGACGCGTTCGCACCACCGCCGTCCGGGACTGGTCTCTCGCTCCCGAACGCCGTCGGGGCCTCGACCGGGAGCGCACCGTCGTACTTCCCGCCGGCGACCAGCGTCCCGACGGCCGCGACGACGAACAGCGCGCCGCCGAGGATAGCCAGCAGCGCCGCGACGCCGAAGATGATAAACAGCGGTTCGGCCGCGGCGAAGTCGAAGTCGGTGCCGGGGATGTCCGTCACCGAGGGGTGGCGGCGCGGGATGCCGTAGAGGATCCCCAGGTACATCATCATCAACACCACGATGGACATCGCGCCGGCGTAGATGTACGGCTGGACCATCGCGACGGGTTTCAGGATCCACTCGCGCCCGAACACGAGCCTGAGGACGTAGTAGCCCAGCCCCATGAACGCGAGCGTCGTCCCCAGCGCGACGGTCGCGTGGAAGTGACCGACGGTCGCCAGCGTGTTGTGCCAGGTCATGTTGAGTTGCATCTGGCCCATCATCACGCCGGTGGTCCCACCGAGGAACCCGAAGAGGATGATCGACAGGACCGTCGCCGAGAAGCCCGGGTCCTTCCAGGGAGCCGACCAGAGCCAGCCGAAGGTGCCGCCACCCTCGCCGCGCTTGCGTCGGCCCACTTCGAGTCCCGCGGGGATGGCGAAGGCGTGGATCATGCTCGCGATGACCGCCCCGTAGGCGGCGTAGGAGGTGTTCCAGACCCGCCAGGCCGTCGAGACACCGGGGTCGGACATCAGGTGATGTGCCGCACCCATGTTGATGAAGAAGAGATAGAGGACGAACGCGGTCCGCGAGACCTTCTCGCTTGCCACCTCGGCACCGCCGACGACGTGGGTCATGAAATACCAGATGGAGATCATCGCGAGCAGGTTGATCTGCTGGCTGCCGTGGCCGATGATCCAGTACATCTGCCGGTACCAGGCGGCGTCGATGTGGGCGAGGACGCCGATCCGCCAGAGGTACGTCGGGACGTAGGTGATCAGTCCGCCGACGATAGCCTCGGCCGCGACGATCGACGTGACGAACGCACCGAAGGTCACGAGGGGAAGGGTCTGCCCGGAGTGCTCGCGTTTCTCCTTCCAGATGGTCGTGAGGAAGGGGACCGCCGCCACCAGTGCACCCAGGAGGAAGACGACGACGCCGAGGTAGAACCACGACGACGACGGCAGCGGGGCATAGGAGGTGAGCAGGGGCGCCTGGTCGGGCTGGTCGGTCAGCCAGATGGAGACGTTGATGACGAGCGCCCCGCCGAGCATCAGCGCGTAAGCCGCTTTCGCGACGTTTTTCAGCGGGAGTTTCCGCCCGAGGACGAACGGGCCGCCGACGTAGAGGATGGCGATCTCCATGAACACCATCCAGAAGATGAGCAGGTTCCAGGCGTGCATGCTCAGGTACGTGTAGAAGTCCGCTGGTGCGAGCAGTCCGACCAGTTCCCACCGGGTCAGCGCGACGAATATCGCGAACACGCCACCGACTGCCAGCGCGAGGATGGCCGTCACGCCGAACAGTTTGACCATGTCCTCGGCCGACCGGTGGATACGCAGGCCCGTCACCGAGCAGTCACGGAACCCGTCGCTATCGTACTCGAAGGTACCGAGTCCGAACATTCAGACCACCTCCACGACGCCTTTCATCCCCAGCGAGACGTGGGGGTTGCAGTAGTAGGCGTAGACACCTGGCGTCTCGAACGTGTGCTCGAAACTGAAGCCGGTGTTCTCGGTGGCCTCGTGCCCGCTCCAGTTGGCTCCATCGGGCTGGCGCCCGACGAGAACGTTGTGGGTGTCAGACGCCCATTCGAACGTGACGGTCGTGCCCGAGGAAACCCGGACAGCGGGTGGACCGAACGTGTAATTCCCGTCGGGACCGACCGTGACCGTCACCGCGTCGCTGTCCGTCGCGTCGGTTGTCGACCGGTCGTAGTTCGATGTTTCGCCGCCGGTAGCCTCACCGGTGAACCAGCCGCCGTAGTCACCGCCTGTACTGGCGCTTTCGCCCGTGGATTCGCCGCCGCTGGCGCCGGACTCGACCGCCGAGAGGTCCTCGACGACCTCGAATTTCGAGTGCATCGTCCGGTGACCGGTACCACAGAACTCGTTGCAGACGACGTGGTAGGTGCCGGGTTCGTCGAACTCCATGGGCATCAGCCACTCGTAGCCCGGCAGCATCTGCAGGGAGAGTTGCTTGCTCAGCGTGTCTTCCTGGCGCACCGAAAAGCCGTGCTGGACGTCGTAGGTGCCCAGGTGGAACGTGTACTCCGTCCCGGTTTCGAGGACCGCGGGGAGCCCGTCGAAGGCATACCGCATCGCGCCGACGTAGACGTCGGTGTCGGGCGGGACGAGTCCCCGGTCGGCCTGAGTCGCCGACTGCTTGAACGCGTTGACCTTCTCCTGGTAGCGGTCAGTGGGCACTTCGAGCGTCTCGCCGACCTGGTTTTGCTCGCCGAACTGCGTCCAGCCGGCCATCCACCCGAACAGGGTCATCGCCCAGAGCCCCGAGATCCCCAGCCAGATGCTTTCGCGCCGGTTCACTTCCTCGGACCACCAGTCCCCTTCTGGGGATTCGATCGGTGACTTCATCGGATCACCCCGAGGCGATGGACAGCAGGTCGATCAGACCCCAGACGACGTACGAGAGCGTGAAAAACAGCAACGCCGCTCCCGCGAGCAGCCACGGACTCTCCAAGAGCTGCTGGGGCCACGGTTCCTCCGCCGGTTCGATTCCGTCCACTCCCATATCCGATCCTCCGCCCATCTCGGCACTAACTCTGGTCCCGAATCCGTTCGGTCGCCCAAGAAAAACCCCGATATCGAGGTCCCCACACGGAGACGTCTGTCAGTACCAGTGTCCGAGGCCGACACTGGAGTACGGTCCAGCGTCCGTGGGTGCGACGAACGAAACCGAAAACGGCTGTCCCGTACGGGTTGCGGTGTGTCGGTTCCGGCTTTCACCGGCCCCGAGTCGGCGACTACTGGTACACAGTCGCCAGGCCGTCTCATACGGTCGGTTGGAAGTCATTTCCGGATGTCGCCGGATAGCCCGACGAAATACCGGTAAATCGTTACAACCGACCGTATCAGCCGTCGCCGTACTCGTCGACGACGACCACTTCGCCGTCTTCGACAGTCACGTTGATGAGCGTCTTCGCCACGTAGCCGTCCTCGGCGAGTTTGTTCGGCCCGTCTTCTTTCTTGATGACACAGACGATATCGGAGATCTCGGCGCCGATCTCTTCGAGCGCGCCGGTGATCCCCGAGAGCGTGCCGCCGGTCGAGAGCACGTCGTCGAGCACGAGCACGCGGTCGCCCTCGTAGACGTCGTTGACGTACATCTCGCTCTCGGAGTAGCCGGTGACCTGCGAGAGCGCCACTTCGCCGTCCAGGCCGTACTGGCGTTTACGCACGACCACGAGCGGGATGTCGGTCATCAGCGAGACAGCCGTCGAGATGTGGATGCCCATCGCCGCCGGTGTGACGATCTTGTCGACGTCTTCGAGGTCGGCTTTGCGGATGATCTTGATGACGATCTCTCGCAACAGTTCCGGACGCAACATCGGGACGCCGTCGCTGATCGGGTGGACGAAGTAGTGATAGCCCTCTTTCTCGACTATCGGCGCGTCGAGCAACGACTCCTTGAGGCGGTCCATACGGTGGGATGGACACCCGCCCCCAAAGAGTCTCTGGGTTCGGCCCGCGCTGATATCGGCTCACGCGGTCGCGAGCAGGTCCGCGACCCACCCGGCCGCCGGCAACGCGTACTGGCCGTACTGGAAGTACAGCAGTCCCGACAGCAGGAGAAAGTCGGTCCCGAGTGCCCCAGCCAGGCCGCCGGCGACCGCGGTCGCGCGGTCGAAGCGGTCGGTGAAGACGCTCGTCGCCGCCAGCGTCGCGAAGACGCCAGCCACCGCCAGTCCCGCGAACGCGTGGACCTGAACGGCCTCGCCCCGCCCGAGCGACCCCGCCGCGACCACGACGACGAACAGCTGGGAACCAAGGAGGACACCCACCACCCACGTCCAGAGGCCGGCCTGCCAGTGTGTCCCGAACGCCCGGCGGAGCGGTGCCTGCCGAGCGATCCCGTACACCGCCAGGGGGTAGAACGGATGCAAGTAGCGGACGGTCAACTGGGCATGTAGTGGCAATTCGGAAACGTACATCAGAAGGAACGACGTGGCAAGCGCGACGACGAAGGCATCTACTGTCACTGCGGGAGACATTTTGAAGGCACCCGACCGGGACCGAAGCCTCGTAACCAGATTCTTCGGAGCCCTATGGACGAACTGCGATAACCGTACTCCCCCAGTCGCGTACGCTGCCGTAACGCCAGCTACGATCGGTGCAGCCTCCAGCACTGTCAGATAGATCGTTTGAGAGAGATTTAGCCTGCTGACACCCTTGATGTCACCACCACGAACAAACACCCGATAGAGTCGTCCCGGGTCGGAAGCGAGTGTATTCGCACCGGTGATAAACTCGCCAAAGAAGACCCCCCCTCGGTCAAGCACCGCGATCACGGGTGTCGCCAGAATGGGGGGCAAGACGTCGATCAGCGACGGAACGAGACCACCCGATCCCGCCGATCCCGTCGATCCGCCAACGCCAGCACCGCTGGTGGGGTACTGAAACGAGGAGAGGACGCGTGGTGGCTGGAGTGGATTTCCCGAGATGAGTACGTTCGTGACAAAGAAGGGGATCATCGAGACCGAAAAGACGGCGCCGAGGACGGCCAGCGACCGGACATCGTTCGACCGCGCTGTCGGAACGTCGACGGCGATCAGGGCCAGAAAGATACCGAAGGCTTCCCCGCCGTGAACCCACGTCGAGAGGCCGACGAGCCCGTACGCTATCGCCCGAAAGCCCAGGGGTGAAACGAGGTCGTCCGGGGACGGGGACTGGCGACTCCGAAAGAGCGCGTAGCAGATGCCGAGGGCCAGTGCGACGACGACTGCGTGGCGCTTCGGCAGCGACGCCCAGAATCCGACCGGGGTCGCCAGTCCGACCACCATCGCAGCGGCCACTCCGGTTCGTCGGTCGTGCACACGCCCGAGGAGTCGGTAGAGCGTCACGACAGCGAGTGCCGTCGCGACGATGGCGCTCACCTGCAGCGCAGCGACGGGCAAGAGCCGTGGTGTCAGTGGCCGCGCGACAGCGACGTTGACAGCAAACGCAACGAGCGCACAGACTGCACCGACGACCGTACCCAGCGACGGACGGCCGAGCACACGCCCGCTCTCGCGACCGAGTGCGACGAGGACGAGCGCCCAGAGCATCGGCAGTATCAGACCGGGGTCGGCCACAGCGGCGAGTGCCTCCAGTCCCCACAGGAACGGGAGTGTGAAGACGATCTGACCGTAGTTGCGGCCGTAGCGTGCCCCTTCGTGAAGGACCATCCCCGGCGTCTCCAGATCGGGGCCGAACACCGCCTCCTCGACGGCGAGGTGTCCGTCGGCGAGTGCGACCAGCGCGTTCGCGAGGGTGTAATTGTCGGTGATGAAGATGCCGACGCGCCAGTAGAGCGCGACGAACGCGAGCATTCCCAGAAAGACGACGAGTCCCAGCCGGTCGCCGACGAAGACACGTAGCGCGACCGAGCGGACGGTCGAAAAGCGGTCGCCCAGTGTCGGGTTCGCGACGTGGTCGTCCGCGGGTGTATCGCCAGTCGCCGCGTCACCAGCCACCGAGTCGCCAGCCGCCGCGTCGCTATCGCCGACTGCGTCCGAGGCAGTCACTCGGCCACCTCCAGGGTGACCGGGCCGTCGTGGAGAGTCTGTTTCGTATCGTTGACCCGGAGTACGAGCGAGAGTTGAGCCTCGTAGGCCGACTGACTCACCCGGTCGGGGGCGAACGTCTCGCTCGCCAGCGAGATCTCGACCCAGCCGGCGTCGTCGTCGCTCGCGAGTAGCTCATCGCCGGGATAGAGATCTTGTAGCTGACGAGCGGGCGGCCCTCGATGGCCGCGACGTGGATCCGTGCGTCGGGCACTTTCAACACGTACGAATCGGAAGAGAGCGCGCGGTCGAACCGGGCCGTGTCGGGCGCTTCGACGGCGTCGACCGTCGCGGAGCCGTCGCCGATGCCGTCCAGCGGCGCTTTCGTCAGGTCGACCAGCCCGACGACCGGGCCGGAGAGAACTGGCACAGAGCAGATGACCAGGACTGTGCCCCAGACGGCGAGTCTCGACCGGTCCATCTACCGAAAAGTGTGAGCGACGGGGATAAATGCGTTACCACGCCCGGCGCGGCCGCTGACCGGCGCGAAAAAACGAAAAACCGCGTGAGGCCGCGTGGGGGGAAGTGTGACGCTTACGCGTCGGGGCCGCCGTCTTCCTGCAGCGTCGACGAGGACTGGCCTTCCTGAGATTCGTAGACGACGTCCAGTTCGTAGTCGCTCGCGACGTAGACGTACGTGAAGTCACCGGAGACGATGGCACTGTCGTCACCACTCTTAGTACCGTTCCAAGAGCCAGCGGAGGTCATGTCCGGCCACTTACCTATCTCACTGTTCACCCAATCACCCAGGTTGGTACTGACACCCGGAGGTGACGTATTCAGATCGCTTTCGTTGAATCCGGCCCCCCGGATGTAGAGTTCGTTGTCACTAATCGTGTCTCCGCCGTCGTGTGATATAGTAGCGACCCCCTGACTCCCGTTGTTCGCAGTTACCTCAACCTCCTCGTACTCAAACGAGAAAGACGCCTGCGGATTGGTGTTGGTCGCACTGTTCCCGAGCCCGAGGACGAACGACGCGATGACCGCGGCCAGGATGACCGTGATCGCGACCATCAAGATGACCCCGATAACCGGCGAAACCGCGTCATCGTCTTTCAACAGTTGCTTGAGTTCCATGATGTATCTGCACCCCGATCCGGGTGCTACTCGCATTCAATTCGCAACTATCATGTAAATACCCGGGTCGTTTTCATCGCTTACCCGGGTTCAAGCGAAGATTACGACGACCCCATTTTGTCATTTCAGATATTCCCTCCGTGAACAACCGCTTAATCAGCATGAAAACAGTACGAGACGTCGTGGAAAAAAGAACAGACAAACAGGAGAACCCGATCAGGCGTCGGGGCCGCCGTCTTCCTGCAGGGTAGAAGAGGACTGGCCCTCCTGGGACTCGTAGACCACGTCCAACTCGTAGTCGGAGTAGACGACGACGTACGTGAAGTCACCGGAGACGATGGCGCTGTCGTCACCGCTCTTGGTCCCGTTCCAGGAACCTGCCTGGGACTGGTCAACGTTGACACCAGCCTCGCTCTCGAAGTAGTTTTGTGCGTTGGTCGAGAAAGAGGTCGAACTGCCCCAGCTACCGGGAACACTCCCCGTATCTAACGCAGTTCCATTGAACCCAGCACCACGGACGTATAGTTCATTGTCGCTGATAGTATCACCGCCATCATGTGAGATCGTGACCACTCCTGAATTCGCGCCCGAGTTCTCCTCGAATTGCTCGTACTCGAACGAGAAAGACGCCTGCGGGTTCGTGTTGGTCGCACTGTTCCCCAATCCGAGAACGAACGACGCGATGACTGCGGCCAGGATGACCGTGATCGCGACCATCAAGATGACCCCGATGACCGGCGAAACCGCGTCGTCGTCTTCGAATAGTTGTTTGATTTTCATAATGTATCTGCACCCCGATCCGGGTGCTACTCGCATTCAATTCGCAACTATCATGTAAATACCCGGGTCGTTTTCATCGCTTACCCGGGTTCAAGTGACGCTTTCGATGCCACAATTTCGTACTGTTCGGATGCTCTCTCGGTGAATAACCACTTAATCTGCGTGAAAACACTTCTCTGTGTGCGCCAGAACCGTTCATGTATTTATAAATAGAGTGGTGGTTAAGCGCCGCGAAAAAGCCCCCCGCGATGGGGTGACAAATAGTGGCAGATAAATAATTTATTCGAGAGACGAGATCCGATCAGGCGTCGGGGCCGCCGTCTTCCTGCAGCGTCGAGGAGGACTGCCCTTCCTGAGACTGGTAGACGACGTCCATTTCGTAGTCGCTCGCCGCGTAGACGTACGCGAAGTCACCGGAGACGACCGCGCTGTCGTCACCGCTCTTGGTCCCGTTCCAAGAACCTGCCTGGCTCATGTCGGGGAACGTTCCGGTTTCGGACTGGACCCAGTCACCAAGGTTTTCACTTGAGCTACCGAAGTTAGTCCGTGACGCGGTAGTATTCAGTATCGTGCCGTTGAATCCGGACCCGCGCACGTACAGTTCGTTATCGCTGATCGTGTCACCGCCGTCGTGAGAGATCGTTACTAAACCCTGCGGCCCGTTAGACGCTGTCGACGCTTCGACTTCCTCGTATTCGAACGAGAAAGACGCCTGCGGGTTCGTGTTGGTCGCACTGTTCCCCAATCCGAGAACGAACGACGCGATGACCGCGGCCAGGATGACCGTGATCGCGACCATCAGGATGACCCCGATGACCGGCGAAACCGCGTCGTCGTCCGTGTACAGTTGCTTGAGTTCCATGGGTCGGTTGCTGCATCCCGATTCCCGGTCACGATAACGGCACGTTCAGCACGTCCGTGCCGATATCATCGGGGGATGCTGTTTCAATTGCTGTCGTAGCCCCTACTTAACCCAGTGTACCGTTCAGTTCGATAGGCCCGTTCAACGTACTCTTGACTGCGACTCTCACTTGGCCAATATACCCGAAAGAAGGTCAGAAAATCGGAATTTCGCCACCCGGAGGGTTCACGACGACCGCTGTTTCACCGGTAATCGTGCACACCGAATCACGAGTGACAGGCGGTTCTATCTCTATTATCGTGAATGAAAACGGGGCCGGCCGCGAACCCATCAGTGGTCGAACTCGTCGGCGGAGAATTCGTCCTCGCCGAGTTTCATGTCGGCGCCACTGACGGTGTGGTAGGCGGCCGAGGCGGTGAACGTGACGGCGATGACCGTCGCCCACTCCAAGGGTTCGAGGAGCGTGAGCGGATAGAGACCCGTCCAGAGCGCAGCGACGACGGCACAGCTGATCGCACCGAGCGAGAGATAGTACTCCCGCCAGGGGAACTCGCTTTTCGGGACGATCTCCAGATAGACAGAGAGCTCCTCGGTGTGGGGTGTACGCCGGATGAGATTCTCCTTGGCATCGTACTCGACGATCCCCGCCTCCTCCATCCGTTCGAGGTGGGTCTGCTGGAGCGTCGTGTACACCCGTTTTTTCTGGTCGTTTGATACCTCCTCCACGTCGATCTGGTACTCCCAGGCGGCGACCTGGGTGGCGAGATCCGACAGCGAAACCGGTTCGTCGAACCGTTCGAGATACTGGAGGACGTACCGGCGCCGCTGGTTCTGCAGGACGTCGAAGATCTCACCCTTCGACAGGCGCTGGTCGTGGGCTGGCGCGAAGCGGGAAGTTCGATTGCTCATCGTTTCCGAGGTCCGGGTCGGTAACCGTGATTGGTCATCCCCCGACCAATATACTTTCGGGGATGTCTGACGCAGCGGACACACTCGTCCGCGCCACGAGAAGCGACCAGCGCTCACAGCAGCTGCGATCACCGGTCGCCGGTACCGTCGCAGGTCGCCAGTGGTCAGTCGTCAGTCGGCAGTTCAGGCGTCAGGGCCCTGCCAGTCGCCCAGCGTGGCGGAGTCCTGGCCACCGCCGGACTGCCAGACGACGTCTATCTCGGCCGCCGGTCCGACGTTGACGTTGATCCGGTTCCCGGCCGAGACCTGGGTCGCCCCAGTTATCCCATTATTCGACCAGTTACCCCAGGTCTGACTCAACGCCGCACCGCCGTTGGAGTCACCGCGAATGTACACCCGGTCGGCCCGTATCGAGTCACCGCCGTCGTGGGAGATGGCCAGGTCGGCCACACCGCCGCCCGACTCGCCGTCCCAGTCGAAGCCGAACGAGGCCTGGGGGGCCGTGTTCGACACCTGGTCGCCCAGGCCGAGCACGAAGGTAGCGATGACCGCGGCCAGGATGACCGTGATCGCGACCATCAGGATGACCCCGATGACCGGTGATACTGCGTCGTCGTCCGTCAACAAGCGTTTCAGTTCCATGGTTGGTGGCACGCACGTTCCCCGGGCCGACCCCAGCTGGACGCTGATGTACGGGTTCGTGTCCCGTCAGCCCCGGTCCGTGGTTACTTCGAAGAAGTCGATTCCCACACTTAACCTTCACTACCGTATTATCAAAATCGTAAATTCAACCGTTCCTTGTACGAAATCAAGTTTGATTCTCAGACGGCGAACCGGGGTGGAGCCGCGTGCGCCGGGGCCGATACTGTCGGAGACAAGCGGTGCAACCGCCCGGTGGTCAGTTCGGGGCCTTCGAGACGTCACAGGCCGAGTTGGGAAGCGTTAAGTCGCGTCTGCCATACCACTGGGGTGTGCAACCGGACCGAGTCGTCGTCTTCGCGGTGGTCGTCGTCCCCTTCCTCGGGGCGGCCCTGACGCCGCTGGTCTACCGCGTCCTCGGAGAGCGGACCGCCTACTACGCGGCCGCCGTCGCGGCGGTCTGTCTGGGCCTGGTCGCGAACCTCGGGCTCTCGGGTGCCCACGGGACGGTGTCGGTTCCATGGATCCCCGAGTACGGCGTCTCGCTCGCCTTCTACGTCGACGGCCTCGCTCTGCTGATCGCGACGCTGGCAAGCGGCGTCGGCGTCCTCGTGTTCACGTATTCGGGCGGGTACATGCACGGCGAACCGGGCCAGAAGAAGTACTACGCCACGCTGCTCGCGTTCATGGGGTCGATGCTCGGCGTCGCCCTCGCTGCGGACCTGATCGCACTCTTCGTCTTCTGGGAACTCACCAGCGTCTCCTCGTTTTTGCTCATCGGCCACTACCAGGACGCCGATTCCTCCCAGTACGCCGCCCGCAAGTCGATGCTGATCACCGTTGCGGGCGGGTTGTTCATGCTCGTCGGTTTCGTGTTGCTCCACGACGCCTCCGCGGGCGCGCTCGGTGAAGCTACGTTCCGCCTGGCCGGCGACGACTCGATGCTCGCCAACGCCGGTGCGATGGTCGACGCGTTGCGCGCGGAGGGACTGTTCGTCCCCGTCCTCCTGCTGGTCGGGATGGGTGCCGCCACCAAATCGGCCCAGGTCCCGTTCCACATCTGGCTGCCCAATGCCATGGAGGCCCCGACGCCCGTCTCCGCCTTTCTCCACTCGGCGACGATGGTCAAAGCCGGCGTCTATCTGGTCGGCCGCTTCCGCCCGCTCCTGTTTTCCGACCCCGAGTGGGTCCTCGTCTTCGCCGTGCTGGGCCTCGTGACGATGACGGTCGCCGCCATCCTGGCGGTCGGAGCCTCGGACATCAAGGAACTGCTCGCGTACTCGACGGCCTCCCACCTGGGACTCATCGTCGCAGGCTTCGGCCTCTCGGGGTACGTCGGCGCCGAAACCGGTGCGTTTCACATACTCAATCACGCGCTGTTCAAGGCCGCGCTCTTCCTCGTCGCGGGTATCATCGCCCACGAGGCGGGGACGCGGGCGATATCGGAACTCGGCGGCCTCCGAGAGGACCTGCCGATGACGGCGGCCGTAACGGTCGTCGCCGCACTCGGGATGGCCGGCGTCCCGCCGTTCAACGGCTTTTACTCGAAGGAACTGCTCTTCGAAGGAGCCTGGCACGTGGCCGAACACCAGGCCGGCGCCGGGTCGCCGCTGTGGTGGCTCCTGCCCGCCGTCGCCGTCTTCGGGAGCGTGTTCACCTTCCTGTACTCCATCCGATTCCTCATGCTCTTTTTCGGCGAGAAACCTGGCGAACTCGGCGAGGTGGGGAGTCCGCCGCTGGCGATGACCCTGCCCGCAGTCGTTCTCGGGGGGCTCGCGCTGGTCGTCGGCCTCGGCGGCGTCACGGCGACAGTCGGCGTCCACCTGGAGCCCCTGGAATCGTTCGTCGCGAGTGTCGCCAACAGCGCCGCCGTCGGCGGCACGGAACACGAAGCGATCTCCTATCACCTGCCCACCGAGGTCACCCCGTACGTCCTGATGAGCGCGGTCACTATCGCCGTCGGCGCGGTGGCGTACCCGTTCTTCGACCGGATCCGTGACGGCGTCCGGACAGTACGGTCGGTCGACCCGCTTCGCCCGAACTGGTACTACGACAACGGGACCGGTGCCCTCGACAGGTCCTCGGTCGTCGACGTCGTCCAGACGGGACTCCTCCGCACGTACGCGGCCGCGCTCGCGCTCGCGACCGCAGGACTCGCGCTGGGTGCCTACGCCGCCGCGGGCGTCGCAGTGCCGGACCTGGCACTGGCAGGTCTGGAGACCGCGCTGATCGTCGTCCTGCTGGTCGCGGCTATCGGCGCCGTCGCCGTCACCGCCGCGCCGTCACACATCTCGGGCGTATTGACCCTCTCTATCGTCGGATTCATGGTCGCTATCTTCTACATCCTCGCGAGTGCGCCCGACCTCGCGTTGACCCAGCTCGTCATCGAGACGCTCGTGCTCGTCATCTTCCTCCTCGTTCTGGACAAACTTCCCGCGTTCTACGGCGGCCCCTCGCGTCTGCGAGCGGGCCGTGACGCCATCGTCGCTGGCGCCGTCGGGCTGACGGTCACCGTGACGGTCCTCGTCTCGACGGCGGGAACACCGAACGACGTCATCGCGCAGTATTTCGTCGCCAACGGCGGCGTACCCGAAGAACACCCCGCCTTCTTCCTCGACGCGGGCGGCGGTGGCAACATCGTGAACGTCATCCTCGTGGACTTCCGGGCGTTCGACACGCTCGGGGAGATCTCCGTCATCGCGATGGCCGCCCTCTCGGTCATCACGCTCATCGCCATGCGCGACAGGGGGGAGACCCAATGAGCATGGACCGCGAGCCGACGGTGATCGCCCGGACGGTGACGCGACTGGTCGTCCCGATGATCCTCGTGACCGCCATCGCCCTGCTCTTCCAGGGGCACAACCTCCCCGGCGGCGGGTTCATCGCCGGCGTCCTCACGGTCGTGGCCTTCGCGCTCGTCTACATCATCTTCGGACTCGATTACCTCCAGACAGAACTGTTCGAGCGCGTCAGCGTCAGCGTCCCCTACGACCCAGAGACGGGGATCGTCAAGGAGTTCGGGAGCATCTTCGCGCTCGGGCTCGCGGTCGCCGCCGGTAGCGGCATCGTCGCGATGGCGTTCGGGCGCCCCTTCCTCACGCAGGGGATCCTCTTCGTCGAACCGCTGCCGATCTACGAGTATCTGGAAGTCGCCTCCGCACTCGTCTTCGACCTCGGTGTGTACGCCGTCGTCGTCGGGGGTCTCTTGACGATCACAGCGGTGGTGGGTGAAGAATGACGCAGGTAATCCTCGCGCTCGTACTCGGGCTGTTGTTCGCGCTGGGGACGTATCTCGTCCTCCGTGACGACATCGTCCGTGTCGTCTGGGGTGTCACGATCATCAGCCAGTCGGCGAACGTCTATCTCGTGACGATGGGCGGGTTGCAGGGGAGCGCTCCCATCCTCGGGCACGGCGGCGAGCACCCGGTCGCCTGTTCGGTACCGAACGCGGGCGCCGACTGTGTCACCGACCCGCTGGTCCAGGCGCTCGTGCTGACGGCTATCGTCATCGGCTTCGGCACGACCGCCTTCGCGCTCGTGCTCACCTATCGGGTCTACGAGGAACACGGCACGATCGACCTCGGGGAGGTGCGTGCCGAATGAGCGCCACGCTCGCTCCGACGGGCCCCCACCTCGTGATCGCCCCGATGCTCGTCGCGCTCCTGACCGCCATCGCGACGCTCGCCACGCGGGGGTATCCACGTCTCAACCGCGGCCTGAGCGTCCTCGGCAACCTCGTCTACGTCGGCGCGGTCGCACTGCTCGCCGCCGCGGTGCTCCCGAACGACGTGGTCACCTACCAGCTATCGGCCTGGGTGGCACCCTTTGGCATCTCGCTGGTCGCCGACGCGCTCGCGGTGTTCATGCTCGCGCTCGCGGCGCTGGTCTCGCTCGCGGCGGTCGTCTTCTCGGTCGCCTACGTCGACGACCAGGGGCAGAACGTCTCCTATCACCCCCTCTATCACTTCATGCTCACGGGCGTCTCCGGCGCCTTCCTCACCGGCGATATCTTCAACCTCTTCGTCTGGTTCGAGGTGATGCTCATGCCGAGTTACGTCTTCGTCGTCTTCTACAGCGGCCCGCGCCACACCGCCGCCGCACTCCAGTACACGGTGTTGAACCTGGTGGGGAGTGCCCTGATGCTCGTCGCCATCGGCGGCCTCTACGCGACGACCGGCACGCTCAATATGGCCGATATGGCTCGCCGCCTGGCCAGCCCCGCCGAGTTCGGCATCGCGCCCGCCCCGGTGCTGGGTCTGGCGGCCATCCTGCTCGTCGTCTTCGCGCTCAAGGCGGGGATCGTCCCCTTCCAGTTCTGGGTTCCGCCCGCCTATCGGGCCGCACCGGCGCCTATCTCGGCGTTCCTGGCCGGCGTCACGAAGAAGGTCGGTATCTACGCCATCATCCGGCTGTACTTCACCGTCTTCGGCGCCGGGACTCTCGATTCGGCGCTCGGCCTGCCGGGCTTTGCCGGGCGGTCGTTCCTCGATTTCTTCGGTCCCGTCCTCTTCGTGATGGCACTCGCGAGCGTCTTCGTCGGCGGGATCGGCGCCGCGAGTCGCGAGAACCTGGACGACGTCTTCGCCTACTCCTCGATCGGCCAGGTCGGCTTCATCGTCCTGCCGCTGGCAATCGTCGCGACGGTCACCGACCCCGCGTTGCAGGTGCTCGGGATCGTCGCCGCCCTGGTCTACTCGCTCAACCACGCCGTCGCGAAGGCGTTGCTCTTCCTCGTGAGCGGCACCCTCTACGAGTCCGTCGGCACTATCCAGCTCTCGGAGCTGGGTGGTATCACGACCCGGCGACCCGTCATCGCGGGATCCTTTTTCCTCGGGATGCTCGCACTCGTCGGTATCCCGCCGCTGTCGGGCTTTTTCGGGAAGTTACTGGTGTTCGACACTGCCGGGCGCGCACTCGCCGCCGGTGCGCCCGGGACAGCACTGGCACTGGCGGGCGCGCTGGGTGGTGCGATACTGACCATCGCCTACCTCTCACGGGCCTGGTCCCGGGGGTTCTGGGGCGAGGTGTCGCCCGCGGTCGAGGAGTCCACACGGCCGGTCGTCCTCGTCGGCGTGATCGCGGTGCTCGCGCTGGTCGTCGTCGCCATCGGCGTCGGCTTCGACCCGGTCTACGCGACCGCCGAGGCCGCCGCGGAGGCCGCACTGGACCGCCAGGGCTACGTCGACGCCGTCGGCCCGGAGGTGGTCTCCGATGCGTGACCGTTCCGGACAGGTAGCTGTCACACACACTGCCACGGAGGTGGGGTCATGAGACGCTGGCCGGCTATCGGCGTCGGACTCGCGGTGCTGTGGCTGTTCGTCCGCGGCGTCGAACTGGCCGTCATGGCCGTCCTCGGCGAGTTCATCATCGGCCTGGGGATCGGGCTGCCGGTCGCGTTCGTCTTCCGGCGGTTCTACCTCCCGCGACTCGACTTCGCCGCGCGGGCGCGAGGCGTGCCATACATCGCCGTGTACCTGCTCGCGTTCCTCTGGGAACTCGTGACTGCGAACCTCGACGTGGCCTACCGCGTACTCTCGCCGTCGATGCCGATCGACCCGGACGTCATCGTCGTGCCATTGCGCGTCGAATCGGACCTGGCGATCACGACTATCGCCAACAGCATCACGCTCACGCCGGGCACCCTGACCATGGACTACGACGACGACCGTAACGCGCTGTACGTCCACGCGATCGACGGACTCGACCCGGCGAGCGTCGTCGACCCGATCCGCACCTGGGAGGACTACGCGCTCCGTATCTTCGACGAGGACCGCGCGCCGGGTGATCCAGTGCCGACCGTCCCCAACGAGCCCGGGACTACCGTCGCGCCCGACGCACTCGCCGAAGAGGGCAAACGCGCCGAGACGGCCAGCGACGCGGGCGAAGTCGACACCGACGACGGAGGTGACGCCGATGGCGACTGAGACACCGGCGTTCCTCGAACTCGCCCTTCTCGGGGGGCTGGTCCTCGCGAGTCTCGTCACGCTGTTGGCGGGCTACCGGGTGATCCGCGGCCCGACCGTCCCCGACAGGGTGGTCGGCCTCGACACCATCGGGACGAACGTCGTCGCCATCGCCGCGCTGTATGCGATCCAGACCGGCCGGGGCCTGTTCGTCACCGTCAGCCTGGTGCTCGCGATCATCGGGTTCATCAGTACCATCGCAGTCGCGCGGTTCGTCACGGAAGGTGACATCATCGAATGACCGGAACACTCCACGCCGCCGTCGTCACTGCACTGGTCGTCGTCGGGAGTTTCTTCCTCCTGATCGGCACGGTCGGACTGTTGCGCCTGCCCAACGTCTACAACCGGATGCACGCCACGAGCAAGGCGGCGACGCTTGGTGCCTCGTCGATACTGCTCGCCGCCACCGTCTACTTCGGCCCGCAAGGCGCCGGGCTCACGTCCCTCGTCGGCATCGTCTTCCTGTTCTTTACCGCCCCGACCGGTGCACACGTCATCTCGCGGGCTGCACGGAAGATGGGCGTCCCGTTCCTCGAGGACGTCTCCTGGCCCGGACCTACCGGCGACGGCGCCGAGGGACCGGCCGACGACCGCCCGAACGACGACTGACGGGCGTCGGGACCCCATCGCCGAGCACGCCCTCCGGTAGTTCAAACCGACGTTTGAGAGCACGGAAGACACTTACGGACCCCCCGACAGCACACGAACAAGAACGGACCATGTCGGCTGTACGGTGGTTGCTGGACGCACGGGAGCGCAGACCCTTCTTCGCGAAAGTCGCGTTCTTCACACTGGGGGTGTTGCTGGTCTACCCGTTCGTCGATTACTGGTTGCGTTCGGCCGGGATCGCCTCGGAGTTCGTCTTCCGGGACTACGGCGCCTACGACGCCGCGGTCGGCCGCTGGCTCGACGGCGAGGCTATCTACCAGCGGACCGAGGACGGCGGGTTCCACGGGTCGTATCTCTACCCGCCGGTCGTCCTCTTTCTGTTCTGGCCGGTCGCCGCACACCTGCCGTTCCGGACGGCCGCGATGGTCTGGGTGGTCGCCTCCGTGGCACTCCTGTGGGTGGGTCTCCAGGCCCTCGTCCGCGCGTTG
>ENA-ORCS01000459-ORCS01000459.1-marine-metagenome-genome-assembly--contig:-NODE-459-length-28977-cov-3.361073_pt1 | contig 28977 bp, 27 predicted proteins | sample MGYA00237781_ERZ508513 | MGnify/ENA primary metagenome ERZ508513 (study PRJEB26184, sample SAMN06268793) | marine metagenome | isolation source: Eden Landing Ponds, San Francisco, CA, USA | place...
CCGACGACGTGAGCCCGGTCCGAGAGTCGCTCCCACTGTCGTGCCTCGCGCTCGAAAGCGGCGATGTCGTCGGGGTCATCGACTGGGACGTCGAGCCCCTCCCCTGGATTGCGCTGGAGTACATGGACGGGGGATCGCTGGCGGCCAGGGTCGGCGCGTGTGACGACCGCCAGGCGCTGTGGATCTGTGAGCGCGTCGCGAAGGCGGTCCGACACGACCAGACCGGGATGGCACACCTCGATCTCAAACCCGCGAACATCCTCTTCGAGGCGACGCCCGAGGGCGTCTGGGACGTGCCGAAGGTCGCCGACTGGGGAATCGCCCGACTGCTGAACGAGCACGGTGCGACTGCTGGCGGGATGACCGCGACGTACGCGGCACCGGAACAGTTCGATCCCGACACCTACGGGACGCCCGACAGCAAGACGGACATCTACCAGCTCGGGGTCGTCCTCTACGAACTCCTCGTCGGGGAGCCTCCCTTCACCGGTTCCGACGTGGCCGTGATGCAGAGCGTTCTGTCCGAGGACCCCGAATTGCCGGGCCAGCGAGTCGCTGCTCTCCCGGACGGGATCGACGACACCGTCGAGACGGCCCTCGCCAGGGAGCCCGAGCACCGCTTCGAGACGATCGAACGGTTGCAGTCGCGGCTGCAGGCCCACCTCGACGAGCTGTAGCTCAGAGCTGTGCCCGGAGCTGGGACTGGAGGCGCTCGACGGTACTGAACCGCTCCGCTGGCTCCTTTCGCAGCGCCTTCATCACGGCGTCGCTGACGGCCTGCGGGACGCGATCGTCGACCGCCGCCGGTGGCTCGGGCTCCTCGGTGAGGATCGCGTTCATCAGCGCGACGCTGTTGCCCTCGAAGGGCGGCCGGCCGGTCAGCACCTCGTACATGAGGACGCCCAGCTGGTAGATGTCCGTCTTGCTGCTGGGGTCGCCGAACTCGTCGGCGTCGAACTGCTCGGGGGCGGCGTAGGTCGGCGACATGCCCTCGACGGTCGGCTGGTGTTCTTTGAGCGTGCGTGCCAGCCCCCAGTCGGCGATCTTCGGCACGTCCCAGCTTCCCTCGCCGGTCCGGCGAAACAGGACGTTCTCGGGCTTGAGATCCAGGTGGAGGACGCCGGTCTGGTCGTGGCGAACTCCCTGCGCGATCCGTTCACACGTCCAGATGGCCTGTTCGATGGAAAACTCCGAGAGCCGCTCGCGCAGCGTGCCGCCGTCCATGTACTCCATGGCGATCCAGGGCTTGGGCTGTGTCCCGCTGTCGACGACGCCGACGACGTGGTCCCGGGGCGACAGCAACGACCACGTCTCCGCCTCCTGCTCGAAGTCCTCGATCACCGACGACGTGATCGTTCCCTCGAAGTTCGGCACCTTCAGGGCGACCGTCGTCGTCCCACCGTCGACGCGGTACTGTGCCTCGTGGACGACGCCGCTGCCCCCGTGTCCGAGTTGCTCCTCGATCTCGAAATCGGCGTACGCCAGCTCCTCTCGGGCCGGACTCTGCACGCTCGCCACGTCGGGCACTTTCGAGGCCGTCTCGACCGTCGTTGCAGTAGAGGACTGCGCGTCGGCCGACGCCTCGGTGGCCGCCGTCGATTCAGTCTCATCGGTGTTCTCGGCCGCCGATTCCGTCTCGGTCGCAGACGCCGTCTCGGCCGTCGACGCCGACTCGCTGCTCGCTTCGTCCGGCGACGCGTCGGTCGTTTGCTGTCCTTCCGCCTGCTCTGTTTCCTGGCCCGCTGTCCCTTCAGTCCGTCTCTCTCCTTCGAGGGCATCCGCTTCCGTCGCCTCGCTCGACTGTCCCTCGTCCGACCCGAATGCCGCTGCACACGCCCGGAGTCCGGACTGAAGCTCCTCCAGTCCGGCGTTTGCCGCTTCGATCGACCCGACGACGTCACCGGTCGTCACCGCGCCCTCCGCCGTCGGCTCGATGAGGTTCTCCTCTTCCAGCACTCGCAGCGAGTATCGGAGCTCGTTGTGCGGGTGGTCAAGCACTTCGGCGAGATCGGTGATCCCCGCCGGCTCCCGTTCGAGGACGGTTCGGAGCACGGTCAGATTCCGCCCGGTGAGCTCGGCCTCGCTCTCGACCGTTTCGAATATCTCCGTGAGTGTCGGCGTCTCCTCTTCCTCGGAATCCGTCATTATCACACCATCCGCGTGCCAAAAGTAATAGCTTGTCCCGAGTGTTCGAGATCGCTCCGGCGTTTCGACGCGCGTCTTCCGACGGTGGTTCGTCGCGTTTGCGATTCTATTAGTCTCCACTTTGGAGACTCGATATTGCATCTTTCAAAGCCAAATCTTTATGTGTCTGGTGTGCATCGGACGATGTACTGGGAGCGATCCAATATGGCACTACCACTGTGGACGCTGGCGCTGGCACTGCTCGTCAATCTCGTACTCGGTGCGGTCCTCGTACTGGGCGTGTTCACGCTGATGGAGCAACGCATCCTGCTCGGGGCCATCGCGGGGCTGGTCATCGGCGGCATCGTCGTCTACGCAGAGGCGACTATCGGCGCACAGCTGTTCTCGCTGACGTTCGAGGAGAAGCGACTGATCGTCGTCCTGGCGGGCATCGGCGCGGCGCTGGGGATCTCGGGGACGATGCTGACGATCGAATCGGAGATCAACTGACGCCGTCGGACGTCACTCTCTCACGAAAACGTTCAACACCCGTTCCGACGTACGATCTGAGAGATGAGGGTTCGGTGAGAAAATGAGTATTGCTGCATTGCAGCGGGTGTCTCGTCTCCGGTCCAAAGCCGACTCCGAGCGCCACACTGTCGCTGCAGACGAGATCGAGGAACTCACTGAACTGCTGGAGTATCGCCAACCGACGGCTCCAGCGTCGCCCGCGGAATCGGCCGCCCCTCTGGACGGCGGGGACGTTCGCGCTGGGGCGGCTCTGGCGCTTGCGGCCGTCGCTCGGGACCGACCAGACGCCGTCGTTCCTGCCGTGGATGGTCTCAGACAGTGCCTCACTGACACCCATCCGGGTTTACGTGGGAACGCCGCCCTCGCACTCGCTGCGGTCGCGGAGGCACACCCCGAGGAGGTCCGACCGGCGGTTCCCGACCTCGGGACGCTCCTTTATGAGGCGCGTCACGCGACACGCGCCACTGTGACGCCAGCGGAGTATCCCGAATCGATCCAGCCGCTGGTCGCGGAGCTCCGGTCGCTGCGAAACGACGAGCGTGACACGGCGCGTGCCGCCGGTGCCATCGCGCTCAAAAACATCGCGAGCGCCGATCCCGGATCGGTCGTCCCCGTCGTCGACTCGCTTCTGACACTCCTCGACGAGGAGAAAGCCGCGACACGCACTGCGGCCGTCGAGGCGCTGCAAAACGTCGCCAGCGAACGACCGGCCGCGATCGAACCGGCCGTCGACGACCTGCAGGACACACTCGACGACGACGATCAGCGCGTACGCGAAGCCGCCGAACGGGCGCTTGCGGTGCTCGACGGTGACTCCGTCGAGAGTGCAGCCGCCGAAGAGACCGCTCAGGCTGCGTCGAACCGCCAGCAACACCAACGAACCACGACCATGGACTCTGCTCACGAACCAGATCTCGACGAGGGAGGAGAGACGCTGTCGGTGTCGCTCGACCCGTCCGCACTGCGCCACGACGACGTCATCGGCCGCACCGCGACGACGGTCGTGCATCGGGTCCGTCGCCCTGGCGAGGACGGGCCGGACGACATCGCCGTGAAACACCCCGCTCGACACGGGACGCTGACCGAGGAGACGATCGACGGGTTCGATCACGAGGCCCGCCAGTGGGCCGGCCTCGACGACCACCCGAACGTCGTCTCGGTGATCGACTGGGGGTACGACCCGCTCCCCTGGCTCCGCGGCGATGCGCCGGTGCCCTGGATCGCCACGGAGGTCGTCGACGGACCGGACCTTCGCGCCGTCGCCGAGGACGCGACCGTCGAGCAGTCACTCTGGACCGCACAGCGACTCGTCGACGCGGTCTGGCACGCCCACCACCGCGGTGTCGTCCACCTCGATCTGAAGCCGTCGAACGTCCTGTTTACCTCCGGCGAGCCCGACCGGTGGCCGATTCCGAAAGTCGCCGACTGGGAGCTCTCCCGGTCGCTGCTGGGCCAGGGGGCCGCCGTCGGCATCTCGACGCCCGGCTACTGCGCCCCCGAACAGGACGGCCAGGGCACGACGGACCAGCGGACCGACCAGTTCCAGCTCGGGATCGTCCTCTACGAGGCGCGCCTCGCCGACATGTTGTCGACGGAGACCCGGCTGATAGTCGGGACGGGTTTTCTCTCCTCGTTCACTACCTACAGCACTTTCGCCGTCCAGACGGCCTCGCTCTCGCCGGCCTGGGCGGTCGGGAACGTCCTCGCGAACTACGCGCTCGGGATCGCCGGCGTCCTCGCCGGCCGGGCCGTCACCAGGGGGATGATCGCGTGAATCCTGCCGTCCTGGTCGGCGTCGGCGGGGTGGTCGGGGCGCTCGCCCGCCACGCTGCCGGGGAACGATTGGAACGCGAGCACGCCGACACCTTCGCGGTCAACGTCCTCGGGAGCTTCCTGCTCGGTGCCATCGTCGCCGCGCCGGTCGGTGAACCGGTCGCGCTGGCCCTGGGAACCGGGTTCTGTGGTGCGTTCACGACTTTCTCGACGTTCGCCTTCGAGACCGTCCGGCTCTACGAGACGGGCCGGCGACGCCGGGCGCTCGCCAATGCGGCAGGCCATCTCGCCGGCGCGTTGCTCGCCGTCGGGGCCGGGACGCTGGTCGTCACTCTCACAATCGCCTGAGTCCGTGAACCGTCGCCACTCTCTGGTCGCCTGACTCCGCAGGGCACCGCCACCTCCAGGTCGCCTGATTTCGCGGATCCTCGTTACCCCGGCTCGCCCCTCCGCCGGGTTCACGTACCTTCCGTTCCTTCGTTCGATCATGGACCCGGAGGAACTCCGCGCAGGCATGCCCGTCACGAGCGAGGTCGCCTATCTCAACACCGGCGCGAGCAGTCCCGCCCCGCGGCCGGTCGTCGAGGCGATGACTGACTGGCTGGAGTATCACAACTTCGAAGCGCCTGTCTCCGAGGGGATGTATCCCCACGCCTGGGACACCTACGAAGCCGTCCGCGAGACGATCGCTGACTTCTTCTCCGTCCCGGCGGAAACGATCGCACTCACGGGAAGCACGGTCGAGGGGATCAACCTGATCGCCGCCTCGATCGACTGGGAACCGGGGGACGTGATCGTCCGGACGGATCTCGAACACCCGGCCGGCGTTCTCCCCTTCGAGCGCATGACTGATCTGCACGGCGTCGAGGTACGTACTCTCGAAACGACCGACGGCCGCATCGATCTCGACGACCTCCGGGACGCCGTCACGGATGCCCGCTTGCTCGCGATGAGTTCGATTACCTGGAGTCACGGGACCCGGCTTCCCGTCGAAGAGGCAGTCGAGATCGCCCACGACGCTGGCGCGCGCATCCTCGTCGACGCCGTGCAGTTGCCGGGCCAGCGACCCGTCGACCTCGACGCGTGGGGTGCGGACTTCGTCGCCGGGTCGGGCCACAAGTGGCTCCTTGGGCCCATGGGGGCGGGCTTTCTCTACGTCGCGCCGGACGCTATCGACGCGCTCACGCCGCGACAGATCGGCTACCGGAGCGTCGAGGATCCCACGGGATCGCCCTACCAGTACAAAGCCGGTTCCAAGCGATTCGAACTCGGGACGACCTCGCCAACACCCCACGTCGGCCTGGCCGCGGCGATCGACTTGCTGGAGACCATCGGGATGGAGACCGTCCAGGCCAGGATCGAACGGTTGACCGATCGCCTGAAAGCAGGATTGGAAGATCGACTCATCAGCCCGCGGGAGTACGAGTCGGGGCTGGTCACCTTCGACGCCGAGGATCCCGAGGCGACGGTCGAACGACTCGCGGAGGCGGGCGTGCTCGTTCGATCACTGCCGTACCCCGACGCCGTTCGCGCGTCCGTCCACGCGTTCAACACCGAGAACGACGTCGACCGGTTGCTCGACGCGCTCTAGAGTTCCGACGGCGAGCGGTGGCGTCCGTCACTCGTCGCCGATCGATCACGCGGCACATTCGTCGTCGTTCTCTCATTCGTCGCCGTCCGATCTACCCACACTCGTCGTCGTTCTCTCATTCGTCGCCGATCGGTCGCCGTCGGAGTTCGTCGATCTGGCCCCGCAGGCGGTCGAGTTCGGACTCCAGCTCCTCCCGGCGGTCGATCAGGTTGCTCAACTCTTCGGTGTTGACCGAGAAGTCGTCGTCCATCGCGGCCTCCAGGGCGTCGGTCGTCGACCGGACGAACTGCGTGGCGACGCCAAGCACTTCCTCGGGCGACTCACATCCCTCGTAGAGGTCGACGTTCCCCGATTTGACGGTGTAGCGGATGAGCGGCAGCGCCTCCTCTGCGTGGTAGCTCGTCGTCGTCTCCAGACCGGTGACGGGATTACGGCGGTCGCGGGCCTGCTCGTTGCGGACGACGCTGAAGGGCTCTGCCAGTGCGGGATAGGTGTCGGCCAGATCGCGTAGCCGATCGGCCGCCGTGACGTCCAACTGGGCCTCGACGTCGCCGAAGAACTGCGCCGAGCCGGTCAGGCTCAACGCGACGGTGAAGAAGACGCTCCGGTTTTCCTCGGCGAGTCCCCGGATGCGTTCGCGGACGCCCTCGTGATCCCCCGAAAGCGCCTGGCGATCGAGGTCGTCGAGCAGGGCACGGACGCCCGCCTCCCGCTCGAGGTACTCCTCGACGAGCATCCCCGGCAACTCCCCGGAATCGTCCGGCTGATCCATGTCCTCCGTTTCGGTTCCCGGCACTAAACCCTTCCCGACGACGGAGTATCTCTCCGTCGAGAGCTCGTTTCTCGCTTGCGTCCGGACTTCCCGGATACTCTTCCAGTGGAGTCCGTCGTGATCGTGATGGTCGTTTCGGCGCGTCGAAAGGCAGTTGATGGGGTGGATCGAACGGCGATGCATGATCGAGTGTCCCTATTGCGGGGCGGATGCCGACGATCCGGCCCGGTTCTGCGATCGCTGTGGGGAACTGCTGTCCGAGGAGTCCGACCGCCGGGATGGATTCCTCCGTCGGACGTCGATCCAGTATCTCCAGGGGGTCCGTCACGGCGCACGACCGCTCGACCCGTCGAGTTCCTATCACGAGGGCCTTCGTACTGACCTGGGTGCCGCCGTCGCTGACCTCTCCTATCTCGCGGAGATCGAAGCGCTCGACCTCTCGGAACTGATCGACATCGACGCGGAGGATCTCGGTGCCCTGGATCGGGATCCTTCCCCCGACACGGAGCTCCCGGAGCGCGACCGGCGCGCACTCGGGCTCGTCGTTCTGGTCGGCCTGCTTGCGGACTCCTTCGAGGGCCCGATGCTTGACGAGTTGCGTGCGCTGGCGATTGACCGGGTTGAATAGCCTTCCGACTGTCACGTGGGATTGGCGTGATCGCGCCCATCCACTATCCCGTCGAGAGTCACGCTTTTGCCCGTCGCGCCCGTCTCTGGACTATGGGACTGTTTGAGAATCTCGGCCGAAAGGTGGAGTCCTTCAAAAAGGACGCCACCGAGAACGCCTCGGAGCCGACCCATCGCTGTGGCGACTGTGGCGCCGAATTCTTCACGCCCTACGAGACCTGCCCCGACTGCGAGGGCGAGGACGTCCACGCGATCGAGTGACTGAACGATCGGGTCCAGGTTGAAAAGGGAAGAGGGGACAAATCCCGGCATGATCGCGATCGCCGGGGCGAAAGGTGGATGTGGAAAGACGACGGTGACGCTTGGCCTCGCCGAGGCCCTTGCCGACCGTGGCAGACCGACCGTCGCAGTCGACGCCGACAGACAGCTACCGGACTTACACACGGTGGCGGACGTCGACCGTGAACCGACCATCGCCGCTCTGGACGGGGAGACGGACGTGGCCTCGATCGCCAAGGGCGTGCCGGGCGTCCCCGGCGTCGGCGTCATCACTGCACAGCGATCCGACGAGACGGTCGATCTGGCGGCAGCGCTGGAACGACTCGATTACGAGACCGCCGAGGTGCTGATCGACTGCCCGTCGGGTGTCGGTCCCGATGTCGTCGAACCGATCACCGCGGCCGATCACGTGGTGGTCGTCACGACCGGGACTGAACGGAGCCTTGACGCAGCCCGCACGACGATAAATGCCGCCGAACAACTCGGCGTCCCGGTCGTCGGGATCGTGTTCGTCCGGTGTGAGACGATCCCGGACGATCTGGCGGCCGAACTCGACGCCGAGACGCTGGGGGCGGTTCCGGACCGTGGGTCGCCACTCTCTGACGACGAGGTGACGGGGGCCTTCCGGGACATCGCAAACGCCCTGGAGGCGGTCACTGGATCGGCTACGGCGCAGAAGGATGTTCCTCAACGTCCCGACCGCCTTCCGACGGGGATCACCGGTCTCGATCGACTTCTCGATGGGGGGGTTCCCCGCGGCGGCATTCTGGCCCTGGAAGCACCGCCTGCGAGCCAGGCTGAGTTGCTCTTCTACAACCTGACGGCGACGCGTGGGACGCTCTACCTCACTAGCGAACGGTCCGAGGAAGCCGTTCGGAACGCCCTGGCAACGTCTCCCGTCGAAGTGGGCAACCCCACGATCCGCGAACTCGACGGTGACGCACCGCTCGGAACGGCGACGAAGCTGATCGAGAACTTACCCGAGGGTGCGAATGTCATCGTCGACGCCGTCGACCCGCTGGAGGCGTTCGATCGTCGCGACTATGTGGCCTTCCTCAACGCACTCACTGAACGGACGGCGAGCGCAGATGGACTCGCCGTGTTACACTGCCTCCAGACGCCGTCGGATACCGGCGGACGAGACGTCACCGAACAGTTCGCGGACGTGGTCGTCGAGTTCTGTCCCGGACGGGACGGGGCCGATCCAGCCCTCGAACTCCGCAAGTTCCGGGCCGAAAGGACTCCCGATCGGTACGAACGCGTCTCACTCAGCGAAGCCGTCCCGGTCGAGCGGCCGCCCGTCGATTCTTCGATCCGCACGGAACGAGGAGACTGATTGCTGACGGAACGACTGACTGCGGTCAGACCCCGTCGCGTCTTCGACGGTTCCGTTGCTCACAGGTTGCGAGTCGCGACGCGATCCACTCGAGTGCGTCGACGAGGTCGACTGGCGCTTCGCTCTCTCGGATCGGGTGCCACTCCGCCTGGGCCGCTCGCACCGCCGGCTCCTCCCGGATCACCGTCGCTGGAGCGCCGAACTCGTTTTCGATATCCGCGACGAGGTCGGAGAAATCCCCGTCCGACGCTCTATTGATCACCAGACAGGCGATCGGCGTTCCGAGCTTGCGGGCCAGATCCCGTGTCTTCATCGCATCGCGTATGGCTGACTTGCCCGGCGTCGTGACGAGCACTGCGACGTCCGCCCCGTCGAGAACGACGCCAACGTCACGCGCCAGGCCGGCCGGACAGTCGACGACGACGCGGCCGAACTGCCGGTCGAGCGTCTCCAGTACCGCCGGGAGATCCGAGAGGTCACAGGCACGCGCACCGGCGAGTGTCTTCCCCGACGGCAGCAACGTGATCGACGATACTTCCTCGACGGCGTCGACGGCTGTCGCTCGTCCGGCGAGAACGTCGTGGAGGTCCGGACTCCGGCCCCGGGGGAGGTCCGCCGTCGCGAGGTCGGCGTCCACGACGACGGCGTCGAGTTCCCAACCCAGGTTCCAGGACATCGTCGATTTCCCGACGCCGCCTTTCCCCCCTGTAACGGCGACGATCATGGATCGCTGACAACGATGGCTGATGGCGGAGACGAACGCTCTAGTTCCGCGAGGACGGCACCCTCTTCGCTTACCCGGTCGGTCGCCCGTTCGACCGAGACGATCTCCACAGGGTCCTCACTCGGGACGGCAGACGTGGCAAAGCCCACGCCACGCGTTCGCTCCGGGGGGACGACCCCGCTCCACCGTGCCCCTGACCATTCGGCGACGCCGAGCGGTCCGGATCGAGGTGCCCAGACCTGTCCGTCGATCGTACTCCCGATTTCGACGCGCTGCGGGGTGTTTCGCCCGTTCGTTACGGTTGCCCGGACGCGAGTAACCCCGTTTTGTCGAGTCCAGTCCGCGTCGAGACGGATCATGTCCGGATTTCTCTCCTGCTCGTGTTTAAACTTCCACAGTCTCCACTTCACGGAGTCCCTCGCCTTCTGCGAAGGCTTCCGGATGTCCGACGAGGAAGGCGACGTCACCCTCTCGAAGCGTGACGCGATCGTCGGGCAACACCACGATGTCGTCCTCGCGTTCGAGCGCGAGTGTTGTCCCCGGAAGCCAGCCGACGAATTCCCCGCTGAGGCTACCGTCCTCGTCCACTGCGACAGCGATCGTGGTTTCCTCGACATCATGGAGCAACGAGGCGAGACGGTACTGGTCCGAGGGAGTCTCCGACGGTGTTACCAGCCGGTATCGTGTGCCGGGATCGAACCTGTCTGCACCGTCACGGTCGACGACGACAGTCACTTGGTCCCCGCTACTGGAGCGGAGACGCCCACGGGCCAGGAGTCGCGTTGCGTCCGGGCCTGTCTTCCAGACCTCCACTGGATCCCCCGGTGACGCGTCACCGGGAGGATCGCCACGTATCCCGACAGCTACGGTGTCCGGCGGAAGCGTCGATCCCAGGCCGGAGTGACGCTTGCCGACCGAAAGCGACGTGACTCTATCGCTCTTGGTTGTCACGGACGCGTGGTCGACGTCGTAATCCGTGACGATCCGTGTTTCGAGGCGATCTGCCGTTCCGGTGCCGGACAGTCGGTTCGGGAATCGGAACATCGTTTCCGCGAGCGCACGTTTCGTCTCTTCGCTCACGGGTCTGTATCCGTCGGCGTCCGAGACTCGATCCGGCAAGGTGACTGTAGTGAGTGCCTGTGCCGATCGCAACAGTTCTGCAACCTCCCCGGCCGCAGCGACTCGTTCGATATCGTAGATCGTACACGCGATCCGGTCGCCGAGGGGACTCCCTCCGGCTCCAACGATAGCCCCAAGCCCCAGTCCGGCGACCGCGTAGATCGCACTCCCACGGTGATCGTATGGTATCGCACCGACCAGTGACCCACGCCACACTAATTCGACGAGCAACCAGGTCGAAACGGTCGACACGCCGAGGAAAGCACCCGATCCCGCCGGGAGCGGTCTGATCGTCCGTCGACGGTAGAGGACGCTACAACCAGTGGCGACGACCGCGGCCGCGAGGCCGAGTCCGACGAGCTGGATAGACGCCTCTCTGACCAGATCGAGCGTCCCCAGCTGTAGCGGTGGTGCCGTCACGTCTCCATCACCGCCCTGCCGGTTGGAAAGGGATCCACCAGTTCCGCGAGACGGGTCTGGTCCCCGACGAGAACCGCCCGCCAGCCGGAGGCGAGACGTTCGAGCGACGGGTCGATCGTCCATTCGCCTCTCGATCCTTTCGACGGTGGTCGGGCGGCGAAGACATCGATCTCCTTCCGGGCGTTCTCGATCTCGCCCAAGATATCACCGTCGAGCTCCGTCACACGGACTGCCTTCCCTGCCCGATCGAACAGCGAGATCGCCCGGAAATCCGGTCGCATATCGCCGGCGCGAACGGCCACTGTCACCCGGTCTGCTTCGAGTAACTCGTCGATCTCGTCCGTCGGAACGGCGACGGCTACGCGAGGAGGATCTTCCGATCGTTCTGCTTCAGCACTGGTCGTCATCCCGGTTTTCCGGTATGTCTCTCTCCCGTCGATCGAAACATGCTGACTATCTCCTTCAACCCCCGCTGAGACATCGAGCGGTATCGTACTGAGAACGAACCCGTCGATCGTTCTTGCCCCGGTTTCGACGACGATCTCTTCTCCAGGTTCGACCCCGTCGGGAACAGTCGACGGGACCGACACGGCTCGATGCCCCGCTGGCACTCTCTGTGCGATTCCGGATGTCGGTGGCGCCCCTGCGACCGTCGCAGTCCCTCGCGGATCCACGGTCACGTCGACCGCGTCCAGATTGTATTTCAGGAGGAGCTGTCGTTCGATCCGAGTTTCCAGTTCCGAGAGCGGCAGGTCGGCGGGCAAACGCCATCGCTCCGCCGCGATCTCGCTCCGGAGGCCACTGGGCAGTTCGGGATAGCCGGAGACTGTTCTGATCGTCCCCTGCGGGCGGATCGTGACCTGTCCCGAGGCATCGATCGCGTCGACGGCCACGTCGGCCAGCGAGCGACCGCGCTCGATCGGTTCCGCATCGTCACGGCGCAGGGCTGACCCGATGCGAGTTCCCTGTTCGAAGCCGAACACCGTCAGCAACACGACGACGCTCCCCCCGGTTACCATCCGCGGCACATGTTCGAGTTGTATTGCGACCCCACCGATCAAGGTCGCCGTGAATCCCGCGACCAGCAGTGATGCAACCGCGAGCGTCCCGCGGACGAACCGACGCTCTGAGAGGGTCGGCATCACCCCGCCGGACATCCCGGCGACTACTGCGGGCACCACGCCGATAATCCCCCCGAGGGCAACTCCCAGAATCACTTCCATGTACGCTGAAGCCATATGTTTAATCTCACTGAAAAGATATCGTATCGAAACGCGTCCGCTCATCGTTCGGGAACCGGGGTAACATCGTCATCCACTCTCCCGAGACGGACCGGTCTCTCCCTGAGTATGCGGAGTTTTCCCTTACCTTCGTTTTGCTCGCCGAGTCTTTCACTCCCTTCTTGGTCCGTTTGACAGTCAGATCGGAATTCGATCGTCGATCGACGTATCCCTCGTCCGGGTGTTCGATCTCGAAGGTGACTGTTGTGAGTTGTTCGCCAGTCGGCCAGTCGATATCGATGTCGTCTTCCGTATTTCCGAACTCAAAGCGGACTTTCCCTGTCTTGTCAGTCGTTCGTTCCGGCGTCGAAACCAGACTGACCGACTCGCTCGTGGGTATCACCGTCACCCCTTCGACGGGATCGCCGGTCCGTTCCCCGACGACGGTGACGACAACTGAACCGTCGTCGTTGACGACTGAGTCGTCGAACTCGATCGTGACCTCCTCTTCCCTCACGCCGAGCGGGTTCGTCGCCGCCAACGAGACGTATGCCGCCGTGAATCCGATCGTCACGAGTAGCACCAGCGTGATCGCCAGTGGGTGCGATGGGGTCCACAATCCCCGATCGTCACTCCCCAGCGACGTGATCCGTTCGAATGTTCTCCGCGACACACCGATGTTGGTCCCGTTATCCTACTTAAAGTCTGACTGACTTTTTCGACTGATCGAATCTGTGAATCGGAATCACAGTCGTCTTCCCAGTAGTACGCCACCCCCGACAGCCGCGACGACGGCACCGCCGATAGCTAGCGGCACTACTGGCAGTTCCCCAGAGTCACCATCATTAGAACCGGATTGTCCTGACTGTGCGTTATCTCCTGCTTCACCATCACTTGATCCGTCGGCGTTCTCTCCAGTGTTGTCGCCTGCTGGCTGTTCAGTGGTTGACTTCGGTACAACGTCGACCGAGCCAGCGTCGATTCCGTCAATAGATAGACTGTATGATCCCGGATTCTCCGGTGTCCACTCGAAGGTGTGGGGTTCGTCCGAGTTGCCATCCACCGTGACGTTCTCCGTGATAACTGCGTCGCCATCAACGAGCAGGTCGGCATGGTGGTAGGTAGCGTTCTCGTCGACGTTACGGAAGGTCCCCGTGACGGTGACAGTATCGCCGGCAGTCACATCAGTCGAGCCAACTTCGGCGTCGATAGCGGAGATACCTTCCGTGGCAATAACGACGATCTCCGTCATGCCGGTCTCGCTAGCGAGGGTGGACGACAATTCGACTTCACCTGGCTGGTGAGCGGTCACGACACCATCGCTGATCGTCGCGATGTCGGGGTTTTTGCTCGCATAGTCCGCGACCGTGGTTGCGGTTTCGGTACGATCGCCGATCAGACTAAGTGAGACAGTTGCGTCGGTTTCGTTTCCGGCGATCACCATCTCCCTTTCGGTGGAAAGCGAGATTTCCTCAATTTCTCGCTGGAGGATTGGATAGCTGTCCGTTGCCGTCCAGGCCTCGTCCGAGACCAGTGCGTCCATCGAGGAGTACACGTCCGTCCCCGTCATCTCCTCTGTCGTCAAGCCGGTTCCGGCTTCGTCACCTTTACCAACGCTGTTCCGCTGTCCCGTGGTTTCGACATTCCAGTACGAATCGACGATAAGACCGGCGTTTTCTTCAGCAAGTCCACCTGTGGTGTCCCCGGACACACTTCCTACTGCGTACACCCGTTGGATTGAACCAGGCTCAGTGTTTGCACCAATCACTCCTCCGCTGCTCTGCTCACCTTTTACATGTCCCTTTGAATATGAGTTGCTAATTTGTCCGCCGTACCAACTTCGTCCTGTTAGACCTCCGGAATAATATTCCGCCCCAGATACATCAACGTCTGCCCACGATTCATTCACTCTTCCTCCGTTAATCCCCACAAGCCCTCCAGCTATTGGGTCATCAGTGGTTACGCTTCCTGTTGCTGAAACTGAGGATACGGCGCCTTCGATATTTTTACTCACAATTGTAGCAGGCTGAATACCTTCAATTTGGACATCAGAGAGATGGACGTTTTTAATTATACCATTGGATTCGGCAAAGAGCGCCATATTCTTCCGATTTGGTCGACGGATGGTCAGTCCTTTTATTAGGTGCTCTCTACCATCGAAAACTCCGGTGAACTTCTCACCGTCTTGCGAAAAGTCCTCATGGCCAATCGGCTCAAATCCTGCACCAGCATTCCATTCAGCTGTGTTTCTTGCATCGATATCGTCCTTAAGGACGTAATACGCGTCTGGTTCCTCGTTCATCTTTTGTAGGTCCGCAATATTCGCCAGGAGATAAGGATCTTCAGCAGTACCTGTCCCGTTTACACTCATTTTAGGACTTGATTCTCCGAGAACAGGTGTTGACGTAAGTATGAGTATACAGACTACAACCATAAGTGCAAGACTCACCGTTCTTCTCCTTTTTTTCCTAAACCATCGAATATATGTTTTATTTTGTTGTACTTCACTCATGATTATTAAGTTATATGGGTGGATGTAAACAAATATTTTAATTTGTGTTTCCTCTCTAATGATATCTAATTTAATTTTTTAGTATTGTGGGCTTCGGATTCTTTCTCTCGTCAGTATATGATCCGTCTTGTGGCGCGTTTACAGTGATCGTTAGCTTACCTGAATCTTGGTTTGAGCGCCAATCCGGAGAGATTTTGTCATTACCACTCCCAAATCCAATTTCTACTGAATTGTCGTCTTTACCAGTGTGTGCGCTTATTATGCCGTCTACGTTCAAAGTGTCTCCTTTTATAACTACATACGAATCCTTGACATCTTCTCCATTATTATCTACAACGCTGATATTCAGCCTTTCACCTGTATTCACTACTGGTTTCTCATATTCTACAGTCACCTCTTTATCTGCTCCAAACTGGAACGTCCCCAGGATCTGCATCATGATCCCGAGCGCCGCGACGCCGACGACCAGGGCGATAACCAGCCGTATCGGGAGCCCTTCGATGGCGCGTTCGTCTTCTTTGAACGATCGATCCGACCCGTTCGGGATTGGTGGACCGCGCATACCCCCATTGGTTGCGTTATCTGACTTAAAGGTTGGACCGTTGACCCGTCATCTCGAATCGCAAACGCAATGTAATGTTGGGACTGACAGACTCGACGTGACATTCGTCATCGGACGCGGCGAGGCGGTGGAGTCGGGACCGATCGGGACGCTCGGGTCCTACCGGGCACTCGACGGAAGCAGGGGCGCGAAACTCTATCTCGACCTCGACGGCCCACACGCCGTCCTGATCGTCGGCAAGCGCGGCTACGGCAAATCCTACACGCTCGGCGTTCTCGCTGAAGACCTCGCACGCGCGAACCATGTTGCACCGGTGATCGTCGATCCGATGGGCGTCTTCGACACTATCGACGGGGACAGCGACGGCGATCCCGTCCCGGCGACAGTGATCGACCACCCCAGCGTCGTCCCCACGACGCTCGACCCCCGATCGTGGTGTTCACTCCTGTCGCTGTCGCCCGAGAGTGGGGCCGGTAGTCTCGTCTGGCAGGCCGCGGGGGAAGCCGATACCGTCGAGAACATGCGAGAGCACGTATCCGGGGCCGATGCGCCCCGGACGGAGAAACGCGCCGCGATCAACCACCTCGATCTGGCCGACTCCTGGAACGTTTTCGATCCCGACGGGCTCGACGCGAACGCCCTCGCCAGCTCTGACGTGACGGTTGTCGACGTCTCTGGCATGGATACGGCGCCAATGAACGCGGTGGTGCGTGGCGTCGGGGAAGCGCTCTATCGAGCGCGGATCGACCGCACGATCGATCGCCTGCCCTGGGTGCTGATCGACGAGGCCCACGCGTTCTTCGATGGCATCGCCCGATCGGCTCTGGAAACGCTCCTCACGCGCGGGCGCGCACCGGGTGTCAGTGTCGTCCTCGCCACACAACGGCCCTCGATCGTGCCCGAGGTGGCGGTCTCCCAGTCGGATATTCTCGTCGCCCACCGACTCACTTCCGAACAGGACCTCGCGGCACTGGAGGCGGCCCAGCCGACGTACATGCAGGAGTCACTCGAAGCGCAACTGCCGACCGAAACCGGCGAGGTCGTCGTCATCGACGACGCCACCGAGACCGTTCACGCCGCACAGGTCCGCCAACGTGACACCCCACACGGCGGGGACTCTCCCCGAGCCAGCGAGATGGGTTCCGGGAACGACGTGTGAGTTTAAATAGGAGAACGGGGCGAAAGACGGCGTGACCGATATCGAACGGATCGAACAACGACTCTCGGCAGTCGAACGGACGGTGACGGGCGAGATCGACATCGACGCCGAGCGACTGCAGGCGGTCATGGCGCTATCCGGGGACGTCGAGGACATCGAGGACCGTCTCGAAGCGCTCGAAGAGCGGATCGCGACGCTCGAAGCCGACGTCCAGTCCATCGGGGGATACTATTCGGAAGTCGAATCGGTCAACGAGGAGGTCGAACGACACGCGCTGTCCGCGGTCGCGGCCGTCGATCGACTTGAGGACCGCGTCGACGACCTGGAGGGCTCAGTCAGCGATCTCGACCCGGCTACTGAACGGATACAGCGGGCCGTCGAACAGTCCGTCGCCGCCGACGCCACTGACGGCGACGACGTTGTCGTCACAAACGGGAAAGGAACGGACGCGACGGGAGACGGCTGCGACGACAACGGGACGAACGCGGCCACAACGGGGGACAGTGAGTCCTTTCCCGGCCAGTTTCGGTCGGCTTCTCACAACTTGGACGACCGATCTAACGAGGCCGCGAGGGGAAGCGACGGCGACGCTTCGGATGGGAATGGGGACGGGACAGACACGACGTCGTCGGGTCGGACACCCTCCCAACAGCGGGTCGACGAAATACTGGCCAGCACGGAATCCGACGACGGCGACGAAAACCAGGAAGGCGAGGGCGTACTGGAGCGCCTTCGCAAGCGCGTCCCGTGATCCGATACGTCGTCGCGATCGTTCTCACGGTCGCCATCCTGGGAGTGAGCTTTGCGGGGCTGGATACCGCCAGCACAGCCGCCAGCGAACGGGAAGTGCGGGCAAGCATCACAGACCTGGAGGACGCAGCAGTCTCGTTGCTCAGCAACGACGAACTGCCACCCGAAGGCCATCCAGGTGCACAACGGCTGGTCACTGTCGAGATGCCGGCGACGTCACTCACGACGAAGCCGATCAGCCATTTCGAGTTGCGCCGGGTGACGGGCGAGCGGCTTTCGGTCGTGACCTTTCGGATCGAGGGTGGCCCGATGCATACCGAGACGATCGACGTGCCGATACGGAACGCGACCGGCGGCGACGTGGTCGAACTCTCGGGTACCGAGGATCGACGCCTCCGGCTGACGCTTACCGGAGATGCCCAGCGACGCCCCGTCGTTACGGTGGTTCGCTTCGACGAGATCGATGCTACCTGAGGGCGTACTTTTATCTACCATAACGGGACCAGATGGGGCATGTCGAAGGAGGCGACGGATAGGTCACTCTCGGATGCGGTCCTCTCACTGGCTCCCGAGTCCGTTCTGGACCGACTCCCGTCGCGAAACGAGGACGGGGGCTGTCGTTGTGAGACGTCGTTCGACGAGGCGACACTCAGGGTCGACGCGGACGACTGTGATGGCGACCTCAGGACGGCACCCGAGTGTCGACGGACGGTCATCGCCGAACTAGCGGACAGGGATGCAACGAACGTTCGCGTCCGGTCGCACGGTCTCACGTATCGGTACAGCGACGCGGGGGTCTCTCTCCTGTCGGCGGCTGGCCGCTTTCTCGAACTGCTCGGTGATCGTCACGAGCGGCTGGCCGAGACGGCAGCGACGGACCCCCTCGCTGCGGTGGCCGATCTCGGCGAGCGGGTCGGCCCTGTTGTGGACGTTGCTGTCGAGTCCGGGTTACTGACGGCGGCCGAGGACCTCGATTCCTACGAGGAGTGTCTGCTTCCCTCGGTCGGGATGACGATCTCGTATTATTTCCTCGATCAGTCCGTCGGTGGCGGGCCTCATCTCACGGACGTTCGAACGCTGGAGACCGGAAGCGACGTGCGGATCTACGAGCGCGAGACCGGCATCCCGCTGTACGTCCTCGGTTCGATCGACGTGTCGCTGTCTCGCCAGGAACGGGAGATCCTCCTCGATGCCTACGAAGCGATCGCCGAGGGGATCGTCGAAGGTGAGCGTGCAGCGTCGCGTGCCATCGAACACGTTTCAGACGAAGCTGTCGACCCGCAACTGACGAGTGTCCTCCGGAAGCACACGCACGGATACGGCGTTCTGGAGGATTTCTTCGCGGACCCTCGCGTCAGCGACGTCTACGTCACCGCGCCGGTTACATCGAATCCGGTCCGTGTCGTCGTCGACGGACAGAGCATGGAGACCAACGTCTCGCTGTCACCCGACGGAGCGCGTGCCCTTGCTTCGCGCGTCCGGCGAACGAGCGGGCGGTCTTTCTCGCGGGCGAATCCGACGGTGGATGCGACTGCCGATCTGGAAAACGGGACCGGACTTCGGGTGGCCGGAGTGACCGAACCGGTCTCGGCGGGCGTGGCGTTCGCGTTCCGTGAGCGGGCCGACGACCGGTTTACGCTCCCCGCCCTGGTTGCCAACGGCACGATGACGGCCACTGTCGCCGGGTTCCTCTCGATCGCGATCGAACGCAACGGTGCGACGCTGATCGCCGGCACGCGTGGGGCGGGGAAGACGACCCTCCTCGGCACCTTGCTCTACGAACTCGCGCCGGCAACGCGAACGGTCGCCATCGAGGACACGCCGGAATTGCCCCTCGATCCCCTCCAGAGCGTCGGGCGAGACGTCCAGGCACTCAGGACCGGCAGTGGAGAGGGTCCGGAGATCACCGCAGCGGAAGCGTTGCGGACGGCCCTTCGACTCGGTGACGGTGCGCTCGTCGTCGGGGAGATCCGCGGCGAGGAGGCGCGCGTCCTCTACGAGGCGATGCGCGTGGGGGCAAACGCCAATGCCGTCCTCGGGACGATCCACGGTGACGGTGCCGAGGACATCTACGAACGGGTTGTCTCCGATCTGGGCGTCGAACCGTCGTCGTTTGCCGTTACGGATCTCGTTGTCACGGTCCAGGCCTACGACACGCCCGACGGCCGCAAGCGCCGAGTCTCGCGCATCGAGGAGGTGATGAACGACGGCGAGGACGTGTGGTTTGCCCCGCTCTTCGAGATTGACGAGGACAAAGCCCGACCGTCCGGGCGCATCGACCGCGGGGAGAGTCGATTCGTCGACGACATCACGGGGCCGGGCGAGGAGTACGCGGATATCAGGCAGGCGATCTCCGAGCGGGCGGACCAACTCGAATCGCTGGCTGGGGATGGCCGGACGAATCCTCGCGAGGTCGCTGCGGCGTACGCCCGTCAGCGGAGCTGAGCACCGATGGTTCTGGTCGGCTCACTCCGGACGTTCGCGCGATTGTATCCTTACGAGGTCGAGGTCGGTCAGCAATTGCAGGAGTCACTCTCCTTTCTCGATACCGACCTCGCCCCGGAGATTGTCGTTCGCGGCGGATACGGCGCGGGCCTTTTGAGCTTGGTGTTCGTTGTGCCGTTGCTCGCTACTGGACTCGGATTCCCGGTGGCGCTGCTTCTCACTGTCACGATCGCGGTCCTCCTCATCCACTCGATACACAGCTTTCCGAACCTGCTGGCTGCGTTCCGACGGACCGAGGCCCTCGGATCGGTGCCAAACCTGATCGGCCGGGCGGTGCTTCGCATGCAGATCCAGCCGGCGACCGAGAGTGCGGTCCGGTTCGCTGCGGAGACCGGCTATGGTCCCTTATCGGAGAACCTCTCGGCGCACATCGATCGGTCGATGGGGACGCCACGGACCGGCATCATCTCGTTTGCCGAGGAGTGGGCGGAGTGGTTCCCGGCCGTCCGTCGCTCGGCGCACTTGCTCGTGATGGCACAGGATGCCCCGGAAGCCGAGCGCCGCCGGACGCTCGACCGGACGCTGATGTCCATCCTCGATGGGACGCGAAACCAGATGGCCGACTTCACCGCAAGTATTCGCGGCCCGACGACGGCACTCTACGCGTTCGGGGTCATGATCCCGCTGGCGCTGGTCGCCCTCGTCCCCGCCGCGACGCTCGTGGGCTATCCGGTCCCGATCTTGTTTTTCATCGTCACGTACAACGTGGTGTTGCCGATCGTGCTCATCGCCGCGAGCCTCTGGCTGCTCGTCCGTCGCCCCGTCGCCTTTCCGCCGCCGAAAGTGACGCGCGAACACCCGGACGTGCCCGACCGCCTCTGGATCCGTCTCGTCTGGGCGCCGATCGTCGGGGCACCGGCGTTCGTCCTCACGCTTCTGTGGGGGCCGTCACATCTCGCCATCCTCGCTGGCGTTGGATTCGGTCTGGGAGGGGTATTGATCGCGCTGTTTCGGCCGATCATCCTCGTTCGAAACCACGTCCGTGCCGTCGAGGAACACCTCGTCGACGCGCTGTATCTCGTCGGACGGCAGGTATCGGAAGGCGAAGCCGTCGAGTCGGTGATCCAGCAGGCAGGTGATCGGGTGCCCGGAGAGACCGGTGTGGTTTTCGAGAGGGCGGCCGGCTTACAGCGCCGGTTGCACGTCGGCGTCGAGGAGGCGTTCATGGGCGAGTACGGTGCCTTGCGTGATATCCCGAGCCCGCGGGCCCACAGTACCGCTGGCTTGCTCGCGATCGCGTCCCGCGAGGGGAAGCCGGCCGGCCGGGCCATCGTGTCCATGGCCGATCACCTCGAAGAACTGCAGGAAGTCGACGAGGAGGCCAAACGGCAACTCGCGAACGTCACCGGGACGCTCGATCACACGGCTTCGTATTTCGGGCCACTGGTCGCCGGGGCCACTGTCGGCCTGGCCGACATCATCGTCAGTCAAGATGTCGATCTGTCCGAAACCCAGGCCGCTGCGTCGACGTTACCGAGCGATCAACTCGGGATCGTCGTCGGTGTGTTCGTTATCACGCTCTGTTTCATTCTCGTGCCACTGTCAGTCATGCTCCGGCACGGACTTGATCGAGCGCTGCTCGGCTATCGCGTCGGGCGATCCTTGCTTTCGGCGATCCCATTGTATGTCATCACGATTGTCTGCGTCACGATGATCGGTTGAGGGAGATTGCCGTCGCTTCGATCCTCGGCAACCTGTTAGCGTGTTTTGATTTAAGTACGATGCCGAGACCAATGGGGGTATGGATCTAGAGGCGCCAGCGGACGCGTGGTACGTCTGGGCCGGCGCGTCGATCATGACGGTCGCGCTGGCAGGCGTTGCCCTCTCGATGCCGACACAGCCACCGCCGGACGCCCAGCAGGTGGCCAATACCATCGACAGCGTGTCCGGGACCGAACTCGGGGGGACGGCGACGTACGACCACGACGCGGAGATGGTTCGCATCGATCCACAGGGGGTTTCGATGCGCAACGACGGGGGCACGCAACACGCCTCGATTTCGTTCGGACGGATCGCACCCGTCTACAACGATTCGGATCTCGAAGAGGTGCTGTACGGCGTCCATCCGACCGATCACTACACCGGCAACGCCAGCGAATCCTGGCGTGCGTTCCACGAGGACGTCCAGGACGCCCGGACGCTGGCCGAGAGTCCAGTGTGGCGAACCGCCGACGGGACGCTTCGCGTTCGGACGATCGTCTACGAACATCCCGATCCGTCCGTCAGCCAAACCGAACGAGCGATACTCGTCGATGCCTGATACCAACTGCCGCGCCCAGACCGAACCGCTTGCAGCACTGGTAGCGGTCGCTGCCATCGCTATCGGCATCAGCATCTACGGGGCATACGTCGCCGACGTCCTGCCGGGAACGAGCGAGGACGCCGTCGAGGAACCGACGATCCAACGCGTCTGGTCGGAGGTCGCCGAGGGCGGTGTGTATCCATCGACGGACAATCCGTGGAACGACGTCGGCGGGGACGACCGCTACGATACGGTTGCCAGTCCATTGGGCGGTCTCGATGCGGAGACGCTCCCGAGGGGAACGATGGTCTATATCTCGGTCAGCACTGCCGATGACTCGGGTCATGACGTCACACTGGCGGAGACCGTCTACGACGAGAGCGCAACGCAGTTGTCACCGGGACCGGACGAGCCACCCGAGCATGGCCGTGCGATCACGCGACCAGTACCGGTCGAGGTCAGGCCGGGCGATGTCAGGGCGGGAACGCTCCGGGTGGTCGTATGGTGAGCACCCAGTCCCGAGCAGTCAGTACGGTCGCTGACGTTTCCCTCGCGCTCGTCATCATCAGTGCCGCCGTTGTGATGATGGGGGTCTTCCTGCAGGCTGATCCCGCGACTCACGAGCCGATGACAGCCGATCGCTCCGCGGAAACAGTCGCCGGGATGACGTTGACGGCGCGCTACAACGTCAGTGCGGTCACGGAACACAGTACCACGATCACGCCCGCCGATACTGAAATCGAGTGGCAAACAGGTTCCACTGCGTTCACTCGGAGTCGCCACGACACGATGGCGGATTTACTCGCGGAAGCTGCCATCGCAAACGCAACCTACGGTGGGAAGCAGCCGACTGTCACTGATGGCCCCTTCGAAGAAGCTATCGACGGTCGATTCAGGACTCGAATCGGTGGCGCGGACGCAAACGTCCACGTGACGGCTATCTGGCGGCCGTACCGCGGATCGTCTATCGAGGGCGTAGCCACTGCTGGGCCGAGCCCGCCGGTCGATGCGGACGTCAGTAGCGTCACGATGACGGTTCCGAGCGGCATCACGCTCCAAAACGACGTTTCGACGCTGCACAGTCGGGGCGAAGACAGGGCCGAGCAACTCGCCCGCCGGATCGTTGCCTCCCAGTTCCCACGGGAGGAGATAGTTCACAGCCTGGAGAGTCAGGGCATGGCCCGCGATATGGCGGTCTATCGCTACTATGGGTTTTTGCACGCGGTCGGTACTGCGGCTGACCACGATCACACGGACGATCGTGATCCACTGTCACGATACGCCGCAGATCCGGCTGAACTGAACGAAGAGATCGCCATCGACGCCAGCGATTCACTGGCCGATCAGATGGCCGACGAACAGCGCACCTTCGCGACCGACGAGCGCTTCGCGGAGTGGCTCACGATCGAGGACGTCGAAATCGTCGTCAGGACCTGGAATACATGAAACGGAATAGATCGAGTGTGTCGATCGCATCGGACGACCGTGCGCGGATCCCTTTCGCCGTGGTCGGCGTCCTCCTGTTACTTTCGAGCGTTGCGGTCGTGACCGTCTTGCAGAGTCGGGCGGACCCCCAGCGCGATGTCGATCCGTCCGTGGCACTGGATCGAAGCGAGGCGGTGACACAGTCAGCGATCAAAGCCGCCGCCCTCGATGCGACCGATCGGGTCGCCGCCTCTCCGGTTACGGAGCCTGCAACTGCGGGGGACTTCGCGGAATTACTGGGCGATGCGGACACCAGTAGTGACGCGGTGTTTCGGAATTACGCGGCGCTGATGGTCTATCAATCCGTCCATTCACGAGTCAACGGAACGACACACGCGATACGAAACGACACGACTGCGACGGTTTCGCTGCCGTCGATCGACGACAGGGCTGATGCCGCCGATGCGATGGACCGCGTCACCTTCGAGGCCGGATACGAAACGAGCGACCGCGAGCGTGGCACGGTCCGTCTGACAATTTCGGACATGACCTACACCGTTCGGGAGGATGGGGATCACGTGGCGACACGATCGACGGACGTCTCTGTGGTCGTTGCCACGCCGCTCTTCCAGATACACGAGCGCGTCCAGACGTATCAGGATCGCCTGGAGATGGATATGACCGACGGTTCCGGATTCGAAGGTATCGGACGTGAGTTCGCCGCCCGGACCTACCCGGTCGTCATCGCGAAGGCGATGTTCAATTACGCACAGGGCAATCCGAGAGACGCACCCATTCAGCAAGTCGTTCCCGAGAAACAGACCGAACTGTTGTTCAATCACGCCAACTACGCAGTCCAGTCGAAGACGTTCAAAACTCGGGACCCCCTCTGGGATCGCCCGACCAAGAGCAACACGCTGTGCTGGCTCGCCTGGGAGGCCGACCAAAATTACGACGGCAGCGCCGACAATTTCTCCGTCCTCCCCACGCCTGAGAACTCTTCGCTCCCGGAGTCCGGGGATGGAAACCCCGAAGATTACGAATACTTCTGTCGGGGATCGGAATTTCTCTTTGGCGACGCCACCGGGACGCCCGGGGAGGTCCCCTCGCTGTGGGACATCATCTCGGGGGAACTCGGTGAGCAAGACGTGATGCGAGAGACGGAGAACGCCAGTTACGCGCTCTTCGCCGAACAGGCGTACGTCGATCTCCATCCCGTGGTCGGCGACGTCGACGTGGACGTGACTGACGTGGGCGGGGACGACCGCGACGAGATAGAGAGGGTAACGAACGATCCAGAGGCGGATGGCCGGACGAACGGAACGCTCGACGACGTGATCGACACCATCTATCGCATGGGGGTGGACGTTGAGACGAGTGGGACTGATGCGTCCTTCGACGTCGATCACGGGTGTGGCGACGACTGGAGTTTCGGCGGCGTCGTGTCGACGGAATACATTGATCGAGGGGAAGACGCGACCGTCACCGAACAGTGGCGGGACCGCGACGATCCCTCGGATACCGAACCGGACCTGTTCGAGATACACCTCGAAGATACTGTCACCAAGAAGGATGACTATACGTGTCTGAAAAGCGTTCCCAGAGGCCCACCGATTTCCGTCACCAGGACGAGTTCCGACACTGCCACGCACGAACTTGACGTCTCGATCCGGGGTGAGTTCGATCCCGATGCGACCGTCACGATTGGAGGAGATTCCGACTTCACTGCCCATTCGGGCGACGTCGAGAACCTCTTTGTCGGCGACAACGGCGTCGATGGGGACACGCCGAGGAACTTCGATCTGGCTCCCGAGAGCGCGTTCGTCGAGGCGTTCAACGTGACCGAATTGAGCGACGATCCGGAACGCGATCTGGAATCGCTCCTTGATGGCGCCGCTCACGAAAGGACATCCGAGGTGTGGGCGACTCTCGGAAGTCCCGGCGACGCGGACGGAGTCTCGCTCGGTCCCGATTCGGTGACCAGTACGCCCTCGGAAAAGCGGATGGACTTCGCAAAAGAGACTCTCGAAACAGTGAAAGATCGCGTTCTGGACGAGGGACCACGCGAGTACCAACGGTCGGAATTCCTCACGGGGAATCCCTTCCAGGACATGGAAGCGCATCTCGCGGCCCAACATGCGGACATCGTCTACGATGACGACGACCCGTTCACCGGGATGCCCAATTTCCTTCGGACCGAGATCCGCCATCGATATCATCAGGCAGCCGTCGCATACACCAACGACGCATCCGAGGAGTTCGACGACGTCCACAGTGATTTGACCGACAAAATCGATGGGGACAACGCTCTCGACGAGGGTGTGGACCTGGCTCAGGACGCTGTCAATCGCGACCCGCCCTCCTACGATGGGTCGCTGGAGACCTCTGATCTCCTGGGTTCGGTCAGCTTCGAGGTCAGGGGCTCACCGACGTATCTGGAATTCGACGCTGTGAATCGGTCCGAAGTCCCAGCCGTTCGACCGGCCGGAAACGTCGCCAGGAATCTGACTGGTGCTGAAGATGTCGAACACGTCGCTGCCAGCGGATGTACGAACAATCGTATCGGTTACTTCGGACTCCCAGTCTTGCCCTGGCCGAGCGGATGGGTCGTCACGACGAGTTCGTGGGGCGTCGAGGTCAAGGGCGAGTACGCACGCTTCGAGGTGACGGCCAACGTCAGCGAGCCATCACGCGTGACGTCGTTGACCTACGTCCGCGAGGACAAGAACGTCTCGACGACGATCGGCAACGAAACGGCAATGCTCGGTTCTGTCGATCCGATCACGATCGATACGTACGCCGAGTTCCCCATGATCGTCCCGTCCGGGAAAGCCGGGACTGGCGATCCGGCTGCTTTCGAAGAGGTCAACGTCGACGAGTCAACGGAAGAGTGGGATTACGTCGGCCCCGGGTATGACCCGGAGGGCGGTGAGACTGACTCTGAGGATAGCTGTTGAACCCCGCGCACGCCACGAGAACCGAGCGCCCAGTTAGCGCTTTTCGGGTACGTTGCTACTCTCGGGCTTGATCCATCGCTGTCGACCATCTATTTTCCGGGCACTGTCTGGAGACAGGAATTTTTAATAGGGTTAAAATATATCTCGGAATTGTAGTATAAAATGACAGTCTGGGAATGCAGATCTTGTCCGGAGTGTGGAGGGGAACTCGATGGCTCAGCCGGTGAAACGGTGTGTCGAACCTGTGGATTGGTCGTCGATGGCACCGCGATCGACAGGGGCCCGCAGTGGCGGTCACGATCTGATGGAGAACAGACTCGCCGGACGGGCCCGCCACGGAGCAGGGACCGCCACGATCGGGGGCTCTCGACGGAGATCGGTTTCGGTACCGGGTCCGACGTCAGCGAGGGATCGTCCAGGCAACTGGTCAGGATGCGTCGACATCACAAGCGGGCCCGTCTCTCCTCGAAAGCCGAGCGAAATCAGGTCTATACCTACGGCGAGATCCGTCGACTCGTCGCCGTGCTTGACCTGCCGGCGAGCGTCCGCGAGCAGGCGTGTGCACTCTTCGACTCAGCACAGTCTGGAGACCTCCTCCGAGGGCGCTCTCTCGAAGGGTTCGCCGCCGCGACGGTCTACGCCGTATGTCGCGTCCAGTCGATCTCCCGGACGATGGACGAGATCGTTGATCCGGCCCGGTGTGACCGCAGTGAGTTGCAATGTGCCTACGACGCGCTCAATCGAACGCTGGGGCTGCCGGTCGGACCGATCGATCCCGCGGAGTACATCCCGCGGTTCGCCACAAAACTCGATCTAGACAGTGAGGTCGAACGACTCGCCCGTGAGTATGCGACGCGTCTCCTTGAGTCTGGAGCGATGGGAGGACGGAACCCGAGTGGCGTCGCTGGGGCCTGTCTCTACAAAGCAGCAGCCGAACGCAACGCCGAATTGACGCAATCGCGTGCCGCCGAAGTCGCCGAGGTCTCTCGGATGACTATCCGCTCGACGGTCGCGCTCCTCTCTTCGACGATGGAACCGGCGGCCACCGCCGACTAATCGGTCGCGCCCGTTGTCTCGTCATCTTTCTGTGATGCATCCGTCCAGACACGGTCTGATGGGTTTCCGTGGACTACACAGGCCCTTGCTCGGAGCGGGACTGGGTGCCCGTGAAGCATTCGTGAGGGTCGGAAGACGCTTCGCGTCTCCCGGGATTTGAACCGGATGAAGACTCGCTACCGCTCGTCTTCCAGGGTTCAAATCCCTCTTGAGCGCACAGCAAATTCAGAACGCGGCGCGATAAAACGCGCCGCTTGCCAATTTGAATTTGAAGAAGCGCCCGGAGCGGGATTTGAACCCGCGTCACGACCGTGACAGGGTCGTATGATGGGCCACTACACCATCCGGGCACGACGCATTCCATCGTATCCCGGTCGCGGTATTAAGACTTTCCAAACGGACTCGGGCTGTCGAGGACTCCCGTGGGGTGTTCTCCCGTGGCCGTTCGACGACTGTGCTCATGCTCGTCGACGCTGTCCATCTACTCTACCTGTTTCCGGCCTCTACCACTGATTCATTCGATTATATGACACCATTCTGATCAGAACACCTTTATCGTTGGTCCGTCAAGGTAGATATACCGTTCGCCCGCACGTCGATAGCTGATGCCGGCGGTTTTGATAAGCGTTAAATGCGTCCCGCCGGTAAAGCCCTGTAGTATCTCGTGACAGCCACTTTCTCCAGCCCGGCAAACCCACGCACACACACATGGTAGATGTAAGCCAACACGAACTCGTTCCGGAACATACCGTCCTCGACGAGGCCGAACTCGAGGACGTGCTCGCGGAGTACGACATCAAACGGACGGACCTGCCGAAGATCAAACGCGCCGATCCGGCATTGCCAGAGGACGCCGAGGTCGGCGACGTGGTCAAGATCGTCCGCGATTCACGAACAACCGACACCGCCGTGGTGTATCGACTCGTCGTTACATAACATGGAAACGGAAGACCGCCGCGCAATCTCGCGCGAATACTTCTCGAGGGATCGACTCGCCGAACATCACTTCCGGTCGTTCAACGCCTTCCTCGACCGGGGCATGCAGGAGGTCGTCGACGAGAAGGCGACCATCGACACCGACATCGGCGACAAGGAGGGCGAAGAGCCCGTCTGGGTCGAACTCGGCGACGTTCGGATCGTCACGCCCCGCGTTCGGGAGGCCGACGGGAGCGAGGAACTGCTGTACCCCCAGGAAGCCCGCCTCCGGAACATCACCTACTCCGCGCCGGTCTTCATGGAGATGGCCATCGTCAAGGGCGGCGAGGAAGAGGAAGAGCGGGTCGTCGATCAGAC
>ENA-ORCS01000461-ORCS01000461.1-marine-metagenome-genome-assembly--contig:-NODE-461-length-28773-cov-3.574157_pt1 | contig 28773 bp, 34 predicted proteins | sample MGYA00237781_ERZ508513 | MGnify/ENA primary metagenome ERZ508513 (study PRJEB26184, sample SAMN06268793) | marine metagenome | isolation source: Eden Landing Ponds, San Francisco, CA, USA | place...
ACCTCCAGCGTCCGGAACTCGTCGAGTACTGCCAGGAGAACGATATCGTCGTCGAGGCCGCGGCCCCGCTTGCTCGCACTGAAGTGCTAGACGACCCCGTGATCGAAGAGCTTGCGGAAAAATACGACCGTACGCCCGCCCAGATCGTCCTCCGGTGGGCCGTCGAGAAGGACGTCGTCATCCTGCCGCGCTCGACCTCCCGGACACACATCGAGCAGAACTTCGACCTCTTTGACTTCGAACTCGAAGCGGACGATCACGCGCGAATCGACGATCTGGATCGCGACGAGCCGGTCTACGACGATCGCGCCCGATCGTGGGACGACGACGTCTGGGGCATGGCGGAGTAAGCGGTCCACCGACAGGAGCTACTCGTAGAGTACGTCGACCCCGGTGAACTCGAACCGTGCGCCGCCGTTCTCGTTTTCCCCGAGAGAGACCGTCCAGTCGTGAGCATCTGCGATCGCCTCGACGATGGCGAGTCCGAACCCAGTGCCGCCCTCGGCTGTGGAATGACCCGGTTCGAAGATCGCCTCGCGGTCGTCCGCGGGGATTCCCGGGCCGTTGTCTTCGACGTAGAAGCCGTCTTCAAGCGGTCCCACCGTGACGGCGACGTCCTCGCCGGCGTGAGTCACCGCGTTCGCGAAGAGGTTCGCGAGCAGTTGTCTCAATCGCCCCGGATCAGTGTCGATCGTCCGGTCGGTCTCGACGGAAAGGGTCGCCTCGGCCGTCATCACCGTTTGCCAGCTATCCGCGACCGCGTTGGCGAGCCCGACGGGTTCCGTCTCGATGGCTGCCATCCCCTCGACTGTGAGCGTCCGGAGGTCCTCGATCAGCGAGAGACTTCGCTCGATGGCCATCGATGCGTGTTCGAGATGGCCGCTGTCACACTCCTCCGCGGCGAGTTCGAGTCGGCTGCTCGCGACGTTCAAAGGGTTCCGGAGATCGTGACTGACGACGCCCGCGAACTGATCGAGGCGCTCGTTTTGCTGCTCCAGGCGCTGTTCGTTGTGAATCCGGTCGGTGACGTCCCGGTAGAGCCAGAGGTTGGCCTCGCCGTCGGGCAGCGTGTAGGGCACGTAATCGCGTTCGAGTACGCGTCCGTCCGCGAGTTCAAGTCGCTCGTTTTTGACGGGTTCACGCGCGTCGATCCGCTTGTCGACTCCGTCGATGAACCCCTCGGGATCGGCGAAGTAGTCCTTGAAATTCTCGGCGGCCAGCGTACAGTCCTGACCGATCAACGCGTCGGTCGAATACGGGGCATCGAAGAGCGATAGCAATCGCTCGTTGATCATCAGGACGTCACGGTCGGCGTCTTCGACGAGGACGGCCATGGGCAGATTCTCGACTATCGTCCGCAGAACCGTATTGGCCTGGTCGCGTTCCCGCTCGCGCTCCTTGCGGTCGGTGACGTCGACGTTGATCGCTACGAACCGCTCGACCTCCTCCTCGTCCGTGACAGGGGTGATCGTCTGCTCGACGACGTAGTGTTCGCCGTCGCTGTCCTCGTTGACGAGTTCGCCCTCCCAGGTCTCGCCGTCGAGGATGGTCTCCCAGAGGTTCACGTAGAACGCCTCGTCGTGTTCACCCGAGTTGAGGATCGACGCGTCCTGACCGATCGCTTCCCCGGCGGAATAGCCGGACTGGCGTTCGAACGCAGGATTGACGTACTCGATCACCCCGTCGGGATCCGTCCAGTAGACCGCGTGGCCGGCGTGTTCGACCGCCTGACGGAACGCCCGGAGTTCGCGCTCGCGGGCCGTCCGGTCGGTGACGTCAGTGTACCACACGTAGTTTCCGTCGGGGCTCCCCTCACCCAGCCCGTAGGGTATGATGTGCATGATGAACTCCCGGATCCCGTCGGTCGTCAGTCGCTCGACGTCGGCGGTGATGGCCTCCCCCTCTGCGGTTCGTTCGCGGAACTCGGCGTGTTCGTCCGCGTACTCCTCGGGCACGAGGACGTCCATGACCGCTTCGCCGACGACGACGTCCCGATCGAACCCGAAGACCGTCTCGAAGGCCTCGTTGACGTCAGTGATGTGCTGCTCGCCGTTCTCGCCCAGGGGACGGGAGGCCGCGACTGGCGTCGGCGCGTTCACGAACAGCGCCTCCCGGCGATCGCGCTCCTCGCGGCGTTGCTCGTCGATGGCAAAGGAGTGTAACGCGTGACCAACGTCGGCTCCGAGTTCCGAAAGGAGATCGCACTCGTCCTCGTCGAAGGGACGAGGATCGTCCGCGTACAACGTGAGCACGCCGTAGAGAGTGCCCTCGTGGGCAAGAGGGACGGCTGCGATCGACTGGAATCCGCGGGCGATCGCCGCTTCGGCCCATCGCTCGCGTTCGGAATCCGCAGCGATGTTCTCCGTGACGGCAACGCGTCGTTCGCGGATGGCAGTCCCTGTCGGTTCCCTTCCGGTCGGTCCGTCGCCGGCCGTGATCGCGATCTCATCGAGATAGTCGTCGTCCGCCCCGGCCGTCGCCCGAGGTCGGAGACGCTTCGCGTCCGTGTCGACGGCTCCGATCCAGGCGAACTCGTAACGGTCGGTAGCGACGATCCGTTCGCAGACGCTAGATTCCGCTTCTTCACGGCAGTCTGCCCGTACGAGTGCCTGGTTGATATCGCTGGCAAGCGTCCGGATCCGGTCGAGTTTGACCGCCCGCTTCTCGGAACGATACTGGGCGACGGCGTTGCGGATCCGGTTTTTGAGCAGGTCGTACTGTTCGGTTCCGCCCCCCTTCTGGAGGTAGTCGGTCGCCCCGGCGGTGATGGCCTCGCTTGCCACCTCCTCGCTGCCCTTCCCGGTGTAGAGGATGAACGGGAGATCAGAATAGTCCGCTCGGACCGCCTCGAGAAACTCGATGCCATCCATCCCCGGCATCGCGTAGTCGGAGACGACACAGTCGAATCGTCCTTCGGCAAGGACGGCAAGCCCTTCCTCGGCGTCCGTCGCCGTCTCGACGGTGAACGCCCCGTCGCGCTCGAGCATGTCGGCCACGAGTGTGGCCAGATCCGACTCGTCGTCGACGTGCAAGACAGTGATCGCATCCGATTCTCCCGACATCCAGATGACATCTATTGGTGCGCGAGGATCAAAAGCCTGTGGTGGCGATTCTCAGAACGGATACTCGCGACGAACGGCGACGGAAAGCGACGTGGAGCTTACTTCAGCGCGGGACTCTCGCGGTCGCCCCAGTCGTCGAGGAAGGCTTCGAGCCCGCTGTCGGTGCGCGGGTGGTCGAACATCGAGTCGGCGACCTCGGGCGGCAGCGTCGCGATGTCAGCACCCGCTTTGGCGACCTCCTGAACGTGGTAGGGGTGGCGGATCGACGCCGCGAGGATGTCCGTCTCGAAGTCGTAGTTGTCGTAGACTTCGCGGATGTCCTCGATGAGGGCGACGCCGTCGTGGCCGTTGTCGTCGAGCCGGCCGATAAACGGCGAGATCATCGTCGCGCCGTTCTTGGCGGCGATCAGGGCCTGGTTGACCGAGAAGATCAGCGTGATGTTGGTCTGGACACCCTCCTCGGTGAGTGTCTGCAGGGCCTTCATGCCGTCCCGGGTCATCGGCAGCTTGACGGCGATGTTGTCACCCCAGGTGTCGTACTCGCGGGCCTCTTCGAGCATCCCCTCGTAGTCCGTGGCGATGACTTCGACGCTGATGGGGCCGTCGACGAACTCGTCGAGTTCGTCGATGATGTCACGATATTCCCGGTCGGTCGAGGAGACCAGCGACGGGTTCGTGGTGACCCCGTCGACCAGTCCCAGTTCGTCCGCTTGCCGTACCTCGTCGACGAACGCTGAGTCGATGTATGTGCGCATTGTCGATTGTGTTACTGGAGTTAGGCAATTAGCCCTTTCGCCGTCTCGGCGATGTCCTCGCCGGTGAAGCCGTAGTGCTCGTAGAGGTCCAGCCCGTTGCCGGAGGTACCGAACTCGTCCTCGATACCGACGCGCTTCATCGGCGTCGGGCGCTGTTCGGCGAGCACCTCGGCGACGGCACTGCCCAGGCCGCCGTAGACGTTGTGGTCCTCGGCGGTGAGGATCGCGCCTGTCTTCTCGGCGGACTCGACGACCAGCTCCTCGTCCAGGGGCTTGATCGTCGACATGTTGACGACGCGGGCGTCGATGCCATCGTCGGCCAGGACCTCGGCGGCTTCCTGGACGACGTGGACCATTGCGCCGTGAGCCATCAGCGTCACGTCTTCGCCCTCGCGGAGGATCTCGCCCTCGCCGATCGTCGGCTCGTAGTCGTCCTCGTCGTGGATGACGGGGACGGACTCACGGATCAGTCGGAGGTAGGCGGGATCGTCGTCGTCCGCCAGAGCCGTGACCAGGGCGTTGGCCTCGACGGCGTCGGCCGGCGAGATGACACGCAGGTTTGGCAGCCCGCGGTAGGCGGAGATGTCCTCGATCGTCTGGGCGCTCGGGCCGTCCTCGCCCGTGATGACGCCAGCGTGGCTACCGACAACAGTCACGTTGCGCTCCGGGCGGGCGATCTGCTGGCGCACCTGCTCGAAGCCGCGTTCGGAGAAGATGGCAAAAGTGTTCGCAAAGACCGGCCGGCCAGTCTCGGCGATGCCGGCCGCCGTCGCGAAGAGGTCCTGCTCGGAGATGCCGACGTTGATCCAGCGTTCGGGGTACTCGTCGCGGAACCACCCACCGCGAGTGGACTTCGCCAGGTCGGCGTCCATGACGATGAAGTCCTCGCGTTCCTCAGCCTCGCGCAGCAGTCCGTTCCCGAAGCCGTTCCGGGTCGAAATCTTCTCGCTCATTTGGGGGTCACCTCCACGGTCGCGGGGTCGAACCCGAGTTCTTCCATCGCCTCGTCGAACTCCTCGTCGGTCATCGCGCCGGCGTGGTAGCCGTTGGGCTGGGCCTCCATGAAGTCGATCGGGTAACCCTTGACGGTGTTGGCCATCAGCAGCCGCGGACCGTCCGTCTCGTTGATCTCCGCGAAGGCCTCGGCGATCGATTCGAAGTCGTGGCCGTCGACCTCCCAGACGTCCCACCGGAAGGACTCGAACTTTTCGGCCAGTGGATCGATCTCCATCGTCTCGGCGACGGGGAGATCGTTCTGTTTCTTGTTGCGGTCGACGATAGCGACGACATCCAGTTCCTTCTCGCCCGCGGACATCGCAGCTTCCCAGATGTTACCTTCCTGGACCTCACCGTCACCCAGAACGGCGTAGACGTCGAAGTCGGCGTCATCGAGGTCGGCGCCCATCGCTTGGCCGTTGGCGTAGGACAGTCCCTGTCCGAGCGAACCGGACGGGAACTCGACGCCGGGAACCTTCGGCGAGGAGTGTCCGGGAAGTTCACCGCCGAGACGACGGAACTCCTCGTTGGGATCACAGTCGATGAAATCATAGCGATCCAGGAGGGCATAGAGAACCGGACACGCGTGACCTTTGCTGTAGACGAGACGGTCGCGGTCCGGATTGTCGGGGTTCTCGGGATCGACGTTCAGTTCCTCGTTGTACAGCCAGAGCAGGAACTCGACGGCGGAAAGCGAACCGCCTGGATGCCCTGACTGGGCCGCATAGACCATCTCGACGATGTCCCTGCGGACCTCCGTTGCCGTCTGGCGATACGCTTCGATTCGCTCGTCCAGATCGCCGTCTGGCGCTCGATTACCAGGCAAATTTTCACCCACGAAGGATTCTTCTTCTCGCGAGTAAAAAGCTTCCCATTTCGCACGATTTACGAACTGAGAAGGCGGTATAGCCGGAATCTCGGGAAGAAATTGAACGTCTGACGGGGCACGACGCGGGTGCGGAAGAAATGATTGGACGTGACCGACCCGAGGGGGAACGCGATTCTGCTGGGACGATCATCGGATTCAACGGACAAACCAGGTGACGCCCGTGGCCCGTCGAACGCCGGGAATCAGTCGGACGGTTCCACAGCGCGGCTCGGGCGAGTCGACATCAAGCGAATTCTTCCCGGTAGCTGAGGAACTCCGCGAGGTGAGCCTGTTCGTCGGCGAGCAGTTCCGTCGCGAGATCCTCCGTGACGGGATCGTCGGCCTCCTCGGCCGCGTCGATCAGTGCCTCGTAGGTCTCGACGGCGTCCTCCTCGGCCTCGATGACGCCATCGACGACCGCAAGCACGTCACTGCCTTCCGCCGGCGGCTGGAGGGAGTCCTGGTTGACCTCGAAGTCGGCCGACGCCGGGGGGACCTCGCCGTAGAAACGCAGGCGGTACCCCAGTTCCTCGGCGTGGTGGAGTTCCTCCTCGACATCTTCCTTGAGTGACTCGGCGACAGTCTCGCCAAGCACTGTCTCCAGGTAGATCGCATTGGCGAGGTAGTTCATTGCGGTCTCTACTTCGTCCAGATAGGCCTGCTCCAGCAGGTCGACGATTTCGTCCGTCATACATCCCTCGTTTCGATCGGGGGACATAAAGAGCCACAGGTCACTCCCAGTCGCCGGGAACAACCAGGGGGGCTGTCAAGTATTGACGGATCAGGGAACGATGGCGATCAGGGCCGAGAGGGTGACCGCCGAGGCGACCGTGGTGAGAAAGACGTTCACCGAGGCCAGCCGTCGATCCCCGCCCATCTCGGTGACGTAGACGAACGTCGAGACGGCCGCCGGTGCCCCGAACATGACGACAGCCGTCCGGAGTGCCCACGGATCGGTCCCGAGGCCTGTGAAGACGAGCCAGGTGACCGCCGGCATGACCAGCAGCTTCAACGCCAGGACGGCCCCGACGATCGACCGGTCGAAGTCGATCGACTCGAGTTCGATCGACCCGCCGACACAGAGCAACGCGACGGGCAGGGCCGCCTCGGCGATCAACGCGATCCCGTCGGCGGACGCGCCCGTCACTGCGACCGGTGCCTGTGAGACCGCCAGCCCGACGAGGAGGGCGATCAGTACCGGGTTGGTTCCCAGTCGTCGAACCTCGTCCCGGACGTTGGTGGCTGTCCCAGTGATCCCCACGAGCAGCGTGACGGTCAGCGGGATCTGGACGAGCGCACCGATGCCGAGGATCACGCTGCCGACCGCCGCTGCTCGCCCGCCGAGAGCCGTCGCTACGACCGGCAGGCCGATGTATCCCAGATTTGTGTGGTAGGACTGAACGGTGGCTGCGGCGCGCGCCGGCTTCGCGTCGATGCGACGATGAACCGTCCAGGCGAGTCCCGCCATCACCACCACGAGGACGACGACGCCGGCGAGCAGCCGGAGGGTAACGATCTCTCCCAGGGGTTCGGCGTGTGTCGAGTCGAACACGAGCGCCGGCAGGACGACGTAGAAGGCGACGCTGTTGAGCCAGCGGACACGGGTCGCATCGAGCACGCCGACCGTCCGGAGGCCGACACCGACCGCGAGCAGACCGATCATCACCACCAGCCTGGTCAGCACGTCCATCGGTCAGAGCTTGCGGGGCCGCGCGTTTGGGCCTTTCCAGTCGAGATCGTCGTGGAACCCGTTCACACTATCGGCTCCCGGCAGGTGAGACGACAGCCGGCCGACTCACGACGGGTCCCAGGTGTCGTAACAATCGTGATCGATATCGAACCGTTCGAGGATCTTCCCGACGACGTGATCGACGAAGTCCGCGGGTTCCTGGGGATCGAAATAGAAACCGAGCACCGGGGGCACGACGTCGACGCCCATCTCTGCGAGTTTCGCGAGGTTCTCCAGGTGGAGCTGGCTGAGCGGTGTCTCCCGCGGAACGATTACAAGTTGGCGGCGTTCCTTCAGCGTGACGTCGGCGGCCCGGGTCACAAGCGAGTCCGCGCGGCCGGTCGCGACGGCCGAGACAGTGTTCATCGAAGCGGGGACGATCACCATGCCGTCGGTGTCGTACGAGCCCGAGGCGATCGGCGCGCCCACTTCGCTCTCCCCGTAGAGGGTAGTCGAGGCCCGCCGCAGACGGTCCATCCTCGCCTCACGAGAGCCAGACTCGTAGGCCATCACCGACTCGGCGGCCTCGGTCACGACGGCGTGTACCGCCCCGTGCTCGGCGAGTTCCTCGACCGTCCGGACGGCGATTGGAATCCCTGATGCACCCGTCACGCCGACGACGAATCGCTCGTCGGTCATTGTCGCCGTATCACACCCGCGTCAGCGTCGACCTCGACTGTCTCGCCGTCTTCGAGCGCTTCCAGGTCTATCGCCGGGGAGTCGAGACAGGGTATCTCCCCGAGGATAGCACCCGTCGCGACGATGGTCTCGGTCTCCTCGTTGACGATCGCCGCGGGCGCACAGCCGTTGTTCGCCAGCCCATAGAGGACATAGGAGCCGACCGTCGAGCCCTTTCCACGCGGGAAGACCAGGACTTTCCCCGCAATGTTCTCGCCCTCCAGGGGATGGCCATCCTCGATGAACTCCCCCGTGTCGGGTTCGACAGCACCATAGAAGCTGATCGGGACCGGGGATCGCAGTACCTCCCCGCGACCCTGTCCCTCGGTGATCGATTCGGCATCGATCTCGGCCGCTGATTCCCCGCGGGGGTTGTCCGTCATCACTCGGTCACCTCCGCGAGTAGCGTCTCCTTGTCGTTGAACGCCACGTCCTGGTTACAGAAGCCGGGCAGATACGTTGCGGCCTTCGCCGAATCGGTCGCACTGGACTCGTAGCCCAGTTCCTCGATCGGCGAGACGACGTTACAGGTGTCGGCGAGGACTTTCCCGCCAGCGTTCTCGATCGTCTCGGTCAGCCCGTTGCGGTCAGCCCAGGTCTTGACCGACGCGCTGGTACAGACCCACAGATCGCTGGTGAGGTCCTTGCCTTCGACGGTCGCCGCCACGTCCTGGATCTCCTCGGGCGAACAGTGGGGACAGCCAATGACCACAAGCTCCGGATCGTCGGCCGTCGTGAGTTCCGCGTACTCCTCGGTGAGTTCCCCTTCGCCGAAGGTCACCGTCTCGACGTTCTCCGGCGGTTCCTCCTCGGTCGTGACGCCCTCGACGAAATGCAGCGCAACTGCGCCGGTCGCAGCCATCGCCGCACCGAGTGATTTCAAGTCGTCCGTTCCGCCCGAATCGATCCCGGTGAAATATGGCTTGCCGTCCTCGACGAGTCGGCCCGTCCACGATCCGAGGGCGGCGAAGTCGGCCTGGCTCTCGATGTCGGCCTCCACGTCGATGCGGTAGGTCGGCTGGCGATTCTCCTCGAGATGGAGGCCGTACTTCGGCGTCCGGCCGGTGATCGCCGCTGCCAGTGCGGAGGGGCCCCCCTCGCGGTTCGTCTTCGCGCCGACAACGCTGTTGACAAAGGAAACGGCAGAGGATTCCGCCCAGGCGACGTGCTGGCCACGTCGCGGGAGATTCCCTGCGAGATAGGGCGTACAGGTAAACGAGAGAACGATCCCCATCTCCTTGAGGGCGTCCCGGATGCGCTTCTGTTTGTCGGCGAACGCCTCGTCGATACCGAGTTCCTCCCAGCGCTCGAAGTCCATCCCCGCAGGGTTGGCGAACGTCGGAACCGACGCCTTGGCCCCCTCCTCGGCGAACCCCTCCAGAAACTCGACGCCGGGGTCGCCGATGGACTTGTAGGAGATGCCAGACGCCTGGGCGGATTCGATCTCGATCATTTCCTCGGCGCCGTAGATGTCCCCGAGTTTCACGAGCAGTTCCATCGCCTTGCGGACGGCGTCGTTATCCGATTCGAGTAAGTCTTCCTCGTGCTGTGTCAGATGCATGGCTGATAGTGGTGGTTCTGTAGCGGTCGTTATCGATAGTCTTCGAGGTCGATCTCCTCGGCACCGGGAACCGTCACTTCGGCGAAATCCGTTCGATCTCGGTCACCGGGCACTGTCGCGTCGACGATCCACTTCGCGAGCGTCCCGCGGTCGTAGTCCTGGGACGGATCCAGCGACGATCCCTTGGCGTTCTCGATGACGGTGATGTCCTCGTCGGGTTGCATTCGCGTCGCGGTCGCCCACTCGACCGCGGTCGGATCAGCGGGGTCGATATCGCTGTCGACGACGGTGACTTTCTTCATCGAGGGATGACCCGCCAGCGCGGCCATCCCGGCGTTTTTCGGATCGCCCTCCGAGCGCTTCTCGATCTGGACGACGCCGTGTAGCCACGAGCACCCGCCGGGCGTCAACACGACGTTCTCGACCGTCGGGACAGTGTTCTCGACGATCCGGTAGATCCGGGGTTCCTGCGGGATGCCCATCAGGTGGGCGTGTTCGGTCCGACCGGGGACGATGATCCGCGCGTAGGGATCCGGCCGCATGTAGAGATCCTCGACCGTCACGACGGGTTGCTGGCGCGTGCGATCCCACGTCCGAGAGAGATCGACGAACGGCCCCTCCTCGGCGCGTTCGTCGGTGATCGTCGCCCGCATGACGATCTCGGCGTCTGCGGGAACCTCGATCCCGTCGGCGTCGGCGATAGCCAGGTCGCCGTCGAGCAGCCGATTGGCCAGTGCGAGTTCGCTCTTCTCTGGCGCGAAGGAGGTCGCCGCCGCGAGTTCGACCGCCGGATGAACGCCCATCACGATTGCCACGTCGAGTCCGCCTTCCGTCCGCGTGTAGATGTCGTGGAGGTGACGCTCAACCAGCCGCATGACGAGTCGATTCCCTTCATCGAACATCATCCGGTGGAACGAGCAGTTGGTAACACCAGTTTCGGGATCTTCGGCGATCACGACCGAGGAAGCGAAGTACTGGCGTTCGTGCTCGTCGTAGAAGACCGGGATCGGCACGTGTTCGTCGATCGTCGGCTCGCTCGCGACGTGCTCGAAAGCCGGATCGGCCGTTGCCTCGACGGGCAGCGGATCGTTCATCGCCGAACCCATCGCGTCGACGATCGACGAGGGTTCGATACGCAACGCCCGGCCGATCATCTCTCTGGAACCGATTGTGTTGGCCACTGCCCGAACGTCCGGATACTCTTCGACGCGCTCGAAGACGGTCGGCTGGGATTCGTCCTGGACGGCCAGCGCCGGCAGTTCGAATCGCGGATCGACCGGCTCGGTGAGTGTCGTCCGTTTCTCGTCGGCCAGAAAGCCTCGTAAACCCATGGTGGGCGGTGATTGTACGGCTTCCTATTCATGTCCCGGGGTGGACTCCCGGTGCGTGAGAATGCGGCTGGTTCACTCGGGACGGCCCTCGGCAACGTTTGTAGGGGTGGCTCCCGAACCAGCCTGTATGACCGAACTGCGATACCTGCCTGACGCCGACGACGTAACGGAGTTCGAGGCGACGGTCGTCGAAGCGAGCGTGGAGTCGATCGTTCTCGATGGGACGTACTTCTATCCGGAGGGCGGCGGCCAGCCGGCCGATCACGGTACGATCGAATGGGACGCTGGCTCCGCACCGGTCGTCGACGTCCGGAAAGACCACGGCGAGATCCATCACGAACTCGGCGACATCGAGGGAGATCTGCCGGAAGAAGGCGACGCCGTCACGGGCCACGTCGACGCGGACCGGCGCAAGTCTCATCGACGGATGCACACCGCCCAGCACGTCCTCTCGCGGGTCGTCCTGGAGGAATACGACGCGACAACGGCAGGCAATCAGATCCACGCCGATTTCTCCCGAATCGACTTCGAGCCCGCCGACTTCGACGAGGAGGACCTCGAAGTGATCGAGGAGCGGACCAACGAGATTATCGCGCGTGATTTGCCGGTCACGAAAGACGAACGGCCGCGCGAGTTCGTCGAGGAGAACGTCGCCGAAGGACGGTCGAACCTCGATCTATTGCCAGATCACGTCGAGGAGTTGCGGGTCGTCGAGATCGGCGACTTCGACATGTGCCCCTGCGGCGGTACTCACGTCGATCGGACGGGCGAAATCGGGCGAATCGAAATCACGAATCGACTCTCGAAGGGAGCCGACGTCGAGCGGATCGAGTTCGAATTGCGCGAGGATTGAAAGAGAGACATCCCGTCAAGCGCCATTGGTTCAGCCGGCTCGTTGTGGATCAACTGTTCAGTGGGCGTGCGCATTACTCAGACACAGGGGGATTGGATTTAGGATTTCTGTCTCGTTCACTTGATATGATCTCTGTCGAATATATTAGCACGCAATATGTTCGACAATTTTGACGTTCTCCCCCTCACTGATAGAGACGACAAGATGATTGCAGGTGCCGATGTTCATATTCCAGATTGTCTCACTATCTATTCGGAATTCAATGTTGTATGGCGGGTGTTGAAGTGTGTCTTCGCCTAGTTGCAGTACGTCGCCGCTCTCAAACGAATGAGATCGCTCATATACGGTCTCATTGGGATCTTCGGAACTGACAACAATATTCAGTCTGACGGCAGCTTTCGCGCGAAGCTCAAATTGTGCGGGACGGGGCTGGTTGTATCCAGACACAACAGCTATTCCTACTGGAAGAAGCGAGCAGAGAAAACGGCGACGAGACCGTGAGACATTCATCTATCAGATAGACAACAGTGATAATAAGTATTCTTGGGAGAGAGGCTCCTGAACGTAGAGTTGAATGGCATCATATACACTGCTCATCCAATTCACTAAAAATTATCTGAAAGGAGTAATGATACTGTACAGACTCTACACTCTATATAGTGCACGGTGTTCTTGTCTGCTAGTGAGTAATTCGGCTGGATGATCGATATGTGAATCGCGTGTATGAAACAATGCACGGTACCACAGCGGCGACGTACAGTCACTTCGACACAGCCTGAAATGGTGCAAATGACCGAGATAACTCGAATCACGCCGACGTCAACCGCAGAACGACCAGTCGTTCGAAGGGAAACGACTCCTCGGCAACGATCGACGATTCGAGACCGTGATCGGTGGCAAAGGCTCGAACCTCGTCGATCCCAGTCAAGCTACTGACCAACAGGAACGCCCGCCCACCGTGCCGAAGCACTCGACCAACATCTTCCAGAAACGGGTTGATGACAGCCCGACCGTCCTCGCCCCCGGAGAGGGCCGCCTCCATCCAGTCGCCCCACTCCGTGTCGGGATCGGCCGGGAGGTAGGGCGGATTGAACGCGACGAGGTCGACCGCGTCTGCGCGGATGGGATCCACCAGGTTCGCGCGCACGGCGAGGATCCCGCCGTCGCGGGCCCGTCGACAGGCAGTCGGGTTCAGATCCGTGCCGAGCACGTCCGCACCGGCCTCGGCGAGTGCAGCCCCAACGTATCCGGAGCCAGTCCCCACGTCCAGGGCTCGCTCGCCCGGTTCGACGGCATCGACGACAGCCTCCGCGAGCAAGTGGGAGTCCTCGCTTGCCCCGTAGACAGTATCGACGCCGCGCTGTTCGGCGAGTGGCGGCCGAGTAGTCTCCCCCGAGTCCAGCGACTCCTCGTCGTCAGTCATGGTCGTCGAATCCGACCTCGTGGGCCAGACTCGCCAGCACCGCGAAGTCGGCGGGTGAGAGCTTGCCAGCCCGCTTGTCCAGCAGTTCCTCGTCGGCTCGTTCGACGACCGCGTCGGGTTCGGTGAGTCCCGAAATATGGGCCGTGTTCCGGATCGCGTTCCGGACGGTCTTGCGTCGCTGGGTGAACACGGCCTTGACGAACTCCAAGAAGAAGTCGTCGTCGGGAACCATATAGTCTGGCTCCCGGGGCAACGCACGGACTAAGGCACTTTCGACGGCCGGCGGCGGCGAGAACGCCTCCGGCGGGACGGGTTCGACGAGCTCGATGTCGGCGTAGTGGCCCGCCGTCACCGACAGCCGACCGTACTCGTCGCTCCCGGGCGCGGCGGCCATCCGGTCGGCGAACTCCCGCTGGACCATCGCGATCAGCGGGACGCCCTCGGGGAGCAACCGGAAGAGGATCTCGCTGGACGCCCCGTAGGGCAGATTCGAGATCGATGCCGTATGCTCCGGGAGGTCCACTTCGAGTGCGTCTCCCTCGATCACGGTCAGGGTACCGTCTTCGATCGCATCGGCGAACTCCGTCCGGAGGAACGCCGCCAGGTCAGGGTCGCGCTCGACCGCAGTGACGCGATCGGCGACGGCGAGCAGTCGATCGGTCAAGGCCCCGTTCCCGGCGCCGATCTCCAGAACGTGGGAGAGATCGACCCCGGCATCGGTCGCGTAGGTCGGGATCCGATCGAGAACGCGATCGTCGACGAGGAAGTGCTGGTCGCGGTCGGGATTCCCCGCGGCTCCAGCGCGCGAGCGCAGTGCGTCCGGATCGCGCTCTCCAGTCTCGAAATCGCGTGTATCAGCATCTCGTCCCTGTCCAGCGGAGGGCGACGCGTCCGGCGTCTCGTCGCTGTTCATTCCTCACGCCGGGCGAACGTCCGGTATTTGAGGTCCTCCTCACGGATTTCCTCCATGATCCGATCAGCGAGCACCTCGCGAGGGTTGTGCAGGCCATCGACGCGGTCAGTGAGTTCCTCGAAACTCTCGAAAGGTTTGCGCTTGCGCTCGTCGAGGATCGCGTTCCGGAGCTTCTTCCCGATCCCCGGCAGGAGATTCAGTGCGTGCAGCCGGGTAGTGATCGGCCGGGCGTCGTTGAAGAAGTCGACGAAGCGCTGTTCGTTCTCCTCGATGACGTCCTCGATGACGTACTCCAGTTCGGACTGCGCACCGCCGGAAAGATCGCCGTAAGCGACTGTCCGTGCAGTCTCGATCAGGTCGGCGCCGAGATCCACAGTATCACCGATCGAGAGGTCCGCGTCCGCGGCTAACGTCAGTTCGACCAGCCGGAACTCATCGGTCGACACCGCGTAGGCCAGGGGCTGTTTCTGGTACTGGGGGCGGTCGTCGTCCGACCGGCCGTGCGGAAGATGATCGAGAATCACGGCCGTCTCCGCGTCCGAATCTGACTCGCTGTCGCTCATGTCATCGGGGTACGGTGAGGGGATACTTAAACCCAAGCGGGGCTATCGGAAAGTAGTATAGAGTAGCGGTCCGCTGAGAAGCGGTGACTCGGAAGGCGTCTAGACGTACTTCGCAACGACGTTGAGGATATCGTCGAGTTCGTCACCGTCAAGCGTGTATCGCTCCTGGGCGTAGATCGAGCGGAGTTCGTCCCGATCCTGCGGCCGGAGGTTGACGATCTTGTAGGCCGTCGGCTCGTCGACTTTCTCGAGGGCGAGTAGCTCCTCGACGAACTCCTCGGACTCCTCGATGCCGAGAACGGCAAATCGATTGGCATGTTCGATCGCCCGGGTGAGTTCGTAACGCATCTCCCGGTCCTCGTCGGCGGCCCGTTCGCGCTCGATGTCCGCGAGGAGTTCCTTCGCCTCGGCGAAGGTGAGATACTCCTCCTCGAGCTTCTCCTTGAAGATCGTCATGGGGTAGTCACTCCTCGGACTGTTCGCGGAGGTGGGCCGGCTTGACGATGATCGTCTTGTCCTTGCCGCCGTCGTTGATGCGAACCTTGTAGGCCCCGCCCTGTGTCCCGACGACTTCGCCGGTGTACCCGGAGAAGCGCGGGTGGAAACGACCGTCGGGGACGCTCGGATCGATCGCGAGGTGAACCGTCTGGCCGGTCGAAAACTCCTGGACGGCCCGGTTCGGCGGCGACGTCCCGCGGTCTCGGGGATCGTTCTTCAGCTTGTTGCGCGTACCTTCGAGTGGTCCGTTCGAACTGGGCATTCTTGGAACTCGTTAATCCGGTTGGACTTATAAAACGTGCGTTACGACCCTACAGGCGGCCGACGTCCTCGACGGAGACGCTCTCGACACCCTCGACGCCCTCGAAGGCCTCCTCGACGGCCTCCGTGCCGCCCGATTCGTCGGGGACGATGACAGTCGGGATCAACGCGACGAGGCCGAACGCCACGTCGTCGCGGTCGAACCCGTTGATCTTCGCGCCCTCGGGGAGGGACTGCTCGAGACGCTCCTGGAGCGCGTCGAGGTCGACCTCCGGACTCTGCGGCATGACCTTGACACCGGCTGCTACTTTTCCCATGGATGTGGATTGCAGTATGCGGTTATGTGTCTGTCGTTACGGGCCCGTGAAGCCACACTCGGGACACTCATAGAGCGTGCTCTGCTTCCGGCAGGTCGGACACCGGTAGATGCGGTGGCCACAGTCCGGACAGTCGAAGGCCGCAGCGTTCGTCCCCGAGATGTTGATCCCGCAGGAGACACACTTCTGCGTGCGTTTCTGTTGACTCTCGCTCATACCATCGCGTTCCCGGCCGCGACGTTTAACCCTTACCAACTGGGCCCTCGGTCCCGCTGAGAGGGACCCCGGTCGGCGTTCGTCGGCGTAACGTAACGTTGATGCGCGCCAAGCCGAAGGTACGGGTATGGAATTGCGGGTCATCGAGAAGGACGATACCTCGCTGTCGATCGAGATTGCCGGCGAGGATCACACCTTCATGAACGTACTCAAGGGCGCGCTGCTGGAGACGGAGGGGGTCGCCGCTGCGACCTACGACATGAACCCCGAACAGTCCGGCGGTCAGACCGATCCCATCCTCACGATCAAAACCGACGAAGGGACCGACGCCCTGGACGCCCTCGAAACGGGGACCGAACGCGTCGTCGAGAAGGCCGACGCCTTCCAGAACGCCTACGACACAGCGGCGTGACGTCGGCGGATCGATTCCGGAGATAGCGTGCTTCTCCCGTTCTCGATCGGATAGCCGCTGATTTATCGTCTCGGCACGTCATGTGGGTTCGAGCCGATCGGCAGGAGAATCGAACTTGACGGGCGTGAGGACTCAATCGTCGTCGACGTCGACGGCTGCTGTGGACATCCCGTCGTCCTCGCGTGCGGACTCATCGAGCGGACGGATCCCCCAACCGGTCACTCCCATCCCGATCAGCACGAGCGGTGAGAGAAAGCCGAGTAAGTAATACGGCGCGTAGGCGACCGTCGGCACTCCGAGGACGCCGGCCATGTAGATGCCGCCGGTACTCCAGGGGACGAGGGCGGCAGTCGTCGTCCCGGCCGCCTCGATCGCCCGCGAGAGGTTCGAGCTATCGAGATCGTACTCGTCGTAGAGGTTGCGCAGCGTCAATCCGGGAACGACGAGACTCATGTACTGTTCGGCCGCGAGGACGTTCATCGAGAACGCCGAGATCGCTGTCCCTATCGTCAGACTCGCGACACCCTGGACGGCTCGCGCGAGCCCGTGTGCGAGCACCGCGAGAACGCCCGTCCGCTCGAAGAGGCCGCCAAGCGACAGCGCGATCATCACCAGCGAGATGACCCACATCGCCCCCGATAGCCCGTCGGCTGCGAGCAGGCCGTCGACCGCCTTGACGCCAGTCGCGGGCTCGGTCCCGAAGTGGATCGTCTGCCAGACGGCGACCGGCGAAGTGCCCTGGACCGCGACGGCGGTCACGGCGCCGGCGAAGACGCCCGCGAGCAACGACGGGATCGCGGGATAGCCCCTGAGAGCAAGCGCGAACGTGACAATCACTGGAACGAACGTCAGTGGCGTGATCGCGTAGGACTCTTCGAGCGCTGTGATGATTGCTTCGAGTCGACCGACGGGGATCGCACCGCCGGCTTGCAGCCCCAGGACGACGTAGGCGAGTACCGCGATCCCGAACGCCAGCCCCGTTCCGATACGCATGGCACTGACGTGATCCATGAGATCAGTGTTAGTCACGGCCGCCGCGAGGTTCGTCGTATCCGACAACGGCGAGACCTTATCGCCAGTGTAGGCCCCGCTGAGGACGGCCCCTGCCGTCATCGGTTCCGGGATACCCAGTCCCGTCCCGATCCCGATGAACGCCACCCCGAGCGTCCCCGCAGTCGTCCAAGAGGAGCCGACGGTGAAGGCAGTCGCGAAGGCCAGCACTGCCGCGATGGGTAGGAACACTTCGGGTGTGAGGACTTCCAATCCGTAGACGATCAGCGTCGGGATCGTCCCCGCGGCGATCCAGGCGGCGATCAGCATGTAGACGATCATCAGGATCAGGATCGCCTGCATGCCCATCCGGAGTCCGTCGACGATGCCGTCGTAGAGTTCCTCCCAACTCCGGTCGAACCAGTACCAGCCGATGAGGCCGGTGAACACGCCGCTCCACAACAGGGGCATGTGCGGACTCGGCTCCTCGATCGGCAACACCACCATCCACAGTGACAGCAACACCAGCATGACGACGATCGGAACGATCGCCTGAAGAAGTGTGGGCCGTCTGTCGGGCGACAGCTCCTCGTACGCGAGCGGCTCGTAGGACAACTGGGGCATTCAGGCGAATTTTTCCGAAGATCGGTATGGATGTTTCCATTCGATGCCGATACGATAAATATTTGTCCAGTATTAGATACTTGTAGTACGTAAAGACAAGGACGACGACACTCAGCAGACGACTTGCGTGACGAACAGGCGCCCGTCAGGAGTGTAGTGAAAGTCGATACCCGTTTGACTTGCCGTGCTCTCGAACGCCTCGGTCTCGCTCGCAAGCGCCTCGGTCGCGAGCGCGTCGCCGAGCGCTGACGACGAGTCTGACGATACCTCCTCCAGTGCGACGGGGCCCAGTTCATAGATGGCGGCCCGACATTGCACGTCGAAGTGCTCGGCGAGTTCCTCGCCGGTCGGTCGCGATCCGTCCCCGGAGACGGCTTTCACCCGACGCTGGTTGTAGTACGTGGCGACGGCATCGAGGGTATCCGTCCGATCGAGTCTCGCACTGTCCGCCGCTTCACGGTGGTCGTTCAGGGCTTCCAGATACGCCATCTCGACGTCGGCGAGGGAAAGTCCCTCGGTACCGGTGGCGTTGCCCGGCACGTTCTCGACGGTCGGCGCTTGCTCGGGCGTGAGTCCGGGGATCGAGATCACGCCCACAAATCCGAGAATACCGACCGCGAGCAGTCCGACCAGCAGGGCGCCAGCCGCCAGTTCCTGCCGGCCGATCAACCCCAGGTATCCCCGCGTGGACGTGTCGAACTCCTCGTACTCCAGCGGTTGCTTCTCGAACGTGCCCGCCCCACAGCGCGAACAGGGCGGACTGTTGCGCTGATGGGACCGTCCGCACTCGGTACAGACCCACACGAAGGACTCCTGATCCGACTCGGGGGCCCCGGGAACGACGGCACGCTCGAAGGTATGGTGGCCGCAGTTGTCACACGGCGGGTCGTTGCGTTCGTGCGGTTTGCCACACTGCGGACACCGCCATTTCATATCCCCACCGCCGGACTACTCCGACAAAATTCCCCCTGTCTCGGACCGACGAAAGCCGTTCCGGACCGGGCGACCGGGCGATGATTACTCACAGTCGGACCGGAACGCCACGCTCGTCCAGGTACTCTTTGGTCTCGGCGATCGAGTACTCCCCGAAGTGGAAGATAGAGGCCGCAAGCCCGGCATCGGCGCCTGCCTCGGTGAACACCTCGTACATGTCCTCGGGCCCGCCACAACCCGAAGAGGCGATCACGGGTGTGTCGACGGCATCACAGACCGCCTGCGTCAGCGGAATGTCGTAGCCGTCCTTGGTCCCGTCGGCGTCGATCGAGTTGACGAACAGTTCCCCGGCCCCCCGCTCTTCGGCCTCTCTTGCCCACTCGATGACGTCCAGTCCGGTCCCCTCACGGCCGCCCTTGACGGTCGCTTCGAACCAGACCGACTCGCCGTCGATCTGCTCGTAGTACTCGCCTGCCTCGTCGAACCGACGGCGAGCGTCGACGGAGATGACGATACACTGGTTTCCGAAAGCAGTCGCGCCCGCCTCGATGAGATCCGGGTTCTCGATCGCGCCGGTGTTGATCGATACCTTGTCCGCACCGGCCCGCAACGTTTCCTTGATGTCCTCACGAGTCCGAATCCCCCCGCCGACGGTGAGGGGGATGAACACCTCGTCCGCGACCCTCTCGACGGTCTCGAGCATGGTCTCCCGGCCCTCGGCGCTGGCCGTGATATCCAGAAAGACGAACTCGTCGGCACCGGCCTCGTTGTATCGTTTAGCCATCTCGACGGGATCGCCCGTGTACTGGAGGTCCTCGAAGTTCACGCCGGTGTAGACCGCTGCGTTGCCGTCGTCGTCTAAGTCCACGTCGATACAGGGGATGATCCGTTTCGTGAGCGTCATCTGATTGCTCGTTCGGGGCGGGCGCTCAAAAGTGGTCTGCACCGCCTCTCGTCTCCGGTCGACCAGCTATCTGAACCGCGATTGTCGGATCCGATAGTTGCAAGTGCCGGCCCCGAGAACCACCAGGCATGAGCGACAATCACACCGAAGAGCGACCCGCGTACGATCCGACCGAACCCGAACCCCCCGCCCGGGAACCGCCGCTACGGAGCACTGCCCCACAGGGCGAATACACTACTGGACAGGTCGCGACCGGGTTCGCGATCGCTATCGTCGGACTCGGTCTGACGTTCGGCCTGGCGCTCCTGCTCGCCTGACAGTAGTTCTCCGGGTTCGTCGATTCGATCCGTTACAGGAGGAGATCGAGTTCCCGTCTCTGTGGACCGATACCTGGACTTTCCCGGTTCTCCCTTGTGATTGGGTTTCCGCACGGTCCCTGCACAACTTGACGTCTGCACACTGGAAACGAAACTGTCGTCGACGAAGGACGTGAGTAGCAAGTTGCTAAAACCGCACGACGGGACGTCGCAACCGGTCCATACGCATTCCTTCTCTTCTCAACAGGGTTTGTTTCACTGCCAGTCGAGCCACAAATACGCTTCTCGGCGACGCTACCCGGGACTAATCGGATAGTTCGCGAAGAAGACGGAGTGTAGTGGACTCGCGGGGGAGGAGAACTCGATGAAACCGCCGTACTGCGTCGGGATTTATTTGCTTTCATGGTTAAAATTCCTCTAATTTTCGCTTTCTGACCGCCATTTTCTCGCGGTCAGTTCGCACGTCGTAGTGGTTGTACAGCACTTCCAACGAAACGTCACACCGCTCGCTCACCGTCTCGGGTGAGACGTCGCTGTTCAGGTGATGCGTGATCGAGCCACGACGGACACCATGCGGAGATCGGGACGACGGGCACTTGCTGGGGTAGCCGTCAGTACCGATCGCATCGCACGTACTCGGGTTGTCCGGATCCCGGCCGTGGGGACAACCGCCGATCAGACACGGGTGGGTCAGCCTGTTGACGATCTTGTAGATCGTATTCCCGGACGGCCGACCGTAGGGCGTCGTGATCAACGGCTCTCGGCCGTGGTCGTCAGTCACATCGTACCGATCAGGATTGTCAAGGTAGTCCTCGATCACCTGATAGTAGACCGGGCCGAGGTAGACCCACCGCTCGCCGTTCTCACCGTTCTTGAGCTTGGTGCCCTCGTCGATACGATGGCGCAGGACGAGGGCGTTATCGTCAGGACGGAGATCGTCAACATCGAGCGACCGAAGCGCGCCGCGTCGGATCGCCGTCCGCCACAGGATCACCATGATGGCGTGGTCCCGACTGGCGTAGTGATGTTCACGGAGATACTGGAGTATCTCCTCGGCTCGATCAGCGCTTAGGGCGACTTCCCGACTGTCGGCACCGTCAGGGAGTTCGGGCGCATGCAGCTTCTCGTCGAGGCCATCGGGGACGGCCTCGATGTTCGCCCAGTGACGAAGGGCGACGCGGATCGTCGTCAGTTGCTTCTGGAGCGTGACGTCTTTGATGTCGCCGCGACGCCAGGCCACGAAGTCGGCCAGCTTCCGTCCGGTTAGATCGTTCAGGTTGTCGATCTCCCGTTCTTCGCACCACTCACGGAAGAAGCGGAGCCGCGTCCGCATGTTCCGCATGGTACTCTCCCGAACTTCCGACTCGCGGTGACGTAGGAACCGGTCGATCCCTTCCTCCGGGGAGAGCGGAACCAGATCGTCAGTCACGGTGGACCTCCGTAGTCGTCGCTTCGGTTCGATGCTCCTCGATCGGGCGGAGCCTCTGATGCCGAGGGTAGCATACACTTTCGCTAAAACAAGCGCTGCTTGATATAGTTAATGGTGGATACTATCGAACGTTCTATATCAAATATTCGGTGATATAATACTTGAGGAGTTATAATACACGAGCAATTGAGATGGTCAAGCGATATTCGGGAGACTGGATGGTACTCGCTGACGACAGGATACTCGAGTATCTAAACGAAGAGAACGCAGCGAGCCCTTCAGATATGGTCAAAAGTGGGTTTGTCCGGTATTCCAACGGGTATATCTCTCAACGTTGTCAGAAATTAGCGAAACATGGTCTCGTCGAGCGATACGGTAGCGGTGTCTACGCGATCTCCGAGAGAGGAGAAGCCTACCTTCGAGGAGAACTCGATACATCAGAAGATGCACCTGATTCGGTCGAATCCATTTCAGAGGAGAACACAGCCTCAGATCCGAATCAAGGAACAGACGAAGCTTAATCCATGCGAGGCCGAAAATCAGCATTTTGGATGAAACAATTAGACGAGAGGATACTTGAGCACTTAGACGAAGAAGGCTGGGCAACACCTTCGATTATGGCAAAAACACCTCGTTTTTCTGCTTCTGAGGAACACATCCGTGAGCGCTGTCAGATGCTCCGATATATCGGCTTCATCGACGTTATCCACGGGCGGATGTACGAACTCGATACCGATGGAAAGCTCTATTTGAATGGTGAGGTTGACGCGCGCTACCGGCCAAAACCGACTGTGGATCGGGTATTACGATCTTAATCTATAAAGAACAAATGAATATAGTATTATACTAAAACACAACCAATTCATTTAGATTTAATGTCTATCAGGTTCAAGGATAGCTTATGTCAGCGAGACAATTTGCTTACTTAGATGATTTAGCAGTCAGAAGCTTACTCGCGTCAGAAAACGAAGCAATACCGAGTGAAATCACCGAAGTCAGTGAGTCAATAACCGAAGGAGAAGGTGGGGGGCAGGTTTCTGCCGGCTTAAACCTACCATACGTTTGCTTCGTCGATCGTTGTCGGTAGTGGCTCGAACCCTTGAATAGACTCGTTGTACCGCACTCCGACCAGCTCCGATTCGTTGACAGAGAGATCCGATTCGTTATACGAAACGGAAACTGTCGCATTCTCTATCGATTCGTCTGTATCAAGGTCGACTACCGGTGTGGCTGTGAGATTATCGGCATACGCATTGTTGAACCGTGCTTCTGTGTTTTCTTCGATTGTCATCGTGTTTCCGATACTCCCCGTGGCCGTGACGCGAACTGAAACGCCCAGGCTCTCGTTTTTTAAGTCCGTGGTATACGTTTCGTTGCCGTCCAACACGCCGTCATCGTCCGTGTCCGGATCAAGTGGATCGGTTCCGAATTCTGGCTCCACGCCGTCTTCAAGTCCATCGGCATCAGTATCAGCCTTCGTTGCATTCGTTCCGATCTCTTGTTCACGGCTATCTGTGAGCTGATCCGAATCAGAATCGGAACGATGCGGATCAGTGCCCAGTGTTTGTTCTCGAAGATTGACTAAGCCGTCACTATCAGGATCTTCCGCTGCATCGATTACTTCATCGTCGTCGGAGTCTGATTTTACTGGCGAGGTTTCTGCGTCCCTGATCTCGAATCCATCTTCTAACCCATCCCCATCAGTGTCCGATGAGAGTGGATCGCTTCCGAACCAATACTCCAGGCGATTATCGACGGAATCAGCGTCAAAATCATGCTGACTATCGATAACATCGTCCCCTCCTTGGTCCCCACGTACAATTGTTGAGTTACTGTCCGGATTCAGCGGGTCTGTGCCTGTCATATCCTCTTCGTAGGTGTCGGGCAGGCCGTCACCGTCCAGACGAAGGACAACCGTACTCGCTTGACTCTGCCCGGACGACGCGCCACCATTACCGTTCTTGCCCTTTTGCTTGTCTTTGTTCTTGCTATTTTTCGACTGCTGGCCGTCGTCACGCTCGACAGCCGTAATTTCGATCGTATTCACACGCTCGGTGAGGTTGATCGTTCTCGCGAAGGTGGCGTTGGCGTAGCCAGCGCGGAGCGGGAGTGCAACCGTGCGATCGTCGTTGATCGTCGCCGTGACGTTCACCGCGTCCAACCCGGTCGGATCCGTCACGTTCCCGACGAGTGTGTATTGCGCCGTCGTCGACCCGTTGCGGATCGGATCCGTCCGCCGGGTCAGCGTCATCTCCGGCCCGACCTCGCGATCGATCATTCGTAAGGCAGTGTGAGCTTGGTTGACCGCGACCCCGTAGGTCCGGACAGCACGTGCCGTCGTACGGATGAACTGTGCACCGGATTTCTCCGCAGCACGGTCACGAATCCGTTCGGCCCGGTCGAGTTGTCGTCGAGCGTTGTCGATGTGAGCTTTAGCGCTATTTGTCATTCCTGGGCCGAGACGCTCTTCAGTTGCCGCGAAGGCGTACTCGGCATCGCGGATCACCTGCCGGGTGGACTGGTTGTCCGCGCGCGCCACCAGATCAACGATCTGGTCGAGTCGCTCGTCCTGGTCGGTCCCGTCGAAGGCAGCCAGTGCCCGGAGCGCGACGGCGTCATCGATGAACCCATGCTGGTCGGCGACGCGTGTCGGACCCTGATAATACACCAACGAATCGTTCACGCGCGATCGGGCACGCTCCCTTGCCGATTCGAGATGGTTCGTAGGAGCCGAGAGATTACTGATCCGTTCCATTGCGTGGGCTTTCAACACCACTGGCGGCCCGTCGACGGATGTTTTGGGGACAGTATCAATCGGTGCTGTATTCCCCGCGCTTTGCGTGACTGTCCCGGCAGACACGGTTCCTGCCGGCAGTATCGAGACGATCATGAGAAGCGACGCGACGACCGCGAAGAGTTCCCGATTCCCACCACTTACAGACATGTTTCCCATAGATACACACCACTTATTAATATTTTTCGTTAAGAAAGTAACTCTGTCCGATACGAACGCCTGATGATAGAGATGCGGACGATCATCTCGGATATACTATATATCATAGCACGAGGGCGGGCGGTGCCCATCCGTGACGATCGTGACACTCTAAAGATAGAGGTGGATTGTATGGCTGTGGTGCCACTCGGACCACCGGAGAACGGGCGGGACCGCGTTCGCAACGGATGGCCTCGCCGAAGATTCGACGACGGATTCCAAGACGATCCCCAAACATCCTTACTTTGGCATCCGAACACACGCCCGATGACCGAGTGGCTGCGCGTTTTGACCTACAACGTCCGATACGACACTCCCGACGACGGCGACCACGCCTGGGAACACCGACGGGACGCCGTTGCGAGCACGATCCGGTTCCACCGACCGGACGTGATCGGACTGCAGGAACCGCTCGATCACCAGTTGGCCGACCTCGCCGAGCGCCTATCCGACTTCGAGTGGGTCGGTTCGGGCCGCGTCGACGGCGACAGCGAGGGGGAGTACACGCCGATCGGGTACCGGCGTGACCGCCTCGACAGCGTGGCGTCGGGGACGTTCTGGCTCTCGGAGACCCCCGAAGAGCCGGGAAGTATCGGCTGGGACGCCAGTCATCCGCGGATCGTTACCTGGGCGCGATTGCGGGACCGTCAGAGCGATGTGACGCATCTCCACGCCAATACGCACTTTTCCCACGCCGGTCCGCGGGCCCGCCGCGAAAGTGTGCGTCTGGTACTACATCGACTCGAATGGGTGGCCGACGGCGACCCGATTGTCCTGACCGGGGACTTCAATGCCGTCGCCGGCGATCCTATTATCGAACGGCTGATCGGGAACGGCGACCTCTCCTCGCCGCTGTCGGGCGTCGCCGAGCGGTCACCCGAGTCACACCACGGCCCGGCAACGTCCCGCACCGACTTCGAGCGCCTCCTTCCGGACCGCAAGATCGACCACGTCTTGGTGACTGAAGACGTGGCCGTCGGCCAACACGGCGTCTGTGCCGACTGCTACGCCGATGGTCGCTTCCCGTCGGATCATCTCCCCGTTCTGGCCGAACTCGATGCCGCCGCCGATTGAGGCTGCCGGTCCTCCGGGAAAGCCGGGTGATGCTTTTGTCTCCGGAACGGCTACCCGATCGTATGTTATTGCTCCGCGGACGAGCGGGCGGGACGGAACTGACGGGGACGCTGTACGAACCCGGCGAGTCGGCACCGAGCTACGAGGGTGCGCCGGACGTCGACGCGCCCTACGTTTGGGTCTGTGATGCCTTCTATGCTGTCGAGAGCGGCGGGACAGTCCAGCGGATCGACGACCGGGAAATCAACGTCGCCTTCGAGTCGCCAGTGCCCCGTGGATTCGAGGACCGCAAGCAGGCGATCGAAGCGGCCGAGGATCACCTCCGGACGCAGTTCGGCCGCATCGGACTTGACGAGTCCGCGGTCGAGATCGAACGCGAAGCGATCGAGGACGGCTCTCGGAGTGACGATGCGCGGACGAGGTTCAAGGAGTGATCATCTGACGATGTGGGTTCGATCCGGTTGATCCAGAGTTCATCGGGTTTTCGCTCCGGCGGCAACCGCCTCGTCGACGAATGTCTCGAAGATACCGGCATTGACGTTGACCGTCCCGCCGACGAGTTTCGAGTCGTTCGGCCGGCGGTAATCAGAAATCGCCTCGAAATTGGTGCACTCAACTCGAAGTTATCACTCTTTCCTGTATTATTCGTTGATATCACGAATGATAATAACTCACGTCGAGATGAGGCGATGAACAAATGGCCCAATAGAGGGACGCGAAAACCGCCATGAGTTTGCGAACGGATCCGCGCTGATCCACGTGCCCACCGGGATGAATGGGCGGTGTCTCAATGCACAGGGAGGCGGGACGGACTCAGGAGAGACGAAGTGAGAGGACCGACGCGGACAGGGACCAGTCCACACCCCGCCATCCTGCGCACTTCCGGCTACACGCGCGGAGTTCGTATATTCTATTTTAGTACAATATTCACTATCTATACGATCTGTACTACTTGTAGTATCTCGAAGAAGGAGGCGCTGTCGGCGATAGAAGTTACCGGATCAGTGCGTCCGGTCGAAGTGGCAATTCCGTCGAACAGTCAGTGGCCGTCCTGAAGTTTATCTCGGAACGCGTGGAGCACGTTCCAACCGGTGTCGGTGAGTTCGATCTGTTTTTGGCGGCCGACAGTTTCGACGGTAATATACCCATCAGATTCGAGCGGATCGACGATGTTGGCGTTCAACAGCGCGAACTTGGCCTTGTCGTTGGCCGGATCGCCCTCGGTCATGAACGACAGTTCGGCGGCCTCGGCGAACTCGATCAGGTCCGACTTCTTCGCTGTGTAGGCGTCGGTGTTCTTCTCGGTCAGGTAATCGAGAATCGCGACCTGATCGTAGGAGACGGCTTCGATCGGATACGACGGGAGGACCTCGGCTTCCTCCATCCCCCGTGTTCGGGGTTGGGTTTCGAGATTGGGGACGTGCTCCTCGACGTGAACGTAATAGGCGGTCGCGTCGGTCGCCATGCAGGCGATCGCGCTTCCGATGGCCGCGAGCTTTCCGCCGCTGGAGACGTTGACGCGGACGACATCCTGGGCGTGCTCGGCGACAACGGTCGTAACAACCGCGAGGACGTCGTAGATGTCGCCGAGATCAGCCTCCCGGAACGCCACCGTACGACTGTCGGACTCGAGTTCCTCGACGAGCGCTTCCTGATAGGGCGTCAGGTCGCGGTCGGGACGCGCTTCCGCGAGCAGATAGACGACGTCGGCGTCGTGCTCGCGGATCGGCGAGAGGATCCGGTCGTGCTCGTACCCCAGCGGCACGACGTGGACTTCCTCGATGGCTTGCATGTCATAGGCCCCAACGCCGACTGTCAGGAACGTTTCGGTTGTCGAAACGGGGCCAGGTGTCGAACGCGTCTGGATATCATCGGAACAGTAGTATTAATCGTCATCGGCCGTGTACGCCCCGCCGCGCCGTTTGATCCGGGCGACGATCAATCGTTGTTCCTCAGTTCGGAACGCGACTGAGAGACGGAACTCCCCGACACGGATCTTCTTGTATGGGCTGTTCCGGAGTGGTTCCCCGTAGTCAGGTGGATCACGCCACGGCGAGTTCACGATCTCGTCGAGTTTCTCGATGATGCGATCCTAGTTGTCGGTCGATAGTACGTCAAGGTCTTCTTCTCCTTTCGAGGAGAGTTCCCACGTCCACCCCTCGTCACTCATCGTCCGTGCCGAACCGTTTCCGTGCCTCCTCGGCGCTCAACGTCTCCCCGTCTCGAACGTCCTCCTCAGCCGCAAGGAGGGACACGAGTTCGTCGCGGTCGAAGGTTGGGAATTCGATCGCATCCCTGAGCGTGTATCGAATGAACTCACTCCGACTGTTGAAGCCGCGGCCCTGCCACGTCTCGTCGATGTCTTCGAGAAACGACTCGGTGGCTTTGAAATTCACCGTGACGATGTCGTCGCCATCACTACTTTCTGTAGTCGCTTTAGACACATGTACGTAATACAATAGTCTTACCAATAATCGTTTCGCCGAGAACGAGGTTGGGCTGCTCGAACTGAGGAACCCAGTATTTTCCTCCTTCCTACATACAGCCTGGTGATGCATACAGGGCGCGAAATTGCTACACTTTCAAGAACTGCTGATATCCTCCCACCCAGCAGTCAGCCAGGTGGTTCAGCCAGCGATGTGAAATTTCACCGTCCGGTTTTTAATATGCTCCTCCATAGAGGTGGTTAATCATGGTGTCAGGCAAATTCCGAGTCCGCGATTTTTCTACTTCGGATGAGCGTGTCCGACGATTGGAAGGCGCATGGAGGGAAGTCATTGATACAGAGCGACATCGATCAAGCCCTCGTCAAAAACTGGTAGACTTGTTAGAAAGTCTCCAGACGACGCTTACAGATCAGCCTCATAATCGAGGGAGGGTACTGGAAAACATTCGCCACGTTAAGGCTTGCTTCGATGATATACAGCGAGATGAGTTTGCTGACATCCGAGGGTGTCATAGAACTCTTCTCACACCGTGATGATCGTGCTTCCCGGATGTCTCCGCGTTCGTAGTTGGTAATAGCGACGACGAGGCGAAGGCACAGAGCAATGAATACCTGCGCTCGTGCGTGG
>ENA-ORCS01000462-ORCS01000462.1-marine-metagenome-genome-assembly--contig:-NODE-462-length-28600-cov-3.974792_pt1 | contig 28600 bp, 32 predicted proteins | sample MGYA00237781_ERZ508513 | MGnify/ENA primary metagenome ERZ508513 (study PRJEB26184, sample SAMN06268793) | marine metagenome | isolation source: Eden Landing Ponds, San Francisco, CA, USA | place...
TCGACCAGCCCGACGACAACCCCGCCCCGCCCACCGCACAGGCCGCCTGGCAGGCCGCCGAGGTCGCCGGCGAGAACGTCGCCCGCCGGGTCCGGGGCCAGCCGCTGACCGAGTGGACCCACAAGGACAAGGGTACCGTCGTCTCAGTCGGCGAGGAAGCGGTCGCCCACGACGTCATGTACTTCCCGCTCACCACTTTCGGCGGTTTCCCCGCCAAAGTGCTGAAGAAGGGCATCGCCGCCCGCTGGATGGCCGACATCGACGGCATCGGCCGGGCGCTCGACGCCTGGTCGGATATGTAACCACTTTTTACTCCTCGGGGTCTCCTCGCGCGCCCTGTGAGCGCGCTGTAGGGACCCGCTCGTCGAAAAAACGTGGGGAAAAACTACCTTCGCGCTCTGTCGCTTCGCTCCGCCACGCGAAGTGAACCGCGCGCGAAGCGCGCGGACGTTTCTGACTTCTTTCCCAACCTCCCAGGCTGACCGGCATGCTTATCGTGAGGATGAGTGAATACTCAGCATGGGAGAGAACGGTCACCACGTCGTACTGGGGACGGGGCCGCTCGGACAGACCGTCGCTCGTGCAGTCGACGAACTGGCCGTTGCGGTCACCGCGGTCGATCGGAGCGGCCAACTGACCGACCACTCGAAGTTCGCAGAGACGGTCGACGCCGACCCGACTCCCCACGAGGAAGCCATCGAGCGGACGCTGGCGTGGTATCACGATTGAGTGGCTCTGTACTTAGCCTCTTAGAGAGTCTTCACAGCCGATCAGTCGGCGTGTGAATATACCGCTCAACCCACGGAGCATATGTGCCCAGATAATGTAGTCTAGGTATGGTTTCGACAGAGGAGAATCTCGATATCACTGGAGTGCCGCGAAGGTCTGCATACCTGTTCTTTCAGTTGGTGGCACTCTATCTCGTAGCGGTATCTAGCCTCACATGGGGCGCACTCGGACTCCCGATTGTGGCCCTTGCTTTGTTCCTCGCTGTCTACGTGACTCTAAGACAGGTTGAGGGAGTCATCGAAGACAAAATCGATCGTTGATCCGTTGATCGAAGCGCTACATCTATCCACGGTACTGAGCGGTCGTGGATGGCCACCGGGTGTGTGAACAGTTCTACAACAGGCTGTCTGCACTCCTAATCCGGGAGTCCCAGCCCGGGATGCCACCGCTCGGCACCCGCCGCCTCGGCGGCCTCGTCCATCTCCGCCAGTATCGAGACGGCTTCACTCGCCGTCTTTGCGGCCTTTCGTTCGCCTTCCGTCCGGAACTCCCCGGTGACCCGGTTTGCGTAGACAGTACAGACCGCACCCGCCCGCAGACCGTACAGGTTCGCGAGCGTCAGCACTGCAGCGGCTTCCATCTCGAAGTTCAGGACACCTGCCTCCCGGAGGTTTGCGACGAGCTCGTCGCTGCCCGCGGCCTCGAACCCGTCGAACCCGGGGCGGCCCTGCCCGGCGTAGAAACTGTCCGTGCTCGCCGTGATACCGACGTGGTAGTCGTAGCCCAGTCGTTCGGCCGCGGTGACCAGCGCCGCGACGACTCTATCGTCGGCGGTGGCCGGGTAGTCCTCGCGGACGTACTCCTTGCTCGTCCCCTCCTGACGGACCGCTCCGGTCGTGATGACCAGATCCCCCACGCTCGCCTCCTCGCGGATGGCCCCACACGACCCCACTCGCAGGAACGTGTCGGCCCCGACGCGGGCGAGTTCCTCGACGGCGATGGCCGCCGAGGGCGACCCGATGCCCGTCGACGTCACCGAGATGGGCGTGTCGTCGTGCGTGCCCGTCGCGGTTCGGTACTCCCGGTGGTAGGCGACTTCCTCGTGGTCGTCCCAGGCGTCGGTGATCTTCTCGACGCGCTCGGGGTTGCCGGGAAGCAGGACGCTGTCGGCGACATCGCCCGGCCCGACCTCGAGGTGGTACTGCTCCTCGTCGTTGGGGTCCTCGCTGTCGGCGACGTCGTCACTCATCGACGACCATCTCCCGGGTGATCGTCTCCGGCAGCAGGTCGCCCAGTCGGTACGCGACGGATTCGGCCCCACTGTCGTCCTCGCCTTCGCTCTCCCCGTCGCCCTCGCAGATGACGCGGAACTCCGCCGTGCAGAACTCGGCGAACGACTGTCGACACATCCCACAGGGCGTGACGCCGTCCCGTTTCGCCGAGGAGACGGCTACTCGCTCGAACTCGCGGTGCCCGTCGCGAACGGCGCTCCCGAGGGCCACCTCCTCGGCGTGGAGGCTGTTGCTGTAGTTGGCGATCTCGATGTTACACCCCGTGTAGACCGTGCCGTCGGCGGTTTCGAGCGCCGCACCGACGGCGTACTCGGAGTAGGGGATATACGCCGCGTCGAGCGCTTCGCGCGCTCGTTCGAGCAACTCGCTGTCGTCCATGTTCCGGGGTCGGTCGGACCGGACAAATAACGTCGGGATGGGCGGGGCCACGACGCAGACCACAACGGTTTTTCCGTTTCCATGACACCTTCTGCTCGATGCGACGGACTGCCCTCCGCGTCTCCCTGGTCGTCGCTGGTGCGCTCGTCGTCGGCCCGACCGCGCTCGTCCTGCCGGGACCGACGTGGCCACTTTGGGGTGCAGGCTGTCTCCTGGGCGGCGTCTTCGGGGTGCTCGCGACGGCCCGACTCGACGGCCCGGACGCGATCCTGACACTCCCGCGGATCCTCGTGGGATTCCTGGTCCCGCTGGGGTGGCTCGTGGTCGCCTTCCAGCGTGCGGAGACGGCACTGGGGTTCGTGGCGACGCCCTGGTTCGTCGGCACGCTGGCGAGTCTCGCGTGGCTGGTGGCGGTCGTCGTCGCCCTCGACTGGCGAACGCAGGCACACATCGACGAGCTGACCGAACTGGTCGTCTTCGAGGCACGGAACCCGCCGGAGAACCGCCGCCAGTTGCAGATCGCTGTCGGGTTCGTGCTCGTTATCGGCGTCGGGTTCGCGGTCGCTGGCATCGTCTTTGGGTTCGCTGACGATTCTGGAACGCTCTACTGGCTGCTCCCGAGCATGTTGCCCGTCTGGCTCCCGCTACTGACCGGGTCGGACGACAGAGAAGTCGCCATTACCGACGGCGGTGTGCGTGTCGAACGCCAGGTCCACGACTGGGACACGGTCGACGGGTACGAACTGACCGACGACGCACTCACGATCACGCGACCGCGCTGGTACCACGCCGACCTGTCGTTTGCCCGGCCCGACATCGAGGACCTCTCGGCCGTGACCGACGCACTCGACCAGTACGTCCGCCGCGTTTAGTCGTTGACGTTTGGCGAGACGGTTTCGACGGCTTTCGCTACTACGTCCGTCACCGCACCCAGTACCTCGTCGACGTCGTCGCTCTCGACGTAGACGCGCAGGTACGGTTCGGTCCCGCTCGGACGGACGAGTACCCAGCTCCCGTCCTCGAAGCTGAGCCTGACGCCGTGTTCGGTGTCGACGTCGGCCTCGGGAAACGTGTCGGGTAATCGCTGGCCGAGCAGGTCCATCGCCCCGGCCTTCGCCTCGTCGGGACAGCGAACGTCGCCCTTCCGGTAGGGGCGCTCGGTGACGGGGGCACGGAGCGAGTCGAGTCCCGCCTCGGCGACGAGTCTGGCGAACATCGCGGCGCTCGCGACGCCGTCGATCCAGCCGCCAAACCGGGTGTGGATGTGCTTCCAGGGTTCGGCCGCGAACGCGACGCTCGTCTCCTCGGTGCCCTCGCTCCGGACGTTCGCGATGCCGACGTGCAGGGCGCCGAGTCGGACGCGCTCGACGCGACCGCCCGCGGCCTCGACGCGTTCGTCGATACGTCCGGAGGCGTTGGGTGTCGTGACCACGACGGGGTCGCCTGCCTCCGAGGCACAGACGTAGTGTTCGGCCAGGATGGCGAGGACGGTATCCTCGTGGACGACCTCGCCGTCGGCGTCGACGACGACGATCCGGTCGGCGTCACCGTCGTGGCCGATCCCGAACTCGGCGTCGCCGTCGGCGACGAACGCGCGCAGGTCCCGGAGTGTCTCGGCGGTCGGCTTGCTCTCGCGTCCGGGGAAGTGGCCGTCGACGTTCGCGTTGAGTGCACGGACGTCCCCGCCGAGTTCGCGCACCACCTGCGGCGTGGTGAGACTCGCCATCCCGTTCCCGCAGTCGACGGCTATCTGCTGGCGGTCGAGGGGAGCGCCGTACTCGCTGGCGTATTCGACGACCGCCTCGCGGTACTCGGGGAGGTAGTCGACCTCTCTCGTCGAGCCCCACTCGTCCCAGGCGAGCGGGTCGTGGTCGTCGTCGACTCGTTTTTCGATACGGGCCTCACTCTCGTCGTCGTATTCCTGGCCGTCGGCGAAGAGTTTGATCCCGTTGTCGGTCGGTGGGTTGTGACTCGCAGTGATCACGACGCCGCGGCGGCCCTGCGAAGCGAATCCTACCGTCGGCGTCGGCACCTGTCCGACGCGGACGACGTCGGCGCCGGCGCTCGCGAGTCCGGCAGCCATCGCGTCGGCCAGCCCCGCGCCCGTGGTGCGCCCGTCCCGGCCGAGGACGAACTCCCCGCCGTCGGCGCCGGCGGCCCGCCCGACCGCCAGCGCGAGTTCGGGCGTCACTGCCGTCCGTACGTCGCCGCGGATCCCGGCCGTCCCGAACAGCTCCATGTCTCACCGTTGCGAGGACCGACTCATAGTTACACCGGTCGGTATCAACGCGCGGCTACTCGGAATGCCCCCGAACTGCCTTCCCGGCGGAGGACCGATCAGAGTGGAGTGCCAAGTTATCACGGCGGTGGCGCGCGCTGTCGCGGCGTTCATGCCGCGACAGCACCGTGCGGAGTCTGCTCACGGCGCGTGGCGCCGTTCGCATGGTCCGAGGGAGCTCCGGTCCCTCGCTATCTTCGTGAGCGGAGTGAGCGAAGGCTCGTCAGAGCTTGCTCTGACGGTGGATGGGCATCGCAGCGAACGCAGTGAGCGAGAAGCGCAGTCGGTTGGGGAGGCGTGTGGCCTGCGGTGCGGTGCTGTGCCTGGTGTCCTGGCGAACGAAGTGAGCCAGGGCTCGGAAGACGAACGGAGTGAGTCTTTCGGTGGACTGGAAGGGCGAACCGTGTGTGGTGCGACCGAGGGGAAGGCCACGATGCCGAGCGGGGAGCGGTGCGAGGCCGACCGGAGGGAGGCCTCGATGCGAACGGGGAACGTAGTGACCCGTGAGCAGAGCGACCCGTGAGCGAGCGCGCCGAGGGCTTCCAGCTCACGAGCACAAGTGCGATCGCGGGTGCTGTCCTTTCTCGAACTGTCATCCCTGTTATCAATTTCGAACGTCCGCGAGCGCCGGAAGAGTACGCACTTCCGAGCGCTCGTTCGCTTCGCTCACGAAGATAGCGAGGGACCGAACGCAGTGAGGTCCCGCTTTTTCACCCATGTTTTGGCCGGGGGGGTTCCCGCAGTGCTCGCAGAGCGCGAGGAAACCCCCCGGCGAAAAAGATGGTTTCTAGACGCCTTCGAAATTCTCGTGGCCTTCGATCTCGACGCCTTCCTCGGTGACTTCGGCGATGTAGACGCCGTTGCCGGAGCCGGTGTCGCGCTCGGCGGCGGCCTTGATCGCGGCGACCGCGGTGTCGCGTGCCTCGTCGACGCTCATGTCCTCCTCGTAGCGGTCTTCGAGGGTCCCGTATGCGACCGTGAGCCCAGAGCCGGTGATGGTGTAGTCGTCCTCCATGACACCGCCGGCGGGGTCGATGCTGTAGACGTGGCTACCCTCGTCGTCGACGCCGCCGAGGATGGGGTTGATCGCGAAGAACGGGCCGCCGCGGGCGAAGTTACCCGCCAGCGTCGCGAGCGCACCGATGCTCATGTCCTCGCCACGGCGCGCCTCGTAGAGGTTGACCTCCGCGCGCAGCGTGCGGATGAACGACTGGGCGCCGCCCACGGAGCCGACGAGCGTCAGCGCGGCCGTCGGGTGGATCTGTTCGACCTTCTGGACGGTCTTGTTGGAGACGAACCGCCCGCCGAGCGAGGCGCGCATGTCCGTCGCGACGACGACGCCGTCAGTCGTGGAGATGCCGATGGTCGTCGTCCCCGTCTTGTTGACGGTCTCGTCGTCGGCGCTCGACTCGTCAGGGAACCCGCCGACCTCGGGCTCGGTCGGCGCGGGCCGACCCGCTCGGAGGTCTTGTGCGTTCTGTGAGAAATCCGAACCGGCGAATGGGTCACGCATGCGCCGTAGATATCGGTCCTGTGGTGATAAATCCACCCTTTCGGTGCCGGACCGCCCGACTCCCGAGACCTCGACAGGGCGACCGGGTGATGGCCCACTTCGCCGATACAGCGTTCCCACTCCAGGGACGTGGTAGTCGGAGAACGCTCGGACGCTCGGAGGCTGACTTTCTCTGTTCAGGCGGGGGCAGTCTTCGTGTGTTCGTAGGCGGTCTCGAGTCTGTCGACGACGCGGTGGACGGGCAGCGAAACCCCGACGCGCCGCATCATCAGGGCGACCGGCAACAGGGCGATGCCGACGAGCAGGCTCAACTGGTACAGCACGAACACGGTTGCACGTTGCATTCTGGTGCGCATTGCGGTGTATCTCCCTCCATCCGGTACCAGTATATAAAAGTTGTGTCCGTGCCGACGGTCTGTCTGATCGAATATGAAGGTCTACCCCGACGCTGTCCTGCGATTAAATTCGATTTGGATCCAGCGGAAACCCTACCTGTATAACGCCGAATCACGGGTAACGGGTCGCTTGGTGAGGGGGGTTGTAGCCATAAGTTATGGCCATTATTTCCGTGACGTGCGCAGCCCTCGATCGGGGAAATTGTGGCGTACACACGTCTGACGTCGTAGTTCTGGCTTCGTGGAGGACGACTCTCGAACGGCGTCGGGGGGAAGCGCGCTTTCTCGTCGCCGAATCAAAAGCAGGATTACAGAGAAGCGTGGAGTGCTGTGTATGAACTACCTCGTAGTGATGGAAGCGGCGTGGGTCGTTCGCGACGTCTCGGACATCGACGACGCGATCGGCGTGGCGATAAGCGAAGCGGGCAAGCGCCTCAACGACGACGACATGGACTACGTCGAGGTCGACGTCGGTGCGACCTACTGTCCGGCCTGTGGCGAACCGTTCGACTCGGCGTACGTCGCCGCGGACACGGCGCTGGTCGGCCTCGAACTCGAGATCGACGTGTTCAACGCCGAGAGTCAGGAACACGCCGAACGCATCGCGAAAAGTGACATCGGGGGCGCACTGCGCGACGTTCCCCTGAAAGTCGTCGCCACCCAGGAGACCGGCGAGGGCGACGACGGAGACGCCTGAGAACCCATCACTGTGCCGGCAGTTCCGTTCCGGCTTCGTTCCCGAGTGCGGACCGAACCGTCTCGACGGCCGCGGTGCGCTCGGCCAGGTTCTCCAGCAGGACCGTCTCGCTCGGGAACAGTCGTTCCCCCACGGCCAGCCCGTGGTCCCGCGCGGTCGATCCCGTCACCGTGAGATAGACACCGACGCCGGTCTCGGCGATGCCCGCCTCCTCCTCGGGTACGTCGCCCGGATACGTGAACTCGATGCCGTCGAGCGCGGCCGTCCCGAGTACCGCCTCGACCAGCCGTTCGTAGCGCGGCGAGATACAGAGCTCCCCCTCGTAGTGGTGGACGAACGAGCGGTCGATCTCGCCGTCCCAGTCGGCTGTCGCCTCCCGCGTCGCCAGCAGGGAGTGCCAGACGGTGTCGCCGAGTCCGGCGACCAGTCGGACGTCCGTGTCCCGGGGGTCGATCCGCTCGTTGACGCCGGCCAGATCTCTCAGGGGGTCGTCTCGCAACTGGACGACCTCTTCGAGGACGAGGTCGGCGCTGTCGAAACCGAGTGCGACCTCGTGTTTCCGGAGCGCTCTGAAGGGCTCCTCGCGACCGACCAGTCTGACGTCGACGCCGTCGGTCAATGGGACGGTCACGCTGTCGAAGACGACGCGGCGGGGCATGCCGTTGCGTTCGTCGCGGACGAGCGTGTACTCGGGCTCTTCCGGCGAGTCGAGGTCGCTGTAGGATGCCAGTCGCTCGTAGACGCCGTCGTCGGGCTGTTGCTGGTCTTTCGTGACTGCCTTCTCGTAGCGGAGCGTCGAACTGATGTCGTCGGCCAGTTCCGCTCGCCCGGTCTCGGCGGCCAGCCTGTCGAGAACCGCCTCGAGCGGTCGTCCCTTGCGCGGCACTGCGACGCTGACGGTCGTCATCAGGCGTGTCGACGTGACTCCGGGGTAAAACGCGTCCGATCTCTGCCAGCCGTCCGTCCAGAGTGGTCCGGCCGTCTTCGGTGGTCTCAGTTCCCGCCGCCGATGACCGACGAGAGCTGTTCGCGCCACTGCTTGAGGTCCTCGATTTCGGACTCGATCTCCTCGACGTCGTCCTGAATCCCCTCGACGTTGATGTCCCCGACCTGTGATTCCAGCGAGTCGATCTCGGACTCGACTTCCTCGACGTCGGACTCGACGCTATCGACGGACTCCTCGACGTCGCCGACCGTCGTCTCGATGTCCTCGACCGATCCCTCGACGTCGCCAACGCTGTTCTCGACCTCCTCGACGGATTCCTCGACGCTGTCGACGGAAGTCTCGACGTCGTCCACTTCCGAGCGGACGGATTCGACCTCGTCGAGGACGCCGTCGAGTTCGGATTCCAGCGAGTCGACCGTGGCTTCGACGCCGTCGACGGTGGTCTGTACGTCCGCGAGCGCTTCCTCGTGGCCGCGTGCGAGTTCACCGACCTCCTGGAGTTCGCTCTGGAGGGACTCGACCTCCCGGCGGAAGCCCTCGATCGTCTGCTCGGCCGTGCCGTTCTCGTCCAGGAACTCCTCTAGGGCGTCGGTGTAGGCCAGCAGGTCGGCCACCTCCGTCTGGAGGCGCTGGATGCGCGCGTCGACGCTTCCACCGGCGCCGTCCTCGACGAGGTCGAACGCCTTGCGCAGGAGTTTGACGTCCTCCTCGTCGACGTTCCCGTTGCGCAGTTCGGCCGCGAGCGCGCCGACCAGCGACTCGACGCCCGCCGTCTCGGCCGGGGTCTCGGTCTCCGTCTCCGCGTCGCCCTCGCCGTTCTCGGTGCCGGTCACCGGCGCGGCGGTCTCCTCGCCGTCGCTCGGGTCGTTCGGGTCCTTGAGGTTCAGGGTCTCCACGTCTTCGTCCTCCCCGTCGTCCTCGTCGAGTCCGGGAACACCGTCGCTGTCGCCCGAGATGACGTCCCTGACGACGTCGCTACTGCCTTCGTCGACGACGACGTCGTCATCGTCTTCTTCGAGGGGTGGGTCGACGCTCTCGATGACGGGCTCGGTCAGGAACTTCTCGACGTCCTCGGTCCCCGTTGCCCGGATCCCGTAGACCGTCGTGTACTCCGAGTCGGGGTCCATCTCCCGCTCGAAGGTGATGCGTTCCTCGTCTATCGTCCAGTGCTCGCTGCCGTACTCCGGGTGAAAGCCCAGGTCCTCGACGGCGACGTCCTCCGGCACCTCGTCGACGATGGTGATTGTCACAGACTCCGAACGGTCCGACCGGATCTCGAAGGCGATGGCCGGCACCGGAAACTCGTCTTCCTCGAACCGCTTGTCCACCGTCACCCCGTCCGAAGACACACTCACTCGCTCGTACTGCTCTGATCCACTCATGTGTTCCCTGTCTTTTAGCAACCAACTTAATCCTACTTATTGGTTCGAATACATATGTGGAACGCCGACCCGCTGCCGGGGAGTCGTGGCGGGGGAACTCGGGCGGACGGAGTCGAGGAGCGGTTCAGTCGTCGGTCGGGGCGATCTGTTCAGAGGTCGATACGGTCGCCGATCTCGACGATTTCGAGCGTCTCGGGGTGGGGGAAACTCGACGCGTGGTTGTGGAGGACGGTCGGTTCCGTCGTCATGCCTTTCCACATGTCCCAGTGACTCGGCAGGAGTCTGTCGAGTTGCAGTTCGTTGGCGGCCTCGATTATCATGTTCTCGTCGCTGTACCACCGCGTGCGGACCCGCTCGCCCTCCTCGGGGTGACGGAGGTTGCCGACGGTACCGAACGCGAGCACGCCCAGATCGATGTCGTAGGCCTCGCCGACGGCCTCGAACTCGCCGGGGCGGGCGTCGCCGCCGTGGAAGAAGGTACCGGCGTCGTGTTCGAACACCAGCGAGACCGGGTGGACCGCGTCCGGGTCGTTTGCGGGTTCGACGTGTACGGTCAGCGCGCCGAGTTCGACGGTGTCGCCCTCCGCGATCTCGTTGAGCTGGTCGTCGTCGACGCCGTACTCGCCGGTCCAGTCCTCCTCTTCGATGACGTCGTGCCCGGAGTCACTCGTGTAGTAATCCGCACCCGTCCCCGCGAGGATCGGTCCCTGGCTCGGGCCGTGGACGTGGTCGACGTGTTCGTGACTGCCGAAGATCGCGTCGGCCCGTGTGACGTCTTCGGGGTCGAACGGCACCGGGATCATTCTGACTGTTCGTGGCGGGTCGCCAGTCCCGAGGTACGGGTCGATGAACACCGTCGTCCCGTCGTCGGCTTTCAGAACGAACCCGTTACAGCCCAGATACCAGATAGCCAGCCCGTCCGGGTCGGCGTCTTCGATGTCGTCTAGGAGCCACGTGCCCCAGTCGCTTGTCGTCATGGGACGCAGTCCGACCGGCCACCAGTAATCCTTTACGAACCACCTTTTTCTTCGTCGCCTTTCCTCGCTACGCCGCGGGAAGGCTCCTCGAAAAAGCTGGATCAAAAAGGCGCCTCCGCGGGGCTTCGCCCCGCTCCGGCGTGAAACGCCTCACTTCGTTCGGCGTACGTTCGTGTGTGAACTACCCTACCGCGCTCGGGGCTACCCGCCCCTCGCTTGTTGAGGAGAGGGCCTCCTGTTTCTGTGTCGGCACTTGTACCCGAAGGCACAGGGGTCCTAGACTCCGCAGGCGATTTCCCTTCACGGGCGGTTCGGAGTGTCCCACTCCTACCGAATGGACACTCGGCCACAACCGCCGTTGCACGCTTCCTGTCGCGTTTGAACAACGCCGGACGCGTTGCGAGCATCGTACTACTCCGTTCAACCGCCGGGGTAGCAAGCCTACTGGGGCGTACGGAAACAACCCGTGCAGGCACTGTATCCCCTCCCTGCTCGCGCCGGTCGCCGCTCGGGGAGGGTGGGGGCTTAACGCCCTCAATTATAGCTAAAACCGAAACGCTCAGCCCCGCTCAGTCTTCACAGCAGCCGCCGGCCTTCTGCCCGAAGTCGACCGCGAGCGGTTCCGAGACGATCTCGTTGAGTTCCTGCAGGCGGAGTTCGAGGTCGCTCTGGGCCTCCAGATACTCCGACATCTCGGGGATGTCGTTGAGTTCCATCTGGGCGTTCTGGAGTTCGCGCAGGTCGTCGCTGGTGGCCTCGCCGGCCTGGCGGGCGAGCATGAACTCCTCGCGGACCTGTTCGAACTCGCGGATCTCCTCCTGGATCTCCTCGTCGTTCTCGACGACCTCCTTCGCCTCGACGAAGCGCTGGTACTGGGGGAGTTCTGTGATCGCTTCGCCCAGTTCCCGGGCGAGTTCGTCCGGCTCTGCGTTCACACCGGCGTCGTCCTCGACCGCGTCGGTCTCGATGCTCATACCCGCCGCTTGGGAGGGAACCGGTTTCAACCTGCCGACTGCGGAGCTCCGGGGTGCCACGCTCTCGGTCTGTACGCCGCCGATCACTCCTCGGGTATCGTCGGTGGCACCCGGTCGAATCGCAGTCGGTCGGAGAACGCGACCGCAGTCGCGACGGGGTAAGCGACCGCGAGTACGGTCGCGCGGGCGAGCACGGGGTCCGGGAGGGCGAGGTCGACACGCGAGAGCAGCGCCAGTCCGAGCAGACTCCCGGTCGCCGTCGTCACGAGGAGTCCGGCGACGAACCGCCCGAGACGCTCGTACGACCAGTCGCCGGTGACGAACGGGTAGCTCCCGCCGACGGCGACGACGAACGCGACCGCACCGGCGGGACCCGACCCCAGGGACTCGCCGGTGGCGAGTGCGACGGTGACCGAGAGCGCCGGGAAGACGACGACGAACAGCCCGACCGTCGCTACGAGAAGGTCTACGGTCGCTTCGCCCCACGAACGGAGTGACACGAGGGGGACTCGGTCCGCCGATCCCAAAGCTCTCCCGGGAGAGTCCGACTGCGCTGTCCGGTCGGCGATGTGTTCGACGGCGCGCAGTTCCGTACTCACGACAGGCCGAGCAGGGCGTTCACGACGGTGATGTTGATCGCCAGCAACACGAACAGTCCGATCATGAACAGGACGAATCCGAAGTGTGGCCCCTCTGGGTCGTGGTCGGCCTGCGAGACCGGTCGGCCGTGCCAGGTGTCGGCCTCCAGCCCCCCTGGCTGGAATCCGAACCCGTCCAATACGTTGAGAAGCACGAACAGTTCGGCTATCTGGAGGACCATCACGAGGACGGCACCGAGCAACTCCTCCAGTGTCGACATACGCCGGTGTCAGTGACCTGACCGCAACAACCTGTCGGTCGAGCGTCACAGGTCGTCGGTTGCGAGCGTCACGGCCGTCGCTTTCAGGAGCGGGGGCGATGTCCGCCGGCGTGGTCCCGACCGGCCGGGAAAACGCGGCTGTTTTACGGCGCGACCGGCTACGACGGGACAATGAGCCAGGAATCGAGCAGTCGGACGGAGGGCGACCTGACCCGGACGGGGATGGCGCTCAAACACGACCGGGAGTGGGACTACGAACTCGACCGGATCGTCGAGGCGGTCGCCGAGCGCGACGCCGAGACGGTCGGGCTCCAGTTTCCGGAGGGACTCAAACGCCGCGGCCCGCGCGTCGCCGACGACCTCCGCGAGTCGCTCCCCGACGACGTCACCGTGATGATCTCGGGCAAGCCCTGTTACGGCGCCTGTGATCTGGACACCTATCTGATGCGGCGAACGGACGTGTTCGTCCACTTCGGCCACAGCCCGATGAAGGAGTCGGACAAGATCATCTACGTCCCCCTCTTCTCGAACGTGGACGTCTTCCCTATCATGGAACAGGCTGCCACCGAGGAGCTCGCACCCGCCGAGGAGGACGCCGACGTCGGCCTCGTGACGACCGCCCAGCACATGAACAAGTTCGAGGAGATGCGCGAGTGGCTCGAAGCACGAGGCTACACCGTCCACACGCGCCGGGGCGACGACCGGCTCACCCACGAGGGGCAGGTGCTCGGCTGTAACTACGCCTCCGCCGAAGTCGACGCCGACCAGGTGCTCTACGTCGGCGGCGGCAAGTTCCACCCGCTCGGGCTGGCGATGGAACACCCCGAAAAGCGGGTCGTCATCGCCGACCCCGTCAACAACGCAGTCTCCATCGCCGACACGGAGAAGTTCATGAAACAGCGCTACGCCTCGGTCCACAAGGCGATGGACGCCGAGGAGTGGGGCGTCATCTTCTGTACGAAGATCGGCCAGGGCCGCTGGGAGACTGCCCAGGAGATCGTCGAGGAGAACGACGACGCCTACCTGCTGACGATGGACGAGGTCACGCCGGACAGGCTGACGAACTTCGGGCTGGACGCTTACGTCAATACGGGTTGTCCACGCATCACCACCGACGACGGCCCGCAGTTCAAACAGCCGATGCTCACCCCCCAGGAGTACCGCATCGCGGTCGGCGACGAACCCCTCGAAGCCCTGGAGTTCGACACGTTCCACGGCACCTGGTAACCGTCAGCCGAACAGTCGAAGGCTGTTCGCGCGACACTGTAGTGTGCTCGCGACACTGTGTCTCGTACACGCACAGTATCAGAGTGGATAATTGGTGGAGTAGCGTTTTCTCGGTGGTCGGTGAGTATCAGGCAGGATGGTCACTGGAGCCTCAAGACGGCGGCGGGGGCGCGGACGGTGAACGGGGTGCGGCCCACGTCGTCGACGTACGTCAGACCGCTCGACGAGCGAGACTCGTCGGTCACAGTGCTCTGTGTCGCCTGTGACGACGCGATGCTGGAAGAGCTGTCGGCGGGGCTGGAACGTGCGGGGGCGGACGTCACGACTTTCCGGGCACGAACGTCCGCCGAGGCCTTCGATGTCCTCGACGCCGAGGATGTCGGCTGTGTCGTGAGTCCGCTCTCGGCCGGCGACGTCGGCGGATCCCACTTCCTGCGCCAGGTGCGGACGAAGTACGACGACCTGCCGTTCGTCCTCATGGCCGACGACGGGTCGGAGGCGGTCGCAGCGGACGCGATCAATGCCGGTGTCGACGGCTACGTTCCCTTCGAGGGCGAACCCGACGACGCGACGGTCGAGACGCTGGTCGACCGTATCGAGACGGTCGTTCGCGACTACCGGTCACACCAGCGTTTCGAGGACGCGACCGAGTTGCTGTTCAAACTGACCGAGTACACGAGCGATGCGCTGTGGATGTTCACGAGTGACTGGTCCGAGACTGTCGTGATAAACTCCGCATACGAAGACGTCTGGGGTCGGGGACAGGACGCCGTCATTGAGGAGGCGAGCGATTTTCTGGAGGGTATCCACCCCGAAGACCGCCCGATGGTGGTTGAGACGATGCAGGTGCTGTCGGGTGGCGAGCCCGCGGACCTGGAGTTCCGGGTGCAGACGGACGACGGCGTCGAGTGGGTGAGCGTCCACGCCGAACCGGTCGTCGTCGACGGCGACGTCGAGTACGTCGCGGGCTTCTCGCGGGACGTCACCCGTCTCAAGGAGCGAGAAGACCTGATCGAGCGGGTCAACGAAGCCACGAGGGAACTCCAGCACGCCCGCTCGGAGCGGGAAGTCGGGCGCGTCGTCGTCGACATCGTCGAATCGGTGATCGACTGTCCGATAACCGGGTACTGGCGCTACGAGGCGGCGAGTGAGACGCTGGAACCGACCGCCGCATCGGGCCGGGCGCTCGCGGTCGCGGACTCGGAGGACGTCTCGGGCCTGACGACCATCGAAGACGGCCACGCCGAGATGTCGGTGTTCCGGGAGGGTGAACCGCGCTGGGTCGAGAACTACGACGACCTCACCAACCCATCGAGCGACGTGGAGCTGGGCAGACTCCTGCTCGTCCCGCTGGGTGAGCACGGCATGGTGAACATCGGCCACCCGGAACCCGGCGCGTTCGACGACTTCGACCGGTATCTCGTCGAGATACTGGGAAAGACGGCGACCGACGCACTGGACCGCGTCGAGCGCGAACGAACGCTCGAACGCCGCACGTCAGAACTGGAGACACTGTTGAATAACGCGCCGCTGGCGTTCTACGCGATAGACCCCGACGGAACCATCGTCGAATCCCGGGGGCGCGGCCTTGAAGCCCTCAGCCTCGACCCCCAAGACGTCGTCGGCGTCGACATCTACGAGATGTACGCGGACGTCGCCAACGTGCGCGAGGCACTCGACAGGGCCTTCGCTGGTGACGTCGTCAGTGAAACCGTCTCCTTCGCGGGTCGCTGGTTCGAGAACTCCTTCGTCCCCGTCTTCGACGAGAGCGGTGCCCTCTCGCAGGTCATCGGCGTCGCATTCGACGTCACCGCTCAGAAAACTGCCGAGGAGCAGTTCGCGGCGCTGAGTGAGTCGGCCATCGCGCTCTCGGACAGCGAGGCAGCGGAATCTGCCGTCGAACAAGCACTCGCTATCGTCGAGCGCGTGCTCGGGAGCCACGTCGCCATCTACTGGGAGTGTGACACCGAGGAGCGTCGACTGGAGGCCTCGGAACTGTCGGACCCCGCAGACGTCCTCCAGTGGGACGAGGACAGCCCGCTCGTCCACAACGAGGGTGACCCGGTCTGGCGTGTCTACGAGGGCGGCGAGGCCGTCGTCGACAACGAGTTCGCGCCGGCCGACACCGCCAACGAGTCACCACTCGAGTCGATGGTCTTCGCCCCGGTCGAAGGGCACGGGCTCCTCACCGTCGGCGCTCGGGAACCCGGCACGTTCGGCGAGCGCGACCGCCACCTCGTCGGGACGCTGGCCGGTCTCCTGCGGTCGACGCTCGACAGGCTCGAAAACGAGCAGGAGCTGGAAGCAAGCCGGACGGAACTGGAACGCTCCAACGAGAGCCTCCAGCAGTTCGCCTACGTCGCCTCCCACGACCTGCAGGAACCGCTCAGGATGGTCTCCAGTTACGTCTCCCTGCTCGAAGCCGAGTACGGCGACGCCTTCGACGAGGAGGGCGAGGAGTATCTCCACTACGCTGTCGACGGCGCCACCCGGATGCAGGAGATGATCGACGCGCTCTTGCAGTACTCCCGGGTCCACACGCGTGGCGACGAGTTCGTCGACGTCGACGTCGAGACGGTCTTCGAGGAGACGACCCAGAGCCTCGCCATGCTCGTCGACGAGGCGGACGCGACCGTCCACTCGGAAGACCTGCCACGAGTCACCGCCGACCGGAGCCAGGTCGGTCAACTGCTCCTGAACCTCGTCAAAAACGCCATCGAGTACGCCGGTCCGGAACCGACTGTCGAGGTCGACGCCGTTCGCGAGGGCGACCAGGTGCACCTCACCGTCAGCGACGACGGCCCCGGGATCGACGACTCACAGCACGACCGCATCTTCGAGATATTCAAGAGCAACGAGGGTGGCACCGGAATCGGGCTGGCGATGTGCAAACGCATCGCCCAGCGTCACGACGGCGAGATATGGGTCGAATCCGAACCCGGCGCAGGCGCGACGTTCCACGTCACGCTGCCGGCGGCCGCGGACGGACCGGAAGCGGGTGACCCCGCAGTGGGAGACGAAACCAGTGCGAGCGGTATCCAGCGGACCACGGACGGAGGACACGAATGACTGGCACACAGGCAGAACCGGTGGAGATACTCCTCGCGGAGGACAACCCCGGCGACGCGAAACTCACGCGCAAAGCACTCGAACAGGGCAACATCATCAACAACCTCCACGTCGTCACCGACGGCGTCGAGGCGCTCGAATACCTCCGTCGGGAGGGAGAGTACGCCGACAAACCGCGTCCGGACCTGATGTTGTTGGACCTCAACATGCCACGCAAGGACGGCCGCGAGGTCCTCGAAGAGACAAAGACCGACGCCGACCTGCGACGTATCCCGGTCGTCGTCATGACCAGTTCCGAGGCCGAAGAGGACATCGTCCAGTCCTACGACTTGCACGCCAACGCCTACCTGACGAAGCCGATAGATTTCGACGGCTTCCTCGACGTCGTCCGGAGTATCGAGGAATTCTGGCTGTCTGTCGTCAAGATGCCGCCGGAGTGACGCCATGCGAGACGCGAACATCCTTCTGGTCGAGGACAATCCAGGGGACGCGAAACTCGTCGAACACTACCTCGATAACCCCTCGGTCCGGACGTTCCTGGGCGAGACGACGCTGACGCACGTCGAGTCCCTGGCCGCCGCCGAGCAGCGCCTCGATTCGGCTGGATACGACGTCGTCCTCCTCGACCTCGGGCTTGCCGAATCGGAGGGCCTCGAGACGCTCTATCGGATGACGACACTCGACGTCGCGGTCCCGGTGATCGTTCTGACCGGCCTCGACGATACCGACGTCGCCGTCGAAGCCATCCAGTCCGGTGCCCAGGACTTCCTGCCGAAGGGAGACCTCGACGAGGACCGCCTCGCCCGGTCGCTGCGCTATGCGGTCGAGCGACACAAACAGGAGCAGGCGCTCGCTCGCCGCAACGAACAGCTCGATTTCTTCAACAGCATCCTCCGTCACGATATGCAAAACGGGCTGAACGTCGTCATGGGCAAGGCCCAGTTGCTCGAAGCGGAACTCTCGGACCCCGAGCAGGTCGAGTACGCCGACGACATCTTCGAGTGGAGTCAGAACATCAGCGACCTGGCGACGAAGGTCCGTCGCATCCTCGATACCGTCGCCGAGCAGGAGGGCGTCTCGCGCGAACCGGTCGACATCGTCCCCGTGGTCACGGAGGAGGCCGCCCGCGTCGAGGCGATGTCCGACCGGGTCACCGTCGACACCGACCTCCCGGAGTCCACCGAGGTCCTCGCCAACGACCTGCTTTCGGACGTCGTCGGCAACCTGCTGACGAACGCCGTCGAACACACCGACGAGACGACGCACGTCGAGGTCACGCTACACGACTGCGGCCACGAGGTGTGTCTGCGGGTCAGCGACAACGGCCCCGGTATCCCGGCGGATCGCCGGAGTGTGGTCTTCGACCGCGGCGAGCAGCGCTCGGGTTCGGCCGGAAGCGGTTTCGGTCTGTTTTTCGTCTCTTCGATGGTCGAATCCTACGGCGGCGACGTCGACGTCGAAGAGAGCGACACCGGTGGCGCGACGTTCGTCGTCGACCTCCCGAGGGCCTAATACGGTCGGTTGTGAGTCATGTCCGGATTTCGCCGGACCACTCGGTGAATCACCGGTAAATCGTTACAACCGGCCGTATGACCGACACGTCGCTCCCCGAAGGCCGTGTGTAATTACCGCTGTGTATTCACAAACTTTTATGGATACGTCGCGAGAATATCGAGGTGTGATACCGCCAGAGGCCGCGACCCCGCGTCCCGGCGGGAGGCAACGATGAGTACGAAGACGCGACTCGCCCAGCAACTGGCGGTCGTCGCCGGCTTCGAGGACCCGCGCGTCGACCTCGAACAGTACCGGACACCTCCGGACCTCGCGGCGCACCTGGTCCACACCGCCGACCTCCACGGCGATATCGAGGACCGTACTGTCGTCGATCTGGGGACGGGGACGGGGATGCTCGCGCTCGGTGCCGTGCTCCGTGGCCCGGCGGCGGTCGTCGGGCTCGACCTCGACCCGGGGCCGCTCGAAACCGCCCGTGCGAACGAGCGGCGTGTCGCCGCCGCGACCGACGTCGAGTGGGTGCTCGGGGACGCGACCCAAGTGCCACTCTGTCCCGACGGTCCCACGACTGTGTTGATGAACCCGCCCTTCGGTGCCCAGACGAGCAACGAACACGCCGACCGGGGCTTTCTCGCCACCGCCGCCGAGATCGCGGACGTCTCCTACTCCGTGCACAACGCCGGGAGCGAGGCGTTCGTCGACTCCTTCGCCGCCGACGCGGACGGCGAGGTGACCCACGCCTTCGAGGCCGAACTCGACCTTCCCCGGCAGTTCGACTTCCACGACGAGGACTCCCGGGCGGTCACCGTCGAAGTGTTCCGCATCGAGTGGTGACCGGGGTCCAACGTGTCTGTGAACTGTTCTCACACTCTTCCATGCTCGTCCACTCCCTACGTACAGGGTGTGAACATACCAGTTCGGGAGGGTAGAGATCCCGAGACCGCGCTCGTAGATCCCGCCACCCCACTTGTGATCGTGGGATGGGAGCCCTCGGCGGGCTCGCTCACGGGTCGCTCCGCTCCCCGTTCGCATCGAGGCGCTCACACGGTTCACGCCTCGCACCGCTCCCCGTTCGGCCAGTGGCGCTCCTGGGTCGCGCCACCCGCGCCTCGCCCTTCCAGTCCGCCAGGAAGACGTCTGTGAGGTCGGCTACCGAACAAACAACGTCGAGACAGCCTGTGAAACGGTATTTTCCCTGGCGTCCTGACAAGCGGAGCGAGTCAGGGCTCGGGAGAGCTTGCTCTCCCGGCGGACTGAAAGGGCGAGGCCCGCTGGCGTTCATTGTAGTCGCCTGAGCGGGCCCTATTCTCGCGAGTGCGGCGCGGTGCGGGTGACCGAGCGAGAATATCCCGCTTGGTTCGAGAGAGCAAAGCTCTCTCGTCATCCGCTCACGGCGCAACGCGCCGTTCGCGGGTTCGTGGGACTCCCAGAGTCCCACGCTCATCCCGAAAATCTTCGATTTTCGGAGACAGCGACCGCCAGCGGCCCGAGGGCTTTCAACTCTCATTTGTGAGTGCGGTGCTGGCTGCGGGCGGCGTTTCTCTCACGCCACCATCACCCGAAAGCAACCGATATCTCCACAGTTGTACTGACCGGCCGTGAATGACTCTCTGACACGCTAGGGGTCAGTTGTTCTGTCGTGCCTGTGGGACCTGTCGCTGTGCGACTTGCACGCGGGTGTCGTTCCGTATTCCAAAGAGCGACCGACCCGTGCGGTTGAGCGTCAGCCCCCCGACGGTCGTCTCGTTCGACGGGTCAGGGACCGGTGCGCGACCGAGTGTCTGATTGCCACGGTCGACGATCACTTCGAATCCCCGGCCAGTCGGCGTGAGAGAGACGTTCCGGCCGGCGATTGTCGGGGCGGCTGTCACGGGGTTCGTCCGGTAGGCCAGTCGCCGTCGTTCACCGTCCTCACGGAGATACACTTTGTAGGCCGAGCCGTTGCCCTGGAGCGACCAGCCGTCCCGGGAGGCGATCACCCGGTCGCGCCAGCCGACCCCGCCCACCCACACCTCCGCGGAACCGAGGAAGGTCAGTCGTCCCTTCGAAACGGCCTCGATCCAGATCCCCCGCTGTTCGCTGAACACGACCACACCGCTGGAGCGGACGTTCGAGACTTCCCGCGTGTCGAAGGCGATCTCCTGTCCGAACGCGTCGAAAGACACCTCGAACCCGGGGACGTACTGGTTCGGGACGTTCTCGACGTACGTGACCGTGTAATCCTGTACCTCGACGGTCTCGGCCTCCTGGGGGAGATCGCCGGCGACGTTCGCGACGCCGAAGGGAACGGCCGCGACGCTCAGCGCGACCAGCAGGACGACGACGGACTGCATCGCGACTTCGCGCCGTCCCGGCAGGTCGATTCGTGGGAAGGATGGAAGCAGTGGGCGATCAGACGCGGCGACGGCCGACGCCAACACTGCCGCGAACAGGAAGATTGCGGCGGTCCCGGCACCGCGAAAGAGGCCGAACTCGCTGGCACCGACCGGCCGGTAGATCGCCCAGAGGTTCTCGGAGACGCCGAAGAGAAGCGCCGCGAGCCAGAGGTGGAAGGGGTTCGGGTTCTCCTGGCGGCGCCGGAGGAAAGCGATGGCCAGGACCGCCCCGAGGAGGATCCCGATGGCGTGGCCCTGGATGGCGACGTCGGCCCACCAGGGCGTGAAGAAACCGGGCTGGGACTCGCGCGTGATGTAGGGGTAGCGAAACGCCCGGTAGACCAACCCCACGACGTCGCTGGCGACGAGTCCGACCACCGCGAGCAGGGGTCGCGCCACCAATGCGAACCCGAAGTACGCGAAAACGACACCGGAGAAGCCGATGACCGGCCCCAGCGAGAAGAAACCGGTGAACAGTCCCGCGACCAGACTTCCGGCGGGGACGGCGAGGATCCGTACGTAGGGGTTCGTCGACAGCGACGTGAACGACTCCGACCCACGCGCTGTGGGGTAGTGACCGATGGCGTACTCGACGATGGGTGCGAACGCGGCCGTCGCCAGCAGGTTCCCCGTGATGTGGCCGACGCCGCTGTGGCCGAACCCGGACACGAGCATCCCGACCGGGTAGAAGTACGACCACGACCGAAAGGGGATGACGACGGGGTCTCTCGGGTTCGCCCACCCGCCCTGGAGGACCCAGTAGACGAGCAACACGCCGAGGACCGTCAGGAGACTCCCCCAGGGCACACCGAGTACGAGGCGGCGTCGGAGGACGTCACCCCATCGGTGCTCGCCGGACAGCGACCGGGCGACCGCGAGCGAAGCCACCACCGCCAGAACGAGGAGCGCTTTCTGGAGGAGTCCGAGCGGTATCGCCGACACCCACGCAGCCTGCATATCCGCTCACTCGGAGCGGGGACAGTTATCGTTGACGCCGCGTTTCCCCTCGATCCGTCCGCCATCTTCGGATCGTACCCGGTCAGTTCACTATCCCCGGGGGATCCCCGTCGGTCCACTATCCCCGGGGGATCCCCGTCGGTCCACTATCCCCGGGAGATCCCCGTCGGTCCACAGGGTCGGCGAGCAGCGAGCGGCGTCGGAGCCCACAGGCTTTTCGGTGGTTCGTCTCATTGGTTCGGTCGATGGGAGTACGGCCACCGAGCAACGACGTCGACGACGAACCGGACGTCGTCGAGTTCGGCATCGCGGCGCTCGACGCGCGACTCGAGGACGCCGAGGTGACCTACCCAGTCTCCGCCGCGGAACTCGACGACGAGTACGGCCACACCGAAGTCCCGTTCGACGCGACCGGCCACACGACCACCCTCCACGAAGCTCTCTCCGAGGTCGACCGTGAGACGTTCGACTCACAGCAAGACCTGCTCAACGAGCTCCATCCCGTATTCGAGCGAAAACGCCGGGCGGCCGCGAACAGCATCCTCTCGCAACTGCGCGCGCTCGTCCCGTTCTGAGTTCCCCGCATCGGCCGTCCCTGCTCCGTCAAGCGTGTCGTCGGTCTTCGTCTGTCGGCCGGGTCATCAGTCCTCGTCTGTCAGCCGAGTCGTCAGTCTTCCTCCGCCGAGTCGGCCGCCTCGACGACGCCGGGCTCACCCGTCGACTCGATCGTTCTGGAGCCCGGTCGGTCCGTGCCGGTATCGCTGCTACCGCTGTCACCGTCGAACGAGGAGCGCGAGGGGGGGCCGCCCTCGCTGAGTCGTTCGGCCAGTTCCTCCAGCCGGCGGGTCTGTTCGCGGTTGACGGTCACCATCATGTCCGAGAGGACGCCGAACATCAGTAACTGGACGCCGAAGAGGATGGCAAAGGTGCCGACCACAGCGATCACCTCGTGTGAGATGCTGCGAACCACCCACTCGTAGGCGACGTAGGCTCCGAGTACTATCCCGACGAGCGAACTCGCGATGCCGACGCTCCCGAAGTAAAAGAGCGGGTTGTTGGTCTTGGCCATCCGGTAGAGCGTGAGGATGATGACCGCACCGTCCTTGAACGGGTGGAGGTTGGTCTCGGAGTCGTCCGGTCGGTTGCGATAGCGGATCGGGACGACTTCGGTCCGGACGTTGTGTTTGACACACTCGACGGCCAGTTCCGTCTCGATGCCGAAGCCGTCCTCGGTGAGCGAGACGCGTTCGATGGCGTCGCGGGTCAGCGCGCGGTAGCCGCTCAGGATGTCGACGTAGTCGTGGCCGTGGATCAGCCGGAAGCCGCGATTGATCACGCGGTTGCCGACCGTGTTGAGTCGGGTGATCGCACCCGGTTCCATGTCCGCAAAGCGGTTCCCGATGACGTGGTCGGCCCGGCCCGAGAAGATCGGTTCCAGCATCGTCTCGGCGTCCTCGGCGCGGTAGGTCCAGTCGCCGTCGAGCATCAACACGACCGGCGCGTCGGATATCCGCAACCCCTCTCGGACTGCCTGGCCTTTCATGTTGCCCTGACCCTGGCCGGACTGCTGGACGACGCGCGCGCCGGCGTCACGGGCGATATCCTGGGTACCGTCGTTCGAATCGCCGTCGACCACGAGGACGTTCTCGAACCCCTGTTCGCGAAAGGAGCTCACGACGTCACCGATTGTTTCGGCCTCGTTGTAGGTCGGGATCAGCACACAGACCTGCTCGTGGTCGACCATCGGTCGCAATATGACCCTCCCCGGGAAAAGTTTCGTGGTCCGGCGGCCGCCTGGGCCCGCGCCGGGTGTCAAAACACTACAGGTCTCCGTGGCTCATAGTACTTGTCGGCGTTTCCACAGACTGGAAATCGCCGTCCGGATTTTTCAGCCAGCACCGACCATCGTCACACATGGAAGTACCAGTGAACCGACTCGGCGTGCTCGGGATACTCGGCATCGCAGGCGTCTGGACGAACGAGCCCGCGCTGTACGCGTTGTTCGCCCTCTTCGCCTTGCTCCCGAGCGACCGGACGCTGACGATCCCGGTCGGCGACGGGGACGCGACCGGAGAGTGACGTGCCGGACGGCCGCCTGGTCGTCTGATCCGCCCCGTGCTCGGTTAGGGGTTCCCGACGCTAAACACCGGCTAGTCGTCCGCACGCTGCTCGGAGAGGTGCTCCCACACTTCCGCACAGCCACAGCCGTCCTCGACGTCTGCCAGGTGGTCGTCGTCTACGTCGTCAGCTCGTGCCATAGTTACTCAGTTAGTGAGTAACTATCTGCTGTGGTAAATACTTTTCGGGGGGCTTTTGGTCGGGCCCGGAGTACGGCGGGTATGAGCGGCGACGCGTCGGCGTGGTTCGACCGGCTGGGGCTGACCGAGTACGAGGCGACGGCACTGGAGGAGCTCCTGACGCTCGGTCGCACGACCGCGCCGAACCTCGCGGAGGCGACGGGCATCCCGAAAGCCCGCATCTACGGCGTCCTCGAATCGCTCTCCGACCGGGGGTTCATCAAGGTCATCCCGGGACGGCCGAAGGAGTACCAGCCCAAGGCCCCGGGTGAAATCCTCGACCGCGCCGTCGAGAACCACCGCCAAGACTACCAGGCCTTCGCCGACGCCGTCGAGGAGTTCCGCGGGGAATTCCTCGCCGAGTTCGAACCCCGCTTCGAGGAGGCGAGCGGTGACATCCGACCAGCGGAGGAACTGTTTCACGTCGTCGACGTGGGGGAACCGAGCGAGCGCGAGACTCGCCGGATCTACCGCGAGGCCGACGAGCAGGTGTGGGTCGTCACCAAGAGTTTCGAGTACTTCGACGCCGTCGAGTCGGCGCTCGCGGACGGCATCGACCGTGGCGTCGCCGTCTCGGTGCTCATGCTCGACCCGAACCACCTCTCGACCGAACCGCGGGACGAACCTGCGATCCAGCGCGATATCGTCGAGCGCATCATCACCGAGTACCCCTCTGTCGACGTTCGCTTCTCGACCGAGAAACTCCCCTTCCGGGGTAACGTCGCCGACCCGAGCATGGAGTACGAGACCGGTACCGCCATCCTCGTCGTCGAAGAAGAGGAGGTGCCCAACCACATGCGCCAGGCGGCGATCACGGAAAACGGCGCGTTCGTCGCCGGACTGAAACGGTACGTCGACCTCATCTGGGAGTACGAGAGTCGCTCGTGGGACGACGTCCACGAGGACTGATACCTCGGCGCAGGTCGGACGTGGATCAGGGCACTCTCGTCCCGTGTGACACCCACCGTGTGCCGCGGTACCGTGCCCTGCAGTTGATTTATCCGTCCTCGGGACCTAAATTAGGTGTGAGCGACACATCGGGGCGCCGGAACCTCCGGATGCCCAACGACGACGAACTGTTTGCCGTCGTCACGCAACACGACGGCGGCAATCACGTTCGGGTACAGTGCGAAGACGGCAAGGACCGGATGGGCCGGATCCCGGGCCGCATGAAATACCGTACCTGGATCGAGGAGGGTGACGTCGTCCTCGTCGAACCGTGGGACTGGCAGGACGAGAAGGCCAACATCGAGTGGCGCTACACCAGCCAGGACGCGGACCAGCTGCGCGAAGAAGGCCATATCGACTGATTTTCCCGACCCGGCGGCGCCGGGCGACGACCGTATCCAGTCGTCGACACCGCGTGGTCTGTGTATGAGCGCCTCAGTCTGTTTCTGAGCACCGCGGTCTGTCGGTGATCATCGCGACCCTCTCGACACGACACTCACTACCAGCGGGTGTACGGTCGACGCGTAATAGTCGCCTGCGGGTGATGGCCGCCGATGGGCGATGGCCACCGACGAGCGAAGGCCACAGGGGGCGTCACTCGTCGGCGAGGAACTCCGAGGCGTCCTCGTAGCGATGCGAGCCGGCGCGGCTCGCTCGTCGCTCCGTGGCCGCGAGCAGTTCGTCGACGTCCGGGACGTCCGCTCCTTCGGGAGCCTCCGCTGCCCACTCGCGCAACGCTTCGCGAGTGACGTCTTCGAGGACGAACCCGTCGGCCCACGTCGACCAGAGGCCGTAGCGCGGTTCTCCCGCCGGGCCCTCGCCTTCCGGGATGAGTTTGAACGACATCTGACGGGGCTCAGGAACGGTCGGACTTGAATCGCTCTGTTCGTCGGCGTCTCGGGGCCCGAGACGACACTCGGCGACTGCCGGAGAGACGACACTCGACCACTCCCGGAGACGGCACCCGACGACTGACGGAAAGCCCTTCCACCCCACGTGCGCGGTCGGACTCGATGACCGTCCGCGAAATCCGGTCGTACGGGGCGACCGGCACCGGCGACGGCCCGGACACCGGGGCGTTCCAGCGCGCGCTCGACGACTGCGCTCGCGACGGGGGCGTCGTGTCGGTCCCGCCCGGCGAGTACCGCTCGGGGCCGCTGGTCGTCGGGAGCGACACGACGCTCCGACTCCGGTCCGGGGCGACGCTTCGCTTCGCTTCGTGGCCGACTTCGAGGCGTTCCCGGGCCTCGAAAGTCGCTGGGAGGGATGGCACCGGACCGGCTTTCACCCCTGCCTGCTCGTCGACGACGCCGACGCAGTGACCGTCGAGGGGCGAGGTACCATCGACGGCGGCGGACCGGACTGGTGGTAGTACGTCGAGCAACCGGCCCGACAGTACCCCGACGCTCTCCGGGAACGGCTGGCCGCGTTCGCCGACGCCACCGACGAGAGCGACGACGTCAGCGGCTTCACACTCCGACCCCCGCTGGTCCAGATCAGGGAGTCGACGAACGTCACCCTCTCCGGTGTCACGCTCCGGAACTCGCTGTTCTGGAACGTCCACGTCCTCTACTCGACGGGCGTGACACTGACCGACCTCACCGTCGAGAACCCCGCAGACGCCCCGAACGGCGACGGCATCGACGTCGACTCCTCGCGGAACGTCCGCATCAGCGACTGCGACATCGGGGTCGGCGACGACGCGGTCTGTCTCAAATCGGGCAAGGACGCCGAGGGGCGCGCGGTCGGCCGGCCGACCGAGGCCGTGACGGTCACGAACTGCACGGTCGAGGCGGGCCACGGCGGCGTCGGCGTCGGCAGCGAGACGGCGGGCGACGTGCGGGACGTCACGGTCAGCAACTGCACCTTCGTCGACACCGACCGCGGCGTGCGGATCAAGACCTGCCGGGGCCGGGGCGGCGTCGTCGAGGACCTCCGCTTCGACACGCTCGCCATGCGGCGGGTCGCCTGCCCGTTCGTCGTCAACGGGTTCTACCAGACCGACGTCGAAACCGACCCCCGTCCTATCGACGCGGGTACGCCGGTCGTCCGGAACGTCCGCTTCCACCACGTCACCGCACGGAACGTCGAGAGCGCGGGCTTTCTCGCCGGGCTCCCCGAACGACGCTTCGCGGGGTTCTCGTTCGAGGACGTCGAAATCGACGCGACCCGACCGCTAGACGCGACGCCGCTCTCGCCGGCGATGGCCGAGGGCTACGACCAGCGACACGGCTTTTTCTGCCGGGCTGTCGACGATGTCTCCGTCTCCAACGTCCGACTGCGTGTCCCCGACGCACCGTTCGTGACCGCCACCGACGCCGGGACGCTCTCGGTCGACGGGCTGAGACTCACCGATGAGCCGCCGACGCCGGTCCTGGCGGTCGAAGACGTCGACGGGCCGTACGTCTCCGTTCGCGGCGACCTCGGACGAGTCTCGCTACGAGCGAACCACGGCGACCTGGCGTCGGCGGTCGTGGAGGCCGACAGCGCCGAGTGACCACCGGGTGATCCCTGACCGACCGCGCGTCAGATGCGACGAGTGGCTCTAGACCGACCGCGCGTCAGATGCGACGAGTGGCTCTAGACCGGCCACGCGTCAGATGCGACGAGTGAGTGTGCCGTGTAGGCGGTCCTGACGAGCGTCTGCACTCCACAGTCGACTCTGCAGGGCCCTGACGGACGTCTACACGGCGCGGTCGACAGTGGTATACGCACCCCCGGAGAATCAGGTGTGTGGATCCTGACACAGTCCGTCACGAGTGGGCCGACCGGACGGGGACCTACTCCCCGGAGTTTTACGCCCAGCTCGGGCCGAACGCGACGAGCGAGACGCTCCGCGAGATACTCGTCGAGCGCGTCGGCCGGGACGCGAGCGTCCTCGAACTTGGCTGTAGCTCCGGTCGACACCTCGCATACCTCCTGGACAGCGGGTTCTCCGACCTCCACGGCGTCGAGGTCAACGCCGACGCCTTCGACGTGATGGCCGATGCGTTCCCCGACCTCCACGCCCAGGGGGAGTTCTCTCGGGACACGATCGAGGCGACACTCCCGACCTTCGACGACGGCGCCTTCGACGCGGTGTTCAGCGTCGAGACGCTCCAGCACGTCCACCCCGACAGTGAGTGGGTCTTCGGTGACGTCGCACGTGTCACCGACGACACGCTCGTGACCGTCGAAAACGAGGAGGGCACCGAGGGTGCGGACGTGCCAGACGACGCCGAGGTCAACTACGTCGACGGCGAGTTCCCGCTGTACTACCGGGACTGGGGAGCGGTCTTCAGCGAGCACGGGCTGGTGGAAGTCGCCACCGAGCGGGGCACGCGCGACGTTACTCGCGTGTTCCGCCAGCCGAGCGCACTGCCGTGACCGTCACCGTGTTTTCGCTGCAGGAGTCCTGTTTTGTCGGCCGCTTCGCTACTTACTCCAGTTCGCGACTGTAGTTGTCCAGCAGCGCCGAGGGCGCGCCGACGCGCTGTTTGAGCGAGTTGCGCGTCGTCGCGACCAGCACGACGACGGTCGCGAGATAGGGGTACATCGCCATCACCTGCGGGTTCGTCAGGAGGTCGACGGCCGGGTTGATCACGCTCGCGAGCGGTGCGTCCGCGCCGAGTGCGAGGTCCAGCCCTTGCGAGCGGAGGATGAGCGCCTCGATGCCGCCGAAGAGGTAGGCGCCGACCAGTGCCCGCCACGGGCGCCACTGTGCGAAGATGACCAGCGCGATAGCGATCCACCCGCGCCCGGCGACCATCCCCGTCGTCCAGAGTTTCGAGAACGCCAGCGAGAGGTGGGCGCCGG
>ENA-ORCS01000463-ORCS01000463.1-marine-metagenome-genome-assembly--contig:-NODE-463-length-28405-cov-6.949096_pt1 | contig 28405 bp, 28 predicted proteins | sample MGYA00237781_ERZ508513 | MGnify/ENA primary metagenome ERZ508513 (study PRJEB26184, sample SAMN06268793) | marine metagenome | isolation source: Eden Landing Ponds, San Francisco, CA, USA | place...
GCCCCGTTCGACTGGGAGGGATGGCCGTCCTGGGCCGCCTCGGAGTTCCAGTCCGGTGTGATCGCGCCGACTGCGACCCGGTCGCCGGGCTCGAAGTCCTCTACTTCCCGGCCGACCTCCTCGACGACACCGACGACTTCGTGACCCAGTGTGAGGTTCTCCCGCTCGCCGATCGCACCGTGTACGGTGTGAATGTCCGACGTACAGACCAGTCCGACTGTGGGCTTGATGACTGCGTCCATCGGCCCGGCTTCCGGACGGTCTTTCTCGACGACTGCCGTCTCGCCGACGTCTTTCATTACGAATGCTTTCATTGGTATCTCACCGTGTGACAGTTCAACCCCAACCATCATAAACAATTATGTTGAATTTGGCCAGACGAGACCCCCGTCCAGGGGGCGACCAGTCACCGCAACCCCTGGAATGGGTAGCTTCATACCGTCAGTCGCCGAAGTCGTCGATAACAGATGCATAACCGGTCCGCACAGACGGATCATCACGAGGCAGCCGGTCGACGACGGTCGATATGAGCGTCGCGACTGCATTTACTGATTTCTTCGGGACGAACGTGATCGTCCACGGACTGGTGGGTGGACTTTTCATAGCGACGATGAACCTTCTCGGGGCGTCGCTGATACTCGTCTGGCGCGATCCGAGTGAACGGGCCCTGGACGCGGCACTGGGGTTCGCAGCGGGCGTGATGATGGCTGCTGCGTTTACCAGCCTGATTCTACCCGGGATCGAGGCGACCGAAGTCATCGTCCCCGGTGTGGCCGCTAGAGGCTTGGCCCAGCCACTGCCGGTTCTCACTGGGGTGTTGCTGGGTGCGCTCGCACTCGACCGGAGCGACGCCATCGTCCCGCACGCCCATTACCTGCTCACCGGCAGCAGGCGCAGCGACGCGTCCGGTCCAGGGGACACCGTCCCGTCGATCGATGACCCACGCGTGGCGTCGGTCGTCCTGTTCGTGCTGGCGATCACCCTACACAATATGCCGGAAGGACTGGCTGTCGGGGTCGGATTCGGGTCGGGCAACGTCGAAGACGCCCTGCCGCTGATGCTCGCGATCGGCATCCAGAACGTCCCGGAGGGGCTTGCCGTCTCGGTCGCGGCGATCAACGCCGGCCTCGACCGCCGCGCGTACGCGGTTTTCGCGGGGATCCGGGCCGGCGTCGTCGAGGTCCCGCTAGCGGTGGTCGGGGCGGCCGCAGTCGTCGTCTTCGCACCGATGCTCCCCTACGCGATGGGCTTTGCCGCCGGTGCGATGCTCTTTGTCATCAGCGACGAAATCGTTCCCGAAACCCACACCCGGGGGTACGAACGGGTTGCGACGCTCGGACTGATGGTTGGGGTCGTTCTGATGCTGTATCTCGATGTCGTACTCGGGTAGTCTCATAGTGATTACTAGCGATCTACCGGTACGACACGCAGTCGTGGGGTCGATCCGGAACAGACCGACAGTACTCACTATCAGGAACGCAGCGGGTCGAAGACCTGTTCGGCCAGTGTCTCGTGGACGGTCTCGGCGATGTCGTCGTGGTCGGTCGTGACGTGATGGACGCGCGCACCCTTAATCGCGGCCAGTATGTGTGCGGCGGTCTGGTCGGGATCGACCGGTTCGAAGACGCCCTGCTCGATGCCGTCCTCGATAATCTCGGCATACAGTTGTTGGACGTGGTCGTAGTTGGCCGTGAACTGCTGTTTGAACGTCTCGTTGTGGGGGGCGTGTGACTGTATTTCGATCAGCATCGCGTGGTATTCCCAGTGGCCGCTGGAGTCCCCGTCCTGGCCGTTGGGGCCGAACAGTTGGGCTTCCGTCAGCGCCTGTAGCCGCGCCTCCGGATCACCGTCTGGGCCGGTGTCGACCTGTTCGATGAACTCCGTGAGCAGATACGACAGCGTTTCGGCGAGCAGTTCCGCCTTCGTATCGAAGTGATAGTGCAGAGCCGCTTTGCTCTTCTCTGACTCGTCGGCGATGGCCTGCATCGTCAGGTCCGCAAAGCCGTGTTTGCACATCGCATCACGAGTGGCTTCGAGCAACTCCTGTCGCGTCTCGCTGATCTCCCCAGCCGGATCCCCAGTCGAAGCGTCCATTCCTGACTAACCGATCAGCTAGTGGCCGAAAAGAACCTTCCGATTCGGCGGGGACCGTAGCACTAAGGACTCTCGGGCCCGTTTCGATTAGCAATGAGTACCACGTTTGATCCCGAACAGCCGCCGGATCGCCCGGTCAACCTGACAGACGGAGAGGATTTGACGGCGTTTGTCGATACCTACGAAGACGTTCTCGTCGAGTTTTATACCGACGGTTGCGGCGTCTGTGCGTCGATGGAGCCCGTTCTCGGCGGCGTCGCTCGTGAGGGCGTTGTCGTCGGGATGATCAACCCACGAGACGATCCACCGCTGATCGACGAATACGAGATTGCGAGCGTTCCGACGTTCGTCAGGTTCCAGGACGGCACACCCGTCGACCGCATCGCGGAGGGATTCGTTCCCGGCGAGCAACTCCAGGCGTTCGCCCAGGGCTAACTACGCCACAGCACTACCACTGAGAGGCCGGATACCACTGTAACTGCGAGAACGTGCCCTGCCACCAGCAACTGCAGGAGTCGCTGTCCACCCAGAAACGGCACCAACACGAGTTGGACGGCGGCGAATCCGATCGTGATGAGATCGACTTTGATGAGTGCACGTCTGGTCGGGCGATCGAATTGGTCGGCAAACAGGACCGACCGCCACAGTCCGACGACGCTGGCCCACCACCCCGTCCCGATACGATAGCAGACGTCCCACAGGACAAGCAACGTAAAATACACTGCGAGTAGCGACGGCTCCGAGCCGAGCAGCGCTTCCAACAGCGGCTGGCCTGACTGGCGCGGCTCGACCACGAACAGGTACGTGATCAGCCCGACATAGGAGAACACGCCGAGCACGATCTCGATCTGTGAGCCGAACAGCGCGTGGGTGTACCGCTGTGTCACTCCAAGCCCCCGGATACGCCGGCCGAGCGTCAACATAAGCACGCTCCCAGCGGAGACGACCGCAACTGCGGCCAGTCCGGTTGGCACGGCTGACAGGCGATCGGTCGCCGCTCCCAGTACGACCACTCCGACCCCGAACAGGACGAGTTGAATGGCCATCGCCTGTGTCCGGGAGAACTCCACACCGGGAATCGCGCCGACGATGCTCTCGTAGACCCACCGGTCCTCGCGGGCCGGTTGGTCGTCGGTCACGTCGGCTGGTGTGGCGGTGCGTGACGGCGCCGTAGCTGGCGATTCGCCGTCGTTCACGCTGACTCCTCCGCCAGCGCGCGCTTGACGGCCTCCCCGAACGGCGTCCGCTCGACTCTGACGTGCTGGTCGATACTGTCGTCGGTCACGACGACTGGATTCTTCAGTCCGAGAATCAACGGATGTGAGATCGATCTGGGCACGTCGGTCACTAGATCCACCCAGTACGAGGAGAGCTTCGGCGACAGCACCGGCACCGGAACGACCAGCGGCCGGGCACCCATCGCCTCGCCCGTTCGGACGAGCATTTCCTTGTAAGTGAGCACGTCCGGACCGCCGATTTCGTAGGTCTCGCCCGCTGTCGCAGGTTCGCCCAGTATCCCCACGAGATACGAGACGACGTCCCCGATCGCGATGGGCTGGCACTCGGTGTACACCCACTGCGGTGCGACCATAACCGGCAACTTCGAGACGAGTTGGCGGACCATCCGGAAGCTGACGCTGCCCGCGCCGACGATGATCGCCGCCCGTAGCGTCGTCAAATCGTAACTGCCGCGATCGAGCAACTGCTCGACTTCCTGGCGCGAACGCAGGTGTGGCGAGAGGTCGTCGCCGGTCTCGCCAAGACCGCCCAGGTAGATCACCCGCTCGACGCCGGCCCCGCTCGCGGCCGCTGCGAAGTTGGTCGCGGCCGTCCGATCGCGCTCCTCGAAGTCTCCGCCAGTCTGCAGGGAGTGTACCAGATAGTAGGCCGCGTCGATGCCGTCGAAGTTGCCGGCCAGCGTTTCCGACTCGAGTAAGTCACCCTCGACGACTTCGACGCCATCAGGTGCGTCGTATCGATCGGCATCCCGGGTCATCGCGACGACTTCGTGGTCCGCTTCGAGCAGCTCCGGAACGAGATGGCTCCCGACGAACCCTGTTGCCCCAGTGACGAGTACGCGCATACTTTCTAGAAGCAGCCACAGCGCAAAAAGCCGCCGGGCGCCCAGCCACGCTGATCGGCGGGTCGATCACGCCGTATTCCACCGATACAACGCCAGCGCGAACCCAGCCCCGAGTGCCGGGAACACCGCGAGCGCGAGGAAGGTCCCCCCGGTACCGAGCGCCGAGAGGAGGTAGCCGGCGATCGTTGCGCCGGCCGCGCCGACGCCGAACGAGGCCAGATAGGTGTAGCCGTAGGACAGCCCGCGTCCGTCCGGCGGCGTGTAGACGGCGACCGTCGCCTGGTAGAGTGGCTGAAGCGCAAACAGGGCGAAACCCAGCAGCGCGCTCGCGGCAAGCAACGTGACCAGCCCCGCCTGAGCCGCGGGGACGAACGCGAGCGCGATCACCACCAGCGCCGCGAACGTTCCGACCAGTCCCAACGTCGGAGGGACGCGATCGGAGACCTTCCCGCCGGCATACTGGCCGGCAATCCCGACCAGCAACAGTCCAGCGTAGAGCGTCGATGCCGTGTCGAACTCGGCGGCCAGCGCGCTGTTCGATCCGAACTGCCCGATATCGACCGACGGTAGGAACTCGCCGAGCATCTCCGGGAGAAAAGTCAGCGTCCCGCGATAGAACAGGCCGTTAGCCATCACGATCGCCAGTGCGAGGGCGAACCCGACAGTGAACAGCGCTCTGCTGTCCTGGCGTACAGACGATAGCGAGACTGCGCGGTCCGACCCGTCAGTGCCGCCATCGTGTGCATCCGTCTCGACGGCGGCCATTTCATCGAACTCGACGACGAGGGCGTATCCAGCGACGGCAACAGCCGGGACGACGAGCAGCCGGACGACAGTCGGCCAGTCGAACGCGATCAACAGCAACGCGGAGACGAGCGGCCCGAGCGCGATCCCGGTGTTGCCAGCCATCCCGTGGTAGGCAAAGGCCGTGCCGCGGTTCTCGATGCCGGTCGACAGCAGCGACAGCGCCGCGGGATGGTAGACGCTCGCGGCCACGCCCCACCCGGCCAGCGAGACCGCGACAGCGACCAGTCCGTTCGCGAAACTCAGCGCCAGAAACGACAATCCCATCCCGGCGAGACCGCCAGCGACGAGCCGCCGCGAGCCGAATCGATCGGCCAGCACCCCGCCCGGTAGCGCACCGATACCGAACAGAGCGTACCCGCCGGTGACCGCCAACCCCAACTGCGTCGTCGACGCCCCAAACTCCTGTAACCAGACGACGACGAAAATCGGGATCGACAGCTCGTAGGTATGGACGAGCGCGTGGGCCGAACTCACGAACGCAACGATCGATCGCTCGTTTTTGTCCATTCGATCAGTTACTCGGTGCGTACGTTCTTCAGTCCGTCGCGTCCATTCCCGGTACTCCGGTGGCCCGCCCCTTCCCAGAAATCTTTACTCACTTCCGAAAGAATATATGGCACCAGTCCATACGGATGGGTATGTCTCTCAGTACCGAGGCACTGACGGCGTGTCCAGTGTGTAGCAGTTGCGACCGAGAGCTGACCGACCGCGAGCGCGTCCCGGGTGGCACTGACTGGCGGTACTTCGAGTGCAACCACTGCGGTCACGAGTGGCGCTCATAAAAGGCCGCTCGGGGTCTCTGTCGTTGCCGTGAACCAGGCAGTCAGTTACGACCAGCCACCACGACGGTGCGACCGTTCGTTGCCTGTCCGCAGGTTTATGGCTACGTGAGCAAAACGGACTGATAAGAATGACTACAAGCATCAAAGGCAAGGTCGCGATTGTCGGGGCCGGCAACGTCGGCGCGACGACGGCGTTCGCGCTGATGAACAGCGGCACCGTCTCGGAAATTGCACTGATCGACATCGACCGAGAGAAAGCCGAGGGGGAAGCGATGGACCTCTCGCACGGCGGGGCGTTCGTCGAACCCGTCGACGTCTACGTCGGTGACTACGAGGACTGCTGGGACGCCGACGTGGTCGTGATCACGGCGGGTGCCAGCCAGAAGCCGGGTGAATCCCGGATGGAACTACTCGAGCGTAACGTCGCGATCTTCGAGGATATGGTCCCGCAGATCACCGAACGGATCGACCCCGAAACGGTGCTGCTGGTCGTTACCAATCCGGTGGATATCCTCTCGTATGTCACCTGGGAGGTTTCGAATCTGCCCCACGAGCGCATTATCGGCTCGGGGACGGTGCTGGACACCGCGCGGTTCAAGCAGGTGCTGAGCCAGCAGTGTGACGTGGCCGCTCAGAACGTCCACGCGTACGTCGTCGGCGAGCACGGCGACAGCGAGGTCCCGGTCTGGAGCAGTGCCCATCTGGCGGGTATGTCGTTCGACGATTACTGCACGTCCTGTCGTATGGACTGTGGCTCGGAGATCAAAGACGAACTGTCCGAGAAAGTGGCGGGTGCAGCATACGAGATTATCGAAAAGAAGGGTGCGACCAACTACGCAGTCGCGCTCGCGACGACCGAAATAATCGACGCGATCGTCCGCGACGAGGACGCCATCCTGACGGTCTCGACGCTTATGCAGGGCCAGCACGGACTGGAGGACGTGTACCTCAGCCTCCCGACCGTCGTCAACCGTCGCGGCGTGCGACAGGTGCTTGAATACGATCTGACCGACTGGGAACACGAGCAACTCCACGCCTCCGCCGAGACCCTCCAGGAACGACTCGACGAACTCGACATTCGCTAGAGCGACATATCGTCCTGTCGGCTCCAGTTGCCGTCGCTCGGCCCGGAGCGAACGCTTCTTGTCGCCGGGTCCGGTAGTTCCGGTGTGAATCTCGGGATCGGATACGCTATCGCGTCAGCGCTGTTGCTCGGCGGATATCTCTACGTCATCAAGCGATACTTCTCGCAGTATCCCTCGCCGGTGTACCTCGTGCTCGTCGAAGGGGCGGCGTTCGTCTGGTATCTGCCGGTCGCGGCGATCACCGTCGAGAGTGGCTATCTGCCGCCCAGCGCTGACCTGTGGCTGTTCGCTGTCATTCTCGGCGTCTCGGCGATGACTGGGGTGGCCCTCCTGTCGTTTCTGGCAGCACTCCGGCGCGGCGCTGTCTCGTATGTCGCCCCGATCAGCAAAATCGTCCCCGTGTTCGTCCTCCCCCTGGAGATCCTCTTGCTTGGCCAACATTTGACGCCACTGCAAGTCGCGGGCGTCCTCGTTGCGACGGCCGCCGTCTACGTTGCCAACTATCAGCCCGGGGAGCTACTGGAACCGTTCCGGCGGGCCGCGAGGACGACCGCCGCTCAACTGGCGCTCGCCAGTGCCGCCGCGTTCGGTGTCGTCGACGTTGGCAAGCGCTACCTGATGCAGGAACTCGCGCTCCCGCCTCAGACGTTTCTCCCGGTGATGTTTTTCGTCGTGACGCTGCTCGTCGCACCCTTTGCGGCTCGCGTGTCCTGGCCGGCCGAAACCCGGCGTGACCTCCCGAAGTTCGCCGCCGCGGGTCTCCTCGTCGCCGTCGCTAACCACCTCGTGTTGCTCGCATTCCAACTCTTGCCTGCGAGCATCGGCTCGCCGATTGTCAACACCCAGGCCGTCGTGGCCGTCCTGCTCGGCGGTGTTCTCCTGCAGGAGGAGGCGTTCCGTGTCCGGTTGGTCGCCGCCGGACTGGCTGTCGCCGGCATCACGATGATCACGCTGGGCTGATAGTGTTTATTGTCGCTGTATACCGGTACGTCCGCTCGTCGTCGGGCGGTCGATACCGAAATGACCGACAATGAACACTATGACTCCGGACCAGCAACCTTACTACCACGGACAGATATCAACTGATAATGAGCGACCCCGAACTCGGCAAGGCCGATCGCGAGTTTTTCGACCAGCAGATCTATCCCCACCTGGGTGCTGATCGCGAGGACGTGCTCGTTGGACCACAGCACGGCGTCGATTTCGGCGCGATCGAGGTCGGCGGACGGACGCTGGCAATGGCGACCGACCCCGTGTTCATTATGCCTGCCGTCGGCTTCGAGCGGGCGGCGTGGTTCGCGTTCCACGTTCTGCTCAGCGACGTCGCCGTCTCGGGGCTGGAACCGGCGTACCTCAGCGTCGATTTCAACCTCCCGCCGGAGATCACGGACGCGGAGTTCGAGACCGTCTGGGAGACATTCGACCGGGAGGCGCGTGCGCTCGGCGTGTCGGTCGTCACCGGTCACACCGCCCGGTATGCCGGCTGTAACTACCCGATGGTCGGCGGCGGTACCTCGATGGCCGTCGGCGACCGCGAGGACCTCGTCCGGCCTGACGGCGCGAACCCCGGCGATCGTGTGATCATCACAAAAGGTCCGGCGATCGAAGCGACCGGTCTGCTCTCGATTCAGTTCGAGTCGCTACTGGAGGGGGAACTCGACCCCGAGACGATCACAGACGCGACAGACCGGTTCTACGATATGAGTCCGGTCGAAGACGCGCTTGTCGCCGCCGCGGCCGGGCCGGTCACCGCGATGCACGACGCGACCGAAGGTGGCGTCTACGGTGGCCTCTTCGAGATGGGACGGGCCGCCGGTGTCGGGATCGAGATCGAGCGCGACCGCGTGCCGGTCCAGCCCGGCGTGCGCGAGGCCTGTGACTTCTTCGGAATCGACCCCTGGATTTCCATCAGTGAGGGGACGCTGCTGGCGACGGTCGACCCCGACGGTGTCGATGCCGTGCTGGCAGCCCTCCAGGCGGAAGGCATCCCGGCGGCCGACGTCGGAACAGTCGTCGACGGTTCCGGCCTGACTGTCGACGGCGAGACGGTCGAACATCCCGGCAAAGATCCCTTCTGGGCGGCTGTCGAGGAGCATATGGAGAAACTGCAGTCCTGATACTGGTGGCTATACCATTTCGAACTGATTCGGCACGGCAGGGGTGCCCAATGTCTGCCCAAATTCATACTAGTCTGAGACGGTTCGCCCACCTTCAGGATCGTCACTGGCGATATCAGCGGACGCGCGCGCCAGTAATCTCGAACTTCGCTCCGCCAGTCTCGGCCTCAGTAACGCCGACCCTCCACCCGTGGGCGTCGACGATCGTCTGGACGATCCAGAGCCCGTAGCCGGTTCCGGAATCGTCGGTCGTGTGGCCGGGCTCGAAGAGCTTCGATTGCTGCCCCTCGTCGAAGCCGAATCCGTCGTCGGCGACGAAAAAGCCGGATTCATTCGAGATAGAGTCCCTCGTCGTCGTCGGCATCACCTCGATCGGGCCGACCGAGACAGTCACTTCTTCTCCTGCGTGGGCGTTTGCGTTACCGAATAGGTTCTCGAGGAGTTGTTGTAACCGCTCAGGACTCGCTTTGACCTCGAAGTGGTCGGCCGTCTGTAACGTCATTGTCGGCGCATCTATTGTTTCCCAAGCATCGCGAGCGACCTGACCGACGTCTACCCATTCTTTCTCCCCGACCGGCTGCCCGACGCGTGCCAGTGACAGCATATCGTCGATCAGTGTTTCCATCCGGGTGTGGGATTGCTGAATGGCGTCGAAGTGGCCAGCTGTGGTCGGGTTCGTGTACTCGTCTTCGAGCAGTGTGACTCGTCCCCGGGCCACTGTAAGCGGGTTTCGCAAGTCGTGTGCGACGATCGTCGCGAAGTCCTCTAGCTGGTCTTTCTGTCGTTGGAGCTCCCGCTCGCGCTCGCGTTGCTGAGCCAGGTCTCCCTCAAGGTCAGACAGCACAGCCCCGTACTCGCCCGGCCGGTCGGTATCGATGTCGTAATCGAGTTCGCCGGCCCGCAGGTTCTCGCTGGCGTCTCTGATTTCATCGAAGCTCGCGGTGAGCTGTGTGGTGCCCTCGCCGATGTTGTGCATAATCTCCCCGTACGTGCCAGGGTAGTCGGTATCTATCTCGTGGTCGAGAGCGCCTTGCTGAAGGTTCTGGCTGATGGCGTCAAGATCAGCGAACACGCCTTCGAGATTGGTCTGCATCTGACCGAACGCCTCGACCATCCGCCCGATTTCGTCGTCCGCGTGATACTCTCCGATCTCGGTACCGAAGTCACCCTTGCTGATCGAGATAGCGGACGCCGAGAGCTGGTTGACCGGCCCCGTGAGTCGCCTGGAGACGAACAACCCGATGAGGACCGCGACTCCGAACGCACCCACGCTTAACAAGAGGACGAGTCTCTGTGTCGTCTCGGCCGTATTGGCGGCCTGTGTCTTGGCTTGCTGTTTGTTTTCGCTGGCCAGGCCCTGGAGTGAATACGCCGTGCCGCGCATCTCGATGGCCAGCGGATCGAGTTGCGTTTCGATGATAGTGTTGGCCCGGTCGATGTCACCGGCTTGTGTCGCGTTGAACACCTCCTGAGAGAGTTTCGTGTACTGCGTGTGATTGTCCTTGAGCGCTGTGAACAGTCGTCTTTGTTCGCTGTCGAGTCGCTCGACATCCATCTCGTCGGCCCATCGATCGAAGTTCGACGCGGCAGTCGCGAACTCCTCTCGGGTCCCTGGCTCCCCCGCAATGTCGGCATAGATCGCGACCTGTTCCTGCTCGATGGCGATCAGGAGCTCTTTCGTCGTATCGACAGTTTCGGCGTTCGTATCGATCGCCTGAGAGCTGTCGTACACCGTCGACACGGCGAAGAACCCGAGCATACCAGTCGCGGCAACGAGCAACGCCGTGAGGGCAAACGCCAGGATCAGCTTCCCCTTAAGATCCCAATCATCGGGCGTGAGTGTGTCGAACATTGCTAGAGCGGCCGTCAGGCAATAACTCTCTTCACCCGCCTCCCATACATAACTATCCACCCTCAGACAGTTGTTCAGCGGTGTACGTGGCGACGGTCTGCCAGGCACCATCTACGACCTGACGGATCGCGAACGAGCCGAGCGGGTCGCCGTACTCGTTGAAGTTCTGTGGGGTTGCGGCACCGACGTAGTTGATTGGTTCGCCGGTTTCAAGCGCTGCTTTCCCGGCTGCAAACGTCGAAACCTCTGTTCCCGGTGGGTTGCCGATATCCCGGAGATGGTCCGGGACAGCACGCCGGTTCGGCTCACCTTCCTTGACGAACGCGAGTGCGATGAGATTCATCGCGTCGTATGCCGCCGACGCGAATGTGCCGGGGGTTGCGCCGTGGACGGCGTCGTATCGCTCGGTGAAGACATCGGCAGCCGGACCGGAAGTCGGCGTCTGTCCGACCATCCCCTCCATCGTGTCAGCGCCCATTTCATCGATAAACGCCGACGTCAGGACATCGTTGCCGAGCAGGATCACGAAGTCGTCGGCCGCGCCAAGCGAGACGTAGTCGCGAATGAACTGTCCGGTGATCGTGGTGCCGGCAGTGAGGGAAACCACATCGGCTCCGGCGTCCTGGATCGTCCGGACAGTCGACCGGTAATCGGTGGCGCTTGGGTTGAGCGCGGTTTCAGCCACGACGTCGCCGCCTAGCGAAGAGAAATGCTTGCCGGAGGCCTTCGAGAAGCTGTACGACCCTTTGCTGTCCCTGTACGCCAGCGCCATCCGTCGGCAGCCCGGCCCCTGGTATGCGAACCGTGCCTGTGCGCGAGCGCCGACTGTATCCGAAGGAACTGTTCGCCAGACGTATGTCCCGCCGATACTGTCGAGTTGCGTTGTCCCCGATATCGGCGAGACGAACGACAGGCGGGCGGTAAGCGCCGGCCGGAACAGGCTTGCCGCCACGACACTCGACGGGCCGACCATCGTCGCGACGCCCGCATCGTCGAGCGATCTGAAGCCAGTGGTCGCCGTCTCGGGATCGGTTTCCGTGTCCTGCTCGACGATCTCGACGGCCCTGCCGTCGATTGTTGCCTGGTTGACGCCGCCGCTGCCCGCAAGTGAGGTCCGGATACCGCGTCGCGAGTTGGGGCCGATCCACCCAAGGCCTCCGCTAAACGGGGACAAGTTACCGACACGGATCGGATCGGGATCACCCTCCGCCCCAAGACACCCGGCTACCCCGATCCCCGCTACTAGGCCCCCTCCTCTGAGGTACGCCCGGCGCCCGAGTCGCAGTTTCGAGCCACCGGCCGGCTTGTCCATACATAATTATAGATTAATAAGATTTAAAATCTTTGTGGGCGGCTGCGCTACGTCCCAACGTCAATGACGTAGTCCGACTGCACCCAGGCGTCGGGGTTGTCCCGGTCATAGATCATTGTCTCGCCGCTGCCAGTCTCGATCAGGTCCAGTCTGGCGTCCGTGCGGCCTGTGACTTCTTCGGAATCGACCCCTGGATTTCCACCAGTGAGGGGACGCTGCTCGCGACGGTCGACCCCGACGGTGTCGATGCCGTGCTGGCAGCCCTCCAGGCGGAAGGCATCCCGGCGGCCAACGTCGGAACAGTTGTCGACGGTTCCGGCCTGACTGTCGACGGCGAGGCTGTCGACCATCCCGGCAAAGACCCCTTCTGGGCGGCCGTCGAAGAGCATATGCAGAAACTGCAGTCGAATTGATTTGTTTCGATAACCCATCCCCGGACCGGCGGACGGGCGATTGATAAGAAATTTATAATTGGTTATTCACATCCCTGCCAATGGATGGCAGACGGCTACTCGTGTTTGGGACTGCGGCTGTCAGTGCGTTCACACTTGCGGTCGCGGCGGCTTCGGTTTCCAGTTCGGGCACGGCCGCCGCGGGCGGCGGCGTGTCGGTAGCCGTCGAGGGCGGTTTGCTGGCCGATTTGCTCGGAGCACTGCGGTTCGACGGCAGCTTCTTGCATCGCGTGCCGGACAGTGTGGCGTACGTTCCGGGACTGATTATGATCGCGGTCGCCGGCTACGGGGCCGTGACGTTCGTCACCAGCTCCGAGGGGGTAACGTTCGGCCTGGTGTTTGCCTTCGCGTTCCTGCTGTTGGCTGTGGTCCCGCTGGAACACGCGCTCGATCGGATGAACGACGACGGCGGTGGCGGCGGCGGCTCGCTGAAGGAACTCGAATTCGTCACGGAAGCCGGCCGGGAGGTGACGGTCCATCTCACGCCCTTGGTCGGATCGATCGTACTGCTCGGGGTGCTGTCGGGTGTCGTTTTCGTCTTGACCAGAAGTGACGACCGCAGTGATCCGTCGGTCGAGCCGATTCAAACGACTGGGCCGACGGAACTCCAATCCGTCGGCGCGGCGGCCGGCCGAGCTGCTGAACGCCTCGACGGGGCGGCGTCGTTCGAGAACGCTGTCTATGAGGCCTGGCACAGGATGGCCAGTTCGCTGTCGGTCAGCAATCCGGACGCGACCACTCCACGGGAGTTCGCGGACCGTGCGATCGACGCGGGGCTCTCGCCGGAGGACGTCCACGATCTGACGGACTTGTTCGAAACTGTCCGCTACGGTAACGAACCTGTCACCGAACAGCGGCGACAGCGCGCTCGCGAGACGCTCCGTCGGATCGAGACTGCATACGGGGAGGACGCAGATGGGTGACGCCGATTCGGAGCGACGAGCAGCGGACGGATCGGACGACGCCAGCACACGGCGGTCGCGGCTCGTGGCTCGCCCGCTCGTCGCGCTGCTGGCGGGTGGAACGATCTGTCTGATCGGGCTGGTCGTCGGTGCCCGCCTGCTGGCGTCCTCGCTGGCGGTCGAGGTCGTACTCGTCCCCGCGGTTGGCCTGCTCGCGCTGGCGATCGGTCTCGGCTGGATCGACGGTCAGTTCGGTGGAGCCGTCGACGGAACGACGCCACCCAGGGTCGAGCGGCCGGCGGTCGACGTTCCCGGGACCGACGTCGACGCGGCGTTGCGCACCGAGCACGCCACTCGGGCGTCGTACGCCGAACGGATGGCGGTCAAGCGCCGGCTCAGGCGACTCGCTGTCGCGGGTCTCACGTCGACAGGACTCACTGAAACTCAGGCACAGCGGCGTCTCGACGAGGCAACGTGGACCGACGACGATCCACCGGCGTCGTTTTTCGCCTTCGACGCCGACGGACCTGGCTGGCTCTCGACGCAGTATCGACGGCTGAAACGCCGAATCCGTGGCGTACTGGGCCGCCAGTCGCGGTTCGGGCGCGGAGCGCGTCACACGATCGACGCCACGGCGCACCGTCTCGGCGTCACGGAGCGGTCCTGGGGTGATCCGACGTCGCCGGCTGACCTCGACGCGAGGGCGGTTGACCAACCCGGCCGGATCACGGACCTTACGGAACGTCAGGTCGCGACGAATCGCTTTCGCATCGTTGCGGGTCTCGTTCTGGCGGCGGTCGGACTGGGCGTGTTGCTGTGGCAGCCCACGCTCGTACTAGCTGGTGCCGTCGGAACCAGTCTGCTCGCGCACCGCTATGCCGGCGGTGTTCCGGAGCCGAAGTTGCAGATCGAACGAACGGTCGAGGCTGACGATCCAGATCACGGCGATGCCATTCCGGTGACTGTCACTGTCGAAAACGTCGGTGACGAGACGGTGTACGATCTGCGACTGTTCGACGGCGTTCCACCGGCATTGTCCGTCGCTGAGGGATCACCACGCCAGTACACTGGACTGCAACCGGGCGCGAGTACGACCATCAGTTACGACCTCCTCGTCGAAAGCGGACGTCACGATTTCGATCCGGTCGGCGTCGTCGCGCGCAGTGCTAGCGGTGCGGTCGAACGGACGATAACCGTCGATGCTGACGGGGACACAACAGTCACCTGCCAGCCACGGCCGACGCCGGACATCGGGACGCCGATCCGATCACAGACGCGACGGGACATCGGGAGCGTCGTGACCACGACTGGCGGTGCCGGAATCGAGTTTCACTCTGTGCGGGAGTATCGATCGGGCGATCCGCTCAGGCGCATCGACTGGCACCGGCTCGCTCGCGACGGCGAGTTGGCCACACTACAGTTCGCCGTCGAACGTTCGACGACGGTCGTGCTCGTGATCGACACTCGCCGGGAAGCGTTCGTCAGCCACGACCGGGACGGACCGACTGCAGTCGATCGCAGTATCGACGCCGCGGCCAGTACCGTCTATGAGCTGGCAGCCGGCAACGACAAGGTCGGGCTGGCGACGATCGGCCCGCACAACTGCTGGATTCCGCCTCGCTCGGGACGCGACCAGTGGCCGATCACCGCCGATGCCCTGGCGTCACAAGCGGCGTTCGACTATCCCGATCCGGACGACCGATTTCTGTCTCTGAGCACGCTTCACTGGCTTCGAACTCGGCTCCCGGCGAACGCCCAAGTCGTGTTTTTCTCACCGATGACCGACGATATGGCGCTTCGACTCGCGCGCCGTCTCCAGGCCTGTGGCTATCCGCCGGCAGTCGTCAGTCCACAGGCGACGGACACGGCCACACCGGGGCGGCTGGTCGCACATCTCGAACGGCGATTGCGACTCTCTCGGCTCCGATCGGCTGGATTGACGACTGTCGACTGGCGGAGTGACGAACCGATCGAGGCCGCGTTTGAGCGCTTGCAGGGGAGGGAGTCACGATGAACGCATCCCGGGCCGGGGTCGGACTGACTGCCGGTATCGGAGCCATCGGCGCCGTCGCGACCTTCCTCTCGGGCGTCTGGCTCAGCCTGCCTGGAGTGGCACTGGCGACCACGGGTGTCTACCGGTGTTCGCGCCGTCTGCTTGGTATCGGCGTGCTCGTGTCGTTCCTCGGCGTTGTCGTCGCTAGTCTCTTCACGGCCCCGTTCTGGCTGCTCGTACCCGCGATGGCAAGTGTCGTCCTGACCTGGGACGTCGGCGAGAACGCGATCACGACTGCCGAACAGTTCCCCGGCGAGGCATCGACTTGGCGTGGCGAGGCGGTACACGCCGCCGTCAGCGCGCTCGTCGTGACTGGATTCGCCGTGGCCGTCGGCGGGGTCTATGCGCTCTCGACGGGCGGCTATTCGCTTGTGACCGTCGTCTTGCTCGTAGTCGGCTCGCTAGTAGTGCTGATCGGTCTCGGTCGGTAGAAAGATCGGTCACCGATACCCCACAGTCAGGACTTACGTCCCAACGTCGACAGCGGCGTCCGATTGTACCCACGCGTCGGGATTGTCCCGGTCATAGATCATCGTTTCTCCGCTGCCGGTCTCGATCACAGCGTAGCGTCCGTCGGCGTCCGTTTCAGGCACCGGTTTGTCCGTAGTCATATGTGGCACGTATGTGGCAGGCGGTACCATACCACACGTACTAGACATTGAGTAGCCCGGGATCATAACCGTTTGGGCTCCGGCACTCGAACGAAACCGGCCAGCCGTGACCGTCGCCGACCTGCCGTCCGGGAGTCTTGCGTCCGTCTGACGTGAATTTATGGGCTCCCGAAGACACTCTGGGAGTGGGCGCGCACGACGTATGCCTCCCATCCTCATCGCGCGCCCGGGCACCCACTACCACCCCTCTCGTTTCCCTTTCTCACTATGCGCCGAGGGCCGCTCGGATGTCACTGAGTGCTTCCGGATCGGTCGAGACTGCAACAGTGTCGCCGGCCTCGATAGTCGTATCGGGGAGTGGGATCGACATCGGCTCGTTGCGCCGACCGTGCGCATAGATGCGCGCATCGCCGGGCAACTCGACCGCGACGACCCGCTTGCCGATCACGTCAGCGCCCTCGGGCACGTCGATCGTCGCGACTGATAGTTCCTCGGTCAGGTCTGCGAGTACGTTGAAATCGCCACCGAGCAGTGCAGTCTTGGCACCGGCCGCGCCAAGCCGTTCGGGGTACACTACCTCGTCGACCTCGCTTGCGTAGGTCTCGTAGATCTCCTCGCGGTAGTCCGCGTCGATCCGCATCACCGTCCGGGCATCGTGGTGTTTGCCGATCATACAGGCCGAGAAGTTGACGTTGAGGTCCCCAGTCAGCGCCGCGATGGCGTCGGCGGTCGCGATGCCCGCTTCCTCCAGAAGCGATTCGTCGTCGCCGTTACCTGCCAACACGTCGAACCCGTCCTCGCGAGCGCGGTCGACTTTCTCCGGTTCAATCTCGACGATCGTGACGTCGTGGTCCTCGCTATCGAGGATCCGTGCGGTACGCTTGCCCACCCGACCGAAGCCGACGATGACGAACTTCATATGTGTGACATACACAACCACGGATAAAAACGCTATGGCAATCCGAAGGGCGTTTACTCGCGACTCCCGAACTGGGTGTTGAGATGCGCGTGACATTTCTGGGGACCAGCGGGGCCGTGCCGACGACCGAGCGCAACCCGTCTGGCGTCCTGTTGCGCCGGGAGGGCGAGCGCTTTCTGTTCGACTGTGGTGAGGGGACCCAACGCCAGATGATGCATTTTTCGACCGGCTTCGATATCTCTCATATCTTCGTCACACACTTGCACGGCGATCACGTCCTCGGGATCCCCGGGCTGTTGCAAACACTCGATTTCAACGACCGGACCGACCCGCTGGCAATCCACGCGCCCCACGGCACTCGGAGTCAACTCGAGCAGCTGATCGAGGCCACTGGCGAACGGCCGACCTATCCGCTCCGGATCTATCAGGTCCGCCCCGGTGATACGGTCCTCGACACCGAAGACTACACCGTCGAGGCGTTCGAGACCGACCACCGGACGACGTCGGTCGGGTACGCCCTGATCGAGAGCGACCGAAAGGGCCGGTTCGACCGACAGAAAGCCGAAGAGGAACTCGGCATTTCACCAGGCCCAAAATATTCGAAACTGCACGCCGGCGAGCCAGTCGAACACGACGGCCGGACTATCCAGCCCGAAGAAGTCGTCGGACCGCCCCGGCCAGGCCGGCGAGTGGTCTACACGGGTGATACGCGCCCGACTGCCGCCGCCGCCGAGGCCAGCGAGAACGCCGATCTGCTGATCCACGAGGCGACCTTCGCCGAAGACCGCCGTGACCGGGCCGGACAGACCGGCCACACGACCGCGAAACAGGCCGCGACGCTCGCAAATCGGGCCGGTGTGAAGCGACTCGCGCTGACACACGTCTCGACGCGCTATGCGGGTCAAGGGGACCGACTCGAATCCGAGGCAAGCGATATTTTCGAAGGCGAGTGTGTGTTCGTCGCTGACGACGGCCAGGCGATCGACGTCCCGTTTCCGGACGCCGACGAGGCGTAACGAGCCCATCGAGGCGTGCCGCGTCAAACAGAACGATTAGGGGAATCGGCTGCATACGACGGGTACATTGCGACGGCAATTAACGCTCGAAGTGATCGGCGAGCGTGTGGCCACACAGCTTCCGGACAGAACTGTCCGTGTCGGTGTTAGCGGCGCTATCACCGGTGTTGGTCTCGGGCTAGCGGCTGCTCTCATCGCACGACTGTTCGGCGGGTTCGCGGGCCTGCTCGGCGTTGTGTTCGGCGGTGTCTTCCCCCTTTCGCTCGCTACTGCCGTGGCTGTTGCCGGCCTGTTGATCTGGCGCTGTGAGCTGACCGCCGAACAGAGCGTCCACGTCGGGTTCTGGTGGATCGTCGGGACTGGTGCTTCGGCGGCTACCGGGCTCGCGCTCGTTCTCTTCCAGGCAAGTGGCGGCGTCAGCGTCGCCGATCCGGCTATCATCGTCACCGGGAACAGTGCCAGCGGCGGCCTCGGCGGTCTCGTTGTCGGCTGGTACGACGCTCGTCGGCTCGCGGTCGCCGCAGAACGCGAGCGCGAACGCCAACAGCTGGCCGAGGAACGCGAGAAGTTGGCGATGATCAATCGGATCGTGCGTCACGACATCGGTAACGACCTCCAGGTCATCGCCGGTACGGCCGACATACTCGAACGCTACGTCGATGACGACGGCGCCGAGGCTCTCGAACGACTCCAGCGGACGACCAACGAGACGATCGATCTCACCGAGCGTGTCCGGACGTTTGCTTCCGCACTGGAAGACGACGAGCCCGATCTGCGGCCGGTCGCCGTTCAACCGGTCGTTCGCACGCAAGTCGAGAACCTCAGGGACCGTTCTCCCGCAGCGACGGTCTCGCTGTCCGAACCAGTGCCGGATGTCGCGGTACGGGCCGACGAACTGCTCGCGACGGTGTTGCACAACCTTCTGTCGAACGCTGTCACGCACAACGACAGTGACGACCCGCGTGTGGTCGTGACGGTCGAGGCTGCCCCGGAGACGGTGACGATCCGGGTCGCCGACGATGGCCCGGGCATTCCCGACAGGAAGCGTGACGCGTTGTTCGAGCGCGGGAAACTCGGATCGGAAAGTAACGGCTCGGGGATCGGGCTGTACATCGTCGATCAACTCATCGAGCGGTACGACGGATCGATCAGCGTCGAGGACAGCGACTTCGGCGGCACGGCGTTCGAAATCGAACTTCCACGGCCCACGGAAGACTAACGGCCGACGAGTGGACAGAGCGGGTCGCTGTCGAGTGGATCACCTGTCACCGCGTACGCACGTGACCGGGAGCCGCCACACAGTTCTCTGTAGGGACACTGGCCACAGCGGCCCGAACGATTCTCGGTGCCGCGCAACTGCTGGAACAGCTCCGAGTCGCGGTACAACTCGACCAGATCCGTTTCCCGGACGTTCCCTGCTGATTCAGGCAGAAAGCCCGAGGGGTAGACCTCGCCGCGGTGACTGACGAAGACGAACCCGGAGCCGGCGTGGGTCGAACCGACCGAAACAGGCTCCCCCTCGATCTCGCGTGCGATCCGGCGGTACTGTGGTGCCTCGACAGTGATAAGCCGGAACGGCGCGTCACGCTGGCGGCGATAGAGCCAGGCCATCCACTCGTCGGCCGCGGCTGGTGTGAGCTGTGCCAGTTCGGCTCCCCGGCCGATCGGCACGAGGAAGAAGACTTCCCACATCGCCGCCCCGAGTTCCTCCACCTGGTCGGCGATCGCTGGCAGCGACTCCGCTGTATTCGCGGTAACGGTCGTGTTGATCTGGATGGACAGCCCGGCCTCGTCGGCCCATTCGGCGGCCTGCTGGACGCGCTCGTAGCTGCCGTCCTCCCCACGGAACTCGTCGTGGCTCTCGGCGTCTGGACCGTCGAGACTCAGTGCCATCCGATGGACCCCGGCCTCGGCAAACCGCTCGACGACATCCCGTGTGAGATTCTGTGTCGGTGCTGGCGTCACTGCCGTCGGCAGGCCCAGTTCGGTGGCGTAATCGACCAGTTCGTCCAGATCTGGTCGTTCGAGCGGGTCACCGCCGGAAAAGACGAGGATCGGCGGCGGATGGCCGAAGTCCGCGACGCTTTCAAGCAGTCGTTTGCCTTCTTCGGTGGTCAGTTCTTCGGGGTCCCGGTCAGGCTGGGCCTCTGCCCGGCAGTGATCACACTCCAGGCCACAGGCCTGGGTCAACTCCCAGGTGACGATCAGGGGCGTCTGCGAGAAGTCCCGTGTCGTCGGCGAGCCGCCCGGATGCCCCGTCGTTTCGGGCGCTCCGGAGGGCGGTGGTCCGCCGGGATGGCCTGTCGACGTTCCCGAGTGACCGGTTGACGGTGGGTCCCCTGAACGCCCGGCTACTGACGGCCCGGAACGCGGCATGTCCTCTCGGTCCATACCCCTCCCTCGTCGTTGCGTGCTTGTTACCGTTGTGCCGGTTCCCGATCCCTGCGAACGCACGTCGATCGGCAGCTTTTCTATCGCTGATGCGCCAGTCTCCGGTGTGTTACAGCGCCTGTTTGACCCGATCGTCCGCAGGGAACTCGGTGCCGGCGTGACCAACGCAGTACTTGGCGGCCTGCTCGCGCTCGTGGTCGGTATCGACGCGGGTCTCTGGTGGGTCGTCCCGCTCGTTGCGGTCGCGACCGCTCTTGTCGCCGGCGCGAGTGACCGTGGCTACAACGGCGATACCCTCACGGCGGTTGTCGGCGGGGCAATCGTACTCGGACTCGCCTGGCTGTGGGTCACCTACCGACCCGTGCTGTCGGTACTCGCAGTCGTACTCGTCGGGACAGGAATCGGATTTGGGGCCAATCGACTGGTGTTCGGGGTCTTGCGGCCCGTCCCCGATCACCGACGGACTCGCTAATCTCGGCAGCGCTGCCAGTCGTCGGCGGCGTCTAGACTCGGCTTGACGGATTCGACATCGGCCTGGATCGCGCCGTAGAACCGCTGGCGACCCACTGGGGTCCGAACGCGCAGTACCACAGTGTAGTCAGTCACCTCGAACACCGACAGCGACCAGGTGCCGTCGACGTAGCTCCACTTGCCGCGCTGTGTCGATTCGTCGTCGGAGACGATTCGTTCGCCGAGTGGGCAACTCAGCCGCGTCAGTGGTGAGAGATCAAACGGGACGACCGCCGGCAGCTCCGCACCGGCCGTGGCACTGTCCGGTGTGCTGCGAAGAGACATACGGAACTGTTCGCAGCCCACTCCCAAAAATCGTGCCGTTTCCGGGGTACGCGCAAGGGGTTTATGTCGATACAGACCCCTACGAACAGCCGTGAGTACGCGAACAGGCGCCCTCGACGCGCTCGTGTTTGGGGTGGACGTCCAGAGCGGCGATATCCGTGGGGACGCCCCCTCCTATGCGCTCGTGATCTTCGACGGCGAGTCCCTTGAGCGGGACGTCGTCTCTCATCGGAAGCTCCGCCGGCTGATCGACAACCGGGAGCCTGGCATCGTCGCCACGGACAATATGTACGAACTGGCTAGCGACAAGGACGCGCTGATCCGGCTGCTGGGACAACTCCCGTCCGAGACGAAACTCGTGCAGGTCACTGGCGCCGAACAGCCCGAACCGCTCTCGCGAGTCGCCAAGCGTCACGGCGTCCCGTACGACAAGCAACCGATGGCGGAAGCGGAGGCCGCTGCCCGGCTGGCAGCTGCCAACGTCGGCTACGAGGTCTCGGCGTTCACCGATACGACCGAAGTCAAAGTCGCCCGAGGACGCTCGACCGGCGGCGGTGGCGGCTTCTCGGAAGACCGTTACACCCGACGGATTCACGGCGCGGTCAAGACGACTGCCCGCGAAGTCGAGTCCGAACTCGATTCGGCAGGGCTGGACTACCAGAAAGACGTCACCGAGAAGTACGGCGGCTACGCCAACGCCGTCTTCGAGGTCGATGCTCGGCCGGCGGACATCCCCGTCTCCGAGCACCGCAGCGGCGACACCCGAATCGAGATCGAGCGCGTGCGACGCGACGGCATCGAGTTTCGACCGCTGGCACAACGCCGTGATCACGTACTGGTCGGTGTCGATCCCGGAACGACGACGGCCGTCGCCATCGTCAGCCTCGACGGGTCGGTGCTAGACGCCTACTCGACGCGGACTGACGATACCGCCGCAGTCACTGAGTGGATCGTCGAGCGCGGCCGGCCGGTCGTCGTCGCAGCGGACGTTACGCCGATGCCGACCACCGTCGAGAAACTCCGCCGGAGTTTCGACGCTGCGGGCTGGGTCCCTGACTCGGATCTGCCAGTCGACGAGAAACAACACCGCACTCGCGAACTCGCCTACGACAACGACCACGAGCGTGACGCGCTTGCGGCAGCGCTGTCTGCCTACGACGACCACGAGGATCAGATCGACCGAATCGCGAGAAAGGTTCCACCCGAACAGGAGGTCGGCCCCGTCGTCGCCGACGTCGTCGCTGGCGAGCATTCCGTCGAGAGCGCGCTGGCTGCCCGTGCGGACGACGAAGCCGACGAGAGCGACGACGAACCGAGTCACGAGCCTCGAGAACTGACCGCCGAAGAGCAGAAGATCAAACGGCTGGAAGCCCGCGTCGAACGGCTCGAATCCCACACTGAGGACCTCAAGGACACGATTGCCAACAAAAACGAGCAACTCGACGAATACGAGCAGAAACTCACCGAAGCCCGCAGCGAACAGCGGACCGAAGCGCGCAAGCGCCGCGAAGTGACCCGTCTCGAACGGGAGAACGACCGTCTGGAGCGAGAACTCCAACAGGAGCGCGAGCGTGTCGAGGACCTAGAGGGCAAACTCGAACGGCTGAAGGCGCTCTGGAAACTCGACCACTCGAACTTCGCGGACGTCTCGGAGAAACAGGAGGGACTGGTCCCGGTCAAAATCGTCGAGAAGTTCACTACTGAGGCGATCGTCGACGCCGACGAGCGGTTCGGTCTCGCCAGCGGCGACGTGATTCTGTTTCGGGACGCCACCGGTGCGGGCCGCTCGACTGCCGAACGCCTCGCCGACATCGAACCCCGATTGGTGCTGCGCCAGGGTGGGCTCTCGGACGCCTCCGACGAAGTCCTGTTCGAGCAACGGGTTCCAGTTGCCGACGCCGAGACGGTGACCGTCCAGGAGGTGGACGAACTCGCCGTCGCCCGCGAGCGCGAGGTCGAGGCCGCCATCGAAGAGTGGGACGAGTGGGTCGCCGAACGCAAGCGCGAGCGCAACCAGCAGATGGTCGATCGACTCATCAGTGAACACCGCGCATCTGACCGCGGCGAGAGTTGACGGCCACTGTCGACGGATATGAGCAGCCGTCATCCGGCTCGATGATCGTTGTAGCGGAGTTTTTGGCTCGGTCTACGCGATCAGGAGATTCGCTGTGATACTGTCGCATCGGCCCGAACCGTTATGTATCCGCTTTCTCAGTACTAATCGTTATCGCGCACGAGCGGACGGCGTCTCTCTCCAGGTGAAGCGTTCCGGTCTAACCTCGGTGTCGGTGCAGCGATCGGCGTGGCCGCGTACGTCAGAAACTACCTGGTCACGTTCCTGTTCGTTGCGCTCGACGATGTCGATCTGGGCGAGGAGGGCTGGAAGATCGTCGGCAACATCCTGTATAATGCTCAGTTTGTCAATTCCGAGATCACGACCAGTGCCTCCAGTGACTCGTTGACGGTGAATTTCGTCACGAAACAGTCGTCAAGTGATCTCTTCGATCTGGCGCTCAGCGAGACGGTGCTCGGCGAAACAATCCCCACGTTCGCTTACCATCTCGCGCCGATCGTCGTGTTGGTGATCGCGGGACTGTTCGCCGCTCGGCAGCTCCGAGGTCTGGACGTCGCCAGTGGTGCTGCCGCAGGCGCCGCGATCCTCCCCGGGACGCTGGTCTCGTCCGCTCTCGGCGTCTTCTTGTTCGAGACGTCAGGAAACATACTCGGCGAATCAGTCACTCTCGCACCGGAGCTTCTGACAGGCATCCTCCTCGTCGGTGTGGTCGTCCCGGCCGTCGCTGGCGCAGTCGGTGGTGCTATCGACGGTAGTTGAAACGACCCGTGTTTTCCTCAGTCGTCGTCGGCGACTGGCTGTGCGATCTCTCGATCCGCTCGCGGCCCCCGCAACTCGACGTCCGGTAGGAGGTCACGCAGGTACTTGCCGGTGTACGAGTCCTCGTCGCGGGCGACTGTCTCTGGTGTCCCGGTCGTGACGACTTCGCCACCGTTCTCGCCGCCTTCGGGCCCGAGGTCGATGATGTGGTCGGCGTTTTTCACCAGGTCGAGCTCGTGTTCGATCACGACGACGGTGTTGCCGTCCTCGGCCAGTCGGTGCAGCACGTCGATCAGTTTCCGTTCGTCTTCAGGGTGTAGGCCGGTCGTCGGCTCATCAAGCAGGTACAGCGTCTCCCCGGAGTCTTTCTTGCCGAGTTCCTCGGCGAGTTTGATCCGCTGGGCCTCCCCTCCCGAGAGAGTCGTCGAGGGTTGCCCCAGCCGCATATACCCGAGCCCGACGTCTGTCAGCAACTTCAGTCGGCGACGAATGCCCGAGTGGCTCTCGAAGAACTCATACGCCTCCTCAACGCTCATCTGCAGGACGTCAGAGATGGTCTTGCCCTTGTAGGTCACATCGAGCGTCTCGTCGTTGTAGCGGTCGCCGCCACACTCCTCACAGGGTACGTAGACGTCACTGAGGAAGTTCATATCGATTTTGACCTGGCCCTGCCCGCCACAGGCCTCACATCTGCCGCCCTTGACGTTGAACGAGAACCGCCCCTTTTCGTACCCGCGCTGCTTGGCGAGTTTGGTCTCCGCGAACAGTTCGCGGATGTGATCGAAGACGTTGGTGTAGGTCGCCGGGTTCGATCGAGGCGTGCGGCCAATTGGCGACTGATCGATCAGGCGAACGGTCTCGATTTCCCCGAGCCCCTCGATGTCGTCGTGCTCGCCGGGATTGACGTCGGTGTCGTTCATCCGCCGGACGAGCCCCTTGTACAGAATTTCGTGCATCAGCGTCGACTTGCCCGACCCGGAGACACCCGTGATCGCGGTGAACGTTCCGAGCGGGATCTCCACGTCAAAGTCCTTGAGATTGTGCTGTCGAGCGCCACGAATCGTGACTGTCTCGTCTCCCTCTCGGCGGGTCTCGGGCACCGGAATCGCTCGCTCCCCGGCGATGTACTCGCCGGTGACACTCTCTTCGGTGTCGGTCACGTCTTCGATCGAGCCGTTGACGACGACTTCGCCGCCGCGCTTGCCCGGGCCGGGCCCCATATCGATGATGTTGTCCGCCCGGTGCCAGGTCTCCTCGTCGTGTTCGACCACCAGCAGGGTGTTGCCCAGATCGCGCAACTCTTCGAGCGTGTTCAGTAGTCGGATGTTGTCGCGCTGGTGGAGTCCGATCGATGGCTCGTCTAGCACGTAGAGGACGCCGACCAGCCCGCTCCCGATCTGGGTGGCCAGCCGGATGCGCTGGCTTTCCCCGCCCGACAGCGTCGCGGCCTCCCGGTCGAGAGTGAGATACTCCAGCCCCACTTCCTCCATAAACCCAAGTCGGGCGCGGATCTCCTTGAGGATCTCCTCGGCGATCTTGGTGTCGCGTTCGTCGAGGTTCGCCTCGAGGTTCTCGAAGTGCTCTAAGGCGTCGCCGATCGACATTTGGTTGACCTCGGTGATCGACGTTCCGTCGGAGGAAACCTCCGACGACGTTCCGCTCGCCTCGCTCGCGGAACTCCCGTCGACCAGCACCGCACGGGATTCGGCTTTCAGGCGCGTCCCCTCACACGCCGGGCACGTGGTGGTCGCCATATACTCCTCGATGTGCTCGCGGGCTCGATCGGAGTCGGTCTCGACGTGACGACGCTCCAGGTTGGGGATAACGCCCTCGAAGCGCTCGGTCTTCTCGCGGGTACCGTTCTTGGTCGTCCACTGGAAATGGACCTGCTCGTCGGTGCCCCAGAGGAACTGCCGTTGAATCGATTCGTCTAGTTCCTCGAAGGGGGTCTCGACGGAGACGCCGAAGTGCTCGGCGACGTTATCGATCTGTCGCGAGTAGTAGGTCCGGTTGTAACTCCAGGGCTCGAAGACGTCCTTCAGTGGCTTCGAGGGATCGGTCACCACCAGATCGGGATCGACCTCTTTGGTCTCGCCGATCCCTTCACACTCCGGGCAGGCCCCGTGCGGGGAGTTAAACGAGAAGCTCCGGGTCTCGATCTCGGAGATGTCGATCCCACAGTGGGTGCAGGCCAGATCCTCGGAGAACTCGACTTCGAGGCGCTCGCGGTCGCTGTGGTCGGGGCTGTCCCCAACTCCGGCTAGATCGCCGGTCGATCTCGCCGTCGCCCCACCCAACTGTATGTCCGCTGGTGGGTCCGGCAGGATCACCTTGAGGATGCCGCCACTTTCTTCGAGGGCGGTCTCGACGGAGTCGGTGATCCGTGAGCGGGCGTCTGGCGCGACTTTCACCCGGTCGACGATCACGTCGACGGTGTGGTCGTAGTTCTCGTCGAGGTCTGGCCGATCGAGAGTGAGATCGTACTCCTCGCCGTCGACCTCGACGCGAGCGTACCCCTCGCTGACGAGGTCGTCGAAGCGGTCCTCGAAGGCCCCTTTCTGATCGCGGACGATCGGCGCGGCCAGCTTTGCTTTCGTCCCTTCGGGCAGTTCGAGGATCCGGCTGACCATATTCTGTGCCGACTGTTCGCCGACCTCGCGTCCGCACTCCGGACAGTGGGGCACACCGACTCGTGCATAGAGGAGTCGCAGATAGTCGTGTAGCTCTGTGACCGTCCCCACTGTCGAGCGGGGGTTGTTGGCGGCGTTTTTCTGGTCGATGCTGATCGCCGGCGAGAGTCCTTCGACATTTTCGACTTGCGGCTTGTCCATCTGGCCCAGGAAATTCCGGGCGTAGGCCGATAGCGACTCGATGTAGCGCCGCTGCCCTTCCGCATAGACAGTCTCGAAGGCGAGCGAGGATTTGCCCGACCCGGACAGTCCGGTTACGACGGTCAACTCCTCGCGCGGAATCTCGACGTCGATGTCCTTGAGGTTGTGTTCCTCGGCCCCGCGGACCTCGATGACGTCTTTACTCATTAGCGTTTTCCAAGGGCGGGATCAGTGAAACCCTGTCGGTTACGGATCCAGGTCTGGACACGCCGTCCACGTGTATTCGCACAACCCTGCTGTGACGATTCGCCGCCATGACTATTCGTCATCAGCAGTCGATTAGGAACAGACGTACAACAGCCCGCACTAGTGAGGACAACCGCACGTTCGCCTTCGTCGGCTATCGGGATGTCTTCGTTCTTCCGACTGCCGTGTCTCTGATCGATCGGGGTCCCCGGTCACTGGTGTTTGTCGAGTGTCGCCGCAGCGTCCTCGACCGTTTCCGCTTTGAAAACGCTGTATCCCTCTTCTGACGACGCTTCTTCACCGATCTGCTCCCACTGAAATTCAGCTGTTACAGACTCACCCGTGACCCGGACAACTGTCCCCATCCCGAGTCGGCCCGCCTCTTTTGCTCCTTCTTTGAGACTCTCCTCTGCGTCCCCTGCTGCCGGCTTGAAACCGGATATGTCATTAATCAGTCCCCATCCCTCCTCAAGTTGCTGTGCACCCTCAGTCACCTCGTCGATCACTGCCGCAATCTCCGACTTGTCGAGCTGTCCCTCCAACTCGAGTGTCATCCGATTTTTCACTGAGTCCACATCGATATTGTAGCTTCCCATCACCCCTACATACAGTTATTATCGATTATGTAGCTTCCCATTCCGAACTAGATGGTAGTAAAGTGGGCAACTCATAGCGATTACTGTAGATTTACCGCCCCGACCGCACGCAGTTGGTGCGGTCGGTGTGGAACAGACCGACAGCAATCACTCTTAGACGACTGCTCATACTGTTGGCTGTACGTTCATACAGATATCTGCCACTCCGAGGTGGCGAATCCCTTCGGTTTGCCCCAGACAGCAGTAGAAACGGACCGACCAGTAGCACTTAACATCTCCTCAGCGCCAACAGTTCGACACGAATGCAGTTCTGTGATGAATGCGGCTCAATGATGCACGCCGATGATGACGTGATGGTCTGTTCGTCCTGTGGACACGAACAGCGACGCGACGAAGACGCCGCCGAACAGTTCGTCTCGACGGAATCCCAGAGTACCGACGATGTCATCGAAACTGAGGAGGGAGCGAATTTCGAAGGCAAGCCCACCGCCGAAGACGTCGTCTGCGAAGAGTGTGGCCACACGAAAGCCTGGTACACGATCAAACAAACCGGCTCCGCCGACGAACCGCCGACGCGATTTTTCAAGTGCCAGGAGTGTGGCTACCGCTGGCGCGAATACAACTGATC